>Ga0181564_10000024_pt1 | contig 103875 bp, 103 predicted proteins | sample 011ome_24_FD_134512 | JGI IMG/M metagenome (GOLD analysis project Ga0181564, IMG submission 134512) | Coastal salt marsh microbial communities from the Groves Creek Marsh, Skidaway Island, Georgia - 011513CT metaG (megahit assembly) | ecosystem: Environmental > Aquatic > Marine > Intertidal... | reverse complement strand
ACAACGCGTCCTTCCCCACAACGTAAGGGGACGAGGTCTTGGAGCATGGTCGGCGTGTTTCTTTGCTGGTCAGTTCATCAGTCCATTGCTCTTCGCGTCAGCGAAACTGGTTGAGCCTGCAGTGCTGGACCGCTTTGTCATCTTTGGCGCCATCGCTACCGCTTTCGCGGTGGCCATCCTGCTCGTGCAGATCACCGGACTGAAGATGATGACGGGCAAGTCGACGAGGGAGGATGCCGCATGACCGGTACGACTTTGTATTTTGCGCCCGGAAGCTGCGCGCGTGTTTTGTTGATCTTGCTCGAGGAGATTGGACGGCCGTTCTCGCTTCAAACGGTCGCCTTTTTGGCCGGCGAACACAAGCGGCCGGAATATCTTGCTCTCAACCCGAAAGGTAAGGTGCCCGCACTGGCGATCGATGGGCTGTGCCTTTCAGAGAATGTTGCCATAATCGATTATCTGGCAGATCGTTTTCCTCGCGCCGCCTTGATGCCTAGTGCCAACACTGCAAAAGCGAGGGCCGAGCGACTGGCCGACCTCAGTTTCTGTGCTTCGACGCTGCACCCAATTGTCACCCGGATTCGAATGGCTCCGTTCTTTGCAGGCCCTACAAGCGCACGCGCGGTCTGGCAAAAGGGGTGCGAAGCAATGGACGAGTATTTCGAGCTCATAGACAATCGTCTCGACAATTCCGATTGGTGGTATGGCCAGGCCTGGAGTGCCATGGATGCCTACCTCAACTGGGTATTCTACCGAGTATCTGGCGCGCGATACGACACGTCGCGATTTTGCAATTTCGAGAGACATGCCGCCTCAAGCAAGTCTCGTCCAGCCATTCAGCGAGCGCTTGCCAAGGAACGGGAAGCGGAGGAGGATCTGGAAGCTCGCGGACTGTTGTTCGTACCGCCAGATCCCGCTGAGTTTGCATGATGTCCCAAAGAAATAGCGAACCTCTATCCGATACGCCGGATCGGCTCGGCTGGGGTACCAGGCTGGCATTTATGGCGTGTTCCATGCCGGAATTGATCAAGAGTTTCGCATGGGATGCATTCGTGCTTTTCTTCTACAGCCAGGTCGTCGGTCTCGATGGGTATCGTATCGGTATCGCGATTGGTGTTATCCTCGTCTTCGACGCGATAGTCGACCCATATATCGGAGCGCTCTCCGACCGGATGGACAAGGCCTGGCTCGGGCGGCGTCATACGTTGATGGCTGCCGCCATCCTTCCATTCGTTGTCGGGATCGCACTGGTCTTCCGTCCGCCTACTGATTTCACCCAATGGCAATTGTTCGCATGGCTCCTTGCGACAGGCCTCCTTGCACGGGTCGGCATATCGTTCTGGACGGTTCCCGCTTATGCGATGGGAGGTGAACTCACCAAAGATTCCGACGAGCGAAACATTGTTGCGGTGATGCGCAACATGGGTAACCAGGTCGCAATTCTGACCGTGCCATGGATTGCATTTGCGGTCTTCTTTGTGGAAACGCCCGGCTTCGACAGACCACAACTCAACCCTTCCCCTTATCCGGGCTTTGGTCTCTTTGTTGCGCTCCTTGGCGGCTCCCTCATGATTATTGGATTGCTCGGAACGCGTCCACGGATGCGAATAATCGAGGCGAGAGATCGGTTCGTCACGCGGCATTCGCAGATTGAAACGGTTGCTCAGCTGTTCAGGCGGCTCTGGGAGGCGGTGCGCATTACCCCGAATGTCGGACGACTCCTCTTGGTCGCATTGTTTGTCTTGTTTGCAAATTCGGTGGTCAATCAACTGACCCTGCATCTTTCGACGTACTTTTGGCAACTTGACGGACCTGCCACCCAGAGACTGCTCATAGCCGGAACCTTCGGCTCGATTGTAGCGATGTTTCTCGCTCCGCGGTGGATGAAGCTCGTGGGGACGCGTTTCGCGATGGTCAGTGGGCTGATAGCTTTTTTTGTGGTTCAAGCCGCGGCTGTATTGCTCCCGCTACTTGGCCTGGCTCCCCCGCCAGCAAGCGTCGCGATCGGCACATTCGTGTTCGCCTTCAGGGTCCTAGGCGGACTCGCCTACGGTCTCTACGTGGTGCCTTTCAACACGGTGACCTACGATGTCGGTGACGAACATGAGGCCAATACTGGCCTGCCGCAGCAAGGAATGGTGGCCAGCTTCATGTTTATCGGTCTGCAGGTGGGTAGTGGGCTGGTCGCTCTGCTCGCGGGATCATTTCTGGGATTCTTGGATTTTCCGGCGGGTCTTCCAGTCGATCAGATGCCGCAGGACAAGGTGCGCTCACTGGCGTGGTTCGTTACGGGTCTGGTGGTGTTGTCGGGTGCCGCGATGGCTTGGCTCGTGGCGGGTTTCGATATCTCCAGCGAGAAGCAGGCCGAAATCCGAGAACGTCTCGCCAGGATCCGGAGTCAGGCCTCGGAGAACTCGGCGCCGGCCCCATAGAACCTGACCGTACCGTCGCTTGCGCCAGCGCTGACCCCTATGCAAAGCTGCAATCCGAAGTCGAGTTCCAACTTCCGATCGAGCTGGATACGGCTCAATCGCCGTTGCGAGGCAGGATAATAATCGCGCCATCGTTCGGGCGGCTCGAACGGAACAACCACCGAGGGAGGCTCGGTCTCTCGCTCCGTCAATGGCAAGCGCTCCATCCCTCCGTGCTGGAGAACCAGCCAGTTGATTTTTGCGTCATCAAGCGTTTCCCAAAGCAGAGAGATTCCTGACAGCGCCATGTCCTTTCCGTCACGCGCGACTGGAGTCGGGAAAGGGAAGTGAAACCACACGTCGCGTCCTGCAAGAATTCGGAACGTTGAGAAAAAACCGCGATGAAATCCTACACCTTCCGACCATTCAGCGCCGTCAACAACGCCAAGGAAGTCGTGCCCCCGTTCTTGCGGAACCACCGAGGCTGAAGGCAGCCATATCTTCTCGATGATTCCGGTCATGCCCAGCTCGGATTGTTGCCAGGCTTCCACGTTATCGAACAGCCCGCACTGGGTTGCTGGTGCTCAGCGACCGTCTCACCTGATAAAACTGCGTCGACTGCCTTCTGCATGTCTTCACCGGTAACAGGAAGCGTGCGCCTCGCCATCTCGGTTCCCGGAAGGGGTGGGTGGCCGGTTTGCGGCCGACTGGAATCGTATTGTCCGCAGTAGACCAGCCTTCGCTTCTCGTTGTACAGGAAGAAATCGGGAGTGCAGATAGCGCCGAAAGCAAGGGCGACTTCCTGTGACGCATCGTGAAGATAAGGAAACGGAAGATCATGCTTTTTCGCGAATGCGGGCATGTGTTCGCAAGCATCTTCGGGAAAGTCGCTGGGATCGTTCGAGGAGATCGCGACGACCTGGAGTCCTCTCGGCGCATTGACTCTCGCAAATTCTGCCAAGTGGTGGATCAGATGAAGCACGAATGGGCAATGGTTGCAGATGAACGCGACGAGCAGGGCGGGGGAATTGGCAAACTCTCCGAGGGTACGGATCTCGCCGGCAGTATCGGGGAGCGCGAAATCGGGTGCGCGTTTTCCGTAATCCCTTTGTTGGGAAAGCTTGAGCATGGGGTTTCCTCTAGAAATAGAATATTAATTCGTATATGGTGCCACCAGAGGTCCGAAGAGTCCAGAAAAATGGGAAGAGGTCGAAGTGGCTGAAGAGGGAAAGACAGGTTGGAGTAGACGGGAATTCGGCGGTGCCGCCGCCCTGCTCGCACTCGCTGTCGGTTTGCCGGCGGTGGGCGCATACCTTTCCTACCCAGACGAGGACGAAGCTCCGTCCGAAAGGCAGATTGCGCTCATGGAGAGTGTCGCGCAACTCGTTATTCCTCGTACGCAGACGCCCGGGGCCGGCGATGTCCACGCGGGGGCCTTCGCCATTCTGGCGCTCGCACATGGTCTCGACGGCACCCTGCAGCCCGTATCCAATGCGCAGTCAAGTTGGGCCATTGAGCGCTTCCAGCGCCCGGATGGGAGCCTGCGATATGTCGATTGGCTGGAGAGCGTACTGGATCGCCGTGCCAACGACGACTGGTTCAGGAGAACAGACCAAGAGCGGGTCCGGCTCCTTTCTGCTCTCGATGCAGAGGCCTTCGAAGACGGCGGGGATGGCCATCCCTGGAAAGCGATCAAGGCTCTTATCCTTACTGGATATTATACTACTGAAGCGGGCGGCTCCGAGGAACTGCGGTACGAACCTGTACCCGGAAGGTTCGACTCTAAGGTTCCGCAAGAAATCGGTACGCGTGCAATCTCCAATGACTGGACCGCAGTGGAGTTCGGATGATGGATTCAAATTTCGAATTTGATGCGATCGTGGTGGGGTCCGGCATTACCGGTGGTTATGCGGCAAAAGAACTGTGCGAAGCCGGTATGAAAGTGCTTATGCTTGAACGGGGACGTTCGATCGAGCATGGCGCCGATTACGAGACCGAGTTCAAGGCTCCGTGGGAAATGCCATTCAGGGGGTCAGGCGATGCTGAGCTCTATGCTCGGGAGTACCCGGTTCAGATGCTAAATCGGCATTTCAACGAGTACACGCAGGGGCATTTCGTCAACGATGCCGATAATCCCTATGCGACAGCCGAGGGCACGGACTTCAACTGGTTTCGCAGCTACAATCTAGGGGGGCGTTCGCTAACCTGGGGACGACAATCCTATCGCTGGTCCGACTATGACTTCATGGCCAACAAGCGCGATGGTCATGGAACGGACTGGCCTATCAGGTATGCCGACATTGCCCCGTGGTACGACAAGGTCGAGGAATTTATCGGCGTGTCGGGTGCCGCCGAAGGATTGCCGCAGCTACCGGACGGAAATTTCCAGCCGCCGATGCCGCTCAATGTGGTGGAACAATCGGTCCGCGAAAGCATCGCAGCGAGATGGCCCGACCGTCGCCTCACAATAGGTCGCACAGCCAACCTCACTCAAGGGAAAGAGGGGCGTGCGCCGTGCCAGAACCGTGCCATCTGTGCTCGCGGATGTTCGTATGGCGCCTACTTCTCGACCCAATCCAGCACACTTCCAGCCGCAAGGGCGACAGGTAACTTGACCCTTGTGACGGATGCGGTCGTCGAGCACCTCGATTACGATGAAAAAACGCGCCGCGTGACCGGGGTGAGGTGGATCGATAAGGCTGAAAAGCGGCGACGCTCTGCCACAGCCAGGATTGTGTTCCTCAATGCCGGCAGTTTCAATTCTGTCCACCTCATGCTCAATTCCCGCAGCGAGGCGATGCCCAATGGCCTTGCCAATTCGAGCGGTGTCCTTGGTACACACATCATGGATCACGCGAGCACACTTGCGGCTATTGCTCTGATGCCGGGATACGAAGGGTGGACCACCTTCGGTAACCGGCCAACCGGCATAGTCATTCCCCGGTTTCGGAATCTTGAGCAGATCGATGGCCAAGGACATGCGCGCGGATTCTCTTACCAGGGCGGGGCTCTTCAATCCGGCTGGACCCGAGGAAAGCGCGAAGCGGGAATTGGAGCGGAATACAAGGAGTCGCTTCAGTCGCCTGGAATGTGGAGAATGGTCCTTGTTGCGTTTGCCGATTGCATCCCGCGAGCCTCCAACCGTCTCACGCTCGACACGACGAAGAAGGACGCGAACGAGATACCGCAACTGAAGATCGAATTTGCTTTCGGCAGCGAAGAACATGCGGCCCTCGCGGATGCGAAGAAGGAGGCTACCGCTATGCTCACTCACGCTGGGGGGAATGTAATTATGGGGTTCGACAAGCCGGGAACGGCTGGCGGTGCGATCCATGAAATGGGAGGGGCGAGGATGGGCAATGATCCCACAACGAGCGTTCTCAACAGATGGAGCCAGGCTCACGAAGTCGAGAACCTATTTGTGACCGATGGAGCGCAAATGAGTTCCTCAGCGTGCCAGAATCCGTCGCTTACGTATATGGCTCTGACGGCACGTGCAGCCGACTACGCCGTTACGCAGGCCAAGCTCGGACGTCTCTGACCCTCAGCGTGGTCGGCGTAGGCGCGGCTACCCAAATTGTCGGCTAGTCTGCGTCTGGAGTTCAAGCGTGGGTCTTCTGTCTCGCGCTCGGTGGGCAATAAAAATGCGTCCGATAGCAGGGGATTGCCCGACAGATCAGTACGATCCCTGTTCCCGGATCAGCTGGATCTCGCTCGCGGATAAGCCGCGTATCTCAACTTTGCGAAATTCGACTTCTGCCCATTCGAACTCAAGCGCAATTCGACCAGAGGTCAACGGGTTCAACTCTCCGTCCTTCGAGGTGCGGCGCATGTGGAAAAGCGGATTTACAATCCGACCGTTGACCAGGTGGACGGACTGGTCCTCGAAGGCGATCAAATCGATAGTGTTCCAACCATCGTCACGCGCGAAATCAAAGTGACGCCTATGCCACTGCCTTGAATATCCTCCCGCTGTGATGGGGTCGCTATAAGTCTTGGGAAATGCCGGAATCCAATTGGGCCAAAGCGGGGTGCCTCCAAGCAGCGGCCCCTGTACTGCGAGCGTGTCGATCATGATTGCATCGCCGACGTTACCTTCCTGCAACTGCAACTCGACGCCTTGCGGAAAAAGCTTGCCCTCGCGTTCTCGTCCCAAATGGTAAAGGATGCCGCTGTTGCGTGGTTGGAGCGCGCGGGGTGGCCAGCGGCGGGTTCCCCAGCGATACTCGAAACGGAAGTGATAGTTTGAGAATTCGTCGCGTGTCGCAATATATCCAGGCGGCGAAAGCGGCTGGTCGTATTCGCCCATAAGAAACCTAATCGTTTCATCATCGACTGAGACAACGTTAGTCAGATCGACCGATCCGATGCCTTCCTGCTTGAAGGTCCAACCCTCCAGATCCAACCCGTTGAACAGCCGCTGCCAGTCGTTTCTGCGCCCTGAGCTCCAAGCAGGTGAATACGCAACAATGGCGCTGGCGTAGACGGCGCTAGCAGCTCCAGCCAGAAAGTTTCTACGCAGCATGCTCAATCATCCCTTGATACCTTCCGTCGCGGGCTCGTTCAAAACATCGGGTGCTTGCTGACCGAGTCGTCGGGAACAGCTTGTATGGCGTCCCAATGCTCGACGATCTTGCCGTTTTCGAGCCGGTACATATCGAAGACAGCCGCGCCACGATCACCTGGCTTTGGAATCGCGTGAACGTGAATGACAGCCATGTCGCCATCGACCAGAATACGCTTGATCTCGAATTTCCGACCGGGCTCGCTAAACATGGGGGAAAGAGCTTCTATTGCGGCAGCGCGACCGTCTTCGAGACCCGGGTTATGCTGCACATAGTCTTCTACGACAAAATTCTCGAATGCTTTGGGGACATTGCGTTCGGTGTAAAAGAGGCGCGCAAATTCGGTCACGACTTCGCGGTTCTTTGCGGTTACGCCTTGCGCATCCTTTGTGTCGGCACACCCTACCAACCCAAATGCTGCGAGCGCCACCAACCACTTCATGGCTCTCTTCCTTCCAGCACAACAATCGACCCCATCCACCTGTGGAGCATGCCAATCCAATTTTCCGTCGCTTTCCCCTGTGTCCCATGGGCGAGGCCGAATCCGTGACCTCCATTGGCGAGGAGGTGAAACTCGATTGGCGCTTCTGCACCGAGGTAATCTCTCACGAGTTAAAGATCAGGTTCGCGACCAAGCAGAAAATCGTCTGCCGCTATCAAGACAAACATTGGCGGAGCATCAGCAGGCACATGCAACAGCGCCATGCTTGGGTAAATTGGAGCTGCGAAATCCGGTGCGTCCGATCCACCTTTGCTGACGACACTGCGGGTCAAGAAACCGCCTGCGGAAAAACCCATGAAACCGACGCGATGAGGATCCACCCCGAATTTATCTGCATGCTGGCGGACATAACGCAGCGCGGCGAGGCCATCCGCAAGTGCCTCGTCGGGAGTATCGCTCGGCGGCGGTTCGAGCTCGGTCGCTTCGCCCCGCATCGCGTTCAGGACCGCGCTTGCGAAAACATCGTGATCACGCGGTGTCGTCCTCGTCCGATACTTCAGGACAAATGCCGCCACGCCATGATCCGCCAGCCACTTCGCAACCTGCCAACCTTCGTGATCAATAGCGAGTCCGAGAAACGCGCCGCCTGGGGCTATAATCATTGCCGCACCTGACGCATTCTGGTCGGGCAGAACTGGCAGTAGGGTGGGGCGGGAGACATTGCGCACATGGGTCAGTTCCCCCTGTTTCATCCATTGCTCTCGATCTTCAATCTGATCCGAGACAGACGGAAGTGGTAATTCTCCTTGTCGCTTCGCGCTAGGTATTTCGACAAAGTTTGTGTCGGTCACCTGTCCGATGACGGGAGTAGCCATCCACAGTAGGGCAATTGCGAGGCAGGCCCGTATCATGAGGCTTGTTCTTTCGACCGGGACCACAGTGCATTGAGGAGGGCGATCGCACCGACGAAAACGCCCAACGATCCAAGCAAGGCGAAGGCTGCCTGCGTGGAGTCGAACATGTCCTCGATCCGCGATACAAACCAAGGGCTTGAGAATTGCCCAAAAAAGAAGGCGGCGGTCCAGACCCCCATCCCGCGTCCGCGATGCTCGAAGGGCAGCTTAGTCTGTGCCCAAGCGATCAGCGTCGGAACTGCCATGCCGGCACCAGTCTGCTGTACGCACAAGAACACCACGAGCATGGCGATTTGGGAGCTCAGGCCCATCCCGAGCAATCCGCCCGCCAGCACGATAAAGAACGCTCCAATTTGAAACGCGTTCGAGCGGGCAGACATCAGCCGGAAAATCACTGCTCCAAGCATGATGAAAAGGCTGGGAATCGCGCTCAGTTCGCTGATCCTCGACGGCTCCATGACGCCGATCTCGCGGAACACCAAGCTCCCCGAGATAATGAACACGTAGTAAAGCGCGGAAGCCAGCAAGGTCACCCCCGCTATCGACAGAACGTCGGCCGTGGGAAACGGCGTTGAAGTGTTAGAAGTTGCGCTGGTAACATCCGGGATACCGTCTGTTTTCTTGTCCTTCGCGGGTTCGAACAGGAAGAGCTTCATTGCGATAAAGATTATGAAAGCCACCGCGTAGACGAGGAAAATACCGTTCCAGCGGATCTCCGTCGCTGGACCGGCGATAAGTATCACACCCGAGGCGAGGAAGGGCCCCGCTATTCCTTGCAAAAAAAGCCAGTCCCGGCGGCCCTCGTCGTCCCAATAATCTCCGATAAGGGTATTGACGATGGTCAGAATGAAGGCCTCACAAACTCCAAGTCCAAGGCGTGTTGCGAACAGATGCGTAAGCTCGGTTAGGAAGAACGGGGCGGTTCCGAAGATACCGTAGAAGAAGGTTGCCCAGACAAGCAGTTTCAGACGCCCGAACCTGTCGACAAACCACCCTGCAAATGGTGCGACGCAGGCGATCGCCAAGCCGGGTGCAGATACCATAAGCGGGACAAGATCGCGCGCGTTCGGATTGTCCTTGAAATGATCGATGATGCCGGGGAGTGCCGGAAACATCGAAACGATCGCGAAGATCGGCAGGAAAGCCGCGATAACGATCGTAATTCCCTGCGGCACGAGCGTTAGGCGACGGAAAAAGGCCAAAGGTCCGTTCATTGCATCTCTCCCAGCGATTGCGCGGATCATATCCGTCTGTTTCGGCAACCTGACACGAAAGTTCCTGCGGAATCACCGCTTGACCCCTTCGCATACTTGCCCATAATAGAAGTAGTATTTTAATTCAACTCCGGAGATGCGCTGCCGGGGTCCGGGGAGCCTGCGAGATGCTAGGGGTGGCGGCAAAAGCCGATGAAATTTCGGATCGACAGCGGTCAGCTGCGTTTGTCGCGGTTGTCATAGCTTTTGTGCTGGAGGTCGCGGACTCTACAATAGTCAATACCGCCCTGCCGGCCATAAAATCACAATTGGGCGGCGGTGAGTCGGCGATGCAATGGATCGCGGCTGCCTATTTCCTGACATTGGGGTCGTTCCTCCTTGTTGGCGGCAGACTTGGCGATATTTTCGGGTACCGCCGGGTTTTTCTGATCGGCATCGGACTGTTTACACTGGCCTCGTGCCTCTGCGGAATAGCGTCCAGTGCCGAACAGCTCGTCGGCGCTCGACTGCTGCAAGGAGCAGCCGGCGCGTTGATGGCCCCCCAGGTCATGGCAATCGTGCAGGTGCTTTTCTCCCCCATTGAACGTGTAGCCAAACTTGCGTGGTTCGGGGTGCTCGGCGGATTGGCCGCGATCCTTGGTCCCATCCTTGGAGGCATACTGATCGAGGTCGATTTTCTTGGCCTTGGCTGGAGAATGATTTTCCTGATCAACCTGCCTATCGGGCTGCTGGCACTGGCAGCTTCGGCGCGTTTTGTCCCGGTGGTGGAGAAAGCTGCCGACACTCGGATCGACTTCGCCGGTGCTGCCCTGTTCATTGTCGCTTTTGCGCTGATGATCCTCGGGTTGATCGAAGGCCCTGAACTCGGCTGGCCGATTTGGTGCCTTGCAGCAATCCTCGCTGGGGCATTTACCCTTGCGCTTGGCTGGGCGCATGCGCGCCGTCATTCCGCGACGGGTCGGGCGGCGATCATCGCGCCAGAACTTTTTCGCCTGAGGACTTTTCTCTGGGGCATTTTAGCTGTCGGCTTTTTCGCAGCAGCGGCCTCAGGCTTTTTGCTGGTATTCGCGATTTCACTGCAACAAGGGCTCGGTCTCACTGCGCTTGATACAGCAATTCGCCATATTCCTTTCGGACTTGGCGTAATGGCAGGGATAAGCCTCATCGGGAGGCATTTCCTTCCTCGCTTCGGCAAATGGTTGATCGTCGCCGGAGCGCTTTTGATTGCCGCAGCGGGGAGCCTCGCATTCTATAGCATCAATGCAGGGGACTCCGGGATGGTGCTTATCGTCCTGCTCGGTCTGGCCGGGATCGGTATGGGAATGGTCATGGGGCCTCTTCCACCGGTGATCGTCGCGGAAGTTGAAAGGACCAAGGCCGGAACCGCAAGCGCCATGATGCGCACCGCGCAGCAGATCGGAGGCGCGATCGGGATTGCGCTAATTGGCGCCGCGTATTTCTCGGTGCAAGGCAACGACCAACTTGCTCGGCTTGAAGGCCTGTTGCCCGCTGCGGCAGCCTTTCTGGTAGCGTTGATGGTGACTACCGCTTTTGCGCTGCAACTCCCGAAAGACATCTTCGGCAGGAGGGCAGACTGACCATGTACATGGGCATTGATCTAGGAACCTCGGGCGTCAAAGCGGTCGTCCTGTCCGCCAATGGCAATGTGGTCGGTCAAGGCCAGGCCACTCTGGAAATTTCCCGTCCCAATCCGCTTTGGTCCGAACAGGATCCGGCAGATTGGTGGAGGGCGACGAATCAGGCGATAGCATTGATCGCTCCGGAACTGCGCCGCGAAGTACGTGCGATAGGCCTTGCAGGGCAAATGCACGGCGCTGTCTTGTTGGACGAAGGCGACAAAGTGCTGCGTCCAGCCATCCTCTGGAACGACGGCCGCAGCCATGAGGAGTGCTCCGTGCTCGAGAAGGAGGTCCCTCAGAGCCGCGAGATTACGGGAAATCTGATGATGCCCGGTTTCACGGCACCGAAAGTTGCCTGGGTGCGCAATCACGAACCCGAAGTGTTCAACAAGATTGCGACCGTTCTCCTTCCCAAGGATTTCTTGCGACTATGCATGACGGGCGACAAGGCAAGCGACATGTCAGACAGTGCAGGGACACAGTGGCTCGACGTCGCGCGTCGCTCTTGGTCATCGACGATGCTGGAGGCAACCGGACTAACCCAGAGGCAAATGCCACAGCTTTATGAAGGGTGCGACATTGCCGGTGTACTTGAGGCATCGGTTGCAGCCGATTGGGGCATGGCACGCGTGCCCGTGGTTGGAGGAGCAGGAGACAATGCAGCGGGCGCGATCGGAGTAGGAGTAATTGCAGACGGCGACGCCATGCTGTCTTTGGGCACCTCGGGAGTCATATTCGCAGCTACATGCGAGTTTAGCCCAAATCCAGGAAGGGCAGTCCATGCTTTCTGTCATTGCCTGCCCGAGATGTGGCATCAAATGACGGTGCATCTCTCGGCAGCCAGTTGCCTTGATTGGGCCGCAAGGCAGCTCAATTATGCGAATGCGCACGAGCTGATAGAGTCTGCGATGCTGGCCGGCTGTGCGTCTGGACCAGAGATCTTCGTTCCCTATCTTTCTGGCGAGCGAACGCCCCACAATGACCCCCATGTTCGAGCTGCCTGGATGCTGCTCAATAACGAGACAAGTCCTGGCCGCTTGGCTTCTGCGGTCCTAGAAGGGATCGCATTTGCCCATGCCGATGGATTGAATGCACTACGCCAGGCTGGAACCCATATCGATCGCGTGTCCGTCATCGGGGGAGGATCGCGATCTCGATACTGGGGAAAGATAATTGCATCGGCATTGGACTTGCCCATCGACTATCTGGAAGGTGGAGAGGTTGGTCCAGCACTCGGGGCAGCTCGGCTGGCAATTCTTGGTGTGACCAAGCAATCCCCCAGCGAAGTGTGTGTCAGGCCACCAGTAATCGCAAGTGCCGAACCTGATCCTGCCATGACCGAACTACTCGCACCGAAATTTGCAAACTATCTTGCGGCCTACCCCGGTCTAGCTGCGCTATCTTGAAGGAGGATTTCATGTCTGCAAACTACTTCAGTTCTTTCGACATCGTTCGCTACGAAGGGCCCGACAGCTCCAATGATTTGGCATATCGCTGGTACGACAAGGACCGCCTTGTCATGGGCAAGCGAATGGAGGATCACCTCCGGCTTGCAGCCTGCTTCTGGCATACCTTCTGTTGGCCGGGCAGCGATGTCTTCGGCGCCGGCACATTTGACCGGCCGTGGTTGACGGGGCCAAATGACCGGTCAGCGGCTCGTTCGAAGCGCGAGGCTGCCTTGGCGTTTGTCGAAAAACTCGACATACCCTTCTACTGTTTTCACGATGTCGATGTCATGGCCGACGCTGTCGACGCCAAGGAGTTTCGCGCGAATTTTTCCGAAGCAGTCGATCACTTGGAGCAACTCCAGCAGCAACACGGCCGAAAATTGCTTTGGGGTACTGCCAATCTTTTCGGACATCCGCGGTACATGGCCGGAGCCGCAACCAATCCCGATCCCGAGGTCTATGCTTGGGCTGCGATGCAGGTGCGCGATGCGCTCGACGCCACCCATCGTCTTGGTGGTGCCAATTACGTCTTGTGGGGAGGGCGCGAAGGGTACGACAGCATCCTCAACACCGAAATCGGTGTTGAGCAGGACAATTTTGGCCGCTTCTTGGAACTGGTTGTCGACCACAAGCACCGAATAGGCTTCGACGGGACGATTCTGATCGAGCCCAAGCCGCACGAACCAACCAAGCATCAGTACGATTTCGACACCCAAACGGTGTATGCTTTTCTCAAACATTATGGCCTGGAGAAGGAAATCAAGGTCAACATCGAAGCCAATCATGCAACGCTGGGCGGGCACTCATTCGAACATGAGCTGGCGATGGCCCGCGCACTCGGCATCCTCGGCTCGGTGGATGCGAACCGGGGAGATCCGCAAAATGGCTGGGACACGGACCAATTTCCCAATTCGGTTGAAGAATGGACCCTGGCAATGCTGGAATTCTTGCGTGCGGGCGGGTTCGACACGGGTGGATTCAACTTCGATGCAAAGGTGCGTCGTCAAAGCATCGATGCAGCGGACCTTTTTCACGGGCACATCGGTGGCATTGATACCCTCGCAAGGGCTTTATTGAGAGCAGCGGCCATCATCGAAGACGGCGCACTCCAAGCGTACCGCGAGCAGCGCTACGCGGGCTGGAATGGAGACCTCGGCAAGGCTATTCACGCCGAAGGAACGACATTGGCTGACATCGCTCAGCACGCGATTGATGCCAACCACGCACCTGAGCCTCAATCAGGACGGCAGGAGTGGTGCGAGAACCTAGTGAATCGTTTCTAGGCTTCCTGCTTGGAATCTTCGAGGATCAACTCGGAGGCCCGGGCAGCCACCGCCATTGCCGGGCCATTCGTGTTACCTGACACCGGGTCGGGGATAATAGAACAGTCAACGATCCTCAAACCACCGATGCCATGAACGCGGCAACGATCGTCAGTGACCGAATTCGACGGATCCGATCCCATGGCGCACGTTCCTACGCCGTGTAGGCCACCTTCAACCATTTTGGCGAGTTGAGCGGCAATTTCCTGGTCATCCTGGATGTCATCTCCAGGCATTCGCTCTTTACCAATAAAGTGCCGGAGCGGTTCGGAGCGTGCGATAGAACGGAAGAGTTTGAACAGCTCAATCGCCTTCTCCTTGTCGTACGGGTCGTCCCAAATTGCCGCGTTGATGACCGGTGCAACCCGGAAATCGGGTGAGGTCACCTTGATTGATCCGCGACTGCGCGGACGCAGGTGGTAGCCCGAAAAGGTCAGGCCGGGATTGGGCGTCAGCGGACTGCCAGGCCGCTCCGCCATCTCATTAACGGTTCGCATCGCAAAAGGTGCGGCTGCGACCTGGAAGTCGGGCCAGTCGGGATCCACTCCCTCGCTTGCGATCAATCCGGTCACCGGCATTCCGACCCGCGCGAGATGCCCTTTTCCACTCAGGAAGTACTGGGCCGCGTTGCGATACAATCGCCAACCGAAAAACTCCCTGTTGGTGCCGGGGTCATTGTTGAGATCGAACGATACCCCAAATTTCTGGTGGTCAGAGAGATTCCTGCCGACGGCATCGAGCTCCTTGACGACGGGAATACCGAGGCCTTGCAGCGATGACCCGGGGCCAATTCCAGAAAGCTGCAGCAGGTGTGGAGAGCCGTAAACACCTGCGGACAGGATGACCCCGCGATTTGCCGCATATGCGACATCTTCGCCATTCGCCTCGCAGATTACCCCAGTTGCGCGGTTTCCATCGAGGACTATTCTCTTTACAGCAGTATGCGTGACGATCCGCAGGTTGGGTCGCCCCCTGACTGGTTTTACGAAGGCTTTGTATGCGGATTCGCGTTCGCCCTTTCGGTCGACCGTGTATTGGCTTCGTCCCACGCCGTGGGTTCGTGGTTCGGTGATATCCTCCAGCCATGGCATCCCTTGCGAGCCGAACCCTTCGATTAAAGCTTTTAGCACGGGAGAATCGTAGGTCGACTTGGTGATTTGGAGCTCGCCGTTCTGGCCGCGGCCCGAGTGCGCGCCAGGATCGCGATAGTTCTCGATCTGGCGATAACACCGGCTGATTTCCTCCCATTCCCAGCCGCTTATTCCTCGCTTCGACCAGCTGTCGAAATCCTGCGGCATGCCTGGCAGGTACCACGTCCCGTTAATCGCCGACGATCCGCCCAGTCCACGTCCATAGGTGTGAATACCAGGGCGCATCCCGGGTCTCTGCTCGAGCGGATAGACGCGAAAATAATCCGGATTTCCCATGATTTTCACGAACCCGCCGGCCATGCGGATAAATGGATGTTGGTTGTCGCCACCATCCTCAATCAGCAGGACGCTTGTTGCCGGATCTGCCGATAACCGGTTCGCAACGACGCAGCCTGAAGACCCTGCTCCGATGACTATGAAGTCGAAATTACTCATCTGCTCCCCATTCCCCGTCCCGATATCTGGTCGATATACTGATAGTCGGCTTGACCTCCGGCGTAAAGATAATTAGAAGTTTAATTCCAATATGACATCGCAGCAGGCGCGAGTCCAAAGGATTTGGGAGAGATTATGCTGCCGGTAGAGAGAATCATTGGAGAGGAGGGGCTCCGTCTTCGGGATGGCAAGCTTTCGCTTGCAATGCGGCTGCCTTGGTACCGCTCGCTGCCGTTTTCGACTGTCGAGTTTGCCGGACTCTCTATCGACGGAAATCCCGTATCACTTGAACGTGCAACGATCGAGTACGATGGCGATTCCTGGCCACTCTCGCAGAACGGCGAAAAGGTCGATTCTTTCTGGTTCGTCCGTGACAGCGCTTTTCTCTGCCTTTCCGATCCCGCACTCGAGAATGGCGAAGAACATGAAGTCGCCCTCACGATCAATGTTAATCCCCCCTACATTCCGGGAATGAAGCGGGCCAACTCGCAGGTCGAAACCCTGCGGGTGCAGAGCTGAAAGGACATCGGCGATGACTACCGCAACCGGACCGCAGGTCGGCGTAACCCTGTATTCCTACACGAATGAATGGCTAACCCGGCAGTTTGATCTGCCTGGCCTGATGCAGGAAGTGGCGAACAGAGAGCAGGGTCCGAACATCGAAATCATCGGGTTCCAGAATTTCAAGGAATTCCCCGACGTCAGCGACGATTTTGCGGCCAAGTTCAAGGATCTTGTCGCGGAAACGGGGCTCAATCCTGTATCTTGTGCGATCAATTCGGACCGCTTTCTGAAGCCTGGTCAACAGCCCATCGAGGATGTCGCTCTCGTCGAATACCACAAACGCCAATTGCGCTCGGCGAAGAAGATGGGATTCTCGCTGGTACGCTACCAGTTTGCGCTTCCGGTGCACCTACTTCCAGAGATCGCGCCTTATGCCGAGGAGATCGACATTCGCATGGGTGTCGAAGTCCATGCGCCGATGTGGGCTGGCCATCCGGCAGTACAAGCCTATGCTGAGATGTACGACAAGCTCGACACGCCCGTACTCGGCTGGATTCCGGACTTTGGGGGCACCGCCAGCCGAATTCCTGAGTCGATGCTTGATGCTGCGCGGGCGGCGGGAGCGAGCGAAGACTTGCTCGACAAACTCAAGGAAGTTTGGCTCGAAGATGGGATGAGTCACGAGAAGGCCGGGCGTCTGCGGGAGTGGGCGCTCACGAACGGTCACGCACCGGCTCATATTCAGGCGGCGAGCCTCGCCTTCTTCATCCTTTCCAATAACGATCCCAAGAGTTGGGCGCAGCTGGTTGACCGGACGATTCACATCCACGGCAAATTCTATGGTGTTGATGATGACGGCGTCGAAGAGGCGATTGACTACGAAACAATACTACCCCTTTTTCGCGATGGCGGATTTACCGGGACCATCGTCTCCGAATGGGAGGGGCACGCCTACGATACGCGTGACGCGTTCGAGCAGGTGCGGCGCCACCAAGCCATGTGTCGACGTATTCTCGCATCCTGACGCGGGGAGCCAACCAACATGCCTTTCGAACTTTCCATCAATCTCGAATATGCCTTTCAGGAGGCAGGTGAACGCATAGAGGATCGAATTGCTGCCGCCGCCAGCGCCGGTTTCAGCAAGGTCGAGCTCTTTCTCCTGAAAGATCGTGACCTACCATCCATCGCGTCGGCGCTGAAGCAAAACAATGTGGAGCTGATCAGCACTGTCGCCGATTACGTGACCCAATTGGTTGATCCGGACACTCACGAGGAATTTTGCGACATCTTCCGCAAGGCAGCGCAAGATGCAAAGGCGCTCGGCTGCCAAAATGTCGTTGTGACATCGGGCAGGGGCGTCCCGTGGATGAAACGGCCGGCGCAACTCGGAATCTTTGCCGACGCGCTTCGTCGCCTGGTTCCGATTGCCGAAGAACTCGACGTGATCATTCTTCTTGAATCGGCGAACACTCGGGTCGACCATCCAGGCGTCCTGTGTTCCATGACCATGGATAGCGTCGAGGTGGCCAGAATGGTCGGCAGTGACCGGGTGAGGGTCCTCTATGATCTTTACCATTCGGTCGCGGAAGGTGAGGACCCTTCGAACGTCCTTCCTCAGATCATCGATCTTGTCGATCACATTCAGATAGCCGATGCCCCTGGTCGGGGAGAGCCAGGCACCGGCGCGATCGACTGGCAGGCCAGCTTCCGGCTTTTCGATGCCGTTGGCTACGAAGGGACAATCGGAATTGAATGTCAGCCGAAGATCGCGCCGACGAGCGACGCTATGGACTATGTTCAGCGTTTGGCATCAGCTTGCTAGCGCAAGCCGGCTGTAGTTCGGCAAGGCGAGAATAATACTTGGTAGAGGTGAGCGGCAAATGAAGGAAATGGATATCCTTATCGTGGGCGGCGGTATCGGAGGACTAACCGCTGCCATCGCTCTTCGAAGAACAGGTCAAAATGTCACTTTGATCGAAAAGGATCCGGAGTGGTCCGTCTACGGTGTTGGCATAATCCAACAAGCCAATGTCGTTCGCGCGATGGACGAACTTGGAGTGCTCGATGCCTTCTTGGACGCAGCAAGCGGGTTCGATGCCGTCGAGATTTTCATCCCGGACGGGACAAAGGTCGCTCGTATTCCGGCGCCTAGCCTGGTTGAAGGCAAACCGGCCAATGTCGGAATCGGTCGCCGCGAATTGCAGAAGGTCTTGGCGGACAGTACGGCTCACCTTGGCACAGAGGTTCGTCTCGGCCTGACTGTTGCGGAATTGCACGACGATGGCGCGGGAGTAGATGTCACTTTTTCGGACGGCAGCAGTGGACGCTACGATCTCGTGGTCGGGGCCGATGGTGTTTATTCGCAAATGCGGAAGATGCTATTCCCAGATGGTCCGGAGCCGGAGTTTACCGGTCAGGCGGTATGGCGATACAATCTCCCTAGACCGGAGGACATGGATGCTCTCCAGGTCTACAACGGTCGGGTCGGTGTCGGTCTTGTACCCATGAGTGACGAACTGATGTACATGTTCGTTACCACTCCAGCTCCCGGCAATCCGTTTCATGAGCGCGAAGGGCTGGCAACCAAGATGCGCTCCACTCTCGAGGGCGCAGCTCCTGCCATTCGCGACCTAGCGAAGCTGATAACTGACGACGAAGCCGTGGTCTACCGACCGCTCGAAACGATCATGCTCTATGGTGACTGGTACAAAGGGCGCATCGCCCTCTTGGGCGACGCGGTTCATGCCACAACGCCGCATCTGGGTCAGGGTGCGGGCATGGCGGTCGAAGACAGCCTTGTCCTCGCCGACGAGTTGGCCCGATGTTCCGAAATCGGACCAGCGCTGAAAGCTTGGCAAGACCGGCGGTTCGATCGCTGCAAATACATCGTCGAGAGCAGTCTTGCCATTTGCCACGGGCAGATCGGCAAGGGGCCGGAAGTCGACAATCACAAGGCTACGGCGGACATGTTCGCTGTAGTTTCGCAACCCATTTGAGGAGGATGCCCATGACCGCCCGCGTCACGGAAATTCGCTATGTTGGATACGGAGTCGAGGATTTTGCTGCCGAACGAGCCTTCTACGCAGAGGACTGGGGACTTGTGGAGGTTTCGGCAACGGATGACCTAGCCTGGTTCAAGACCCACGGAGACGATGAGCACCATGTTGTGCGGCTTCACAAGCGCGACAGCAATTGCGTGGAGGTAATTGCATTCGCGGCCGAGAGCCGCGCGGACGTCGACGCATTGCAGGAGAAAGTGCTCGCCGCCGACTGCAAGATTATCCATGAGGCGCGCGAGCTCGATGCTCCAGGTGGTGGTTATGGCTTTCGCTTCTTCACCAAAGACGGCTTGCCCTTCGAGATCAGCGCTGATGTTGCGACCCTCGACAAGCGACCAATGGAACGATGGGAAGGCGTGCCTGTGAAGATCAGCCATATCGTCTTGCACTCTCCCGATCACCAGGAACTCGTGAAGTTCTTCACCGACGTGCTTGGTTTCAAGGTTTCGGATTGGCTTGGCGATTTCATGTGTTTCCTGCGCTGCAGCGAGGCCCATCATCGTGTTGCAATCCTGCCGGGACCGCCTTGCCTGAATCACGTCGCTTACGACATGCTCTCCGTCGATGACATGATGCGCGGCGCCTCAAGGCTCAAGAAGCGCGGGACAGATATTCGCTGGGGGCCGGGCAGACATACCGCGGGCAACAACACCTTCAGCTATTTCACCACTCCCGCTGGTTTCGCAGTCGAATACACCTCGGAGCTCGAAGAGGTCGACTTCGAAAACCACGAGCACAAAGTACACACTCCCGGTCCACAGGTCATGGACCAGTGGGGTATCGGTGTCGGCGGACCACAAACCATGCCTCACCCCGAGCCCGATCCGCAGTTATTCCAACCTTCGGAGGTCTGATCCGTGGCGTTGTTCGAGTATTTCCCGAACTATATCTGGAATCTCTCGGTCGCAATCGCGCTGGAGAGTGGCGGTCAGATCGGTGAGATCGTCGACATGTGCCAGCCGATCAAGGATGCCGCTGACAGCGGAGCGGATGCGGGCACGCCGCAGTTCATGAAGCAATGGGCCGCTATGGGCGAAAAGCTGCTCGAATTGGCTGGTGAGGATGAGGCCAAGGGTCGCAGCTTCTCGGCATCCAATAAGCTCGAGCGCGCCTCGCTCTACCTGATCACCGCCGAGCGTATGCAGGGGCATGGTTATCCGGGGCGTACCGAGACATTCGCCAAGGCACGCGAGGCGTTCGATCGCTCGACCCGGTTGGGTTCACTCAACCGCGAGCGAGTCGAAATCCCGCTCGAAAACGGGATCATGCCCGCGCTGTGGACCCGCGCGCCAGGCAAAGGGACAAAGGGCGCAGTCGTGTTTTGCAACGGCCTCGATAGTTGCAAGGAGTTGCTTTACTGGACTCGTCTGCCCGAAGAACTCGCGCGCCGGGGCATTTCTACACTCTGCGTTGACCAGCCGGGATCGGGTGAGGCCCTGCGTCTTCAAGGATTGCCGGTCGATCCACACAGCGAGAGCTGGGCGTCGAAAGCGGTGGACTGGCTCGAGCAGCAGGACGAAGTCGACAACGCGCGGATCGGAATGACTGGCATCTCGCTGGGCGGGCACTTCGCCCCCCGCGCGGTGGCCTATGAACCGCGCTTTGCCAGCGGAGCGGTGTGGGGCGCCAACCACAACTGGCGCGAAGTGCAGGACAAGCGGATGCAGCGCGAGGGCGAAAACCCCGTGCCGCACTACTGGGCGCATGTGCACTGGGCATTTGGCGCGAAGGATCAGGATGATTTTCTGGCCAAGTCGGAAGCCATGAATCTCAACGGTCAAATGGACGGGATCAAGGTGCCATTCCTTGTCACCCACGGCGCCAATGACCGACAGATCAGTCCATCCTATGCGGATGACCTATACGACCAGCTGGTGAACTCGCCGCGCCGCGAGAAAGTGATCTTCACCGCGCGCGAAGGCGGGGTCGAGCACGTCGGGGCCGACAACATGGCCTATGGCCGAGACCTCATTTCGGACTGGTTCGCCGAGACGCTCGGCGGGCAAACCGCATGACCTTCGTCACCGAGGCAAGAGTGCCGACCCAGAACGCGCGCAAGTATGCGGTTCAGCTCGGCAAGCATTGGCAGCACAACCTGGCGGTCGAAGAAGATGGTGACGTACGCCGAATTACCTTTCTGCGCGGTGCGCGCGGCGCGTCTTGGGCAGGGGATGCGCTGGTCACGCTCGCACCTGAAGGCTGCATTCTCGTGTGTCGGATCGAGGCGAGCGAAGCCGGACAACGCGACGGCCTCAAGGGCGCATTGGAGCGACACGTCGACCGGTTCGCGTTCCGCGAAGGGCCGCTCAAATATACTTGGCAAACGCCAACCAGCGAAGAGAGACAGTGATGGACAAACATCCCGTGCGCCGCATCGTTACCGGACATGACAAGGACGGCACCGCCGTCATCCAGGAAGATAGTGCCGTACCGCGCGTCCAAAGGATCGGTGGGGATATCGGACCGATGTTCCATGAGGTGTGGAACACCAGAGCCACCCCGGCTCCGATCGACGCAGGGTCGGGCGAACCACCCGAAGAGGGTATCGTTCTGGCACCGCCCAAGAACGGTACGCGCATCCGTGTGCTCGACATTCCTCCTGAAGGGGACGGCATCCGCAACATGACCGCCGAGGAGGCGGAGGCGCATTTTGCCGAGATTGGTGCCGGTAGCGCGAGCAATGCTGCGCGTGAAGGCGCCAAGCATGCCTTGATGCACCGCACCGAGACCATTGATTATGGCATCGTCCTCGAAGGCGAGCTGGTACTGATCATGGACGAGGGTGAAACTACCGTGCGTGCGGGCGATATTGTCATCCAGCGTGGGACGAACCATGGCTGGGCAAACCGGTCGAACGAGAACTGCAGGATCTGCTTTGTTCTGATCGACGGAGAGTTCGACGAGGTGCTCACGCAATGAGACTCGCAACACTCCGGGACAGCTCGCCTGACGGGACACTCGTTGTGGTTTCTCGAGACGGTCAACGCGCCCTCAAAGGCGGGTCCGAAGCGCCGACTTTGCTCGACGCCATACTGCGATGGAGCGAGGTCGAACCGGTGTTATCGGCACTGGCTGATCGGGTCGCCGAAGGGAGTGGCGACCCGATCACTTATTCTCAATTTGCGGCTCCTTTGCCGAGGAGCTGGCAATGGCTTGATGGGTCGGCATTCTCGACGCACGGAGAGTTAATGCAGATCGCGTTCGGGCTCGATCCGATCGATAGCGACCGCCCACTGATGTATCAGGGGCTCTCGGACAGGTTCTATGGCCCGCTTGATGACGTGCCATTCCCAGATCCCTCGCACGGAATAGACTTCGAAGGCGAGTTCGGGGTGATCGTCGATCACGTACCGATGGGAACTACCGCTGAAGATGCAATGAAGCACATTCGGCTGATCGTGCAGATTAATGACTGGTCGCTGAGGGCGATCGCACCAATCGAAATGAAGACCGGATTCGGATGGGTTCAGGCAAAGCCAGCCTGTTCGATGGCACCCTTCGCCGTGACGCCTGAAGAACTGGGTGACGCATGGTCCGATGGCAGAGTGTGCATGGACCTTGTGATCGACTGGAACGGGGATCGATTTGGAAGTGCCAACGGCAGCGCGATGGATTTTGGATTTCATGAGCTGGTTGCCCATGCCGCACTAACGCGCGACCTTGTAGCAGGAACGATCATTGGCTCCGGCACTGTCTCCAACAAGAACTACGAACAAGTCGGCTCGAGCTGTATCTCTGAGGTCCGTGCAATCGAGATGATTGCCGATGGTTCGCCAAGAACTCCTTTCATGTCCTTTGGCGATACCATCCGCATGGTTGGGCGCGACCGCGATGGCAATGAGCCGTTTGGCACCATCGCTCAGAAAGTCGTAAAGGCATGAAGACTCAGGTCTGCATCATCGGGGCGGGTCCGGCGGGGTTGCTCCTTGGCCACCTACTGCGAGCGGAAGGTGTTTCGTGCGTCGTTCTTGAGCGTCAGTCACCGGACTATGTCCTTGGCCGCATCCGCGCTGGCGTGCTCGAGACAATCACGGCCGAGCTCATGGCCCGCCTTGGCCTGGACGGTAGGATGAATTCCGAAGGCCTGTGGCACGATGGATTTAACCTCGCCGATGGGGATCGCCTTATCCGGATCGATATGGCAGACCTCGTGGGCAGCAGGGTGATGGTTTACGGTCAGACAGAGGTGACACGCGACCTGATGGAAGCGTGCAGCGAACGCGACCTCGAAGTGATTTACGAAGCAGCCGAGGTCGCAATTCACGGTGCCGATAGCGATACGCCCCATGTGACCTACAAATTCGGTGGCACGCCAAAGCGGGTTGATTGCCGTTTCGTCGTCGGCTGTGACGGCTTCCATGGTCCTAGCCGCAAGGTGTTGCAAGATGCAGGCATCGGCGAGGAATACGAGCGGGTCTATCCTTTTGGCTGGCTCGGCATCCTGGCCGATGTGCCCCCATGCGATCACGAACTGATCTACGCCAATCATGAGCGCGGCTTTGCCCTTGCGTCCATGCGTTCTTCAACTCGAAGCCGCTATTATGTTGATGTTCCATTGTCCGATAAGGTTGAGGAATGGAGCGATGATCGGATGTGGGACGAGCTGGCGACGAGGCTTGGCCCTGAGGCAGCCGCGAACATCACGCGTGGTCCTGCTCTCGAGAAATCGATCGCCCCGCTAAGGTCCTACGTATATGCGCCGATGCGGCACGGCTCACTGCTGCTCTGCGGGGATGCTGCACATATTGTTCCGCCGACCGGAGCCAAGGGGCTCAACCTCGCGGCGAGCGACGTGCACTATGCAGCGGAAGCGCTCGCCAAGTTCTTCCAGGCATCGGACAATGATGCGATTGCGGATTACTCCGACAAGGCGCTCGCCAGGGTCTGGAAATCGGAACGCTTCAGCTGGTCGTTGACTCGTCTGATGCATCGTTTTCCTGAAGATGGACCATTCGAGCGCGCCATGCAGGTCGCCGAACTCGACTATATCGCCAATTCGCGAGCCGCTCAGACCAGCATAGCGGAAAACTATGTCGGTCTCCCCGTCTAGCGACGATGCAGACCACAAGCGCTGTCCCAAAATGGGGGATGCCCAAAGCGGCTCATAATCGGCCTGTTACGGCTTCAGTCTCGGTCATAATCGCGACAATAAGAAAAAGGAATTGCAATGTCGGCAGATCCGCTAAAGCTCGCTCGCTTTGAAGGCCCGTTCCACGCTCTTATGCGTGTCGCGATCGCACTCACATTTATCTCGCACGGAACGATGAAGCATTTTGGATTTCCGGGGGTAGTGCCCGGGGAAGGGCCACCTGCATTCCCGCCTTTACTCAGTCTGGCAGGAACTGCGGGACTCCTCGAACTTTTGGGAGGTGCGATGATTCTCTTCGGCCTTATGGTACGCCCAGTAGCATTCCTGCTTTCGGGCATGATGGCTGTAGCCTATTGGATGGTACATGCACCCAATGGGTTCGCTCCCGCAATAAACGGTGGCGAGGCGGCCTACCTATACTGCTTCATTTTCCTTTTTCTCGCAGCTGCAGGGGCCGGGCCCTATTCCATCGATGCGGCAAGAGCAGGTGCAAAGAGCAAGCAGTGAATGCTCTCAGCCAAAATCCTCGGTGTCTATCGTTCCGCGCATGACTTCCGGATAGCGATGGCCGTGGACCGTTTGCTGGTTGATCAGCCTGGCAGCTTCTTCAAGCGTTTCGGACGCGACGACAAGATCGGCTGCACAGAAGTTTTCGCGAAGGTGATTCAGACTTGTTGTGCCCGGAATGGCATGGACATGGTCGCCTTGTCCCAGCAACCAGGCAAGAGCCAGTTTTGCAGGTTCGAGGCCGGCGGTGGCGGCCAGGGCATCAAAGGCGTCGATCAACTCGAGGTTTTTGGGCCAATTGTCCTGCGAAAAGCGCGGATGTGATCGACGCAGATCCTTTTCGCCCAACATTTGCGGGTCTTTCAACTCGCCACCCAGCGCTCCCCGCGCGACCGGGCTGAAAGCTACGAGCGCAATTTCCAGTTCGCGCGTTGTATCGAGGACACCCAATTCCACATTGCGGGTCCAAAGGGAAAATTCGGTCTGGACTGCTGCCATGGGGTGTACCGCATGCGCCTCTCGGATATGCGCGGATGACCATTCGGACACGCCATACGCGCCGACCTTGCCGTCTTCGATCGCACGAACCATCGCACCAACGCTATCGGCTATCGGAACCTTCGGATCGAAGCGATGCATGTAGAACAGATCGATATGGTCGGTGCCAAGCCGCTTGAGGGTAGCATCAAGGCTTTGGGCAATCGCTTGCGGCGAGCAGTCGATCCCGCGTATTGGGCCGTCAACTATGATGCCGGTCTTGCTCGCGAGCAGGAACTCGGACCTACGATGCATGACCGCTTCAGCCAGCAATTCCTCGTTCTTGCCGAAGCCATAGATATTGGCGGTGTCGAGGTGATCGTATCCTAGGTCGAGCGCCTCGTTGAGCAGTCTCACCTTGTCGTCATGGGGTGGCGGATCGCCATAAGCCCAAGACAGGTTCATACAACCGAGTCCGATGGCGTTCACGGCTCTGCCGCATAGTGTTCGTTTCATGGCTGTTGCCTGATCTCTCGGCCTTCACCACCAGCCTCTGCCCATGCGATGAAGTCGCGCACTTCCAGCCCGACCTTGCGGCTGTCGTCGCGGTAGGTCTCCGGATCGGTCAGGAAACGGCCTGTGCCCCACTTCAACTGGTGGTAGCCGGTAAGGCTCTTGATATGACCGAAGCGGTCTTCGAATCCAGGCATCGTTGCACCTTCGTTTACCAGTCTATCCATCAGCTCGTTGAATTGCTTACGCAAACGGGAGATTTTGATTGGATCGAGCTCACGGGCATTAGCGGCGCGCAGCTCCTCCAGAAGCTCTTTGAGGTCTTGGATCGAATTCAGCACCATAGTCGAATGGCTAGCTCCAGCCGTCCTGTGCCTCTAGGCTGGCGGCAAGTTCGCCTATGACTCGATAGCAATCGAGTACCTGACTGACGGAGCTGTTTGGTTCGCGGCCATCCTTGATGGCAGCGATGAACTCGCGGTCCTGCAACTCGATACCGTTGTTCGAGATTGCGACGCCGGAAAGGTCGATAGGCTCCTCATGGCCGGTCACCAGATCATCGTAGCGCGCGATATAGGTCGCGGTGTCTCCGATGTATCGGAAGAAGGTGCCGAGCGGCCCGTCGTTGTTGAAACTGAGCGACAGCGTCAGGATCTGGCCTGCCTCGGTCTTCATCTGGATCGACATATCCATAGCGATGCCGAGTTCGGGATGCCGGGGTCCTTGAAGAGCGTTGGCGGCAACCACCTTGCTTCCGGTCATATACTGGAAGATGTCGATAGAGTGCGCGCTGTGGTGCCACAGCAGGTGGTCGGTCCAACTGCGCGGCTGTCCCTTCGCATTCATATTCTTGCGGCGGAAGAAGAAGGTCTCGATATCCATCGCCTGGATGTTGAAATCACCGGCGTCGATCTGTTGCTTCACATATTGGTGGCTGGGATTGAAGCGGCGGGTGTGGCCTACCATGCAGGTAAGTCCGGTTTGCTTTGCTTTTGCCTCGACCACCAGTGCATCGGCCCAGCTGTCTGAAAGCGGAATCTCCACCTGAACATGTCTGCCCGCATCCATGCAGGCGATGGCCTGTTCGGCGTGCATCTGCGTAGGCGTACACAGGATCACCGCATCGACATCATCGAGTGCAAGGGCTTCGGCGAGTTCGGTGCCTGAATGCCGCGCGCCGTACTTGGCAGCGACTTCCGCGGCCTGTTCGGCACGGCGAGAGATCACCGATACGATCTCCACGCCGTCAATATTATTGAGGCCGTCGAGATGCTTCTCGCCAAAAGCCCCGGCGCCAACAAGCGCAATTCCAGTCATTCCATCTTACTCCTGCAAGTCAGTCCGCGGGTTCGAGCACCATGTGCCCAATCGCGGTGTTCGAACACGGGATGTGATAGTGCCGGTGAAGGCAGCGTGTGGTCGGGCCAAGCGCGCCGCGCATGATCAGCCACATGACCATCTCGATCCCCTCGCTGCCGGTTTCGCGAAGATATTCGATATGTTCGATCCACCGCGCATCGTCGCTCTCGCCGATCAGCATGTCCATAAAACGGTTGTCCCACTCGCGGTTAAGCAGGCCGGCGCGTGGGCCTTGCAGCTGGTGGCTCATCCCGCCCGTGCCCCATATCTGCACGTTGAGGTCTTCGGGAAAGCTCTCGACAGCGCGCGCGATCGCTTCGCCCAAAGCCCAACAGCGATTGCCCGATGGCACCGGATAGGTCACGACATTGACGGCCAGCGGGACGACCTTGACCGGCCACTTTGTCGGCGTGCCGAACATCATGGAAAGCGGCACAGTCAGCCCGTGGTCGACCTCCATCTCGTTCATGATGGTCATGTCGAAATCGTCGAGGATGAGGCATTGGGCAATATGCCAGGCGAGGTCGGCATGCCCCTCGACGCCGGGAACCGGGCGTGGTCCCCAACCTTCGTCTGCTGGCTTGAAATGCTCGCCGCATCCGATCGCGAAGGTCGGAATAATGCTCGCGTCGAAAGCGGAAGCATGGTCATTGTAGACCAGTACGATGACGTCGGGCGCCTGTTCCTTTTCCCATTGGCGGGTCCATTCGTACCCGGAAAAGATCGGCGCGAAGTAATCGTCCCCGGTCTTGCCCTGATCGACAGCGACGCCGAGCAGCGGGACATGGCTGGAGGCGATGCCGGCGGTGATGCGGGCCATACTAGTAGCCTCCCTTGATCGAGCGATTGCCTTGCGGAGCGCGGCCGCCATTGTTCATCATCTCGCGGTATTCGGGAAAACTCATGTCAGTCATGGTCGACACAGCTTCGGCAAAGCTGATCCCGTCGGTCGAGAAGATCTTGGAAAGGAAGTAGATGTTGCCGCCAAGATCGAGCATGCGGTTGTAGTCGCGCGCCAGTACGGCCTCCTTCTGCTCGGCGGTGAGCGGCCACTCATCGAGATAGGCCGTCTCGTCAGCCTTCCAGCGCTCGCGGTTCTCGGCCTTCATCAGGCTCATCGCGAACTGGTTGAGGTGATAGCCTTGCCGCGCGCGCTTGGCGGTGAAGACGCGGGTGCCTGGGATATCGTCGAACTCGGCGAGATAGGAGTGAATATCAGTCAATGGCGTGCGCCTCCGAACAGACGTGACCACCAACTCTGTGGCTCTCGCTTGGCGGCTGGCGACTCTGTCACATCGACAAAGATAATGTGGTATCCCAGTTGCATCGCCTTGAGGCGACAAGGCTCGTTCATTGCCTCTCTCACAGACCTCTCTCCTTGAGGATCGCATCGAGACGCGGGTAGACTATCCGCGCATTGCCTTCGAAGATCGCGTGGCGCTCTTCATCGCTGATTTCGAGCGCGTCGATGTAGCGTTTGGTGTCGTCGAAATAGTGGCCGGTCTGGGGATCGATGCCGCGCACCGCGCCGACCATCTCGCTGCCGAACAGGATGTTCTTGTTCTCGATAACATCGGCCAGCAAATTGATGCCCGACTGGTGGTAGACACAGGTGTCGAAGAACACGTTGTTCATCAGGTGCTGCTCGATATCGGGCTGTTTGAGCATGTCGGCCAGCCCACGGTAGCGGCCCCAGTGATAAGGCACCGCACCGCCGCCGTGCGGGATGATCAGCTTAAGATCGGGGAAGCGGCTGAACAGGTCACCCTGGAGCAGCTGCATGAAAGCGACGGTGTCGGCGGCGATGTAATAGCCGCCGGTCGCGTGCATCGCTGGATTGCAGCTGCCCGACACATGGATCATCGCGGGCACGCCCAGTTCGGACATCGCTTCATAGATGGGATACCAGTATTCGTCAGTAAGCGGCGGATGCTGGAAATAGCCGCCGCCTGGATCTGGGTTGAGGTTGCAGACGACGAAGTTTAGCTCCTCGACGCAGCGTCGCAGTTCGCGCACGCTTTCCTGAAGGTCCGACTTCGGGCTCTGCGGCAGCATGCAGCCTCCGATGAAAGTATCGGGGAACAGCTGCGTTACGCGGTATATCAGATCGTTGCATCGCCTTGCCCATTCACTCGCCACCGCCTGGTCGCCGACATGGGGGGCCATTGCACTCGCGCGGGGCGAAAAGATGGTGAAGTCCGCGCCGCGCTCCTGGATCAGACGCAGCTGGTTGTCCTCGATGGTCTGGCGGATCTCCTCGTCGGAAATCTCCGGATAGGGCGTGCAGGTGGTGCCGTTCCTGTAGGCGGCCTTCTGCTCCTCGCGCCAGGCGTCATGCGCCTTGGGAAGGACGGTATAGTGACCGTGACAATCGATGATCAGGCTCATGCAGCCCTGTCCTTCCTGATGTTCTGGCCGCGCTCGCCGGCAGCACGCTGGCGGGCAACGGTGCCGCGGGTCATCGTCGGCTCGGTGCCGAGCGATTCGAGGGTTTTCGCCACTTCTTCCATCTCGGCCGCCCGCCGCAGGCCATGCGTCTCAATGCGTTCGAGATTGTAGGCAGCGCGCTCGGCCCAACTGCGCGGCTTCTCGCTCGCATCGAGCGAGGCGAGCACTTCCTCGACGACGCCCGCCGCCCTGGCCGCCGCCGTCATCTCGTCGGTCAGGGCCTCGATGCCCTTGACCATGACCGAGCGGACCATCTTGACCGTAGAGGCCCTTCCGACCTCGGGACCTACACAGCGACAGTCCGTGAAACCCAGCGCGCCAAGTCGTTTGGAAACATACTCGCCTTCGGGGCCCGAAACCAACAGAGGTACATTCAACGCCGCTGGGTTCACTGGGGCGAGGACGGCGATGTCGAGATATCTTGCACCTGCAGTCTCTACTGCTTCTGCAGCGGTCCGTTTCGTTTCCGGGGCGACGGAATTCATGTCGCACCAGATCGCTTGCGGATCGAGCAGAGGTGCATAATCCTGGGCCGCCTTCAGCGCTTGGTCCGCAGTAACCAACGATAAAACCATGCTTGCGCCCGACAAGGTCTGCCTGACAGACGAACCGGCCACTACCTGCGCGCGCGACATCGCGTCTTTTCTCGCCGGGTCGATGTCGAAAGCGGTCGCGGCATTTCCCCAGCCGGCAGAAATTGCAAAAGTCGAAGCGGCTTCACCGAAACCGATAAGGGCGATCTTGACTTGCATGATGCGATGAATGCCCGAGCCTGCTTGAACCAGCCAATGAATAGCGAGGGACGGGAATAACTTTTTACGAAATCTGCTTGGCGTCCTCACGAAGAATTTCAAGCATTGCCCGCTGAGCCTTGGTCGGACGCCAGTTCTTGCGCACCGTGATGCCGATTGTCCTGCGGATCTCGCGAGGCGGGGCGCACGTCTCAAGCATTCCTGCCTCGATTTCGACCCGTACCTGATCTGGCGAAAGCAGGGTCAGGAAGTCCGTTTCGATCAGCAATTCGCGGATCGTAAGCACCGAACCGCATTCGACCGGGACATTGGGCTCACCTTCGGAGCCGCCGGCCAGATTGTCTTCCCAATATTGTCGCAAGGGAGTCTGGCGAGCAGGGAGTGCCCATGGGAACCGGCCCAGTTCGTCAGGTGTCGAGGTTCCTGCTCGCTCGAGCGGATGGCCTGATCGCATGATGATCTGCGGGCGATCGACAAACGAAGGCTCCTGCTCGAAGGCTTCGTCATGTCCTTCATCGCGAAGGGCGCCCAACAGAAAGTCCACGCTGCCGTCCCGCAGCGATCCGGCGAGCTCGGCATAGCTGCCCTCGATCACCGCTATCTCGACGATCGGATTGGCGGCAATGAATCGGGCAATTGCCCCCGGTAACCAGCGCGCACGCGAGAGCGGCATGGCTCCGATCACCATGCGCTCTCCGGCCTTGCCCAGCCATGCCGATACCTCTGCCAGTCCACTCCGCAATTCGGCGAGGGCCAGTCCGAAATCGCGGGCCCGCTTCTCACCTTTCTTGGTCAATGCGAGATACTTGCCCCGCCGTTCAACGAGCCTTTCCCCGAGAGCCACGGAAAGATCCGCGACGGCTCGATGAAGCGATGCCGGTGCAATGCCTATGTCGGACGATGCCGCAGTGTAGCTACCATTTCGAGCGATTGCGATGAATGCTCGCATCTGCGTCGATGTGACTCTGGGCGAGCCTATCAACTCCAATGCAACTTTCGCACGCGGGGCCAGGAGAAGAGCCGGTTCGGTCGGTCGCATTCCGCCGGGTTCCCGGTCGAACAAAGTGCAGTCGAGGCGCCTCTCGAGATTGGCAATCGCTTGTGTCAGTGCAGGCTGCGTCAAAGCGATTTCCCTTGCCGCTTCGGTGACCGTGCCGTGCCTGACCGTCGCTGCCAGCGCAGCCAGGTGTCTGATATTCGGTATCTCTATACGCACACCTTAGAATTAGCGAATTCTTATGGCTGGTCAATTCTTCCCATTGGCGCTCACCGTGGTCACGTCGCATCGGACATGTGAAGGAGATTGCCATGGGTGTCGTAGTCCAGAATATCGGCCGGACGCCGCTGGATGTGGTCGATGGGCTTGCGTCCTGCGGTGTTGCTACCGTCCATGAGGCGCAAGGCCGCAAGGGTCTTCTGGCAAGTTATATGCGCCCGATCTATTCAGGCGCCCGGATTGCCGGCAATGCCGTGACGATCAGCGCGGCGCCCGGCGACAACTGGATGGTCCACGTTGCCATCGAGCAGCTCGAGGGCGGCGATGTCCTGCTACTTGCGCCTACAAGCCCCTGCGAGGATGGCTACTTCGGAGACCTGCTGGCGACAAGCGCGATGGCGCGCGGGTGTCGCGGCCTGATCATCGATGCTGGAGTGCGCGACGTGCGTGACCTCACCGAGATGCGGTTTCCGGTATGGTCGAAGGCGGTCTACGCCCAAGGGACCGTCAAGAACACGCTTGGCAGCGTCAACGTGCCGGTTGTTTGCGCGAACTCCCATGTCGAGCCTGGGGACGTGATCGTGGCCGACGATGATGGAGTCTGCGTCGTAAAGAGGCTTGAGGCCGCCGAGGTGCTCGAAAAAGCTCGCGCCCGCGAAGCCAACGAAGAAGAGAAGCGCCAGCGACTGGCTAAAGGCGAGTTGGGCCTTGATATGTATAAGATGCGTGAGCGCCTTCAGGCTGCGGGTCTGAAATATGTCTGATGGCACACCCTGTATGTGGATGCGGGGAGGAACCTCGAAGGGCGGTTATTTCCTCGCATCCGACCTTCCGGCCGATCTAGCCGAGCGCAATGACTTTCTGCTGCGTGTCATGGGGAGCCCCGATCCTCGGCAGATTGACGGGATGGGGGGTACCGACCCGTTGACGAGCAAGGTCGCCGTGGTCCGCAAGTCCGCTCGCGAGGGCATCGATGTCGATTACCTGTTCCTGCAGGTCTATGTCGACCAGGCGCTGGTGTCGGACCAGCAGAATTGCGGCAACATCCTGGCAGGCGTCGGGCCTTTCGCGATCGAGCGCGGGCTTGTCGCCACTACCGGCGATGAGACGCGGGTGACGATATACATGGAAAACACCGGGCAGGTGGCCGTCGAAACCGTCCAGACCCCGGGCGGCGAGGTGACCTACGAGGGGGATGCGCGGATCGACGGCGTCCCCGGAACCCATGCCGCGATCCAGGTCGAGTTTCGCGATACCGCGGGATCGAGCTGCGGCGCGCTCCTGCCGACCGGCAATGCGGTCGATGTCATCGAAGGCGTCGCCTGCACGCTGGTCGACAACGGCATGCCTTGCGTCGTGTTCAGGGCCGGGGATGTCGGGGCGACCGGCTACGAAAGTCGCGAGGAACTGGAAAGCCTGGCGCTCGCCCCGGTCCGCGCGCGGATCGAGGAAATCCGTCTTGCCGCCGGGCCGCTTATGAATCTCGGCGACGTGACCGACAAGACCGTGCCAAAAATGATGCTTGTGGCTCCGCCCAGGGCAGGGGGATCTGTGACGGTGCGCAGCTTCATACCCAAGCGCGCGCACGCCTCGGTGGGTGTGCTGGGCGCCGTAACAGTTGCGACCGCTTGCCTTGTCGAGGATTCGCCAGCGGCACAAGTAGCGGACATACCAGATGGTCCAAGAAAGACCCTCAGTGTGGAACATCCCACGGGTGAGCTCACATGTGTGCTGGAGGTCGACGGTGCGGGCAAGGTGGCCAGTGCGGCGCTCTTGCGGACCGCGCGCAAGCTGATGGATGGAGAGGTATTTGTCTGAACGGATCACTAGCTGGCATTCCAACCCGTCAAAGCCGAGCTTCGTACCTCCACCCGGTTCGGTCGATGCGCATTGCCACGTCTTCGGGCCGATGGGACGCTTCCCCTTCAGCCCCAAGGCGAAGTACCTGCCCGAAGATGCCGGACCGGAGATGTTGTTCGCTCTTCGCGATCACCTTGGCTTCTCACGCAATGTAATCGTGCAGGCGAGCTGCCACGGCACGGATAATTCGGCGACGCTCGATGCGATCGCTAAGTCTGACGGCAAAGCGCGCGGTGTTGCGGTCGTCGATCCAGCCATTTCCGAGGAGGAACTTCAGGGACTGCACGTTGGAGGAATTCGGGGAATCCGCTTCAACTTCCTCAAACGCCTCGTCGACAACGCTCCCAAAGATAAGTTCCTCGATGTCGCAGGACGCCTGCCGGAAGGCTGGCACGTCGTGATTTATTTCGAAGCCGACATTCTCGAAGAATTGCGCCCCTTCATCGACGCGATCCCGGTGCCGGTCGTGGTTGATCACATGGGCCGCCCCGACGTGAGCCAGGGCCCGGACGGACCTGACATGCAAGCGTTCCGACGGTTGCTCGATTGCCGTGAGGACATCTGGTTCAAGGCGACCTGCCCCGACCGGATCGACGCGATCAAGGAAGGTGGTGGGGGCGATCCATGGGACGCCTTTGCAGCCGCCGTCGCGCCGCTCGTCGCAGATTATCCCGATCGTTGCATTTGGGGCACCGACTGGCCGCACCCCAACATGCAGGACGAAGTCCCGGACGACGGACATCTTGTCGACATGATCCCCCGTATCTCGCCGACGCAAAAGCTCCAACGCAAGTTGCTAATTGATAATCCGATGCAGCTCTACTGGCCGGAACAGATCTAGTTGCAGGCGTGAGACCGTCTGACGAAAGCAAGAAGCAAGCGTTGCCACAGGCCGCCTTTCAATTCGAGCGCCCTGTACAATCGGCAAAGCCTTAATGCGGTTTGGCATACGCTTTCATACTGCTTTAGTGCGCTCGACGGGCCATAAAAGGGCATGGATACAGAATTGCCTGCCGATACGGTCGAGATTTCCGGGGGAATGGTGCGGGGCCGGTGTTCCGAAACCATCAGGACCTTCCTTGGGGTGCCTTACGCCAATCCGCCGCGGCGGTTCGAACTTCCAGAACCCCGCATGCCATGGCAGGGTGTGTTGCACGCAACCGATCCTGGCCCCAGCGCACCCCACCGGATCAAGCCGTTTCCTGCTATTGACGTTGAACCGCTTGTGGGGACGGGGAGCGATGGCAGCGACGGTGACTATCTGAGGCTGAATATTTGGGCTCCGCGCAAAGCCGAGAACGCGCCGGTCATGGTCTGGGTGCATGGCGGCGGTTTCGTGGCCGGCAGCAAGGACGCCCCGATCAGCGATGGCAGCGCGTTTGCCGAGAGCGGCGTCATCTGCATCGCGATCAATTACCGCATGGGGATCGACGGCTTCCTCCCCGTGCCGGGGGCGCCGACGAATCTTGGGTTGCGTGACATCCTGTTCGCACTGCGATGGGTGCAGGACAATGTCGCCTCTTTCGGCGGCGATCCGGACAACGTGAGCATTTTCGGAGAGAGTGCCGGAGCGATGGCGATTGCCGACCTGATGACCTCTCCCATGGCCGAGGGACTTTTCCGCAGGGCGATCGTGCAGAGCGGGCATGGAGCGATGGTGCGCGACAACTGTGTCGCACAAAGACTCGTTAAGAAACTCGCCGCGAAGCTGAAGGTGACATCGGACATGGAGGGTTTTCGAAAGGCAAACCATGATGCTGTGGCAATCGCTATCGACGCGCTGTCAAAACCCAATGCGATCGACCTTCGCGATGCCGACGGCTTCGAACCAGTGTTCGGCATCAGCCGGTTCATCCCCGTCTACGGCGACGACGTCCTTCCGCAAAAGCCTATCGACGCCTTGCGGCAGGGGGCAGGCGCCGAGATCGACCTGCTGATCGGAACTAATGCGGACGAAATGAACCTCTATTTTGTGCCCACGGGCGTGCGATCAAAACTGCCCGCCCTGATGGCATGGTGGCTGCTTTCCCGCTCGCTTCCCAAATCGCGTAAGGCGCTCAAGGCATACGGCATGGGCCAGAAGGGAAAGCGCGCAGGCGAGGCTTTAACCGAGGCGATGACCGATCTGGTTTTCCGATACCCAGCAAGACAGTTCGCCGAAGCGCACCGGGGAAACACCTGGATGTACGAAATGGAATGGCAGTCGCCCGCCTGCGGAGGCATGCTCGGCGCATGTCACGGGATCGAACTGCCGTTCGTGTTTGACACGCTCGACACGGCGACTGGCCCAAGCGGTCTGGCGGGTGAAAATCCGCCGCGTGCGTTGGCGCGCCGTATCCACGATTTATGGGCAGGGTTCGGGCGCAATGGAACGCTCCCCTGGCCCAAGTGGAATGGCGAAAAGCTGGTTTACCAACTGGCAGCAGGTAAGTCGATCGCCGAACCGGCAATGCCCGCCGCAGCTTTCCTCCCGCGCTGAAGGATCGGACATGTACTTGGAAAAATTGCGCCTCGATGGACGGACGGCGTTTGTGACCGGTGGAGCGCAGGGAATCGGCCTCGCATGTGCGGAAGCGTTGGGAGAAGCGGGAGCGAAGGTCGTCGTCGCGGATCGGGATAAGGACGGGCTGGAGAGGGCCGTCGCGCACCTGCGCGGCAAGCATGTTTCCTGCCGCGGACAGCTGCTCGATGTCACCGACTCTGCTGCTGTCACCGACGCTGCCGATGCCATGATGCGAGAGGAAGGCCGCGTCGACATTCTTGTCAACAATGCCGGGATCGCGCGCAGCGAGACCGCAGCGGAGGATGTTTACGACGAGCTGTGGTTGAACGTCCTCGATGTCAATCTCAACGGGAGTTTCTGGTGCGCCCGCGCGTTCGGTCAGCATATGCTGGCCGCAGGACAAGGCGCGATCGTCAACGTTGGATCGATGAGCGGTTTCATCGTCAACCGTCCGCAAGCCCAAAGCTATTACAACGCGTCGAAGGCGGCTGTACACCAATTGACGAAGAGCCTTGCTGCCGAATGGGCGGATCGCGGTGTCCGCGTGAATGCTGTCGCACCGACCTATATCGCCACGCCGCTCAATGCCTTCGCCGACAAGGAAGGTGCGATGTACCGCCGCTGGATCGACGGAACGCCGCAGGGCCGGCTGGGCGAACCCGAAGAGGTCGCGTCAATCGCGCTGTTCCTCGCGTCGGACATGGCGTCGCTGATGACGGGCAGTATCGTCCTCGCGGACGGCGGATATACCTGCTGGTAAGCCGTTCGGCACAGGGTTTCTGCCATTCGGCAAAGCCTCAAACCTTTCAGATAGGTTGATAAGCTGTAAGATAGGTGGTCGAAGAACAAGAAATGTCCTTGGGAGAGACCAATGAAAATGACACCTTGCCATATGCTGCTCGCCGGCGTAGCCGCGCTTGCCATTTCACCCGTGCAAGCGGTCGCGCAAACCTCGCCCGGTGATGCTGTTGCTGCCGCCTCGGGTGAGGTGACCGACTATCCCGTGACGGCACAGGAAATGAGCGGCGACACGATTGTGGTTACGGCCCGTAAGCGTGAGGAAACGCTGCAGGACGTGCCGATCGCAGCCACCGCAATCGACGGCGACGTGTTGGCGGCGCGTGGCATCAATTCGGTGCGTGAAGCAGCTGCGCTAGCGCCAGGACTCAACATCAACAGCGATGGCGGCGGGCGCGCGTTCGTGGCCATTCGCGGCGTGGGTGTCACGCTGGTGCAATCGGTCCAGCCAGGCGTCGGACTGTTTGTCGACGGCATCTACCGGCCCAACACCGGCTATCTCAACAACCCGCTGCTGGACGTCGAACGCATCGAAGTTCTGCGCGGGCCACAGGGGACGCTGTACGGCAAGAATACACTCGGCGGAGCGATCAACGTCATCACCCGCCAACCTGGCAACATTTTTGAAGCCCGCGCCAGCGCCAGCTACGCCGGACCCGACGATCAGCTTCTCTTCGCTGGTTCAGTGTCCGCGCCGCTGGTGGATGATCTTCTCGCGGTGCGCGTTGCCGCCTCTCATATAGAGCAGGATGGGTTCATCCGTAACACGCTGTTGAACATCGATGGCAATCCGCTCAATTCCGATTCAGTGAATGCGTCGATCCGCTTCACGCCAGACCCGTTAACGCTGACGGTCAACGGTTATTACGATTGGATCGACACGGTGAATACACCCTACTCGTCCGTTGCCAACCCGGGCGACTATTCTCGCGAGATCAGGTTCAACGCGCCCGGTCGCGTCGAATACAAATATCGCGGCATCAACGCGAAGCTGGAGGTGCCGCTGGATAGCCTTAACACAACTCTCACGCTGATCGGCGCGCTCGATGCGCGTGACAGTGATAGCCCCGATGCGGATGCAGACTTCGGTTCGGGAGATTTCGTCCGCTCGACCGGCGGGGACGATCTGCGAACCCGCACCGCCGAATTGCGGCTCGACAGCCAGATTAGCGACAACATCTCCACGCTGCTGGGCGTGTTCTACAGCAATGAGAAAGTTTCGGCGCGCGATGTATCGCTGATCAAGGGAGCCTTTACCGGTCTGCCGTTCGACATCGAGCGTACCTCGACAAGCGAAACTCGCGCCAACACCTACGCGGTGTTCGGTACGATCTTCTGGGAGCCGACACCCGATCTGGAAGTGGCGCTGGGTCTTCGCTACGATCACGAGGACCGCACCGCCAACGGATCGGTGATCACGGTTCTGGGTCCGCTGGGCGCATCGGGCGGTCCCTTGCCCGAAGCGCAGATAAAATCCGACGAATTCCAGCCGAAGCTCACCGTCACACGCAACTGGTCTCCCGACTTCATGACATATGCATCGGTAGCGCGCGGTTATCGCGGCGGCGGTTTCAATGCACCCACCGCACCGTTCCGCACGTATGATGGCGACAGCGCGTGGACATACGAACTCGGCGCAAAAGTCTCGTCCCCATCGAACGATTTCAGCTTGGCGGGCGCGATCTTTTACAACGATTATTCCGACTATATCGGCCTGAATTCGATTGCCCCGGCCGCCGGTGGTGGGCTGGTGACGGTCGATCTGAACAGCGGTGATGTCGAATCCTACGGTCTGGAGTTGGAGGGGCTTTATCGACCCACCCCAGCATGGTCGATTTCCGGTGGACTGACCTTGATGCATGCACGTCTCACCAATTCGGACGCTTACACACAAACTACCGGCCGCACGCTGTCATCCGACCGGCTGACTTTCCAGCCCGACTGGATGGCCAATCTCGCGACTGATTATGTCTTCGATCTTTCGGGCGACAGCGAGTTCGTGCTGAGCGCGAACGTGACCGGCAAGGGGAAGAGGCTGGCTGCGACGCTCAACGAAAACACGCCTACATTTCTTGACAGCTACTGGGTCGCGGGGGCGTCGGCAACTTATCGCAACGGGCCGTTCGAAATTGCTGCCTTCGTACGTAATGCATTCCAGGAAGACTATTGGGAAAGCTACATCGAAAAGACCACGCTGCTTCTCGCCGGACTTCCAGGGACCGATCTTGGTATCATGGGCGATGCGCGCCGCTACGGTATTCGCGCCAGTTTCAATTACTGATCCGATGTTGCAGGAGAAGACTGGCGCCAATCCGCCGCCGTTACCCGACGGTTTCCTAGCGACATTGCGCGGCCAATTCGGCGACAAGGTGGCAGATGGGCAGGCGATCCGCGAAGAGCATGGATCGAGCGAAGCGCATTACAAGTCGATGTTGCCCGACGCGGTCGTCTACGCTGAAAATACAGACGATGTCGTGAAGTTGATGCAGCTTTGCGTCGAACACGGTGTGCCGCTGATACCTTTCGGCGCAGGCACCTCGATCGAGGGCAACGCGGCAGCGGTGCGGGGCGGCGTGTCACTCAACATGACGCGAATGGATAAAATCGTCGAGGTGCATGCTGAGGATTTCGATTGTGTGGTGCAACCGGGCGTGCGCCGCGAGGAACTGAACCAGCACCTGCGTGACCAAGGCCTGTTTTTCCCGATCGATCCGGGCGCAAATGCCACCATTGGGGGAATGGCATCGACGCGAGCCAGCGGGACAAATGCTGTGCGTTACGGCACGATGCGTGACGCTGTCCTCAGCCTTAAGGTCGTAACACCGCAAGGTAAGGTCATCCGCACGGCGCGAAGAGCGCGAAAATCGGCGGCGGGCTACGACCTGACCCGGCTCTACGTCGGATCGGAAGGCACACTCGGCATCATCGTCGAAATCACGCTTCGCCTGCATCCCATTCCCGAAGCGATTTCCTCTGCGGTTTGCAGCTTCGAAACGCTCGACGGCGCGGTGGATACAGTCGTCCAGTCGATACAGTCCGGCATTCCCCTGGCGCGGGTCGAAATACTCGATGCGTTGCAGATGAAGGCGGTTAACGCATGGTCCAACATGGATTACCGCGAAGCCCCAACGCTATTCTTCGAATTTCACGGCAGCGTTAGCTTCGTCGCCGAACAGGTAGAGACCGTAAAGGCCTTGGCGCAGGACAATGGCGGCGGTGAATTCGCGTGGTCAAACCTGCCTGAAGAGCGCAACAGGCTATGGCGCGCGCGGCACGAAGCCTATTACGCGGCGGTCAATCTGCGCAAGGGCGCGATTGGATGGGCCACCGATGTCTGCGTTCCGATGAGCCGGCTCGCCGAATGTATCCGCGAAACGCATGCAGATCTGGAGCAGAGCGCAATACCTGCCACGATCTTGGGCCATGTGGGCGATGGAAACTTCCATGTCGTCTTCTCCATTGACCCCGATGCTCCGGAAGAGATGGAGGAGGTCGCCGCGATCAACCAGAAGATGGTCGAACGCGCTCTGGAAATGGACGGCACCTGCACAGGCGAGCACGGAGTGGGTCTCGGCAAGCAGGGCTCGCTGGTTGCAGAACTGGGTGACGCGGTCGAACAAATGCGGATGATCAAGCGGGTTTTCGATCCCAAGAACATCCTCAATCCGGGAAAGATCTTCGCGCTGTGACCGCCGTTCCGGCATCGCATTCGCTACAACCGGTGACAAACGACGCGACACCTCTCGTGCCGTGGAAGGCGTGGCTGATCCTTCTCGTGCTCGCTGTCGCGATGGCAGTAGGCAATATCCTTCTCGGCGTTTTCAGCGCGGTGCAGGAGCAGGCGAAGGCCGAACTCGGCTTCAGCGATTTCCAGATGAGTCTGCTGAATGGCCTCGCGGTATCAATTCCACTGTCAGTGTTCGCGATTCCGGTCGGTCTTTTAGTCGATCGCAGCGTACGCGTACGTCTGCTGTTTTGGACCGCGGTCGCCTGGACGACCGGAACGCTGCTGACCGCCTTTGCCTACAGCATGCCGCTGCTGTTCGTCGCGCGTATGCTGGGCAGTGTCGGCGCAAATATTTCCACCACGATTGCCATCTCGCTCGCCGCAGACCTGTGCCTGCCGGAAAAGCGTGGCCGGTCACTGCTGTTGCTAACAATCGGCAAATATGCAGGCGCTGGCCTAGCCTTTGCACTCGGCGGATGGCTTCTGGGATATTTCATCGACGGCGGGGGGCTGATCGGACTGGCACCTTGGCGAAGCATTCACCTCGTACTCGGACTGGCGAGCTTGCTGATAGTGGCAATGCTGGCGTTCCTGCGCGAGCCGAAGCGCATGGAGACATGCGTGGGGCCGCAGGCACCGCTGGGTGACGTGTTCCGCGAATTGCTCAGCTACTGGCGCTTCCTCGTGCCGCTGTTCATAGGGCAGATCGGGGTGCTGATGGCGGACGCCGCTGCAACGGTGTGGGCGGCGCCGGTGCTGGCGCGGTCCTATGGCGTCACGCCGCAGGAATTCGCCGGATGGATGGGTGCGGTGATATTCGGGGCTGGCATTCTGGGGGCAATAATTGGAGGTTTTGCGGCGGACGCTGGGCATCGAACGGGTAAACGCGGGGGAATTCTCATCGCGGCAATCATCGGATCGATCATCGCACTGCCGGCCGTTCTGTTTCCGCTCGCTCCCGACACGACCCTGTTCGCGATCGCGCTGTTTGTCTTGCTGGCAGGCGGCACCATTACAGGACTCGTTACGGCAACCGCGCTGGCGGTCCTGCTGCCGAACGAGCTTCGTGGTCTTTCGATCGGCACCTTCCTCGCTATCGGCGGACTGATTGCCTTCGGCGCAGCGCCCACGCTGGTGACGCTGGTCAGCGGATGGCTCGGCGGAGAACATCAACTTCCGGTGGCGCTAGCCCTGGTAGGCGGCGTGGTCAGCACTTTGGGTTGTATAGGCTTCATCATCGCCTACCGGACGGCACCACAGCCTGTAAGATAGGTATTGCCGACCTATCTGATAGGTGATATTCATCTATTCGGAGGAGAGGTCAGCGATGAAGAACGAAATCCACGTGTCCGACGAAATGGTGAGCTACATCGGTCCAGGGCCGTTCCCCGCCGTTACTCATCCGCTAGATTCGGTCACATTTGCTTTCTTCGCGACCGGTCAGCAGGGACTTCCATGGGTCGCCTATCGCGACGCGCCGGATCTGGACGGTCTCGAAGAGAGCCTTCTCGTCTTTTTGGTTCGTGCAGAGGCGTGCCAACGGATATTCGCCCGTCCGCGTGGCCCGTCGGCGAACTGGCACCTGCCGGAAGCCCTCCACCGCCTAGCGCTGTCCATCAATGAATGCGAAGGACGAGGCGAGGCGAGGAAAACCCTTCGCCTCGCACGCAGCATCGAATTACTCTGCCAGTTGCACGCGCACATGGATGCGGACGATCTAGTTGCTATCGATTACGATACCGACATTTCGACGCGTGATATTGAGTGCATCGTGCGTGCCCGACGAATCATCGATCAGCGCTGGCGCGAGAAACTGACCATTCCGATGCTGGCGCGCGAAGTGGGCGTAAACCGTGACAAGCTGGTCCGCAAATTCCGTGAACTATATGGAGAAACGATTCACGATGCCCTGAGCGAGCGCAGGCTACGCGAAGCGCGAACGATGCTTTTGTCGAGCGATCTGCCCGTTTCCAGCGTGGCGCACCAATGCTCTTATTTGAGCAACGCTAGCTTCAGCCGAGCCTTCAGCCGTCGGTTTGGGCTGGCACCCACAGCTTTGCGCCATGGGGGGGTCGCAGCATGAGTAACCCGCAATTGCGCGCCGAAAAAGGCGGCCTTGTCGCATCTGCCACCGCTGCTGTGCGCGACTATATCAGCGAAAACGGCTTGAAGGTCGGCGACAACTTACCCAGCGAAGGCAATTTTGCGAGCGAGTTCGGCGTCAGCAGGCCCGTGATGCGAGAGGCGTTCCATGCGTTGTCGGCGCTGAAGGTCATCGACGTAGGTAATGGGCGCCGCGCTCGCGTGGCCGCGATCGACGGTTCGGTGATGGGTAGCTCCATCAGCCACGCGGTCAGCACTTCGCAAGTTACGCTCTCCGACGTATGGGAAGTGCGCCGCACGCTGGAACTGCGCACCGCCGAACTTGCGGCGAAGCGCCGGAGCGAGGAACAGGCCGATCTGATCCTGTCTTCGGCGCATGCGCTTTCGCTCAGCAGGGACGACCGATCGCGCACCGCTGCGGACACACAGTTCCACCAAACAATCGCGCTAGCGAGCGGCAATCAGCTTTTCTACCAGATCGTGCGCTCGTTCGAGCAGATGATGGAAGTTGCGGTCCCCAAGGCTTGGGCAGGCCGCAAGACCGACGAAGAGCGGGGCGAAACATTGAGGCTTCACATGGCAGTCGCCGAAGCGATAGCAGACCAGAAGGCCGACATGGCGAGACACGCGATGAAGGCGCATTTCGCTCGCTCGATTGGCGATGTATTTTCCAGGGAAAGGTAGGAATAATGAGCGTGTTCGCACCGGTTCGTCGAGCAGCGAAGCGCTCACGCCCCATCTTGGTGCGCGATTAATGGCTGGTGGCGCGAACGCCCAAACGCTGCTGGGCGCAATTGAAGTAGGCGGCACAAAGTTCGTGCTCGCGACCGGTACAGCTGACGGCACCATCCAACACCGACACAGCATTGCGACCACCAGCCCTGAGGCGACCTTGTCCGAAGCCCGCGACTGGTTCGCCACCCAGCCTGGGATCTGGGCCCTCGGCATCGCCTCCTTCGGCCCCGTCGAACTTGCGCGCGGGTCGCCACAATGGGGGCATATCACCGACACTCCAAAACCCGGCTGGAGCAATTGCGATCTTGCCGGATATTTCGCGCGCGAGCTAAACGTGCCCATCGGCTTTGATACGGATGTGAATGCTGCAGTCCTTGGCGAATACCGCTTCGGCGCGGGGCGCGGCCTGAGCGGGATAGCTTACATCACCGTCGGCACCGGAATTGGCGGTGGATTAATCATAAACGGCAAACTTGTTCACGGCGCGGGACATCCGGAGATGGGGCATTACTATCCGCGCAGGGATCCACAGGACCGAGATTTTGCCGGGAATTGCCCATTTCACAGCGATTGTCTGGAAGGGTTGGCGAGCGGTCCGGCAATCCTTGCGCGATGGGGCAATACCCTTTCCGACCTTCCGCAAGATCACGAAGCGCACGAGCTCGTTGCGGGGTATCTGGCGCAGGCCTGCCATACCTTGTTCGCATGTTGCGCAATTGAACGCGTGGTGCTCGGCGGCGGAGTCATGAAAACGCCCAGTCTGCTAGAACGGGTAATAAGCGCAGTCGGCGAGGTTGGTGCGAACTATCTTCCGGGGCGCACAAGGCAGACGGCTGTTTCGCCACAGCTTGGAGAGAATGCGGGCATCACAGGCGCTTTGCTGCTCGCCGACGATTCGTTGAGCTAACTTGTTCACGACGTCCCGACCGACGATGGGCTCAACCGGTGGGGCTGACACCTGCCGCGTGAATCAAGACTTGGCTGTAGGCAATCCCGCGTCGACCTAGATGGGGCCTACGATGTCTGCTTTGGGAAAGATTGGCGGCAATCGGAACGACAAGACTTGGGGCGCAAAACGGACTTTCGGTGAAAGCGCATCAAATCCGCATCGAATCTGCATCAAATTGCCAACATTTGTGCAATGCATCCTCCGACCTCGGAAACAGCCAGCAGAGAAACTGCCGCGAACAGTGACCTTGGTTTGAGGACCAATTCGGTCTCCGGCATAGATAATGAGCTATCCGGATCGTACGTAAGTATCAGAAATATATAGAGGAATGGTCAGTCCACTATTCCACTGGTACCATGAACCAGTGAGAATAGTGACTAAATGGTGGGCGATGACAGGCTCGAACTGCCGACCCTCTCGGTGTAAACGAGATGCTCTACCAACTGAGCTAATCGCCCATTCCGTCCTGCGGAGACGAGCTATCTAGCGCCGATTCTTGGAAAATCAATCATAGAGTTTAAAGTGATGGGTGATCTGACGACATTCTGGTTCAGACAGCTAGCAGGCCCATTGTGATCAAGTGGCCTTTGATACCGTGGATCGCTGCATCTTCCGCTTGGTTATCCGGTCGCCCAGAAACACCTTGCCCAGCCAGAATACCAAAAGAATCAGAACCAGCGTATACGGCAATTCAAGATAGATTGTCTCGTGCAGCGCTTAAGGGAAAACCTGCTGTTGCCCGCTGAATAGAGAACTGGTGGCGACATACATCGGAAAGAACATGCGCCATAGGCGGCGCAGCAGGCGATGTTTGTCCTTGAGGTGACAGGAAATTGCCTGACGTGGTGCGGCGCGAGCTGGCCCGTTTTGCTAAAGATGGGCTGATTATTGTCCGAGCCAGCCGCACGGATGAGGGGTTGGTTGATCGCGAGCCGGAGGACGATGCCAATGGGTTCGTAGGACCTTCGACTGTGCTGGGTTGCGCGTTTCTGTTCCTTAACTTGCCGACCGAGGCGATGCTGGTGCGATCCAGTCAGCATTTGATAACCGCTGAAAATTCAGCCCCAGGGCGTGACGAGATATTTTTCGCCGGTCTTCATCTGGCGATAATCGCTGATCGCTTCCTTGGTCAGCATCTCTTCCAGATTGACCTTCGCCTTGTAGCTCGACGCAAAGGTGGTGGTGAGGTTTTGCTGTACGCGGGTGCGCATCTTCACGACAGTTTCCATCCCCGCATTGGCCAGGAATGGAGTCAGCAGCCAGCCTGACAGCGTCCAGCCAAAGCCATAGCTTGGCGTCAGGATCGTCGGGCCGAAGTCCAGGCGGCCGTAGATGAACATGCGCTTTGCCTGGTTAGAGCCATAGCGCGAATATTCGGTCATCTTGCTGACCGCGACCTGCTCCATCGCCTTGAACACATTGTCGACCGCTTGCCCACCGCCGATCGGGTCAAACCCATAGAAAGCATCGCTTTCGTCAATTGCTGTGCGCAGCTGTTCCATGAAATCATCGTCAGAGGAGTTGACGACATATTTCGCGCCAATACCTCTCAGCATCTCGACATGTTCGGTTTTGCGCACGATGTTGACCAGCTCGATACCGTCTTCCTGGCAAATCTTGATCAACATCTGTCCAAGGTTTGATGCCGCGGCTGTATGGACGATTGCCTTCTGCCCATCCATCTTTGCATTCTCGACAAATCCCAGCGCAGTCATCGGATTAACGAAGCTGGACGCACCCACTTCGCTGGAATGGTCACCCAGCGGCAGACACATCATCGCATCGGCGATAGCGTATTGCGAAAAGGCATTGCCGGGAACGCAGGCCACGCGCTGGCCCATCAGCGCCTTGGCCATGTCGTTGTCGCCGGTCGCAACCACGGTGCCTGCACCTTCATTGCCGGCTGGCAAACGTTGGCCGTGGCGGCTTTTCTGGCCTGAGAGGAAAGGTTCAGGCATTTGCGCGACAACTTTGCCCGGCGAATATTCGGCATTGTCGAAATCGGCTGCACTGGTCAGGATCGCGAGGTCTGACGGATTGATTGGCGCAGCCTCCATCTTGACCAGCACTTGATTTCCCGTTGGTTCAGGAAAGCTCTCTTCGCTCACTTCCAGCGTCAGTTTGCCGTCGGCGGTAAGCGTGGTGAAAAGCTGTTGGCCAGTGGTGGTCATGATTATTCCTCTCAAGAATCGGCGTAAGTAGCTTCTACGAAGTAGAGACCATGTGGCGGGGCGTTAAGCCCTAATTCCTGCCGGTCGCGTGCGGCGAGTGCTTTTGCAACCTGATCTTCGCGCCAAACGCCTTGTCCGACAAGCTTCAAACAGCCGACCATGCTGCGCACCTGATGGTGCAGGAAACTGCGCGCAGCGGCGTGAATGCGGATTTCGTTTCCGTCTCGCTCAACATCCAAGCGATCGAGTGATTTGACCGGACTGTCTGACTGGCAATGCGCAGATCGGAAGGTGGTAAAGTCGTGCTTGCCAACCAGCGCCTGCGCAGCGCGGTGCATCGCCTTTTCATCAAGCTCCTGCGGGACTTGCCAGGCGCGCTTATGATCGATCGTCAGCGGTGCACGGCGGTTGATGATGCGGTAGACATAGCTTCGCCCGATACACGAAAACCGGGCATGCCAATCGTCAGGCGCAATCTCGCAATGTGTCACGGCGATGGGGTTAGGGCGCAGATGGGCGTTCAATGCCTCCATCAGGCGGAATGGTGCCAGTTCTTTTCCGATGTCGATGTGGCTGCGCATGGCCAGAGCATGCACGCCGGTATCAGTTCTGCCAGCGCTGAACAGGCGAACATCTTCACCTGTCACGGCATTGGCCGCCTCCTCGACGGCTTGCTGCACGGTTGGACCATGCTTCTGACGCTGCAGGCCCTGAAACGGTGTGCCGTCAAATTCCAGTGTCAGCGCGAAACGAGTCACGACAGAATGGTGCCTTTCGCAATGGGATTGCCGCGCAGGAAGTCCTCACGATCCATCGCCGGTTTGCCCGCGCGTTGCAGGCGGAGCGGGCGGATCGCGCCGGACCCGCAAGCGATGGTGAAATTTTCATTGAGAACCTCACCGGGATTACCTGAACCTTCGGCCAATTCTGCCCGCAGCAATTTTACGCGCTCTCCGTCGCTTTCAAACCATGCGCCCGGGAAAGGGGCGAGGCCACGCGCCAGCCGTTCAATTTCCTCTGCCGGTTTTGACCAGTCGATCCGCGCTTCGGCTTTATCTATTTTGGGCGCATAGGTTGCCGCACCATCATCCTGCGGGATCGCGGCCAGATGCTCCAGATCGTTGAGCACGCCCACCATTGCATTGGCGCCCAGTTCGGCCAGTTCCTCTGTCAGTTCGCCCGTGGTCTTGGCATCTATCGGTGTTATCACCTTGGCGAGCATGGGCCCTGTATCCAGCCCGGCTTCCATTTGCATTATCGTGACACCCGTTTCCGCATCTCCGGCCAGAATTGCGCGGTGGATGGGGGCCGCTCCGCGCCAGCGCGGCAGGATTGAAGCGTGGATATTGAGACAGCCGTAGCTGGGCGCGTCGAGCACCGCTTGCGGCAGGATCAGGCCATAGGCAGCTACCACCGCCACATCTGCTTGCAATGCCGCGAACTCCGCCTGCGCATCTTGGTTCTTGAGAGAGGTCGGATGCCGAACCTCGATCCCCAGTTCTTCCGCCTTGCGATGCACCGGGGATGGCTGAAGCTTTTTCCCTCTCCCTGCGGGGCGCGGCGGCTGGGTATAGACGCACACCAACTCGTGCCCTGCTTCGTGCAACGCAACCAGCGCCGGAACGGCGAAGTCAGGAGTTCCCATGAACGCGATTGTCATTTTGGGGCGCATAACAGTGCAGGCGGGCCTTTCTCGAATTCGCTCAAGCCCCTATCTGTCACGACATGGCATCGCAAGAGATCGAAGCATTGGCAGGTGCATTGTCGCGTCTGCCCGGATTGGGCCCGCGCAGCGCGCGGCGCGCGGTTTTGTGGTTGGTTAAGAACCGTGAGCAGGCGCTGCCAACGCTGCTAGAGGCATTGGGCGCGGTTCGCGATACGCTGGTTGAATGCGAAATTTGCGGCAATGTCGATACGAAGAACCCTTGCGGGATTTGTGCCGACCACCGCCGCGATCTAAAATCGCTCTGCGTGGTCGAAGATGTGGCAGACCTTTGGGCGCTTGACCGCGCGCGACTGTTCACCGGCAGGTATCACGTGCTGGGCGGAAAGCTGTCCGCGCTCGACGGCATCGGGCCGGAGGATCTGAATATCGCTTCGCTTTTGTCTCGCATTGAAGAAGGCGGGATCGACGAGGTGGTTCTGGCAATGAACGCGACGCTGGAGGGGCAAACCACGGCGCATTACCTCGCTGAGCGGCTAGAGGCGTTTCCGCTGCGCATCACGCAGTTGGCGCATGGCCTGCCTGTGGGCGGCGAGCTCGATTATCTGGATGAAGGCACGCTGGCGCAGGCGCTTAGGGCGCGGAGGCCTGTTGACTAAAGTCACGGCAGTCAACGGGCGACCGCCCGTCGGCCTGTAGGCCGCCCCCGCGGAGGTGTTCGCGTAAGCGAACTGCCGCGAGCGATAACAGTTTCGTTGAAATATAGCTCTCAACCGCCTATTTCCGCTTTATGGCTATACGTGAAATTCTGGAAGTGCCGGACCCCCGGCTCAAGGTCGTGTCTGAACCCGTTGCGGAAGACGAGTTCAATGACGAGCTGAAACAGCTGGTCGAGGACATGTTCGAAACGATGTATGACGCGCCCGGAATTGGCCTCGCCGCCATTCAGGTTGGCGTGCCCAAACGCGTGCTGGTGATCGATCTGCAACCGGAAGACCCGGATGCGGACCCGATCGAATGCGAGCATGACGGGCACAAGCACACCCATCCGGCTACCAAGAAAGAGCCGCGCACATTCATCAATCCGGTTATCGTTGATCCCGCGGAAGAGCAGTCGACCTATCAGGAAGGCTGCCTGTCCGTGCCTGAGATTTACGCCGATGTAGATCGTCCGTCGACCTGCACGGTCCGATATCAGGATCTGGACGGCAACCACCATGAAGTGAATATGGAAGGCCTGCTCGCAACCTGCATCCAGCACGAGATGGACCACCTGGAGGGCATTCTCTTCATCGACCATCTATCGCGCCTGAAACGTCAGATGGCGCTGAAGAAGTTGAAGAAACTGCGTCAGGCGGCGTAAGCTGCGGGTAAACCTTACTCAGCACTGGCGTTCCGGTTCCGTTCCGCCTAAGTTGAGGGGATGGACCCGACACTTCTTACTATCATCGCGCTTGTTCTTGGTCTCGCAATTGGTGCGGGGGCAGGGTGGTTTATCGGTTCTCGCCAAGCGGCGGATACAAGGGCCAAATTGGCCGAAGTGGAGGCTGTTGCTGCAGAACGCGAAGCCGAATTCAAAACCGCGATCAAGGAACTGGGCGAGGCGCAGATTGAGCTTGCCACGCTGAAAGCGAACGCTGCCAATTTCGACAAGCAGATGGCGCAGATGAAAGAAGCGCGTGAGGAGATGCTCACACAGTTCAAGGCGCTCGGCAGCGAAGTTCTGTCGCGCAGTCAGGAAGAATTCCTCAAGCGTGCTGATGAGCGCTTCAAGCAGTCCGAAGAAGCGGGTGAAGCCAAGATCAAGACCTTGCTGCAACCCGTGGGTGAGCGGCTGGCCAAGTATGAGCTACAAGTTGAAACGCTGGAGAAACAGCGGGTCGATGCCTTTGGTCAGCTGACCGGCCTAATCCAGTCAATGCGTGAAGGGCAGGAAGAGGTGCGCCGCGAGGCGCAGCGGCTGGGCAATTCGCTCACCAATGCGCCCAAGGCACGTGGGCGCTGGGGCGAGAGGGCGCTGCAAAACCTGCTCGAACAATGCGGCCTTGCTGAACACACTGATTTTCTGATGGAGCAGTCGGTCGACACCGAAGACGGGCGCCTGCGCCCTGATGCCATTATCAACGTACCGGGCCAGAAAAAGCTCGTAATCGATTCCAAAGTTTCGCTCAACGCCTATCAGGCCGCGTTCGAGGCTGATGATGACGATGCGCGCAAGACGCATTTGGAAATGCATGCGAAGTCCATGCGCAACCACGTCCAGACGCTTGGCGCAAAAAGCTATCAAAGCCAGTTTGAAGAAGCACCCGACTACGTCATCATGTTTATTCCGGGCGAACATTTTGTGACAGCTGCCCTGGATGCGGATCCAACATTGTGGGACTTTGCCTTCGAACGGCGTGTCTTGCTGGCTACCCCGACCAACTTGGTCGCCATCGCGCGGACGGTCGCGCAAGTCTGGCGGCAGGATGGCCTTGCGAAAGAGGCGCAGGAAATCGGACGCATGGGGGCAGAGTTGTACGAGCGACTTTCAACCGCTGCACAGCATCTGAAACGGGTGGGGGGTGGCCTCGAAAGCGCGGTCAAGAATTACAACAGCTTCGTTGGCAGCTTTGAACGCAATGTGCTGTCATCCGGCAAGAGGTTGGCGGAAAAAGGCATCGAGATCGGCAAGCGCGAAATCGAGGAGGTCCCACTCGTCGAAGGCGCGCCGCGATATACGTCGGACGACTTGCTCATCGATGGCGGCAAGGACGGGGCTGAATAGCGGTTAACTGTCCAGCCCGGCCAGCACTTCGTAAGCCAACACCGCCCCAGCTACCGCCGCGTTGAGGCTGTCCGCGCGGCCTTTCATCGGCATCGTGACGCGCAAATCGCATGCGGTTTCGTATTCCTCGGGCAGGCCTTGCGACTCATTGCCGACCAGAATGAAGCAGGGGCTTTCATAAGGTGCGCCGCGATAAGGCACTGCGTCGCGCAAGCTTGCGGCGACCAATTGGCCCGAACCACTGCGTAGCCAGGGCAGGAATTCTTCCCAGCTTGCACGCGCCACGGCCTGCGTGAAAATCGCGCCCATGCTGGCGCGTGCGGCTTCGACGCTGAAAGGGTCAGCGCAATCGTCAATCAGGATCAGCCCGCCTGCGCCCACAGCATCTCCTGTGCGCAGCATGGTGCCCAGATTGCCCGGATCGCGCAGCGCTTGTGCCACGAGCCAGATGTTTGCGGTTTCGCGTTTGATAACGTCCAGTGAACTATCAAATTCAGCAAACACGCCTGCTACCGCTTGCGGGTTCGATTTGCCGGTGATCTTGCTGAGGATATCGGGCGAAGTCTCGATGACCTCGCCACCCGCGGCTAGGACGTCTGCTTCAAGCGCGCTGAGCAGAGGGTGCGGATCGCGCCCGCTGGCCATCACCAGCACTTCCGGAACATGCCCGCATTCCCGCGCATCGGTAAGCAGGCGCAATCCTTCGGCCAGAAATTGGCCAGCTGCCTTCCGGTGCTTCTTTTCGCGCAGACTGCGCAGATATTTGACCGTCGGGTTGGAAAAGCCGGTGATCTCTCGGTGATCAGACACAAAGGTTACTCTTCGCCAAAGCCGTCTTCGATCAGAGCGGCCAGTTCGCCGCCCACACTTTCGGCATTCACTCCGCCAACGATCAGCTCAACATCGTCGCCTTTGGCGGCGCCGAGCATCATCAGGCCCAGGATCGAACCGCCAGCCGCTTCATTGCCGTCCTTCGCAACACGTACATGCGTGCCTTCGGGCAGGACAGAAACTGCACCTACGAATTTTGCGCTGGCGCGTGCATGCAGCCCGCGCTTGTTGACGATAGTAATTGTCTTGCGAAACTCGCTCACGCGCGAGGCTCTTCCGGCGCAGCCTCGTCGCCGAGAAACTCACTGGCAACAGTGATGTAGTTGCGGCCAGCCTTCTTCGCTGCGGCAACGGCATCGATCACACTCATCTTCTTGCGCGCTCCAGCCAGACGAATCAGCATCGGTAGGTTGATGCCGGCAATCACTTCAACATGGCCGCGATCAAGCAGCGAAATCGCCAGATTAGATGGCGTGCCGCCGAACAGATCGGTCAACACGATTACACCGTCGCCATGTTGGACCGACGAGATTGCGTCGGCAATTTCCTGGCGCCGGTTTTCCATATCGTCATTGGGGCCGATGCACACGGTGGCCACGTCTTGCTGCGGGCCGACAACATGCTCCATCGCGTCCACAAAGTGGTCGGCCAGATCGCCATGCGTGACGAGGATCAATCCGATCATGAGAGTGTGCGAAGTCCGTTCATTCCTGCGGCGCGACGCCGTATGGTGTTTCTATTGGTGCTCAACGCCTTACCCCTTCGATCTCGTCGCTGGTGCGTGAACCCAAATTGCGGTGGCGGACAGTGGGCGAAAATCCTGCCTCGCGCAAGCCTTCTGCGATGTGTTCGGCGGTGAAGACAGAACGATGGCGTCCGCCGGTGCAGCCAAAGGCAATGTGAACATACGATTTGCCCTGCGCCTGATATCTTGGCAGCAAATCCGTGATCAGCGGGAGAATTTGAGAGGTGGCGGATTTGAAGCCCGGATCATTCCTGATGTGATCACCCACGGCTTTGTCGAGCCCGGTCAGTTCACGTAATCCGTCTACCCAATGCGGGTTATCAAGGAATCGCATGTCAAACACGAGATCGGCGAGCGGAGGGGAGCCTTTGGCAAACCCAAAGCTTGAGACCGTTACCGTCATCGGAGTGCTGGGGGACTGTGAATAGAGTTCGCGCAGTTTCTGCTGCAACTCGTTCGGATTGAAACTGGTGGTGTCGATAACGACTTCGGCCCAGTCCCTGAGCGGTGCCAACAGATCGCGTTCCGCGCGTATTCCCTCTGTTAGTGGACGCCCGCTTGCGAGTGCATGGCGGCGGCGCGTTTCATTGTAGCGTCGCTCCAATTCTTCGGTCGAGCAGTCAATGAACATAGTCGAGATTGAGACGTTCTGATGAGATAACCTATCGACTAATCCGATTATCTCGTCCGGTACAAACCCGCGTGTGCGTGAATCAAATCCGATAGCAATGGGCGCGCCTGACAAGCCAGGAGCAGCTGCCATTGTCTTGAGAAATCGCACCGGGAGATTGTCGATTGCTTCCCAACCCAAATCCTCCAGCACATCGAGTGCAGTGGACTTTCCGGCACCCAACATGCCTGTGACCAGCAGGATGTGCTGTGGCGCCGAGTCGAGGTGATCGGTGGAGCTCATGGTGATCGACGCTAGAAGCTAAGCCCATGTGTGCGCAATGCCCATTCGGCGCGGGTCGCTTGAATTGCATCGCCTGTACGGAAGGGCAGAACCGGGACAATGCAGTCGAATATTTCGCGCTGCTCAAGGATTTCGGGAAGTCTTGAACCTTCGGCCTCGAGCAAAAGAATCAAGGCAAGCGGCGCGGATGTGGTTTCCAGGTTCACAATACCGACGCCGCGGATCTCCATTTTCCCCTCAATGTTTGGCGGAGGTCTGGCTATCACTTGGTCGCTGCCGTTTGCGAGACACACGCCGTCATCTCCGATCAGCACTGCACCGCGATCGACCAATGCGAGCGCCAGGCTGCTCTTGCCACTTCCCGGAGGGCCTTCAATCAGGACGGCACGACCGTCGATCGCAACCGCGCTAACGCCTATCATAGTTTTGCCATCGCTCATCGCGCCGCTGGCATCTCGAAAAGCATGAAGGCGCCGTCTGCGCCGTCGGGCCGGCTTTCTGCGATTAACCGCCCGTCATGAGCTTCTGCAATGGCGCGTGCGATAGCAAGGCCGAGGCCAGAGTGATTGCCAAAGCTTTCCGCCTCGGGCCGAACCGAGTGAAATCGTTCGAACACTTTCTCTCTCTCATCTTCCGGAATGCCTGGCCCAGCATCACAGACCGTAATTGCCACACAGTCTCCATCATTGCTGATATCGACAAGGATGGACGCGTCGACTGGCGAGAATGATACGGCATTGTCGAGCAGGTTTTCGATCACGCGTTCCAGGCGCGGCGCAACTCCGGTTACGATTGCCGCATGACCGCGGCTAGTGATCTGGATCTGGTGGTCCGCGTTCTCGGCGCGGGTTTCGCGTGAGCCGACGATTGCCTTGATCAATTGCGTCATATCGATGCGTTCACGCTTCGCCCGCGACATTTCTGCATCGATCCGGCTGGCGTCAGAAATCTCGGAAACCAGGCGATCAATCCGTCGCACGTCATGGGTGGCGACAGCGAGCAATTGGTTGCGCAGTTCCGGGTCTTCCACGCGGGGAAGAGATTCCATTGCGCTGCGTAGGCTCGCCAGTGGGTTCTTGATCTCGTGCGCGACGTCGGCGGCAAAACTGTCGACGGCATCGATGCGATGCCTCAATGCGCTCGTCATATCATAGACGGAGCGTGCGAGTGTGCCGATCTCATCGCGGCGATTCGGCAGACGTGGCACCTCTACTTCGCGGTCTCGGCCTTGGCGTACTTTTGCCGCCGCTGATGACAGCAACCTGATCGGCGCGACGATAGTCCGCGCAAGAAACAGCGAAAGCAGGATCGAAGCTACCAGAACGAGCAGCACAGCCAGGCCAAGCGTTGAACGGGCCGCGCGAACAGACTCAGTGATGTCTACCGCATTGCGGGTGGTCAACAGCGTGGCGCCATTTAAGCCCACCGGCGCTGCAGCAGTGATAACTGGTGTCCCGTCGAGCCAGTCATACAACGTGATCTGGCTCACCTCTTCGTCGCGTGCGCGAACAACCTCTGGCCAAGCATCCGCACGCTGCGATTCGGGTTCGATATAGTCAGTCACCGGTTCAGCGCTGACAATCGTATCTAGGGCTCGATCAAGCCAGCGGGCGAAGCGCTCACCGAGCGGTTCATCGCCGGGCTGATCGAGTTGGAAAGAGGGTTCATCGAGCGCGAAACTATCCGCCCACAGCAAGCCTTCCGCATCGAACATGCGGAGCCGCATGCGCTGTTCTTTACCGATCTGCACGAGCAAGGCTTCCTGACGTGTCCGCGAAGCACCAGCGAGCGCTTCAGCGGTGATCTGCGCTTCGATCCGCGCCAGCTTGTAGCGCTCGTTGAGGAGCTGGGTACGGTAGGTGTCGAGGTAAAAGATGCCGCCGCCCAAAAAGAGCAGAGGAAGAATGTTCACAGCCAGGATCCGCGAAGTCAGCGACAGGCGGGCACTCCAGCCCAGCCGGTCAATTGCCGGGGCCAAGGCTGATGGACGCGCGGGATCAGCCATCTGTGAAACTATACCCTGCACCGTAAAGCGTTTCGATTGCGCTGAAATCGTCGTCGACCTGGCGGAACTTGCGGCGCATCCGCTTGATATGGCTGTCGACTGTTCGGTCATCGACGAAGACATCATCCGGGTATGCCGCATCCATGAGTTGGTTTCGGTTCTTGATGACCCCGGGACGGCCCGCAAGCGCTTCGAGGATCAGAAACTCAGTGACAGTCAACGAAACAGGCTGCTCGTTCCATGTTACATGATGCCGTGACGGGTCCATATAGAGACGTCCGCGTGCAATGACTGCTTGCCGCTTATCGGAATTGCCTGGGTCGCTTTGTTCGCCCGCGTTGATATGATCAGCGCGTCGCAAAATTGCGCGGATGCGAGCCAGCAAAAGACGCAAGCTGAATGGCTTGGCGATGTAGTCATCGGCGCCCAACTCTAGCCCGATCTCCTCGTCGCGCTCGTCATCCTTGCTGGTCAGGAATATGACAGGCAGGGCAGACTCGCGCCGAACGCGGCGCAGCAACTCCAGCCCGTCCATCTTTGGCATCTTGATATCGAACACGGCCAGATCTGGCGGATTGTCCAGCAAGGCCTTCAAGGCCGTTTCGCCATCCGAATAAACGCGAGTGGTGAACCCTTCCGCTTGAAGCGCAATCGAAACCGACGTCAGGATGTTGCGGTCGTCGTCGACCAGCGCGATCACAGATTTGTCGCTTGTTTGGCCAGATTCGGCCGCAGAATTGTCCATTTCTGGCCCTTTCATCGCGCTATCCATACGCAATTAGCGTGTCCGGCGAAATGAAACAACGAATGGTCGCAAGAATCGGACAGATTGTGGCTATATGGCGCTCGTGGTTTGACCTCACCTAAGCTCCAGACTAGAGGACAACTTGATTTCGCGCATTAGTATGCATAGCTCATCTATTGTCCCGTGCATGCAACGGCGCATTGAAGCAAAACACAGGCCTGATTGCAGCTCAGGTCAGTTCCGGAAGCATCCAGGAGAATCGCGTGTCCATTTCGCTTGCCGTTCCCTTGTCCGCCCAGGGCATTGAAACCGCCTCTCGCATTCATTCAAACCTCGGCATACCGCAGCTGGTCGAGCAAGCATTAGCCAAGGGCGAAGGCGAACTGTCGCGCCATGGCGCGCTGGTTGTGCAAACCGGCCCGCACACAGGTCGCAGCGCGAAAGACAAATTCATCGTTCGCGATGCAGAGACCGAAGACAGCGTCTGGTGGGGTAAAGTCAACGCCAGCATGACGCCTGAGCATTTCGCCGCGCTGAAGGAAGACTTTCTGGCTGCGCTCAAGGAGAAGGACGAGCTTTTCGTTGCGGACCTTTTCGGTGGTTCACAGCCGGAATACCGCGTAAATGTGCGTGTGATCAACGAGCTTGCTTGGCACCATCTGTTCATCCGCACGATGCTGGTTCGCCCGACTGCGGATCAACTGGCTGACTTCGCGCCTGAATACACGATCATTGATCTGCCAAGCTTCCGCGCCGATCCGGAACGCCACGGCACTCGCAGCGAAACTGTGATTGCTGTGAACCTTAGTGAGAAACTGATCCTGATCGGCGGCACACGCTACGCCGGAGAGATGAAGAAGAGTGTCTTCGGCATTCTCAATTATCTGCTGCCGACCAAGGGTGTGATGCCGATGCACTGTTCGGCCAATGTCGGCGCAGACGGCAAGACTGCCGTCTTCTTCGGATTGTCCGGAACTGGCAAAACAACGCTTTCTGCAGACGCAAGCCGCACGCTGATCGGTGATGACGAGCATGGCTGGTCAGACACCGCGGTCTTCAATTTTGAAGGGGGCTGCTATGCCAAGATGATCCGCCTGTCTGAAGAGGCTGAACCGGAGATCTACGCAACAACACGACGGTTTGGCACAGTGCTCGAAAATGTCGTGATGGATCCGCAGACCCGCGAACTCGATTTCGATGACAATACGCTCGCCGAAAATACACGCGGTGCTTACCCGATCGAATTTATTCCGAACACTTCGGAACACAATCTCGGACCGGTGCCCAGCAATGTTATCATGCTGACCGCTGATGCATTTGGCGTTTTGCCTCCGATCGCGCGGCTTACACCCGATCAGGCCATGTATCACTTCCTGTCGGGCTATACCGCAAAGGTAGCGGGTACAGAAATCGGCGTGACTGAGCCTGAAGCCACCTTCAGCACATGTTTCGGGGCACCGTTCATGCCGCGCCACCCGAGCGTTTACGGCAATCTTTTGAAAGAACGCATCGCCAAGGGCGGCGTTGCGTGCTGGCTGGTCAACACCGGCTGGACCGGCGGCAAATATGGCGTCGGCAATCGTATGCCGATCAAAGCGACGCGCGCACTGCTCAATGCAGCGCTTGATGGAAGCTTGAATGATGTCGAATTCCGCAAAGACGTGAATTTCGGCTTCGATGTGCCGGTTGCCGTTCCGGGAGTGGACACCGCGATCCTCGATCCGCGCGGCACATGGACGGACAAGGAAGAGTATGACCGCACCGCTGAGAAGCTGGTGAAGCTGTTCGTTGAGAATTTTGCTCAGTTTGCAGAACACGTTGATCAAGGTGTTCGCGAAGCTGCTCCGCGCAGCATTGTTGCCGCCTGACAAGATTAACGTAGAGGAGAGGAAGGCCTCCTTCCCATTCGGGAGCGGGGCCTTTTCATTTGTTTATTTGGCCGCAGGCGTCACAGACCTTCGGTTATCACTCAAACTTTACCCCAATGTGGTGAGAAGTCATGAGCATGTCCAACGGTGTAGTTACCGCCAGTGTTGGCGAATTCCTGCATCATTGCCCTGTGTGGCTAGAGCGATAATCTGGACTATTGTGAGGCGCTGGCAATATAACGCTCTACATTCGCTTCCAGCACGTTGAGCGGAGCGTTGCCGCCCATCACCACAGCATCGTTGAATGCCTTGAAGTCATACGCTGCGCCCAGCTCAGCCTCGGCGCGGCTGCGCAGATCGACAATCCGGCTATGGCCAAGCTTGTATCCCGTCGCCTGGCCCGGCCAGCTGCAATAGCGGTCAACCTCGCCGCGCACTTCGATCGGTTTGGAGCCATTGCGTTCGACAAAGAAATTGACTGCACGTTCGCGGCTCCAGCCCTTGGCGTGCAGCCCTGTGTCGACCACCATCCGGCAAGCGCGGAACGCGAGCGATTGCAGATAGCCCAAACGCCCAACCTTGAACTCGTCATAAGCGCCAAGCTCGTCGGCCAATTGCTCGCCGTACAATGCCCAACCTTCGCTGAACGGGTTGAAGGCGAGGATCGAGCGGATCAAGGGCAAGCGGTTGGAATATTCGCCTTCCCATACGTGGCCGGGAATGGCCTCGTGATAGGTCAGGTCAGCCAGATCATACTTACGGTGCAGGTCTGTGCTGCGCAGATTGATCCAGAAGCGTCCGGGAATGGTGCCGTCCTTGCTGCCAGCGCCGCCGTAGGCGCCCGGTGCGCCGGCTTCTTCCGCGATGGGAATTCGGGTGACCTCCAGATTGGGATCGACCAGCGTGTTGAAGGCGCGCGGCATTTGGCTCTTGATCCAGTTGATCCGGTCCCAGATGAATTCGAAGATTTCCTCGCGCCCCGCATCCCCCTCTGCAAACATATATCGCGGGTCAGAACCAAGCGCCTGCATACGCTCGCCTACAGTACCATCAGTATAACCGATCTCGCGCAAGATGGGGTCCATCCGCGAATGAAGCGCTTCGAGTTCTTCCAGACCTTGCTGGTGGATTTCATCGGGCGTCATACGTGTTGTGGTGCTTGAACGAAGCGCCCAGGCGTAAAATTCATCACCACGTGGACGGGCGGAAATCCCGGGTTCGGAAGTCGCAACTCCGCGCTCTACGCGCAATTCTTCCAACTGACGGGTTAGCGCTTCAGCGATCGGGCCGGTTTCCAGCCTGCTCGCCAGGTTCGCATGACTTTCCGGCATACCGGCCTCACGCAATCTTGCACGCAGAGGTTCCGCGAACAGTTCGCCTTTGCCGGCGCTGGCGATGCTTTGCTCCATCTGGTTGATGGCCTTGTCGAGCAGGAAATCGGGCGGAACAACGCCCATCGCGCGCGCCGCTTTGATCCGCGCCAGTTCCCCGTCGAACGCAGTGGGAAGCTGCTGCATCCGTTCGATGTAAGCGTCGGCATCGTCGCCATCTCCCATCGGCGTGTCTGACTGCATGAAACGCGGCGCGCCGATGTAAGAACCGACATTCTGGATCACCACATAGGGTGCGGTGCGCCAGCTGCCGACGGGCGTATCGCCATAGGGCAGGGCAAAGCCGTCGAGGGCGAGCTCATATGCACTTTCGACCACTTCCAGATTGGTGCGGTTGGTGCTGTCGAGGCCATCCTTCGGAAACGCCCGCACCCGCGCCAGGTCTTCACGCAAAGTACTGGCATAGGCTTGCTGGCCTTCTGGCGATTGATCCTCAAGCTTTCCGCGAAGATAGGCATAGCGACCGGTATCAACGCCGAGCGTCGTTGCGCGGCTCGGCTCGTGATGGAGCAGATTATACGCCACCACCTCGAGCAAACGCTCAGCACCGATCGTTTGAGCCTGCGCAATCCCCTCTGGACGCGGGATCGCGGCGCAGCCAGACAAAGTAAGTGCGGTCGTCGCGCCAAGCCCGGCGAGGGTCTGACGACGTGTGAGCGAAATGGAGCTTTTAATCATGCGGTCGGTGTTAGCGAGGCGAAAGCCCGAGTCAATCTTGCCCCGTTTGCTACCGGGTGCAAATCGTCTAACGGACCATACAAGGAGTTTCACGCCATGAATGCGGTATTGTCGATCATCATGTTGGCTGCGGGCGCGCTGGTCGTTGGTGCGTATCTGCTTTGGCGTAAAGGCGCACCGCTCAAGCAGCCGCTGTTGATGCTTCTGCTTGCGGTGATTGCAGTGGTGAATGTGTTGATCTGGACGCTGCCCGGATCAAGCGGAGAGGCTCCGCTTGATCAGGTGCAGCAGATCACCGGTGAGTGATCGAAGTTAGTCGGGTAGCTCCCAAGAGATTGCATTGGAATAAGTGCTGGCGACGGCTTGGCCGCTTGCATCGGTCGCAGGCCTAAATCGAGCACGTTTGGCGATCAGCTGGCATGTCGCATTGTCCAACGTATTATGCCCGGTTGAGCGCGTGATCTCACAGCCTGTGACGCGCCCGCTTGCATTGATCTCAAGCGAGAAACGCGCAGTGCCGGTCCACTCGCGATTGATCCAGACGGTCCGATAGTCGCTCTCCGTCACCCAACGGCCCGGATCATTGCGCGGCGTGGCGACCGCCGGCTTGATCGAGCCGAAGCCGGGGCCGGTGTCAATCGGCGGCAAGGCGAAGGGGATTACCTCGCCACCGATCGGGGGCAATTGTTCAATTGGCTTCACTGTCCAGTCCGAAGTCGGGATTTCAATCGGGCGTTTCGGCGCCACCACTTGAGTGGAAGCTGTGTCTTGCTGCGGTTTGGGTTCGACGATTTCCTCTGGCGGTGGTGGGGGCGGAAGTTTGACCGTTATGCCTTTAATGGGCTTCTGCTTTGGCGGCAGGATGATGTCTTTTACCGCCAATCCCGAGATAAAAATTGCGCCCAGCGCTGCGGGCAGGATTATCGCGCCTGCCATGCCGGCGCTGCGTTCCTTCAGGCTCTTCTGATCTGCAAATGCCATGTTTTCGGCTCCTCTCTTTCCAAAGCGGGGCCGCATCGGGGCTTTTCTGCCATCTATGGAGCTGTAAGCGGCGCCAAAAATAGAATGTTACAACATAACATCAACTAATGCAAGACATGTTCCTTCGTGCGCGCGTTCGCTCAATTAAGTGTTTGATTAACAGATGAACTGTGCGCGTCGACGCAGAACTCTGCGCCGCTTATGTCATCACTTGATCGGACAGTCCGGATCGAGTCGGAAGTCGAGATAATTATTGACTGAGCCCATCAGATCTTCGATTTCGTTCTCGAAGAAGTGGTTGGCGCGCGGGATCTCTTCATGATGGATCGTGATGTGCTTTTGCGTGCGCAACTTATCGACCAGCTTCTGCACGGCGGTCGGTTGCACCACCGTGTCCGCGGCACCTTGAATGAAGATGCCCGAAGCCGGGCAGGGCGCAAGGAAGCCGAAGTCATACATGTTAGCGGGCGGTGCGACCGAGATGAATCCGCGCACTTCGGGGCGGCGCATCAGCAACTGCATGCCGATCAAAGCGCCGAAGCTGTAACCGGCAACCCAAGTGGTTTGCGCCTCTGGGTGGATCGACTGAACCCAATCGAGCGCAGATGCTGCATCGCTGAGTTCGCCAATACCGTTGTCAAAGCTGCCCTGACTGCGGCCGACACCGCGAAAGTTGAAGCGCAGCGTTGCAAAGCCGCGATCGCTGAAGGTCTTGTACATCCGCTGCACAATGCGATCGTTCATTGTGCCGCCACCTTCGGGGTGCGGATGCAGAATCATTGCGACCGGTGCACGCGGGCGCGGTGGAGGAGAGAAACGACCTTCAAGACGGCCTTCGGGGCCGGGAAAGATGACTGAGGGCATCGGGAAACCTGCCAGAAAAGAGTTGGCGCATTGGCCGGGTGGCACATGCGCAGTCGAGCGCTATATAGGGTTTATTGCGCAAATCGCAATGAAATTGGCCAGCAAGAAAGCACTCGTCCCATTCCCGAACGCATCTATCTCGATCACGCCGCGACCAGCCCGCTGCGCCCCGAAGCAAAAGCGGCGATGGAAGAGGGCTTTCGCATCTGGGCAAACCCCTCTTCTCCGCATGCCGAAGGGCGCAAGGCCAAGGCCGCGCTGGAGGATGCGCGCGAGCGGATCAAGCGCGCGCTCGGCTGGGATGGCGAGGTGATTTTCACGAGCGGCGCGAGCGAGGCGCTGTGGATCGCGCTTAACCGCGCGAAGGTCGATCGCCGGATCGTCAGCGTTGTGGAGCACGACGCTGTGTTCCGGGCTGCGCCCGATGCGGAACAAATCTCAGACAACACAATTTTTGATGAGAATTGCATCCTAACGATCCAGCACGTGAACTCTGAAACCGGAGTGATTAATCCCGTCGATCAAATGGTTGAGACGGTGCGAAAAACGGGCGCGATCGTGCTGTCCGATTGCGCGCAGAGCGCGGGTAAGCTCGCGCTTCCAGATGCTGACATGATTGTCGTTTCTGCGCATAAGTTTGGTGGACCGATTGGTATCGGTGCTCTGCTGGTCCGGGATTACAATTTGTTGGAGCCCGTTGGCGGACATGAACGTGGATATCGGCAAGGTACAGAAAACATGCCTGTGGCATTGGGAATGGCCGCGGCGCTAGAGGCGGGTGATTGGCAAACGACGGCGGCAGATCGCGTGAAGTTTGCCGAGGAGCTGGGCAAGGAAGTGCTCCGCTTTGGTGAACAGAATGATTATATTTTCGCGGTGACGCATCCCTCAATATCTGCCCAAGCGCTTCTGATCCGTCTCGATGCGATGGGGTATGCGGTCTCGGCGGGGAGCGCGTGTTCATCCGGAACGCTCAAAAAAAGCCGCGTGCTTGATGCCTTTGGCGTATCCGATGAGGTTGCGGCGCGGACAATCCGGGTCAGCATCGGCTGGAACACGACGCTGGACGACTTGGCCAAGTTTGCCAAAGCTTGGAAGTCGCTCACATGATCTATCTCGATTACCAGGCCACGACCCCGCTTGCGCCAGAGGCTCGCGATGCCATGCTGCGCTGGCTCGATGGGCCGGATGGTACCGGTTTCGGCAATCCGCATAGCGCGCACCGCATGGGCCGGATGGCGGCGGCCGCAATCGAAGCCGCGCGGGACAAGATCGCGGCGCTTTTTCCTCCGGGCGGCAAAGTAATCTTCACCGGCGGCGCCACGGAGGCGCTTAACCTGGCGATCCGCGGCTCTGGTAATGGTGGCAGCGTATCCTATTCCGCGATCGAGCACTCCGCCGTCGGCGATACAGCGCAAGCTGCGGGCAAGTCGCACATCCTTAATGTCGGCCACAACGGCCAGTGTGACGCGTCGCAGGATTTGCCGCCCAACACGCGGCTGATCGCGGTGATGCAGATCAACAATGAGATCGGCGTGATCCAGCCGACGGTTGAGTGGCATCGCAGAGCTAAGGAGGCGAACGCACTCTATCTCTGCGATGCTGTGCAGGCGTACGGCAAAGTGGAAGTCACCGGAGCGGACATGATCGCGGTTAGCGCGCACAAGCTTCACGGGCCCAAGGGCATCGGCGCGCTGTGGGTGCGTGACGGGGTTGAGCTCAACGAAATGCAGACCGGCGGCGGGCAAGAGTATGGGCTTCGTTCTGGCACATTATCGCCCGCGCTGATCGCTGGTTTTGGTGCAGCGGCAGAGCTCGCAAATGAACGCATGGCAGAGGACGCGGCACATGTGGAAGCACTATGGGTACGTGCGCGAGAGTTGTTCGCGGACTGGACGCTCAATGGCAGTGCGGAGGCGCGCTGGCACGGCAATCTCAATATTCGCAGAGACGGGCTTGATGTTGCCCGGCTTATGTCTGACGTGCGCGATGTTATGTTCAGCGCGGGCTCTGCCTGTGCGAGCGGATCGGGCCGCCCGAGCCATGTACTGAAAGCGATCGGACTGTCAGACGCAGAAGCGAAATCCTCTATCCGGCTGGGTTTCGGGCGCTATACCACGCTGGAAGAGATTGAAATCGCGGCGAATAAGATCAACGTTGCGGCGAAGGAGCAAGGGCTGTGAGTATCAAAGTCCGTTTTTCGGACACACAGGGCAATGTCACCGAAGGCGAGGGTGAAGTAGGCCAATCACTGCTCGAAGTGGGGCAGGCGCTGGGCCTGCCGCTGGAGGGCACATGCGAAGGCCAGATGGCTTGCTCGACCTGCCATGTCATCGTTGATGCGGAATGGTTCGACAAGCTTGCCGAAGCGAGCGAAGAAGAGGAGGACATGCTCGATTTCGCCGCCGGAGTGCGCTGCACAAGCCGCCTTTCCTGCCAGATCGACCTGACCCAAGCGCTCGACGGGCTCAGTGTTACTGTTCCCGCCGAAGCGCACGATATGCGGCGGATGTAGTCAGGAATTTTCTGGCCCTTCGGGTGATGCCTGCTTGTTTCTGCGGAACCAACGCCAACCTTGCAATGCTCCAAACCCCAGCACAGCGATCGGGGTGGTAATTGTGATGACCAGCATCAAGAATGCCACCATCGTTCCCAGGATTGAGCCAAGAGAATTCCACGCCGAACGTATCGGCTCGCTAAATCCGCCGGAACTAGGTGCGCCTGATTCATAGCTGATAGACATCTGGCTAAAGGCGACCCGTCCGCGCATCTCGTTGAGCCAGCTACGGGCTTGATCGATTTCCTGATTGACCTGCGCGACGCCGCGCTCTGCTTCGATCAACTCTGCTACTGTGCCGGTACGCGTGCGCAAGACCTCCATGAGTCGATCACGCAAGACTGTACGCGCGCGTAACTTTGCCTCTGTGTCGACAATGGCCTTTGAGAGATCATCTTGGTCAATCGACGAAGAGACAAGCTCTGCGCTCGCACCTTCGGAACTTGTTTCTAGCTCTTTGCTGAAAGCGCGTGCTTCGTTTGCCGCGACAGCGATCTGCAGGTTGCCATAAGCATAACTGCCGTCCTGATCAGCTTGCCGCATGGAAATAATTCGGCAGACCTGTGGCCCTCGCGATTCACACAGGTCAGCATGCTTGTTCTGCAAAGGCTGATCGCGTTTGCGGGTAGCCTGAAACCCAGGGCATAGCGGTATGCAATCTGAGGTTTGGCGATTGTTTCGCCTGAAGAATTGGCCGCGAAGTCACCAGACGGCGGCTCTTTGATATCCACTGTAGTAGTGCGTTCAGCTATGGCTTCTTCACCCATCGCCTAACTAAATTTAAAATCGCTTGCTGGCGCTTCAGCATCTGCGTCTGCCGCTTCGGATTCCATGACGGACGGGTTCGCATTGTCGCTGCATGCGGTCAGAATCAGGGCTGCTGCACTCGCCAATATGATGGATTTTCTCATTGCTTACTTCCTCTCCAAATGGGCTGGAACCTCTTAACTCTAGGTCCGTGCCTTAATTGAGACTTAATAAAGCCACAATTTGAACACAATTCAGAAATTGATATATGTTATAATGTTCCATTGTCAGGCAGGGGTCAATTTCCGGACAATCTGCCTAATCCTGTGGAAACGCCTCTCCCCCTATCCGGCGCGCATTGCTAAGCGCGTGAGCAATGGCTGACGTTACAGAAATTCCCGATTTCGATCCGTTCGACGCGATTGTCGATGCGCCGTTCGATTCCGCGCTGGAAGAGCGCTATCTCGTTTATGCGCTCTCGACGATTACCGCGCGCTCGCTGCCCGACCTGCGCGACGGGTTAAAGCCGGTCCACCGCCGCTTGCTGTGGGCAATGCGGCAGTTGAAGCTTGATCCCAATTCCGCGTTCAAGAAGTCCGCCCGCGTCGTGGGTGACGTAATCGGGAAATACCACCCGCATGGTGATGCCAGTGTCTATGACGCGATGGTTCGCTTGGCTCAGGATTTTGCGCTGCGCTATCCGCTGGTCGAGGGGCAGGGGAATTTCGGCAATATCGACGGCGATAATGCCGCCGCCTATCGCTACACCGAAGCCCGCCTGACAAAGACGGCGCTGCAGCTGATGGCGGGGCTTGATGAAGGCACAGTCGATTTCATCCCGACCTATAATGGTGAAGAGCAGGAGCCGGAGATTTTCCCCGGCCTGTTCCCCAATCTGCTCGCGAACGGTTCGAGCGGTATCGCGGTTGGCATGGCGACTAACATCCCGTCGCATAATGTCGCAGAAGTGATCGATGCCACTTTGGAGCTGATCGATAATCCGCATGTTGAGCATGCGCGATTGATGGAGCTGTTCCAGGGGCCGGATTTTGCCACTGGCGGCCAGATCATCGACAGCCGCGAAGCGATTGCGCATGCCTATGAAACAGGGCGTGGTAGCTTTCGCGTGCGCGGCGTGTTCCATGCGGCCGAGGCGGATAAGGCCGAAGATCGCGAAGCGGGGATTGAACGCCTGGGCGGCGGGCAATGGCAGCTGGTTATCTCTCAAATCCCGTATCAGGTGCAGAAGGGCAAGCTGATCGAGCAAATCGCGCAGGCAATTGCTGACAAGAAGCTGCCGATCCTCGACGATGTGCGCGACGAATCTGACGAGCAGATCCGGATTGTACTGGTCCCGCGCAGCCGCAATGTTGACCCCGAACTGCTCAAGGAATCGGTCTTCAAGCTGACCGATCTCGAAACCCGTTTTGGCCTCAACCTCAACGTGCTCGATGCCAATCGCACGCCGATGGTCATGGGATTGAAAGAGCTGTTGCAGAACTGGGTCGCGAGCCAGATCGACATCCTGCAGCGCCGCAGCCAGCACCGGCTGGATCAGATCGCGCGGCGGCTGGAGCTGGTCGAAGGCTATATCATCGCTTTCCTCAACCTCGACCGGGTGATCGAGATCATCCGTTACGAAGATGATCCGAAATCCGTGATGATGGCGGAATTCAAGCTGACGGATCGCCAAGCGGAAGCCATCCTCAACATGCGGCTGCGCAGTTTGCGCAAGCTGGAAGAAATGCAGCTGCGCAATGAGAAGGACGAATTGCTAGCAGAGCAGGAAGAGCTGGAAACTCTGCTTGGCTCGCCCGCGCGCCAACGCACCAGGCTGAAACGCGATCTGAAGGCTTTGCTCAAAGAATACGGGCCTGAAACCAAGCTGGGCGCGCGCCGGACCAAGATCGAAGAGGCGGAACCGGCGGTGGAATTCAGCATGGATGCGATGATCGAGAAGGAACCGGTCACTGTCATCCTGTCAAAGAAGGGCTGGATCCGCGCGGCCAAGGGACACGTGCCGCTCGATCAGGAATTCAAATACAAGGAAGGCGATGAGCTGGCCTTCATCGTCCATGCGCAAACGACCGACAAAATTCTGATCGCGGCGGAAAACGGGCGTTTCTACACTCTGGGCGCAGACAAATTGCCGGGTGCGCGCGGCTTTGGCGAACCTGTCCAGTCGATGGTTGATCTCGAGGCCGATACAGGCATTGCAGGCATGTTGGTGCATAATCCCAAGGGTCGGCTGTTTCTGGCCTCCAGCATCGGCAAGGGCTTTGTCGCGGAAGAAGCTGAACTGCTGGCAGAGACCCGCAAGGGCCGTCAGGTGGTCAATTTGAAAGGCGGTGCGCAGCTACAGGTGATGCGCGCGATCCCGGAGGGGCATGATCATGTCGCCTGCGTGGGCGACAACCGCAAGCTGGTGGTTTTCAATCTGGAGGAAATGCCGGTCATGGCGCGCGGGCAAGGCGTAATGCTGCAACGCTATCGCGATGGCGGATTGTCCGATGCGACAACGTTCGTACTGGCGGATGGATTGAGCTGGCAGATGGGCGGGAAGGGTGATCGCACCCGGACCGAAACCGACATTTGGCAATGGAAGGTTGCGCGCGGCGCGGCCGGGCGCTTGCCGCCGCAGGGCTTCCCGAAAGACAACCGCTTCGGCATTTTGCCGGATAGGCTCGAGAGGGCTGAGAAAGAAGCCTGATCCGGATATGCAAAGGGCCGCGAGTGCGATTGCACCCACGACCCCCTATTCGCTTAAGCGGCGAGTAACTCGCTAGTGCTTAGCCACCGACAGCCTGGACCGCAGCCATGATGTCGTCGAAGTTCGCCAGCGCGAACAAGCCGCCTTCCGGATTCGCAGCCAGCAGGTTCAGCGGCAAAGTGATCAGCGCATCTTCCTCAGACTTGATGATCACGTTTTCGCCTGCAATCTCTTCAACCATGCCAAGCGCCTGTTGGTCAGCGGTGATGACAGGCGCGCCAACCACGAGTGCTGCTGCCAGTGCGGCTGCGGCTTCTGCCTCGGCTGCCGCCTGTGCTTCTGCCATGGCTGCTTCCTGTTGCGCCTGAGCGGCTGCGAGCTGCTCTTCAATCTGTGCCTTGGTGATGTTCAGCGTCGGGCCATTCTCGCTGGTGCCAAAAGCTGACACCGGCAGCGCTGCAGTGTATTTGCCAGTGTTTACAACAGCGTTGGTGCCGTCATTGCTATCGATCGTGCCGATAGGATTTCCGTCATTTCCGTAAACGGTCGCGCCAACATCCTGCGCGCTTGCTGCAATCGGGGTCGCCGCCAGTGCGGTGGCCAGGATGGCGAGCTTTGCAAACTTCATGAATTTTCTCCGTTTAATTTGTTTCCAGCGACGCGGCGCAATTGCGCCACACGCAGCGAGTGCGACTGTGCAAGTCAATTCAAGGAAGACCGGAAAACCAGTGTCCCAAGCGGCAGCCTCAAGAAATGAGGAAAAAAAGCCGCTGCGGGCGCGCCCTATAGCCATAAGGTAAAGGGCAATGCAACCGGAGCCCGGATACAACCGCAAGAATGAAGCTGTGCTGAAGGAATGTAGAACTAGCGGGCAAGTTCCCGATCAAGCAGCTCCAGCACACGTTCGCGCGGCGGAAATCCCTCTGCTACCCATGCAGTTTCGACCGCGCGCAAAGTGGCCGCAACGCGTGGGCCGGCGGTGATACCGCGTTCCACAATCTCGCCGCCCTTCAACGGCAATTGCGGCACATCCCAGTCGATCAGCGGCGATGCGTCGCCAGCTTGCAGAAGCACGCGGTCGATCGCGATGTCGATGCTCTCGCGATAAGCGAGCGCGCGCGGATCAACCAGATCATCCGGCTTGCGATCAGCGACAGCAACCAAGTGCGCGCGTTGCGCACGCGACAAGCGCAAACGCGAAGCCACAGCATTGGCCACGTCGCTAATTGGCGGCAAGAGCGCGGCCATTCGCCGCATGGCAGCGGGCGCAACGGCTTGCGCCTGCTCTGCCTTGATAACAGCGCACAGCAACTCGATGTGTTGCGGACAAACTTTGGGCAGCACTTCCTGCAAGACACCAAGTTTTCGCATCCGCGCGACAGTTGGATGCGGATTAGGCAAAGAGAGGAGCGCAGTCAGCTCAGCAGCGATCCGTTCACGGCTGAGGCCCTTGAGCGTAGAGGCAAGTTCAGCGCATGCGGCTTCTGCCTCGTCATCTAGCTCCGCGCCAAACCGCGCCTGAAAGCGGAAATAACGCAGGATCCGCAAATGGTCCTCGCGAATGCGCTGCCTTGCATCACCGATGAACCGCACTGTTCGCGCTTCGAGATCTTCCAGTCCGCCAAAGTAGTCCGAAATTTCGAGAGTATCAGGGTGAGCGTATAGCGCGTTGATGGTGAAATCACGCCGCGCGGCATCTTCCGGCCAATCCTGTGCAAAAGCTACAGTGGCACGTCGCCCGTCCGTAGAGACATCGCGCCGCAACGTTGTAACCTCGACCGGGCCGTCTGGCAGAATTGCTGTGACGGTGCCGTGTTTAATCCCTGTGGGAACGGTGCGGATGCCGACGTCCTTGCAACGATCTATGACAATGTCGGGCGAGAGCTTGGTGGCACAATCAACGTCATTTACATCAGTGCCCAACAAACTGTCGCGAATAGCGCCGCCCACCCAGCGGATATTCTCTGCACCGAGTGCATTGGTCAGCGCGCGCAACCCTTCGCGTTTGGTCCACGCAGCATCGGACAGCTCAGCGAACATTGTCGAGCTCCTGCAAATCCAGCCGGCGTGCGAGATTGGCAATGATCGCCGCTGTCACACCCCAGATTCTGAAACCTTCGTAATGCATTTCTAGATAGTTGCGCATCGCCCCGCGCCAAAACACTTCATGTTCTGCCCAGGCATTCTGATCGAGCAGCAATGTCAGCGGAGCTTCGAACCAGGCTTCGACTTCGGTCGGGCTGGGGGTGAATTCGAGACCGGGCGGGACCACCGCTAGCACGGGCGTCACGTCAAAACCGGTGCCGGTCTGATAGCGATCGGTTGTGCCGATCACCCGAACATGCTTGCGATCCAGCGCCAGCTCCTCCTCTGCTTCCCTTAGCGCAGCGGTTACAGCATCCTCGCCCGGATCAATCTTTCCGCCCGGAAACGCAACCTGACCAGGATGATCGCGCATATCCTGTGGCCGCTGCGTCAGGATCACGCCCGGCTCGGAGCGATCAGTCACCGCGATCAAAACGGCTGCCTTGGCCGTGCGCCCGGCTTGCGCGAAACGCTCGTCGCTCAAAAGGTCTGGAATATCGCGCGCGTGCCCCCGCTCAAGCGCGGCGCTCAATCGGTCGAACAGCACGCTCATCGCGGCAATAGCGAGAATGTCTCGCCCATGCTTGTGATCGTCCAGTCATCGCTTTCTGCAAGCGCGATGTCCGCCAATTGCTGATAGGTGCTGCGGTTGAGCCGCGCTTCGCAACCGCGCCGGACGTGCAGATAAAGCGCGGGCGTCTCTGCGTCCCCTGCTGCACGCAAGCGGTTGTCCGGCCCCGCTATTACCAACTCATCCGTATTGAGACGGAAAGCCAAGCCATCATCGCGGCGCGCTACATCGACCGCAATGAATGCTGCGTCTTCGACGTCGATGGAGGATTTTTCGAAGGGTGTGACCAGCCAGTGGTTTCCGGCCTCATCGCGCGTCAGAAGCTCGGCAAAAGCACGCACCATCGCTTCACGACGGATCGGATCACCCTGGTGAAACCAGGTTCCGTCAGCAGCAATCCGCATGAAGCTCTCTGTGATCGCTTGCGGGGTCCAGCTTTCCACTGGCGGCAATTTTCGCGCGGCGACTTGCTCGGCGATCTGCGCCAAGGACAATTCAGCAAGGTGCGGTGGTGGTTCGTAAGGCATTGCTATTCGAAGCGTTGCCAGAATGAGTGTCGGTGTTCAATGGCGAGTAGTAGGCTGCGATCACCCATTCCAAGGGCCGAGCATGCCTTCGCGGGGAAGGACTGTCGGATTTGCGCATCGGACAAGCAGGCGTTCTGGCGCCCATGGGCCGGGGCAACGCCATGCGGCTGTCGAACCGGCGCTGAAGTCCCAACGCCCGTAATAAGGTTCATCACCGATCAAGACTTGCGGCAAGGATGCATTCGGATCGAGCGATCCAAGCGATGCTGCAATCAAGGCCTGCCCATATCCTTCGCCTTGATGCTCTGGCAAAACCGCCACCGGCCCAACCATCAGCATGGGATGCGCGCGGCCATCGGGGTCGGTGAGCGCAATCGGCCAAAGCTGAATTGTACCGACCAGCATGTCATCGTCATCAAGCGCGGCAAAGCTCAGCGCCTCGAGCCAATCCATGCCCGTCCTGATGCGATAGGCGGTGCGCGCATGTCGATCAGGCCCGAAGGCTCGGTCGAGCACTTGCTCGATCATGTCGGGTTCGACATTTGCTAAGGGAATGACGCTCGCCATGGGGCAGCGCGAATAGTGGTAGCGCTACGCCATGTCGATGCAATTTGTCGTTGGCCTTGCGAAAGTTACTCTGCGGTAAGGTGCAAGAGCCGCCCGCCTTCGCCGTCTTCGAACACCCAAAGAGAACCGTCGGGCGCTTCATCAACAGAGCGTATCCGACCTTCCAGGTCATAGCGCGCCGCTTCTGTAGCCGTATCGCCGTCAATCTCGACACGTACGAGGCCCAATGCGCCCAAGCCTGCAATAAGAGCATCGCCTTTCCATGCGCCAAACATGTCGCCGCGATAGAAGATCATGTCACCCGGTGCGATCACGGGTGTCCACCAGACTGCAGGCTTGTTGAAGCCGTCATCCGCGGTGTGATCGGGAATGTCATCGCCATTGTAATGATCGCCGTTCGATCGGGTTGGCCAGCCGTAGTTGGCACCCGCTTCGACCAGATTGAATTCATCACCGCCGGCCGGGCCGTGTTCCACGTCCCACAGACGCCCCTCGGCATCAAAGTCGAAGCCGAGCAGGTTGCGGTGGCCATAAGACCAGATTTGCGCTGTCACGCCACCTTGATCGGCAAATGGATTGCCCTGCGCTGGAGTACCATCGAGATTCAGACGCACGATCGTACCTAGGTTATTGCTGGTGTCTTGCGCGGGTTCGAGCTCCTGACGGTCGCCGCTGGTCACGAACAAGTGCTTTTCGTCAGGAGAGAAGCGAATACGGTGCGAGTAGTGGCCTTTCCGACTGGTCTTGGGGGCTTGGCGCCAGATCACTGCAAGACCTTCGATGGCACAGTCGCTGTCGGCCACACAATCAAGCGTTCCCTTGCCGAAAACCGCACCACGCGTATCGCCTTCGCCAGCTTCGGCCCAGCTCAAATAGATCGTGCGCGGGGCGAGAGTGTCAGTCGCCTCGCTGTTAAGGAATGCAACGTCGCCCAGGCCACCTTGGCCACCATAGTCGATCTCCGGTGCGCCAGTGACGGTGAACTGCCGCCCTGTCGCTGTGTCATAACCCAGAATCTCGCCGGTCTTCTGCGTGATGATCAGCGTTTCCGTGCCCGGCACAAAGGCCGCAGCCCATGGCTCGTTATAGGTGCCGATTTCCGCAATCTTGAGCGTCGGCTCAGTCTGGGAAGCTTCGGTGTCCACATTTGCAGTGGCACCGCAGCTTGCGAGCAGAATGGTGGCGGGGAATAGTGCGGATGAGAATTTCGAGATCATGGTCATGTCCTCTGCAATGCACGAAAACAAACTTGGTGCCCGTAAATCTATCGTCGGTGTTGACGAAGCCGGACGAGGGCCATTGGCTGGGCCGGTGGTAGCTGCAGCAGTAGTGCTTGGCGAGGGCTATCCGCAAGGTCTGGACGATTCCAAGAAACTTTCGGCTAAACGGCGTGCTACTCTCGACGAACAGATCCGCGCCAGCTGCATATGGGGGCTGGGTGTGGTCGACTCGCACGAAATCGACCAGATCAACATCCTTCAGGCAACCATGCGAGCCATGACGCTGGCCGTGTGCGAACTGGTCGAGAAGCTTGGCCAGGAACCCGAAGCCGTGTTGATCGACGGTAACCTCTCGCCCCATGGGCGCTGTGATGAATGGCGCTGGCCCGATGCCAAGCCGATCATCGGGGGCGACGCGCTGGAGCCCGCGATCTCGGCGGCTTCGATCATCGCCAAGGAGTGGCGTGACCGGTTGATGTGCGAAGCGGCCGAGGCGCATCCGCACTACGGGTGGGAGCGAAACAAAGGCTATGGAACCGTTGAGCATATGCAAGCGTTGCGCACGCATGGACCAACACCGCTTCATCGTCAGTCTTTTGCGCCGGTTGCTCAATTGGCGCTTCTTTAATCCGGCAAATAGTCTCAGCGCGCAATCGTGATTGAAGCGATCCTCTATAGCGCGGTTGGCCTGGTCGGCCTGGCGATTGGCGGCGAACTGCTGGTGCGCGGTGCGGTCAGCATTGCACAGCGGCTTGGCATATCCAATCTCGTCACAGGATTGGTCATTGTCGGATTTGCCACCTCGATGCCGGAAATGGTTGCAAGCATTGAGGCTGCGTTGGCTGGTTCACCGGGAATTGCCTGGGGCAATGTGGTCGGATCCAATCTGGCAAATACACTGTTGATCCTGGGTGCGACGGCAATGATCATGCCGATTGCACTGAGTGGAACCGGGCGGCGTGATGCTGTTGTAGCTTTGATTGCGACGCTGATAATCTGGTTAGTGACGTGGCTTCAAACCGGCTCGATCTGGATCGGTATCGTGCTGCTCGCTGGTATCGCCGCGTATATCTATTGGCGCTATAATCATCCGCATTCGGACGCGGGCGATGATGATGACGAGCCTGAACCAACGACCACTTTGACCTGGGCGATCATGTTGTTCTTGGGCGGATTGGGATTGCTGGTTGTCGGCGGTTCGATGCTGGTGTCCGGTGCGATCGATCTGGCGCGTATTTTCGAGGTCAGCGAGACCGCGATCGGGCTGACAGTGGTGGCAATCGGTACATCGTTGCCTGAACTGGCGGCATCCGTTGCAGCGGCATTGCGCGGGAAGCCGGGCCTGGCGATCGGCAATGTTGTGGGCTCGAACATTTACAACATCCTGCTGATCGGCGGGGCGACCATGAGCATTGCGCCTTTCGCGATCCCCGCGGATTTGTTGACCTATGAGTTTGTCGTGCTCGCGGGCAGTGCGGTGCTGTTCTTGCTGATCGTGTCTTATGCGAAGCAGATCGGCCGCGCATTGGGCGCATTCTTGCTAGCGCTTTATGCCGGCACGATCGTGATCGCCTTTGCCTGACAAACTAATGCCGCGTTGAGTCCTCGGCGCAACACACCACTATGTTGAGTCCCGCAAACCGCAAGAGTCTCAACATCTTGTGCGGGACTCTTTTTGTTCTGTCATAGCTAACGCGGAATTAACCATATCCTCCTATCGCTTTGTGCTTGACCCGGAGTCCAAAGGGACTCACCCTGTGGATAACTGTTACTGAGGGGTGAATTATGGCGGTCCTGGAGACCACGAAGGCGCGCGTCGCGCGCGCGACAACTTTTGCTGTTGCCAAAGCGGATTTGCCTTTGGGGCGGATCCTTGACGGTGACTGTGTCGAAGCGATGCGATCTCTGCCGGACAACTCGGTTGACTGCGTGTTCGCAGATCCGCCGTACAACCTTCAGCTGGGGGGCGATCTCAATCGCCCTGACGGGAGCCAGGTGGATGCGGTTACCGATCACTGGGACCAGTTTGACAGCTTCAAGATTTATGACGATTTCACTCGCGACTGGCTGACCGAGGCGCGCCGCGTACTGAAGCCCGATGGTTCGCTATGGGTGATCGGCAGCTATCACAATATCTACCGCGTCGGTGCCATCCTGCAGGATCTGGGCTTCTGGATCCTCAATGACATCGTATGGCGTAAGACTAACCCGATGCCCAATTTCAAGGGCACGCGATTCACAAATGCGCATGAGACGCTGTTGTGGTGCAGCCAAGGCGAAAAGGCGAAGTATCACTTCAACTATCGCGCGATGAAGACGCTGAATGACGAGTTGCAGATGCGCAGCGACTGGGTTCTGCCGATCTGCTCTGGCGGCGAACGTTTGAAAGAGGGCGGAATCAAGGTTCACCCGACGCAAAAGCCCGAAGCGCTGCTCTACCGCGTGCTGCTGGCCACGACAGAGAAGGGCGACGTTGTGCTTGACCCGTTCTTCGGCACAGGCACTACCGGCGCAGTAGCCAAGCGTCTGGGCCGCGAATGGATCGGCTGCGAGCGCGAGAATGTGTATCGCGACGCTGCCTATAAACGCATCGCCAAGGAATTGCCGCTCGATGAAAGCGCGATCGAGACGATGCAGAGCAAGAAGAGCGCCCCACGCGTTGCCTTCGGCGCGCTGGTCGAGAACGGTTACATCACGCCGGGCACAAAGGTGTTCGACAAGAAACGCAAATGGATCGCCACTGTGCGGGCGGACGGCTCGCTTGCGCATGAGAAACAGGTGGGATCGATCCACGGTCTTGGCAAAGAGGTGCAGGGCGCACCCAGCTGCAATGGCTGGAGCTTCTGGCACTATGAAGTGGACGGAGACGTGAAGCCTATCGATGCCGCGCGGCAGCTATATTTGCTGGCGATGGAGGATTAAGGCGCCCTCAGGTCCGGAATTGAGGTGGAAAGCGGTCAATGCCCAATCAAGTAAAGGTCGCGGTGAAAACTTCACTCCCATTCTGCTGATGTAGATCGCCATTCCTTCGCCTCACCATCCCAAACACTTGAGGTAACGCATGGTGTGGGATTTATGCCGCCGCATTGCGATCCATGGACATCGGCAAGCACGACGCGATCACGACCAAAGCTTACTACCTCCCAACCTCTATTAAGTAGGGAGTTGAGCTGACCGTCGGCGAGGAAATGGGACATGCTGCCTCCAGTTCCACCGTAAAGCGAAGCGGCGGTAGAGCACGCGAAGGCACTTTCGTTCAAGACCCAGTCTGCGCGCAGATCGCCATCCAAATCAACTCTTTCTATTGCTCCCCATTCGAGGGCAAATTGGCCTCCATTGAATTCGGCGCAAGCCTCTTTGGCAATTGAGATCTTATCTTGCAGCTGCTGGGGTAAAGCTGAAACATCTTCGGCTCGTAGAGCTGCTGAAGATACAAATCCAGCAATGGCCATGCCTCCAATAATCCTGAACGATACTTTTCTCATTTGCCCTCTACCTTCCCTGACTGACTGAATTCACTCAGCAGTATGCCCGTTACTTGGGCCTCGATCAATCTAACGGTCGGAACGTCCGCAACTGGGTCGTCAGCGGACATTCCATTCTTCGTCATTCCCGCGAACGCGGGAATCCAAATACGTTCGACCCAAACGACCAAAATCTCTCCACATCCACTCAGGCTGGGCGGGTGTGTTTCAAAGGCATTAGGTTTCTCTATCCTACACCCACCTCCCGCGATACGTCGGGGGAATGCGCGCGCTTAGCCCTTTCCAATTGCCTTTGAAAACGCAATTAAAGGCCTTGAGTTTTTCTTGGCTCTAGACAGTGTTCCATGTGTTCCATCCTGTAGGACTTCCCAAGGGGAATCAGCGCAAATGACCGAGCAAATCTACATCCGCCCGGTGGGCTTTGCGCCGGGGCCGCAACATGAGGAAGGCAAGGTCATCCGGCTGGCGGGCGGGATGGTCTATGCGCAACGATTTGCGGTAGTCCTGCGAAAGGATGGCAAGTTCACCGGGCGCTGGGTGTCCGATACCGAAACCATTGGCGAGCTGCTGGCCGGGCTGCCCGCAAGCGTTTCAGACGAAGCGCAGGCGCAACTCACCAATCTGACGCTGAAGCACCCGCCGCTCGAGTTGGGCGCGCGCACCATCCGGCTCGATCAGCCGCAAGTGATGGGCATCCTCAACGTCACGCCTGACAGCTTCAGCGATGGTGGCGAATTCTTCGAGAAGCCAGAAGTCGGCAGCGCCCATGCTTCTGCCATGCTGGAAGCGGGTGCGGCAATCATTGATATTGGCGGTGAAAGCACGCGTCCTGGCGCCGCCGCGACCTGGGAAGGGGACGAGAAAGAACGCGTGCTTCCTGCGATTGAATACTGCGCTGCGATGGGTGCAGCGATCAGTATCGACACGCGACGCGCGGGCGTGTTGGAGGCTGCGTTGGAAGCAGGCGCGCATATCGCCAATGATGTGTCCGCCATGAGACACGATCCGCGCAGCATGTCACTGGCCGCGAAAGCCGGTTGCCCCGTCATCCTGATGCATGCGCCCGGCGATGACGAAGACCTGCACAGCAAGGGCAATTATGAAAACGTTGCTTTCGATGTGTTCGACGCGTTGAAAGAACGGCGCGATGCCGCGGTGGCGGCGGGCATATCGCGCGCGAATATCGTGCTGGATCCCGGCATCGGTTTCGGCAAGTCGCTACCGGACAATCTGGCGATCATCAACGCGCTGCCGATGTATCACGCGCTTGGACAGCCCTTGTTGCTGGGTGCTAGCCGCAAGCGCATGATCGGCGCCCTGTCGAATGAGGCAGACTCGCATAAGCGGCTTGGTGGCTCGCTCGCGCTGGCCGTCGCAGGCATGAATGCCGGCGTGCAATTGCTGCGTGTGCATGATGTGGCCGAGACGGTGCAGGCGCGCAATGTGTGGCGCGGCCTGCGCGATGCGGCGCTGATCGATTTCGCGGAACTTCCAGATAGCTGATGCAGTTTCTTGAATCGGTCACGGTTCGCGGGCAAGAAGTCGGCAACAATTGAAAGTGTAGGATACCTCTGATGCGCAAACCCTCCCTTGCTCTCGCCGCTGTTACGATGCTTGCAGCTCCATTGGCCGCTGACCAAGGTGTTGAGCTGACGCCAGAGGATTTGCTCGCGCCATACTACGCGAAGCTGAGCCAAGAGGTGGAGCTGCCGGTTGCGCCCGCCAATGTCTCGCTCGCGCATGAGCACACGCTGGCTCGGATCGCCTTCGGCAGCTGTAACCACCAGTTGCGTAGCCAACACATGTGGGGCCAGATTGTAGCGACCGACCCTGACCTTTTCCTGTTCATCGGCGACAACAATTACGGTGATCAGATGTGGGATGGTGACGCAGCACTGACGACATTGCGCGAAGCCTATGGCGTTATGGCTGAAACGCCCGAGCTGGCTGCCTTCCGCGCGCAGGTGCCGATGATGATCACTTGGGACGATCACGATTATGGTTTCAACGACGGCGGCGCGAGCTTCGCCTATCGTGGATGGTCGGAGACGATCTTCGAGACATTCTGGGGTTCGTCTGATGAAGTAAAGTCGCGGCCCGGCATCTACGAAAGCCGGATGTTCGGCGAAGATGGCAAGGTCACGCAGATCATCACGCTCGACACGCGCTTCTTCCGCTCCGATCTGGAGACCATGCCCTATCAAAACGAGCGCCCGCCTTTGGGCCCCTATCAGCCGAGCAGTGATCCATCCAAGACCATGCTAGGCGATGCGCAGTGGCAATGGCTTGAGCAGGAACTGGCGAAACCGGCTGATCTGCGGATTGTGGTTTCCTCGATTCAGGTTCTGACGGACGCGCATGATTACGAGGCGTGGGAGAATCTGCCGCTTGAGCGTGAGAAGCTCTATGCCATGCTGGCGGCACGCGAAGACAGCGGTTTGGTGTTGCTGTCTGGCGATCGCCATGCGGGTGGGATCTACACTGATACGCCGCAGGCCGCTGGTGAGCAGTTTTGGGAACTGACCAGCTCTTCTATGAATTACTCCTTCTCTTCGACAGAGCGGAACACCGCGCGCGAGCCCGATCCCAAGCGTCTGACTGACTTCATATCGGAAGAGAATTTCGGACTGGTCGAAATCGATTGGGAGGCGAAGACATTCACCATGGGCATGCGCGGCAGCCAGGGTGAAACGCGGGTTTCACGTACGGTCGAGTGGTGATCGGTTAGCCTGGAGAAGCGGCGCTGCCTGCCAGCAAGCCGCCATCCAGTGTCAACTCGCTGCCGGTCATATAACCGCTTTCATCGCTGGCGAGAAAAACGCAGAGCTGAGCGACTTCTTCGATCGTCCCAAAACGTTTCAATGGCGTATCAGCGACCAGCGCAGCCATCTTCTCTTCGCGGTTTGGACCATCGCCGATCATCGGTTCCCAGATCGGGGTCAGGATCGCAGCGGGGTGGATCGAGTTACAACGGATCTTTCATCCTTGCTGGGCGGCATAAAGCGCAACGGATTTGCTGTGATTGCGGATCGCAGCTTTGCTGGCGGCGTATGCGGCCGCGCCAGGAATGCCGACCAGGCCAGAGCGTGAAGACATGTTGATGATAGATCTGCTGCATTTCGCTTTCATGGCCTTGAGCGCGTATCGACAGCCAAGAAACACACCATCGGTGTTGACCGCGTGGACCGCGTGCCAGTCATCGAGCGAGCAGTTTTCGGGATCGTGCGGACCGAGGCTGCTCTCAAAGCCGGTTACCCCGGCATTGTTGAACAGAACATCGATCTGCGGATAAGCATAGGCCAGCCGAGCCCATTGCGCTTTGTCACGCACGTCGAGCGCAAAGAATTCGCAGCCGATTTCTGCGGCAGCTTTTATGCCTTCTTCTTCATCGATATCAGTCAGGATCACGCGCGCACCTTCGCGCGCAAATGCGTCACAGGTGCCACGGCCAATGCCGCTTGCTCCGCCGGTGACTACACAGATTTTGTCTTTGAGTTTTGCCATGCCGCATGGGCTAGGCAATTCACGCTGCGTTGTCGATGCCCAGATCTGAAAGCTTGCGATAGAGCGTCGAACGGCCAATGCCCAAGCGGCGTGCGACTTCGGTCATGCGACCGCGATAATGGCCGATTGCCAAGCGGATAACGTCTGCCTCGATCTCTTCCAGCGCGCGAAGGTTGCCGTCCTCGGTGTAAAGCATCACTCCTGCGCCGTCCTGAATACTGCTGTCGGTGTCGACCGGTTCGCCTAGCAATTCGCTGAGCTGCGGGAAGCTCTCTGCGGTCAACGTTTGCTTGTCGCAGAACACTGCTGCGCGGAACAGCACTGCCTGCAGCTGCCGCACATTGCCCGGCCAATCATAGGCTTTGAGCAGTGATAGCGCGCCATCCGAAATAGACAGGTGTCTCAGGCCTGGCTGCTCGCCAATGCGCGACAGGAAGTGGCGGGTGAGGGCGGGAATATCGCCTGCCCGCTCCCGCAATGCAGGCAATTTGATTGTTGTTTGCGCCAGTCTCTCGACGAGGTCCGTATCAAACTGGCCATTCTGTGCGAGCTGCTTCAACGGCAGATTGCCGGCGCTCAGCAAACGCACGTCGACGCGGAAACCGTGTGTCGCGCCTAGCGGGCGCACAATGCCGCTGGTCAATACTTCCAGAAGCTTGCTTTGCACTGCCTCAATGATCCGATCGATCTCGTCCAGAACCAGCGTGCCGCCATCGCATTGTTGCAGAGCGCCAATCTGACGGTCGAACGCGCCGGCAAAGGCTCCTGGCTCATGTCCGAACAGGACGGACTCGACAGAAGTTGCCGGAACTCCGCCGAGGTTGATGATGCGGAATGGCGCTTTGCTCCGCGGACTTGCTGCATGCATCGCGCGCATCAGCATTTCCTTGCCAGTGCCTGCCTCGCCTTCGATCAAGACATGGTTGTGACCTCGCGCAGCTTTGGCTGCCTGAGCCAGCGCAGTGCGAAATTTTGGGGCGGTTCCGACCATGGCATCGAAATCGAGCGAGGCATTGAGCTTTTCTGCCAGCGGCTGAAGCTCGTCCTGTGCCTTTTCGCCTTCGGTTGCGCTGCGCAGCGCCTCTAGCAAGCGATCGGGCGCGACCGGCTTGATCAGATAGTCGGTTGCGCCTGCGCGCATGGCTTCGACTGCAAGCAGCGGTGAGGTGCTGGTCGTCAGCATTAGAATTGGCAAAGCGGGGCGTCTACGCTTTAATTCTTCGATCAATTGACAGGCATCGTCGCCCGGCACCCCTTGGTCAAGGATGATGGCGGCAGTTTGCATCCCGTCACCGGTGCCAAGTAATGCGATGGCAGTGTCTGAATCAGGCGCAACAATGGTGCGCCAGCCTTCGCGTGCGGCAAGCGCGCTGATCAACCGGCATTGCGCAGGTTCATCGTCGATCAGCATCAGAATGCGGCTATCGCCCGTGTCCATTGTTCAATTTCGTCCCGCCGTGAAACAAAACGCGAGAATAAGGGCTAGGGGTAAAGACCTTATTAATGCTATCGTGTCCCAAATTGGATAAAGCCCGGCTTTATAGGTCGTTGACCTAATAAGTGATCGAGTTTAGCGGTGCTGTATTTTGAGGGCTGAGAGTAGTGAGGGGCTTGAGCTTGGTTCGATGCTTCGATACGGAACGGATCATTCAACAAACGGGGCAAATCCCCGCATTGTAAGCAAACCTCTGAAAAAGGATCAAACTTGATGGCTTCGCATGACATGAAATCAGTCAATAAGACCTACGGCGGGTTCATTTCCTTGCTTAAATGGTCGATTCCGATCATTGCAGTGATCACTTTGTTCGTAATCATGCTGATTGCCGAATAAGCTTGTGGCATTGCGCATCGCGGTATTGAAGGAACGCGCAGCCGGAGAGCGGCGCGTGGCGATCACGCCTGAGACAGTCAAGAAATTCGCCGGTTTGGGCGCAGAACTCGCTGTCGAAAGCGGCGCAGGCGACACCGCCTCTATCAGTGACGCAGACTATGCCGAGGCTGGCGCGAGTGTGGGCTCGGCTGAGGACACGGTCAAAGGCGCGGATATCGTGCTGGGCGTGCAGGCTCCGGATCTAGAACTGCTCAATGGCACGAAGCCAGGCGCATGGGTGGCGGCGACTTTCGATCCATTTGGTGCAAGAGACCGTGTCGAGGCCTATGCGAAGGCTGGGCTCGAAGCGCTTTCCATGGAATTCATGCCGCGCATTACGCGTGCGCAGAGCATGGATGTGCTTTCCAGCCAATCGAACCTTTCCGGCTACAAAGCTGTGATCGCTACGGCCAACCAATATGGCCGCGCATTCCCGATGATGATGACTGCTGCGGGTACGGTGCAGGCTGCACGCGTCTTTATCATGGGCGTGGGCGTTGCCGGGCTTCAGGCGATTGCTACGGCCAAGCGCTTGGGTGCGCAAGTCTCTGCTACTGACGTACGTAGCGCTACCAAGGAACAGATCCAGTCGCTGGGCGCGAAGCCGATTTTCGTTGAAAGCGTCGAGGGGATCGAAGGCGAAGGTTCGGGCGGTTATGCGTCCGAGATGAGCGAGGAGTACCAGAAGGCGCAAGCCGAACTGGTGTCCGGCCATATCGCCAAACAGGATATTGTGATCACAACGGCGCTGATCCCGGGCCGCGCAGCGCCGCGACTGATCAGAGACGAGCAGATCAAGAGCATGAAGCCGGGCAGTGTGATCTTCGACTTGGCTGTCGCTCAAGGCGGCAATGTCGAAGGCTCCAAGCCCGACAAACTGGTGGTGCGCCACGGTGTCACTATCATGGGCTATTCGAATACGCCCGCACATCTCGCGCCCGACACCTCGGCGCTGTTTGCACGCAATCTGTTCAATTTCCTCAGCGCGTTCTGGGATAAGGAAGCGGGCAAACCGGTGCTTGACGAGGAAATCGGCGATGCCGTGCGCCTGACGCAAGGCGGCGAGGTTGTGAATAAGAGACTGAAGGAGAACGGATAATGGACTTTATCTCAATCCTCTCGATCTTCGTGCTGGCGTGCTTCGTCGGCTATTACGTGGTCTGGTCGGTTACGCCAGCACTGCACACGCCGCTTATGGCGGTGACCAATGCGATTTCCAGTGTGATTATCGTTGGCGCGTTAATCGCCTCGGCTGAAGCGGGTAGCGTGACGGCCAAATATCTTGGCTTGTTTGGCGTGGTGCTTGCGAGCGTGAACATCTTTGGCGGCTTTGCCGTCACGGAGCGCATGCTGGCAATGTACAAGAAGAAGGAGAAGAAGTGATGAGCTTCTCCATTCTCGCGAGTGCTGCTGATGGTGCAGGAACCCCTGCGTGGGCGATGCTGGCCTATCTGATTGCAGGCGTGTTCTTCATCCTTGCGTTGCGCGGACTATCCAGCCCGGCGTCTAGCCGCGCGGGCAACCGCTATGGCATGCTCGGCATGCTGATCGCAGTTGTCACCACACTGGTAACGCATGACATCGCCAATATCGCCGAAATCGGGATAGCCATGTTCCTTGGCGGGATCATCGGCGTGACTGTCGCGCGCAAAATCGCCATGACGGCCATGCCGGAACTGGTCGCGGGCTTCCACTCACTGGTCGGTCTGGCAGCTGTCGTGGTGGGCCTTGCGGCCTGGCTTGATCCGGCATCATTCGGGATAACCGATGCAGCAGGACAGATCTTGATGGTCAGCCGGGTTGAATTGGGGCTGGGGATCGCGATCGGTGCGATCACATTCTCCGGCTCTGTCATTGCGTTCCTCAAGCTCTCTGGCCGGATGAGCGGCAATCCGATCCTGCTGCCCATGCGCCATGTGATCAATCTGGGCACGCTTGTTGCGATCCTTGGAATGATCGCCGCCTATGCGATGTCCGGAGCAGGCGGAGGTGGTGAAGGCCAGCTGATCATTTACATCACAATCGCGGCTTTCCTGATCGGCTTTCTGCTGATTATCCCGATCGGCGGGGCGGATATGCCGGTGGTGGTGTCGATGCTGAACAGCTATTCGGGCTGGGCCGCGGCGGCGATGGGTTTCACGCTGGGCAATACGGCGATGATCATCACCGGCGCGCTGGTTGGCTCTTCAGGCGCGATCCTGAGCTACATCATGTGCCGCGCGATGAACCGCAGCTTCATCAGCGTAATCGCAGGCGGATTTGGCGCGGATGACTCGAGCGGCGGCGGCGAAGCCCGCGAAGCGCGCCCATACAAACAAGGAAGCGCGGAAGATGCCGCCTTTATGCTGGAGCAGGCAGAGAAGGTTATCATCATACCGGGTTATGGCATGGCAGTGGCGCAGGCGCAGCACGCATTGCGCGAAATGTGCGACATGCTCGAAGAAAAGGGTGTGGAAGTTAAATTCGCGATCCACCCTGTGGCGGGACGTATGCCGGGGCACATGAACGTGTTGCTCGCGGAGGCCAGCGTCGACTATGACAAGGTTTTCGAGCTCGAAGACATCAACAGCGAATTTGCGCAGGCCGATGTCGCCTTCATCATTGGCGCGAATGATGTGGTGAACCCGGCAGCGAAAACGGACAAGAGCAGCCCGATTTACGGCATGCCGGTGTTCGACGTGGACAAGGCCAAGCAGGTATTCTTCATCAAGCGCAGCATGGGCGGCGTGGGCTATGCCGGCGTGGACAATGACGTGTTCTACATGAACCAGACAGTGATGCTGCTGTCCGATGCAAAGAAGATGGTCGAAGAGATCGTGAAGGCGCTGGATTAGGTTGCGAACCGCTTGCGAAAACTCCTGATCTTTCTTCTATTGATCGCGGCTGGTGTCTGTGCGGCGTATTACTTCGGCGCGTTCGACCGTGTGACTGAGCGGCGCTTAGAGCGAGCTCTGACAGACGCCGGTGTCAGCCCGGAAATGGCCGAATGCATGGCACCCAAGATGGTCGACCGACTGACACTGCCTCAACTAAGAAAACTTGAACGGTTGGGGCCTGAAGAGGGCGAGGATGTCGTTCCGTTAAGCGGTTGGAAGGCGTTGACACGGCTTGAACGCGTTGAAGATCGTGAAGCGCTGGAAGTGCTCGTTCGCACTGGCGGTAGCTGCGCCTTTGAGACGTTTCTGGACTAGGCCGGTGGGTCGGAGCCTTCCGGCTCAAAGTATCTTTGGTTGCGGATTTCCCCTAGGCAGCTGTTCGCCCAAGGGACGAAAATCGTCGCCAAAAAGAATTGGCAGGCGAGCCAGACAAGAACCGCCAACCCGTAGGATAGTTCGTCGAGATCGATCACTCCATTGGCACTGGAATAGATCAAAAGAAAGGTCACAGGAAACAGGGCAAACGGAAGTAGCGCGTAGCCCAAGATGGCTTGCTGAGGAGGTGTGACGTATCATGGAATTCTATCGGCTCCGACAGGCCGATCATCCTTGGCAGTTACCACATGTTTGAAGCTGGAAATCGCATTGCCATTGGGCAGGACTTTGGGTCGAAAAATCGCGCGGAAGGTTAACCGCCCAAGTGCCGGGAAAATGTCCAAGATACCAGCCAAGTGGAAGACCTCCCGTGATGGTATACGCATTCCAAGCTACGCGTGCACACATCTGGCAGGCGATTGTTAACAAGGTCAAAAGTGTAGATGCGACGTATTGTCGTGTTTTCTTCTCGTCGAATTCGTCGTTTACCCACGCTTCAAGCGGCTTCGTATGGTCGCTGATATTTCCCTATGCTTGCATTTCCATGGGTTTAGCTGTCACACCAAGCGCTGAGTTGTTTGTGGAGAGTTTCGAATGAAGTGGGTGCTGCGAATTCTTGGCGTACTGGTCGCTTTGTTGGTGATCGCTTTCCTGTTCTTCCGAACGCCAGACACAGATGCCACGGAGATGCGTGCCAAGTACGGAGGCGAGCCCTCGCAATTTGTCGAGCTTTCCAATGGTCTTACCGTTCATCTGCGCGAAGAAGGCGCGCGTGATGGTATGCCGATCATCTTGCTGCACGGTTCGAATGCGGATCTGCACACATGGGAACCGTGGGTAGAGGCGCTCAAGGCTGACTATCGCGTGATCCGGTATGACCAGCGCGGGCATGGGCTGACAGGTGCTGCTCCCGATGAAGACTATACCCTGGCGAGTTTCACCAAGGACGTAGGCCTTGTTGCGGATGCACTTGGCGTGGAGGAATTCATTCTTGGCGGCAATTCCATGGGCGGATGGATTTCAGCTGGTTACGCGCTTGAGCATTCGGATCGGTTGGCCGGGCTGGTTCTGGTCGATGCCAGCGGCGCGCCAATCGAGCGTGATGGGCCGCCGCCGCTCGGTTTCCGCATCGCGCAAACGCCGGTACTGCGCGACGTGGCGCGCCACTTCATGCCGCGCTCGATCTTCGAACGAAGCCTTTCACAATCAGTCTCGAACCAGGACATTGTGACCGATGCTGAGATTGACCGCTATTGGGAGCTCGCACGTTTGCCCGGCAACCGGCAGGCGACGATGCAGCGTTTCGCTACGCCGCGAGTGGTCTATTCGGAGGAGCAGATTGAGGCATTGGAGGTTCCAACATTGGTCATGTGGGGGGAAGAAGATGCGTTGATACCCCTCGCCGCGGGTGAATGGTACGCGCAGCATCTTCCGAACAATATTTTTGTCGCTTATCCAGAAATCGGTCACATTCCGCAGCAGGAACATGCCGCGCAAAGCGTCGATGACTTGCGCCAATGGATTGAACAGCTGATGCCTGCGGAGCCCGAGGGGTGATATTGGCGACGCTTCGTCGCGATAATCCACACAGCTAAACGGTGTTGCCTTATTGTTCCTGTTGTCGCGGGCGCGCGGTTAACTTAGTCGCTGTGGGCAATGAGAGCGCCATACGCAGCCAATCCTGAAATCAGTCGGGGTCGCGAATTTCCGCAAGAGCGCGCCGGCGCGCGTGGTCCGCGAAGCGAATTCCAGCGCGACCGGGATCGGATCATCCATTCGATGAGTTTCCGGCGGCTTCGATCGAAGACGCAGGTATTTATCTCACCAGAGGGCGATCATTATCGCACGCGGCTGACGCATAGTCTTGAGGTCGCGCAAATCGGGCGGGTGATCGCGCGCAGTCTTGGACTTGATGAAGACCTGACTGAAGCACTGTGTTTGGCGCATGATCTGGGCCACCCGCCGTTTGGACATGCAGGCGAAGATGCTTTGTGCGAAGCGATGGAGCGCCACGGCGGATTTGACCACAATGCGCAATCGTTGCGCACGATCATGCGGATTGAAAGCCCGTATCCCGGCCATGACGGTCTCAATCTGACCTGGGATCTGCTTGAAGGACTGGCCAAGCATAACGGGCCGATCGAAGCCCCAAACTGGGCTCTGGCGGAGCTGGACGAGGCTTTCCCGCTTAAGTTGGAGCAATGGCCTTCGCTGGAAGCGCAGGTTGCCGCAGTGGCGGATGACATCGCTTACGACAATCATGACATTGATGATGGGCTGCGCGCGGGTTTCCTGGCGCTTGAAGATCTACTCGAACTTGATCTGTTGAAGGACCAATGGCGCGCGGTTGAAAGGCGTTACCCCAATGCGCCGCGTGACCGGTTGCAGCGCGAGCTGGTGCGCGATCAGATCGGGCTGATGGTCAATGATGTCATCACCCATACCAAGGCGCAGGTTGCCGGAATTGGTTCGGTTGAAGAAGTGCGTGGGGCAGGGCGCCAGCTCGGTGGATTCTCGCCATCCTTCGCAGAGCAAGAGCGCGGCATCAAAGAGTTCATGTACGCCAAGCTTTACTACCATTCGGATCAGGTGGCAGCCGCTAAGCGCGCGCACGAGGTGGTGGCAAAGCTGTTTGAAGCCTATGCTCAGGACACCAGCCTTATGCCGGAAGAATGGAAAGCCAAACTTCCTGCTGAGAATCCATCGCGTGCGCGAATTATCGCTGACTTCATTGCCGGCATGAGCGATCGATTTGCGATCGAGCGCTGCGCCGCGATCTATGGGGAACGACCGAACGGATTGACCAATGTCTGAGCCGCTTCGTGTAGCTTTAGTGGGTGCAACGGGTCTTGTCGGTCGGCGTGTGATCGAAGATTGCATCGGCAGACCTGACGTACGACTGGTGGCGATTGCACGTCGCGAAGTTAAGCTGCCGCATGGCGCGCGGATGGAATTGTTCGTTGCCGAACCTGAGAAATGGGGCGACGTGTTCGAGGCATTGCGACCCACAGCATTGATCTGCGCGCTCGGTACGACAATGAAAAAGGTGGGTGGTGACGAAGAGGCCTTTCGCGCGATTGATCATGATCTTGTCATCAAAACAGCTCGCGCCGCCAAAGATGCGGGAGTGACCCGGATGGTTGCGGTCAGCTCCATCAGCGCCAATGCACGCGCCAAGAACTTCTACCTGCGGGTCAAGGGTGAGACTGAAGCAGAGCTGTCCAGGATCGGCTTCAAGCGTCTGGACCTTTTGCAACCGGGATTGTTGCGCGGTCCCAGAGAGAATGACCAGCGAACCGGCGAAGGTATCGGGCAATTAGTTGCGCCCCTGATCGATCCATTTCTGGGCGGGAAATATCGCGACTACCGATCTATCGATGCCCGAGTGGTGGCGCAGGCAGCGCTGGGTTTTGCGGGCCGAAAGGCATGGGGCAGGTTTACGCATACGCATGACCAGATTGTGCGATGCGCGCGCGAGTGGGTAAAATCGGGAGAGAGTGAATGAACTGGGACGCAATTTTCGGAGCCGCCAATATGGTCGCGCTCATCGCTTGGGTTGCGCTCGTGTTTCTGCCGCGATGGCCGGCCTTGCTCAGCGCTCTTCTTTACCTGATCGTGGGCGGTCTGAGCCTCACCTACGCTTTTGGCCTGATCGGGATCATGACAGGCACATTTGACGCGGTTGGTGGCGATGGTTCAGCCAATTTCAGCAGCATCGAAGGTGTCCGCGCGGTCTTTGCCAGCGATGGCGGTATTACGGTTGGCTGGATCCACTATCTGGCGTTTGATCTGTTCGTAGGTATCTGGATCGCACGCGATGCCGATGCAAAGGACTTTTCGCGCTTCCTGCAAGCGCCGATCCTGTTCTTCACGCTAATGGCTGGCCCGCTTGGGTTGTTCCTGTGGTTGGTGATCCGGGAGGGCAGGGCACGCGCGCAGGGCCGCTGGAGCTAGAGCAGATCAAAGGAACAGTTTGCCCACCGAGCGTTTTCTCTTAGAGTCCTAGAAAAGAGGATCACGGGGAGAGATCACGCCATGGGCCAGAATGCCTATCACGCCTTCATCAATTTTGACGACATCCTGAATTTCTGGGCCCGCGCACGCCCTGATGACACAGCACTTGAGCAGGAAGGTCGAACGACAAGCTATTCTCAGCTTGAGGAGAATACGCGCCGTATCATCGCGCTGATGGCGGCAAATGGTGTGACCAAGGGAGATCGGGTTGCTTGGCTTGGCAAGAACTCTGACCTTTATTGCCAGCTTTATCTTGCTTCTGCGCGCGTAGGTGTTGTGATGGTACCGGTTGGCTGGCGGTTGGCCCCACCGGAGATCGCCTATATCCTGAAGGATACAGGCGCGAAGATCGTCTTTACCGGTGAGGATTTTACAGAGACTGCCGCGAAGATCGCTTCTGAATTGCCAGCCAATCCAATCGTCATGGGCGAAGCGCAAACGCGCAGGGCAATTGCGGCCACCGAACCGGGCGAGCACGAGCGGGTCGGTGACGACGAGCCCGTACTGCAGCTCTATACCTCGGGAACCACCGGCAATCCCAAGGGTGTGATGTTGTCCAACGCCAATTTGCTGGGTCTGCGTAACCCGGGCAATGAAGCGGGGCTGGAATGGAATTTCTATGAAGGTGGCGAGTGTATGCTGGTCGCCATGCCGTGTTCGCATATTGGCGGGACGGGCCTCGTCAACATTGCCATCGTCAACGGCATTCGCACGCTCATACAAGCAGAATTCACGCCTGTGGGCGTACTCGAAGCGATCGAGAATGGCGCCACGCATATGTTTATCGTACCGGCAGCCCTGCAAATGGTGGTACAACATCCGCGCGCGGCAGAAACCGATTTCAGCGCGCTGAAATATCTGATGTATGGCGCTGCGCCGATGCCGTTGGAACTTTTGAAAGAAGCCGTGCGAACCATGCCAAATGCCGGTTTCCTTCAGGCCTACGGCATGACTGAGACATCGGGAACGATCTCCATTCTGCCACCCGCAGATCACACGCTCGAAGGCAACCAACGGATGCGTTCTGCGGGCAAGGCCGTGCCGGGTGCAGAGATTCAAGTGCGCGGCCCTGAAAACAAGGAAGTGCCGCTGGGCGAGATTGGCGAGGTTTGCGTCAAGTCACCTTCGAACACGGCGGGATACTGGCAACTGCCCGATGCGACGCGCGAAACGATTGATGCGGATGGCTGGCTACACACCGGTGACGCGGCGATCATGGACGAAGACGGCTACATCTATATTCAAGACCGCATCAAGGACATGATCATATCTGGCGGAGAAAACGTCTATCCGGCCGAGGTCGAGAACGCGATCTTTGGCCACCCGGCAGTCGCCGAAGTTGCTGTGATCGGCGTGCCGAGCGAGCAATGGGGTGAAGAGGTCAAGGCATGCGTAGTTTGCAAGCCTGGCCACAATGTCGAGGCAGGTGATATCATCGCCTATGCGCGCGAACGCGTGGCCGCATTCAAAGCGCCCAAAAGTGTTGATGTGATCGCTGAAATGCCGCGAAACCCGTCCGGAAAGATCCTGCGCCGGCAGCTGCGCGAGCCCTATTGGGCTGGGCAGGAGCTGCGGGTCAGCTAGCGCCGCTTGTGAAGAAGTATGCGCCCGCCACTTTGCGTAACCGTGATGCGATCGCAGCAGTTCTGACAAAGGAATTGCCTGCGTCCGGAACTGTGCTCGAAGTGGCGAGTGGAACCGGTGAACATGCTGTTTATTTCGCGTCGCGATTTCCCGATCTGATCTGGCAACCCAGCGCCCAGCGAGGAGGCTCTCGCATCAATCGAGGCGTGGCGGGACGATGAAGGGAGCGCCAACCTTCGCCCGCCTTTGCAACTCGATGCGCTATCCGATCAGTGGCCGACTGATCAGGCCGATGCGATATTATGCATCAATATGGTGCACATCAGCCCATGGGAAGCGAGCGAGGGATTGTTTGCGGGCGCCGCGCGATTGCTGACGGGTACTGCGCCTCTGATCCTATACGGGCCTTATATTGAACCGGATGCGGAGACTGCGCAGTCGAATCTGGGATTCGATGCAAGTCTGAAGTCACGCGATCCGCGATGGGGGCTGCGATCGACAATCGACGTCGACAGGCTTGCTTCGCAAACGGGTTTCATGCGAGCAAATCGTTATGAAATGCCCGCAAATAATTTGATTCTGGTGTATCGCCGGATAGACGAAGCTTATGATTCTTCGTCAACCGCGTCTGCGACCGACTTGAGGTCGTCACCCACGCCGCGCACAGTGTAACATGCGGCGGTGGCCAAAGTCATTGCTGCCAGCGCAGCTACGATCAGCGTCTTGCGCATAGTTTGCGTATCCTTTGCTTACGGGTGCGCCAAGGCGCCACCCGAACGCCAAGGCAACAGCAGCAATCATTCGTCACGCAAACCACCTGCGATCTGTGGATCATCGCTCCGCTGCCTCAGCCCATCGATAAGCTGCATGCACGGCGTGAGCGGCTAGGATGGCTCGATCGTGTGAGATCGATTTCTGGCGATGTTCAACTGCTGTTCCCGCCATGCGATCAACAAGCCGGCTCCGACGATCAAAGGTGCGCCGAGCCAGGTCGTTGCCGGAGGCAAGCGATCAAACAGCGACCAGCCTAGCAGTGCGGCCCAGATCAGCGCGGAGTAATCCATCACGATCACGCTCGACACACTTCCGTATCGAAGGGCACTGGTCAGTAAATATTGCCCCAGCAGGCCGCTGACGCCCAAAGCGATGAGGTAAAACCACTGCTCGGCAGACTTGGCCTGCCAGAAAAATGGTAAGAGGATCGCCAGTGCTGGCAGTGAAAACAATGCAAAATAGAATACGATCGTCAGCGAGCCCTCGCTCTTGGTCAGGTCGCGGATATAGATAGAGATTAGCGCGATCATGAACGCGGCACCCAATGCAACGCTGGCACCGAACACAGGGACCTGACCGCTGCCGGGCTGTGCAATCACCAGGACACCGGCAAAGCCAAGCGCGACCGCGCCCCACCGCCAAAGCCCGACTTTCTCATGCAGGATCAGTGCGGACAGGATGACTGCCCAGATGGCTGAAGTGAAGTTGAAACTGGTAGCTTCTGCCAGAGGCAGCAATGTGACTGCACCGAAATTCAGGAACATGCCACCGATCCCGAGTGCAGCGCGCATGCCATGCTGTCCAAGGCGCTTCGATCGCAGTTGCGACAGTTTACCTGTGCTCCAGAAGAGCAAGAGAATGATCGGGATTGTTGGCAATTGTCGCCAAAACAATATCTCTGGCAGTGACAGGCCGCTTTCGCTCGCCAGTTTGACCAGTGCTACCATCACCGACAGTGTTGCAGCCGCGGCAAGCCTGATCAGCAAGGCAAACATGGGGCGTTGGGCAGGGGCTTCGCTGGTCACGCTCCCGCTGTAAGGCGGTTGAAAGGTGACGCAAGCGCGGAAAGCATTGCTCTTCGTCTTCAGTGCCTCCAAATGCGCCCTGTGAAAAATTCAAACCCGTTTCTATTCGCCAGCGAAGCCGATCAAGTCGCTCTTTTAGGCGGAGTTTTCATTGCCGTGGCGATTTTTGCACTGATTATGGACCGTCTGCGTTCGCGGCGCGAGCGGCTAGCGCGGCTCGATCGTGTGGGATGGGTGCCGTGGACTCTCGTGTTTCTGGCATGCGCGATCATCGGAGGGGGCCTGTTGGCGCTCTCGTTGCCGACAGCTCTATTCTCGCAATAGACCGCTATCCTTACAGGCAAGCCTCAAGATACGCCTGATCAAAGCCGTACTGACGCGCCTTTTCCAGCGTGTAAGGGCGTAAGCCGCTTGAGCGGAACTCGCCAAGGATCTTGCCGTCGTCGCTCTCTTCCAGATACTCGAACTTGAACAGTTCCTGGGTCACGATCACGTCGCCTTCCATCCCTATAACTTCGGTGATGTTGGTCGTGCGGCGTGAACCGTCGCGCAGACGTTTCACCTGAACAATCAGGTCAACCGATTCCGCGATCTGGCGCGAGATAGCTTCCTTCGGGATCTTGATGTCGCCCATCAGGATCATGTTTTCCATACGGCCCAGGCACTCGCGCGGACTGTTGGCGTGAAGCGTACACATGGAGCCGTCGTGGCCGGTGTTCATGGCGGCGAGAAGGTCGAAACATTCCGCGCCACGAATCTCACCCAGAATGATACGGTCCGGGCGCATGCGCAGGGCGTTCTTCACCAGGTCGCCGATGGTGATCGCGCCTTGGCCTTCGAGGTTGGGTAGACGGGTTTCCAACGGAAGCCAGTGGGGCTGCTGCAAGCGAAGCTCCGCCGCGTCCTCAATGGTCAGAACACGCTCGCCCGGGTCGATCATTTTCGACAAGGCGTTGAGCATGGTTGTTTTACCCGAACCCGTACCACCTGAGATGACAATATTCATCCGGCTAGCGCCAGCGATCTTCAGCGCGGTACACATCTTATCGCTCATCGAGCCGAATTCCTTGAGCATGTCCAAGGTGATCGGCTTCTCGGAAAACTTACGTATCGAGATGGCTGTGCCTTTGAGCGACAGTGGCGGCACAATCACGTTGACACGCGAGCCGTCTTTCAAGCGGGCATCGGCGAGTGGGGTGGTCTGGTCAACGCGGCGACCAACCTGGTTCACGATACGCTGCGCGATCTGGAACAGGTGGCTTTCATCGCGGAACTGGATAGGGGCCAGCTTCAGCTTACCGTTTTTCTCGATGTAGGTCTGCTGAGGGCCATTGACCATGATATCCGAAACATCGGGGTCGTTAAGCAATTCTTCGAGCGGGCCAAAGCCCAACAATTCGTCAATCAGCACTTTCTCAAGTGCGAATTGCTCGCGGCGGTTCAGAGTGACCTTAAGCTCGGCGAGCACTTCCATGATGATCGGGCGGAATTCTTCCGACAGTTCATCCTTGGTCAGCGTGGCCGCGGCTTCGGGGTCGACACGTTCAAGCAAACGCGGCAGCACTTGCTCTTTGATCTTGTGAATGCTGGCTTCGAAGCCACCGACTTCCGAATCAGTCGCATGTGTTGCATTCATGCGCTCAGACAGGCGCGCCATCGCGTCGTCATTTGGATTGCCGGATGATGGCGCTGGTTTAGGCGCGGCGGGCGCCGGCTCAGCCGAGCCACCACCGTTCGGAAGCGGCGGGAACTGATTGCCGCCCCTTTCTTCGGACCCTTCGGCATCAGCTTTCTCGCCCGACTTCATTGGTCGTGCAACGCCAAAAGATGGACGTGCCCCGGGCTTCATTCCCCCAGGTCCGGTCTTTTTGCCGAATGCGCTCATTCGTTGGCCCCCAAGCGGCTGATTCAATTCCAATTCGGCATGTCCACAATTCGCGAACAGTGCCTCTCGATGAATGGTGAATAAATGGGAAACCTTATTATTTTCCTAAGATTGCCGCCTATGGCAGCGTGGCTTTGAGCGAGGCTTGCCCAAGACGAAATCGGCTTGCCCAGGCATGAATTATGTCTATCAGCCACGACTGGCCTGAACACACAAACTGATTGGCGAAGATTGCAAGATACGCGTTCCGGGATTCTGCTTGCAGTTATTGGCTTTGCCACACTTTCGGTGGGTGATGCGGTGCTAAAAAGCATGGCAGGCGATTGGCCAGTGACAGCCGTCGCAGCCCTGCGCTTCACAATCGGTGCCATTGCGCTCAGTGCATTGCTTGGGCTGAGCGAAGGCAGAGCCGGCTTTCGTCCGAACAAGCCTTGGCTGCAAGTCGCACGTGGCCTCTGTCTCGCGGGCGCATCTTTGGCATTCTTCTCCGCGATCTTCGTAATGCCCCTGGCGGAAACAATGGCCATCACCTTCCTCTCGCCTGTGCTGACAGCAGTGTTGAGCGGGCCTTTGTTGGGCGAAAAAGTGAACAGAGCGGTTTGGGCGGCATGCATTGCCGCATTGGTCGGTGTGACGTTTATTCTCAGACCCAATCTGGCTGAGATTGGTTGGCTTGCAATCCTGCCGTTGATTTCCGCTGTGTTTTTCTCATTGATGATTATTGCAAACCGGGCATCTGCGGGCACAGGCAGCGCTTTGGCGATGCAGGCCTATATGGCTGTTATCGCTGCCCTAATCCTGATCATGGCGACCATCGCTGGCGAGTATTCTGCGATTGATGAACTGTCGATCTCGTGGCCCCAGTTCGATGTTGTGCTGCGTTGTGCCTTCGTGGCTCTGACTGCAACGACGGCGCATTGGCTCGTCTATCTCGGGACTATGCGCGCCGGCGCATCCCAGGTGGCGCCGGCATCCTACATTCAGATGTTGGTTGCGACTATTCTTGGCTGGTGGTTTTTTGGCGATGTGCCTGATGTAATCACTTTGATCGGTGCATGTATAATCATTGGCGCTGGCATTTTTCTTTGGCATCAAAGCACTGGCGACAAAGAGATGGCTTGAAGCAGGAGCCAATGCAAGTACAGGCAATCTCTAGTTAAGGGTGCGATCGCTAGCGCCGCCATATTCGGAACAGCAATTCAGGGTCAGAACAATGTGCGGTATTATCGGAATAGTCGGTTCGGATCCGGTCGCTGATCGACTGGTCGAAGGTCTGCGCCGAATGGAATATCGTGGTTATGACAGCGCGGGCCTGTGCACAATCAGTGATGGTGAGCTGGTGCGCCGCCGGGCATCGGGCAAACTTGCCAATCTGGTCGAGGTACTAGGCGCAGAACCGGCCGCCGGAACCGTCGGGATCGCCCACACGCGTTGGGCAACGCATGGTGCCCCGACGACAAGTAACGCCCACCCGCACATGACCGATGAACTGGCATTGGTTCACAATGGCATTATCGAGAATTACAAGTCTCTGCGGAATGAGCTGAAAGGTGAAAATCGCACATACAAGAGCGAAACGGATACGGAGATAGTCGCCCATCTCATTTCGGTGCGGATAGAAAACGGGCTCACACCTCAGGAGGCTGTAGCAGAGGTTTTGCCAAAGCTTCGGGGTGCTTTTTCGCTTGCAATTACGTTTCGCCGATTCCCTGATATTCTGATCGGCGCGCGATTGGGTTCACCGCTTGTTGTCGGGTACGGCGATGGTGAAATGTACCTTGGTTCTGATGCGCTGGCGCTGGCCCATCTGACTCAGCAGATTTCATACCTGGAGGAAGGTGACTGGGCAGTCATTTCGCAAGAGGGTGCAGAAATCTTCGATGCAGAAAACAATCCCGTTGAGCGCGAAACGCGCCATTCGGGTGCATCCGCTGCTGCGGTCGAGAAGGGCAATTTTCACCATTTCATGCAGAAAGAGATTTTCGAGCAACCAACAGCCGTCGCGCAAACACTCACATCCTATTTGCGCCGATCAGACAATTCAGTCGCTTTGCCGCAGTTCGATTTCGATCTTTCAGCCATCAAGCGGCTGACCATAGTTGCCTGCGGCACATCCTATTACGCGGGTTTGGTGGCCAAATACTGGTTTGAGCATTTTGCGAAGCTCCCGGTCGACGTGGATGTTGCGAGTGAGTTCCGCTATCGCGATCCGGTGCTGGAGGATGGCGGATTGGCACTGTTCATCTCTCAAAGCGGCGAAACGGCAGACACGCTTGCGGCGCTGCGCCATTGCAAGCAGGCAGGGCAAACCATCGGCGTTGTTGTTAATGTGCCGACCAGCACGATGGCGCGTGAAGCGGACCTGCTGCTTCCGACGCATGCGGGTCCAGAAATCGGTGTGGCCTCTACTAAGGCATTCACGTGCCAATTGGCGGTGCTTGCAGCGCTTGCGGCGCATATGGCGGTGGTGAAAGGTCGGATGAGCCGAGAGGAAGAGAAGGAGGTGGTTCAGCACTTGCTCGAAGTACCTGCTTCGCTCAATGCAGCCCTTGATCATGACGAGGATATTGCCGCGATGGCGCACCTAATCGCACCAGCGCGCGATGTGCTCTATCTCGGCCGTGGTCAGGACTTCCCCCTCGCAATGGAGGGGGCGCTCAAGCTGAAAGAAATCAGCTATATCCATGCCGAGGGCTATGCTTCGGGCGAGATGAAGCACGGCCCGATTGCTCTGATCGATGAAAAGGTGCCGGTCATCGTTATCGCGCCGTCAGGACCGTTGTTTGAGAAGACAGTCTCCAACATGGAAGAGGTTCGTGCGCGAGGCGGAAAGATCGTGCTGATTTCTGATGCCGAAGGCCTGGCCGAGGCTGGTGAGGGCTGCATGGCCACCATTGAAATGCCCAAGGTGCACCCGCTAATCGCACCTATGGTTTATGCAATTCCGGTTCAGCTGCTGGCTTATCACGTTGCCTGTGTGAAAGGTACGAATATCGATCAGCCCCGCAACCTTGCCAAGTCAGTCACTGTTGAATGAGCGAAAAGGTCTCGGTTTCAGGCGGTTGTCATTGTGGCGCAGTGCGCTTCACGGCTGTTTCAGACCCGAACCCTGAAGTGTGGGATTGCAGTTGTTCGATCTGCAGCAAGACTGCCTATCTTCACTTGTTCATCCCGCATCATGACTTCGTATTAATCGCAGCGCCTGACGCGCAAGCGAGCTATCGTTTCGGGAAGAAAGAGGCAAAACATCTCTTTTGCAGGACTTGCGGTATCAAATGCTTCTACCAGCCGCGTTCGCACCCGGATGACTGGAGCGTAAACTTGCGCTGCCTCGACGATGCAGAGGTGCTTGCTCCCAAAATCGTGCCGTTTGACGGCAAGAATTGGGAAAAGGCGGCCGAGGGTCGAATCTGAAGTAATTTTGATCGCTTGGCTGACGGGCTATTCGATTGTTAGGCCTGCATTTACCGCGATATAACCTTTCCGCGTTAACTGCGATGGCGAAAGTCTTGAAATGACCACCACGGCTGAAGGTGTTGAAACCGCTGAGCAAGCGAAGCTTATCCGTGAGCTAGGTTGCGACAAGATCCAGGGATACTACTTCGGCCGGCCCATGTCCGCCGAAGATGCCGGCAAGATCTTTGCCGTGCGGCACAATCAACAACGCGCCTAAGCGCTGACCAGGCTTCCCATCACGCTTTCATACAAGCGGCGGCCATCGCTGCTGCCCAGCACGTCTTCAATCGCACGTTCGGGGTGCGGCATCATGCCCAGAACATTGCCTGATGCATTGAGGATGCCCGCAATGTCACGGCGAGAGCCATTGCACGGTTCGGTGTAGCGGAAAGCCACGCGACCTTCGCCCTCGATCCGGTCCAGCGTATCCTCATCTGCGAAGAAATTGCCGTCGTGATGCGCCACCGGAATGCGGACAGTTTCACCAGCTTCATAGGCGCTTGTGAACAGGGTCTGGTTGTTTTCAACCGTCAAAGGCATCGTTCGGCAGATGAAGTTCTGGCCCGCGTTGCGCATCAATGCGCCGGGCAAGAGACCAGCCTCTGTCAACACCTGGAAGCCATTGCAGACGCCGAGGACCGGCACGCCTGCTTCGGCAGCTTTCACCACCGCTTTCATGATCGGGCTCCGCGAGGCCATGGCACCAGAGCGCAAATAGTCGCCGTAGGAAAAACCGCCGGGCAGCGCGATAAAGTCGAGGCCTTGTGGCAGGGCATCGTCTCCATGCCAGACCCGCAAGGGAGCGGTACCCGAGACTTGCTCGATCGCCACTGCCATGTCCCGATCGCAATTGGATCCCGGGAATGTGATCACAGCTGCGCGGAAAGACATCAGGCCGGCTCCGTCTGGCCGAGCTTTTCGATCGAGTAATCCTCGATCACCATGTTGGCGAGCAGCTTCTGACACATATCATCGATGGCTGCGTCACTCGTGCCATCGGCCAGATCCATCTCGATTACCCGCCCGATGCGCACGTCTTCGACGCCTTCGAAACCGAGCCCTTCAAGAGAATGGTGGACTGCGCGGCCTTGGGGGTCGAGAACTCCGGGCTTCAATCGAACCAGGACACGGACTTTCATGAGTAGCTCCTCTGGTGGGGTATGGCGCGTTTGCGCGTGCCCGCAATATGCGCAGCCCTATAGCGCGATGGGTGCATGTTGCAATCATGATGCACGTGGTTGCCCACGGGCAAATGCGACTATGCTGCCTGAACGCTCTTTGGCAAAACGATGATCTGCACTGCTTCATTCGGAGAGAGATAGGTTTGTGCTGCACCACGAATATCGTCCGGTGTCACTGCGCGGATCATGTCTGGTGCGTTGAAATACCGTTCCAACCGCTCCGCTTCACTCTGCGCATTGTCTGCCAGCGACATCCACCCACCCAGCGTCTTGAGCAAATTGTCATACTGTTCGAGCAGCGGTGCGCGCGCCCGGTCAACCGTGTCTGATTCCACACTTTCGCGCAGCCCCGCGATCATTCCCATTATCGCGCTGCTCGCTGCATCAACTTGCTCATAATCAACCGCGACATTGATATCGAATGTGCCGTAATCGCGCCATGTTCGCGACAGTGAACTGTTCGCGCCAGGTGAATAGGCCTGGCCAAGCTCTTCGCGGAGCACTTCTTGCAAGCGGATTTGGACAACGCGGGCAAGCAGGCTCAGACGAATGTTTTCTGCATGGTCGCTATCGTCGGTGGTGGGCCAGACAATCCGGATAAGCGCCTGATCTGGCTCGCCAGAATGCGTGATGGTTCGCGTTTCACGATCTGCGGTGAAAGTACGTTCACGAGCTTCTTCGCGGGGCTGGAACTCGGCTTCGCGTTCTGGCAGCGCGCCGAACGTTGCTGCGACAGCATCGATCGCTGCTTGCTGATCAAAATCTCCGACCATGGCGATCTCGATCGCGCCATTGGTCAAACGATTACTGATGTCTTCGCGCAACCGATCGAATGACAGCGCGTTATAGGCTTCTTCAGACTGAAGCGAGAAACGCGGATCGCCATCAGACAGGATTGCGCCGATATTGTTGCCCAGCGCCTGACCGGGCGTCGCATCCATGCTTGCGAAGAATTGCGCGACACCTCTGCGGAAACGTTCGATCGCTTCCGGGCGATAGCCCGGGTCGGTAATCCCTGCGGTGAGCAGCTGCATCTGAAGCAAAAGATCGCGCGGGGTCGTGGTTCCGGACATCTGGAAACCCTTGTCGGCGGAAGACAACGCCAGGCGAACGCTGCGGCCCGCCAGAATGCTGACCAGTTCGTCTTGTGAATGCTCTCCCAGACCTCCGCCTGCCAGCGAACTTACCAATGCCGTGCTCAGCGGTGCGTCCTTGGTATTCAGCAGGTCGCCGCCATCGAGCTGCACACGGAACTGAATGCGATCCTCGTTGATATCGGTCTGTTTCAAATTGAGCATTACGCCATTTGCGAAGCGGATCATGCGGATGCTGAGCCGTTCCTCTGTCTCGTCGGAAACGATGTCACCCGGAGTGCCAAAATACTGATAGGCGAATTCTGCCATTTCAGCGAATTCAGGCGCGGTAATCACTGCCGCTTCAACCTCTGCCCATGCGGAGGTCAGCCCTTCCGCGCCACCTTCTGGCTCTGTCCGGCCTTGATACCGTATCAACGGGTCAGTCAGCTCAGCCGTCTCCGCCAGCACGGCTGCGAATGCGGCCTCCGGCGTAATCTGATCAGCGAAAGCTTCGAAGCGATCCAGCGAGCTTTCCGGTGTGGAGGGAACATTCTCCTCTTGCACCAGACCAAGTGCGGCAGAGACCAATGCAACATTGCTGCGCGTATTCGCAGACCGCGCGCTGTTCTCAATGCTTGTACGCAGACGTGCGACTTGCTCGGCGACCTCGGCTTCGCTGAAACCGCACTGCAACGCCTTGCGCAGCTCTGTTCCGGCAGCAATCAATCCGCTGCGCCATTCGTTATCTGAAGTGGTGACAGTCAGGCCGGTCGAGCGTGCTTCCTCGAACAGATCGCTCGTGCCAAAGCTTGCCGCTCTGAAAGGTGCGTTCTCTGCTCGCGCGAGTGTCGCCAGACGCCGGTTGATTATGCCGTAACCAACCTGTCGTAGCAGGTTCTGCTGGCGATTTGCGACCGTGTCTTTACGCTCTTCCCAAGGTGCGTAACGCGTGACGGAGACGGTTTCGTTGAGCGCCTGGTCAACATAGATGTCGGTTTCATTGGTACGGGTGATGTCGACTGGCCCGGTGATTGGATCGGTTGGCTCTGCGCCACCCTGCCAGTCAGCAAACCAGTGCTTCACGCGGTCTTCGAGCAGTTCCTCTGGGTAATCGCCAACGATCACCAGCACTGCGTTTTCAGGCACATAAGTGCGTTCGTAAAAGCCGCGCAAATCCTCTGCGTCGGCATTCTCGAGCACCTCCAACCTGCCGATCGGAACGCGCTGGACAAACCGCGCGTTCGGCGCAGAAAATTCAAACCCGTCAACAGCTGCCTTGAATGCGAAATTGTTGCGATCACGCCGTTCTGCCAAGATGATGCCGCGCTCGCGATCAACCGCTTCCTGCTCGATCAGCAATTCACTCGCGGTCTCCCGCATCAACATCAGCGCGGTTTCCAGCAAGTCTTCGTCATTGCGCGGCAGATTGAGCATATAGAGCGTTCGATCAAAGCCAGTGCTGGCATTGGTGTCTGCCCCGAACGCAAGTCCTTCACGTTCGAGCAGAGGGATCATTTCGCCCTCGGGAATCCGTTTTGAACCGTTGAACGCCATGTGTTCCACAAAGTGCGCAAGGCCGCGCTCGCCATCAGTTTCATCGAGCGAGCCGGAGCCGATATACAGCCGTACCAGCGCAGTGTCTTCGGGCGTAGAGTTTTGCCGCAATATGTAGCGCATGCCATTGTCCAGCTCGCCAAACCGGAATGCCGGGTCGATCGGAATGTCGCTGTCCACGAATGCCCAAACGGGCTCATCCGGCGCGCTTTCCTGCGCAAGCAACGGCGTGGGCGATAAGGCGACTGCGACAAAGGTCGCTAACGAGGCAAACAAACGCATGATGCATGCTTACCTGCCTCGCACAGGCTGACAAGTTACTGAATAGAATAGGCTGTGGGCGGCCTATTTCTTGGGAAGAGGTGGCGTCCCGCGCAGGCGGCTGCGATGGCTCGACATGTCGAACACTTCGCCGGGGCCGTTGTCGTCATTCTGCAGCAGGCCAAGGCGTCGCGCGACCTCTTGATAAGCTTCGCTTTCGCCGCCAAGATCGCGCCGGAAACGGTCCTTGTCGAGCTTCTCGCCTGTCTTCATATCCCAAAGACGGCAGCCATCGGGGCTGATCTCGTCAGCCAGGATCACGCGGCTGAAATCGCCATCGAATATGCGGCCGAATTCCAGTTTGAAGTCGATCAGGCGAATATCGATCGCTGCGAACATGCCGCACATGAAGTCATTGATGCGGATCGCCATGCTGGCGATGTCCTGCATTTCCTCCGGGCCGGCCCAGTTGAAGCACGCAATGTGCTCTTCGGAAACCAGCGGATCGCCCAGAGCATCGTCTTTATAATAATATTCGATCAGCGTGTGGGGCAGGGGATCGCCTTCTTCCATACCCAACCGTTTACAGATTGAGCCTGCCGCGACATTGCGCACCACCACCTCGATCGGGATGATTTCGGCCTGCCGGACAAGTTGCTCGCGCATGTTCAAGCGGCGGATAAAGTGGGTCGGGATGCCGATATGCGCAAGGCGGGTGAACACATGTTCGCTGATGCGATTATTGATCACACCCTTGCCATTGATTGTGCCCTTTTTCTCCGCGTTGAACGCGGTCGCATCATCCTTGAAATACTGGATGATCGTGCCCGGCTCCGGGCCTTCATAAAGGATCTTGGCCTTGCCTTCGTAGATCTGGCGGCGACGCGACATGGGCTTTGCTTTCTTGCTGCAAAAATACATGCGCCCCGGCTGGCCTTGCAAATGCGCAAAAGGGCGACCGGGGCGAGGATTGTTACCATAGTCGGAAGCGGGCGAATTGGCAATCTTGCCGTATCGGTCTGCGCACAGAGAAAGGGAGTGGTGCCTCGGGGCGGGATCGAACCACCGACACTACGATTTTCAGTCGTATGCTCTACCAACTGAGCTACCGAGGCATCGCTGCGGCGCGGGTGCGTTGAAACACCGGCGAGCGAGTAAGAGCGCGCCTATGGCGAAGGTGCGCGGGCTTGGCAAGGGGTATTTGGGAAGGAAATGGCGGATTTTCCCGGAGCGCGGCTTCAGTCGCGTTCTTCGCGGATGATCTCTCCCGCGATTTCTTCCGGAGCTGCTGGTCGGCCGGGCAAGGCATACCCGTCGCCGAACCACTTCGCCAGATCTCGGTCTTTGCACCGGCTGGAACAAAAGGGAGTGAATTCCTCGGTTCGTGGTCGCTTGCAGATGGGGCACGGTTTGGAAGATTTGCTCATGACCCGATTACTTGCGCACTTGGCGCTTCGAGCGCAAGGCCGGGATCGGTTTCTACGCGCAATTCACGACCCGTGCGCCTGCGCAGTTCATCTAGCCATTCGGGTTTGAGCTTGGCTTTGATCGCCGGGTGGACGGTGAGCAGGGTTACGCCTGCGCCTTCGGCCCGCTCGGCAACGCGCAGGGCATAGCGGGTGCACATGCCGGTGCGCGACGAAGCGAATCGGTGAAGCAATGATGGCCCCTCTAGCCGTGCGACGATCTGTACAAAGCCAAATCCGTTCATTGCGGTGCGCTCATGCGGCCAGTGATCGAGTGCCTTCGCCAGAGCGCTATCGACTGCCTTGCGATCTGATTTTGCTTCGATGGTAGGGAAGTCTATCCCGATATTCCCGCCAAGATCAAACCACGCCAAGCCCTGTGCAATCGCTGGGACAGCCGCGAGCGAGAGTTCCCTGGGCGACCCTTCGCCATCAATGTCGATCAGCGTCATCGCCGGGGTCACACTGAAGATCGCTGATCCGCCTGCGAAATCGACCTGACCAGAGGACGCTGCGTGCCAGATATCTTCCAACAATCCGGAAGGGAACGCCCGCATGGCGCGAGCATCGAGCCCGTCAAATGACGAATTCTTGCCGTGCTGGAGGCCGTCAGTCATGCGCCCTTGGGCAAGTTTCATGCGACCGATCTCTGCAATGGGCGGGCGAGTGATCGCCACTTCGACCATGCTGCCTTCGGTTACCTCTTTAGGGATGCGATCGAGCAGGATTTGCGAGCCAGTTT
>Ga0181564_10000020_pt1 | contig 114759 bp, 107 predicted proteins | sample 011ome_24_FD_134512 | JGI IMG/M metagenome (GOLD analysis project Ga0181564, IMG submission 134512) | Coastal salt marsh microbial communities from the Groves Creek Marsh, Skidaway Island, Georgia - 011513CT metaG (megahit assembly) | ecosystem: Environmental > Aquatic > Marine > Intertidal... | reverse complement strand
GTTTTCATCTCCACATGCGCAATCGCTGCGATACTTGCTAAAGCTTCGCCTCTAAATCCTTTTGTATGAAGATTAAATAAATCGTCGGCAACTTTAATTTTGGAGGTAGCATGCCGTTCAAAACTCAAACGCGCATCGGTCACACTCATTCCCTTTCCGTCGTCAATAACTTGAATCAAAGTCTTACCAGCATTTTTTACGAGGAGTTTGACTGTCGTTGCTCCAGCATCAATAGCGTTTTCTAAGAGTTCTTTTACTACAGAAGCAGGACGTTGTACAACTTCTCCAGCTGCAATTTGATTGGCCACATGATCGGGTAACAATTGAATTATATCTGCCATCTATTAGAAAAATATACTTAAATCAAAATCTATAATCCAAAGGAACACAAATATCAAAATTAAAATTATAATGAAAACTCTTTTGTTTGCTAAGGAATTTGGGTTTGTTTTAAAATCGTCTATCGCGTTGGTAAACTTACCTTTCAAGTTTGTTTTTTCAATGGTGACACGATGATCATCAAATTTGTGTTTGATCTCAAAAGGACTTCGCTCACTTTTATAAAAGCGAGGTGTATAACTATATCTCTTATTTTTTTTGGTTTTAAATATACCCATGACGTAACATTATATGCTGTCTAATATGTAGATTCCAATCAACAAAAGGACACATGCAATTAAAAGCCAAGTTAATGAAAAACCACGTGATTTTATAGTAGACTTCAGACGAAAACGTTCTTTATTTAAAGTAGAATTATCTGAAGATAACGTAGTCGAGGACCTATTTAACTTAAATTTTCTGTTTTTTCTTGGAGTCAATTGCTTTGTATATTGAGACTATTCAAAAATACTTAAATCTGTAGAGTCTTAAACAAATTCAGGCGAAAAATTATCAACAGCTGTTGATTTTATAAGGTATGACTCAAATGTGCCATCTTAATTGCAGTAACGGCAGCTTCAACTCCTTTGTTCCCATGAATTCCACCCGAACGCTCTACAGATTGTTGAAGGTTATTATCTGTTAATACACAAAAAATAACAGGAACATCATGAAGAATATTTAAATCTTTAATGCCTTGAGTGACCCCATCACACACAAAATCAAAGTGTTTTGTTTCACCTTTAATAACACTTCCAATAGTGATTACAGCATCCACAAGTTGTTGTTGCATTTTTTTAGCGCCATAAATAAGCTCAAAGCTTCCTGGCACATGAATGATTCGGATGTTTGATTCGGCAACACCACAATCTAATAACGTATCTACAGCGCCTTTAAGCAAGCCTTCTGTAATGGTTGGGTTCCATTCAGAAACAACAATCCCAAACCGAAGATGTGTCGCGTCTGGGAGTGTCTTTGAATCGTAATTTGATAAATTAGTGTTTTCTGTAGCCATGATTAATTTGTAGCGGCTTCCGCTTTACCAATAAAAACGTCTATATCTTTAGCCTCCGTGCTGTCTGGGTAATCAGATTTAATTTGATTAAAGAACTTTAATGCTTTTGCATTATTTCCTAATTTCAAACCTATAACCCCAGCTTTGTAAAGATACATAGGGGTCGTATAGTTATTTGTTCTAAGTTGTGCTGCTTGCACATAATAGTCGTAAGCATCCTCTAATTGCTCTAACTGAACAAATGCGTCACCAATACCTCCTTTTGCAATGGGACCAAGAACATCATCATCCGATGAAAAGGCATTCAAATAGGTTACAGCATTTGTGTAATCTTTCATATTTAAATATGCCATACCAGCATAGTAATTAGATAAATTTCCAGCTTTAGTTCCACTGTAAACATCAGCAATATCTAAAAACCCATATTTACCATCCGCTCCATTGAGAGCTAATGTAAATAGAGAGTCTTTAGAACTTCCATTAACAGCTTGGTCAAAATATTGTTGTGATTGGAACATGTCATTTGTTGCGGTGCTTTCTTTTGGTTCTTGAATAAATTTATCAAACCCTAAGAACCCCAATACTAATACTGCAGCTAAACCTACAATGATAAAAATATATTTTTGATTTTTAATAACCCATTCCTCGGTACGTGATGCCGATTCATCGAGGGTGTTAAAAACCTCAGCGGTTGTTGATCCATCTTCAATTGAAATCTCTTTTTCTGTTTTAGTTGACGGTTTTCCGCCTCGTTTCTTATATGTTGCCATGCTCGTATTATTATTGAGGTTCAAAAATATAATTTTTATTCGTAAAAAAAAGGCAAATTATTTGTTATTTTTCAATAATTTGCAGCATCTTTTTAATGCGAATACAAGAAGATAACCATAAAACAAAGACCAATTTTACATGATTTTAAAATCATTAAACTTAATTAACTACAAAAATTTTGATGCCTTTACGGTAGAATTCGACGCTAAAATTAATTGTTTCGTCGGTGCGAATGGAGTTGGTAAAACAAATATTTTAGACGCTATTTACCATCTGTCTTTTGGAAAAAGCTATTTCAACCCTATTGCATCTCAAAACATTCGTCATGACGAAGATTTTTTTGTTGTGGATGGGATGTATGAAAAAAAGAATCGAGAAGAAAAAGTAATCGTTTCACTTAAAAGAGGTCAAAAGAAAATCATCAAACGAAACGGAAAAGCATACGATCGGTTTAGTGATCATATTGGATTTCTTCCTTTAGTAATTATATCTCCTTCCGATCGTGACTTGATTATTGAAGGGAGCGAGACCCGGAGAAAATTTATGGATGGGGTGATTTCTCAAAGTGATAAAAACTATTTAGAAGCTTTATTAAATTATTCTAAAATACTCGCACAAAGAAATGCGTTACTAAAATACTTTGCATTAAATAATAACTTTAATACAGATTCATTAGATGTTTATAATCAACAACTTAATGAATATGGAAGTGTGATACACGACAAACGAAAAACGTTTTTAGAGGCCTTTATACCGATCTTCAAAAAACGCTATCAAACCATTAGCAACAATGGTGAAGTTGTAGATTTAAAATACAACAGCCAGTTAAATGATACCTCTTTATTGGAGTTGTTTGCGACCTATATCAACAAAGACCGCATGCTGCAATACACAAGTGTGGGAATTCATAAAGACGATTTAGATTTTTCTATTAAAGGCTACCCTATTAAAAAATTTGGAAGTCAAGGGCAGCAAAAATCATTCTTAATTGCCTTAAAACTCGCACAATTTGACTTTATTAAGGCCCAAAGCGGTGAGATACCCCTACTCCTATTAGACGATGTTTTTGACAAACTTGACGAACAACGCGTATCTCAAATTATTCAATTGGTTAACGATGAGAATTTTGGGCAGTTATTTGTTTCGGACACCCATGCCGACCGTACCGAGAAAGCCATTAAAAGTGTACATCAATCGTATCAAATATTTCAACTGTGAGACAACTTCTAACGCTTTCTTTTTTCATACTACTGATCAGCTGCAAGTCAGAAGTATCAACTTTCATTCCTTTTGTCGAAGGGTATTGGGAAATTGTAAACGTTACCAAAGACCAAAAGAAAGTAAAAGACTATAAAATGAGCGGCTCAGTCGATTATTTTAAAGTGAATGCTGATTTATCAGGGTATCGTAAAAAAGTAACTCCAAGGTTTGATGGTACTTTTGAAATATCTCAACATATATCAGAATTTACACTTTCTATAAAAGACAATCATTTATGGGTAATCTACACTAATAATAACGTTACTTACAGTGAAGAAATAGTCCGTGCAAACAACTCGAGTTTAATCCTCTCCAACTCCGATGGATTTATATATACTTACAAACCTTACGAACCTTTAATTTTTGAATAATGAGCAAACGTAAGAACGATTCATTTAAAATAGACGACTTAATGAAGTCCTTTGTTAAAGAAAACAAACTCGAAAAAGGGTTAGACAAAGTGAACGTAGAAGCGGCTTGGATAGAACTAATGGGTAAGGGCGTCAACACATACACCAACAGTGTGAAACTGCATAAAGACACCCTATATGTAGAATTAAGCTCTTCAGTACTGAGAGAAGAATTAAGCTATGGAAAAGATAAAATTATATCGATGCTGAACGAATCTCTAGGGAAAACTCTAATCACAAAACTAATTTTAAGATAATTTTGAGTACAAAAAAAAGCTACAATAGAATTGTAGCTTTTATAATTATTTCAATGAATTCGTTTAGAACATTTCTCTTCCTGAAAAATGGAAAGCCCCTTCAATCGCAGCATTCTCATCACTGTCACTTCCATGAACAGCATTTTCACTAATAGAGTCTGCAAACATATTACGAATGGTACCTTCTGCAGCTTCAGCTGGATTGGTTGCGCCAATTAAAGTTCTAAAATCTTCTACCGCATTATCTTTTTCAAGAATCGCTGCTACAATAGGACCCCGCGTCATGTACGTGACTAATTCCCCAAAAAATGGACGCTCACTATGAACGGCATAAAAAGCCTCGGCATCGGCTTTGGTTAGTTGTGTTAATTTCAATGCAACAATTCTAAAACCAGAAGCAGTGATTTTTTCTATGATCCCCCCAATATTCCCTTTCTCAACAGAATCAGGCTTAAGCATTGTAAACGTTTTGTTAGTTGTCATGATGTTTGTATAAATTTTGTGCAAAAATAAGGTTTTTCTCTAAATAATTCCCCCTCCAACTATTTTAAAAAATTGTATCTTTGCTTGCTATGAATAAAGCAGATATTTTAGACCTAAAAAAAATACTTTCCAACCCTAAAAAGGTGGTTATTGTTCCTCATAAAAATCCAGATGGAGATGCCATGGGATCTACTTTAGGATTGTGTAATTACCTTAAAAAACTTGGACATTCAGCAATGGTGATCGCTCCCAATGATTACCCAGAGTTTCTCAAATGGATTCCAGGAACTAAAGATGTTCTCATTCATGAAGAAAATACCAGTGTTGCGGAGGCACACATTTCTCAAGCAGATCTTATTTTTACTTTAGATTTTAATGCTCTACACCGTTGTGGTGCGATGGAAACACCTATTGAAAATTCAGCTGCCATTAAAGTTATGATTGATCATCATCAACAACCAGATGACTATGCCACCTATGTCTATTCGGATGTGAGCATTTGTTCGACATGTGAAATGGTATATCATTTTATTGAAATGATGGACGATTTAGAGCATATTGATGTTGCTATTGGAGAGGCACTTTATACAGGTATTATGACGGACACCGCCTCCTTCCGTTTTTCGCTTACAACAAGCACCACCCATCGAGTGATTGCACATTTAATTGATGTCGGAGTAGAAAAAACACACATTCATAACGCAGTGTATGACACCAATAGTTTTGGTCGCCTACAGCTTATGGGGTGTGCCTTGAATAATTTAAAATTTCTAGAAGCCTTTAAAACGGCTTATATCAGTTTAACCAATAAAGAACTCGATTCTCATGACTTTCAAAAGGGAGATACGGAAGGATTGGTTAATTACGGTTTATCTCTAAAAGGGGCTAAATTTGCTGTCATATTCATTGAACACAAACAAGAGGGTATCATTAAAATCTCGTTTCGTTCAAAGGGCGATTTTGACGTAAATACGTTTGCAAGAACCCATTTTAATGGAGGTGGACACAAAAATGCTTCTGGAGGACGAAGCAATCTTAACCTTGAGGATACCATTGCAAAATTTATCAGTATATTGTCTGAATACAAATCGGAACTTAATTCATGAGATACTCCCTGTTATTTTTATTAATTTGTTTGTTATTTGTCAGTTGTAAACCTTCGGAAGCAAGGCACCCAATCTCAAATAATTCAGGAGCATTTTTTGATGCCTCTATAGAACGTAACAAACAATTAAATAATAGAGAATATTCTCTGATTAAGACTTTTATTCAAAATTCTGAAAAATCGTTTAAATCCTCTGAATATGGATTTTGGTATGCTTATAACACTGAAATAGAAACAGATACAAATACTCCGAAGTTTGGCGACTTGGTGCAGTACACCTGTGGGCTAAAAACCTTAGAAGGGCAAGTCATTTATCCCACAAAAGAATTAGAGACACAGAGTTATTATATCGATCAACAGGAATTATTTTCAGGTTTAAGAGAAGGTTTAAAGCTCATGAAAGAAGGCGAATCAATGACTTTTATATTTCCATCACAAAAAGCATACGGCTACTACGGAGATGACAAAAAGATTGGTAGTAATGTCCCACTCGTTTGTGACGTTTCCTTATTAAAACTCACTAATAATTAATCTATCATACAATTCAAAACCCAATAAAAAATCAAAAAATGAAATTCACAAAAGTATTTATTCAATTATTTGCAGCAGGACTACTGATAAGCTCCACTGGATGTCAAGAACAATACCCAGATTTAGGTGATGGTGTATTTGCCGAATTTGTAACCTCTAAAGACACAATCGTCGTACAATTATTTTATGACAAAGTCCCCTTAACGGTTTCTAATTTTGTAGGCCTTGCAGAAGGTACCCATCCTCTATTGGCAGATTCCCTGAAAGGCAAACCCTACTATAATGGAACTGTTTTTCACAGAGTAATTGATCAATTTATGATTCAAGGTGGGGATCCCACTGCAACAGGTTCTGGAAATCCTGGATTCAAATTTGGAGATGAATTTGACGAGAGTCTAAAGCATGATAAACCGGGGATTCTATCCATGGCCAATTCTGGACCTGCAACCAACGGCAGTCAGTTTTTTATTACAGAAAAACCAACCCCACACTTAGATAACAGACATTCTGTTTTTGGAGAAGTCGTTAAAGGCTTTGCTGTAGTCGATACAATATCTAATGTTAAGGTTGCTTCAGGATCCAATAAACCTTTGGATGATGTGAAAATATTAGAATTAAATATTATTCGTCAAGGAATGCGTGCTAGAGGATTTGACGCTGCTGACACATGGAACACAGAATTTCCTTTATTAGAAGAAAAACGCTTAAAAAAACTTGAAGAAGCCAAGAAGAAAGCGGAAGAAGCTAAAAAAATTGCCGATGAAAAAATGGAACTCGCTGCGCAGGAAATGGTTCCCGTACTCAACATGTATAAGAGTCAAGCTATTCAGCAAACTTCGGGTTTACTTGTTTATAACATCGTAAAAGGCAGCGGACCAAAGCCCCGTGCTGGTGCTACTGTTAAACTGAATTATGAAGGCTATTTTACAGATGGTAAATTGTTTGGCACCAACGTTAAAACAATCGATGAGAAATGTGGAACATATGACGCCCGAAAAGAACAAAGAGGTGGATATGGCGCAATGCCAATGAAAATCGATCCAGAAGCAAAAATGATTCCTGGATTTAAAGAAGGAGTGCTTAATATGTCTATTGGTGACAAAACATTCTTATACCTTCCTTCTCATCTTGCCTATGGAGAAAAAGGAGCCGGACCAATAAAACCAAACTCCGATTTAGTGTTTATTGTGGAAATGCTTGAAGTCGTAGAATAACATACTAACAATCAAACAAAAAAAGCAGCCAGTTGGCTGCTTTTTTTTGTAAAATCAGCTAAATCCTTATGCTTTAGGAATATGCTTTAAAATCTCTAAAACAAAAATCCAAAATTTCTGAACAGAAGAAATTTGAACACGTTCATCAGGAGAGTGAGCTCCTTTAATATTAGGTCCAAAACTAATCATTTCCATATCTGGGTAATGTGTCCCTAAAATTCCGCATTCCAACCCCGCATGACAGGCTGCAACATGTGGTTTTTCATTATATAAGGTTTCGTATAAAGATCTCAGTACTTTCAAAATAGAGGAATCCATATCGGGTGCCCATCCAGGGTAATCTCCAGAAAGTTCTACTTCACAACCAATAAGTTCAAAGGTTGCACGTAACATCATTGCTAAATCCATTTTAGAAGATTCCACAGAAGAGCGCGTTAAACACCCTATTTTCACGTTTCCATCTTTGATCACGACACGTGCAATATTATTAGAGGTTTCTACCAATTCAGGGATCTCAGGGCTCATGCGATAAACACCATTCCACGCGGCATAAATAGCACGTGTCAAACCTTCTTGAACTCCCAAGTCCATAATGACTTTTGGTGTGTCTATTTTGGTTAACACGACGATTAAGTCAGGCTCTAATGTTTTTAGTTCTGATTGTATGGCTTTAATTTGAAGTTCCATTTCATATATAAAAGCCGCTTCTTGAACCTTGTCAATGGCCACAATTGCTCTGCTTTCTCTAGGAATTGCGTTGCGTAAACTCCCACCATCAATTTCTGAAATTCGCAATCCAAAATTTTCAAAGGCATCAAACATCAAACGGTTCATGATTTTGTTGGCATTTCCAAATCCTTTATGGATGTCCATCCCCGAATGACCTCCTTGTAATCCCTTGACTTCAATTGAATAGCCTATTTTAGTTTCTGGGGTGGGTTCTTCGTTATAAGTTCCTGTGGCGGTTACATCAATACCCCCAGCACAGCCAACTCCAATTTCGTCATCTTCCTCAGTATCTAGATTCAAAAGAATGGCGCCATTCAACACCCCTCCTTCAAGTCCCATTGCCCCTGTCATTCCTGTTTCTTCATCAATAGTGAACAGTGCTTCAATCGCTGGATGTGGAATGTCTGTACTTTCTAAAACCGCCATAATAGTTGCCACCCCAAGACCATTATCGGCTCCGAGTGTTGTTCCTTTTGCTTTGACCCAATCCCCTTCCACAAACATCTCAATGCCTTGAGTTAAAAAATCAAAATTAGTGTCGCTATTTTTTTGATGCACCATATCTAAATGCGATTGCATGACAATTGCCTTTCGATCCTCCATCCCTGCAGTCGCTGGTTTTTTTATGATGACATTTCCTACCGCATCTTCAATGGTTTCTAAGTTTAATTTTTGGCCGAAATTTTTCATAAATGCAATCACACGCGCCTCTTTTTTTGAAGGACGAGGCACGGCATTCAAATCTGCAAACTTGTTCCAAACGGCTTTAGGTTCTAGTTGACGTATGTCTTGACTCATGATTTTTGTTTTTTTGTCCTACAAAGGTACGGTTTTCATCCCGTTCATAAATTAAAATTATTACTTTTGAGTGATGTCAAAAACAGGAAAAATCATACTTGGTTTGAGTTTACTCCCTCAATACTTTTTCATAAAAGTGATGGCGCAATATCCTGAGTTTGTGGAAACGTATTATAGTAAGGGCATTTTTCCAATCATTTCTAAATTGCTAAACACAGCTTTTAAATGGATTCCGTTTTCTGTAGGAGATCTGTTATATATCGCCTTGATCGTTTATGTATTGCGTTGGGCAATTAAAAACACAAAACGACTTCGAACACACCCCAAAGCATGGGTTTTGGATGTTTTATCTTTTGTATCCCTTCTTTATTTTATGTTTCATTTGTTTTGGGGCTACAATTATTACCGAGTACCTTTACATACCACACTTAATTTAAACCCAAACTACAGTACCGAGCAATTAAAATCGGTGACCCATCAGTTGGTTTTAAAAACAAATAAACTTCACTTTGCGATTACTCACGATTCTTTATTAAAAACAACCCTCCCCTATGAATTTGTTGAACTGACTGAAATCAGTCAAACCGGCTATTCTCAATTGGAAAGGCTGTACCCTCATTTTAAACACAACGGACAAAACAGTAAAAAATCACTCTTTAGTATTCCCTTAAGTTATATGGGTTTTAGTGGCTATGTGAATCCTTTAACCTTAGAAGCTCAAATTAATGCGCAGATGCCTTTAAATTCTATGCCAACTACTATTGCGCACGAACAAGCGCATCAATTAGGCTATGCAGCAGAAAACGAAGCTAATTTTATTGCTTTTTTGGCGAGCATCCATAATAAAAACCCTTATTTCAATTATGCGGGTTATAAATTTGCATTGCGCTATTGTTTACAAGAATTATCTAAAAGAGATTCTGAGGCCTACGAATCTACGTTGTGTGCTATGAATCCTGGTGTTTTGGAAGATTACAAGGAAGCATTTGAGTTCTGGAGTGCTTACAACAACCCAATGGAACCTCTGTTTAAAGTGTTTTACAGTCATTTCTTAAAGGCAAACAACCAAGATAAAGGTATTGAAAGCTATAGCTATGTGGTAGCGCTTTTGGTGGATTATTTGGAGGAATGAGGACACTTTAACATCTACAAACAAAAATAGCTTAGATCTAAATCCAAGCTATTTTTGTTTTAATTTAATATTATTATTTACTCACAAGCGTCATAGAGCGCATCAAACTCTTCATCGCTGTTCGCTGTTTGTTGGGTTCCATCTTCAAACTGTACTGTTATCGGGTAAGAAATGACACAAAAATCTTCTTCTGTAAGTTGACTTACAAATTCCCAAAGCTCGTCATAATTATTCACCGTAACTACAGTTTCATTCTCTGTAACAAACGACATTGGAAATACGATTTCGAAACATTCTTCTTCACAATCATAACAATCTTCGATGTCATAACAATCATTGTAAAGTGAATCAAATTCTTGAGGGCTATTTACAGTTTCCTGAGTTCCATCCATTAAAGTCACAGAAATAGGATATACAAACCCTACAAACTCAAACATATATAAATCCTCTTCAGAATTTACAATAACCTCATTTCCGTCATGATCAAGAGCGGTTAATGGATAATTCAGTACAAAACATTCATCTTCATGAGAACCGTCATCGAAATCATTATAATCATAACAGGCTTCAAGCAGCACTTCCAATGCTTCATAGGATGTAATGGTTTGCTGAGATCCGTCTGCCAAAGTAACATCGAAAGGAACTTCAATAAAAACATCTGAATCAAATGTGAGATTTTCTAAGAAAGTAAATAATTCTTCGTCACTATTTAGGGTAGTACTCGTTTGTCCATCAGAAACATTGTATGGATAGTTAATAACAAAACACTCGCCGTCTTCAACATAATCAGATTCTTGATTTGTTGACGTCGCTGTTCGCGCACTATTAAATAGGTTAGACATTAATTCTTGAGAAATATTGTCTTCTGCTTCTGGAGTAACCTCCTCTACTTTTTCAGTGCTACAAGCGTTTAATAAAAGTAAAAAAATAACTGATAATTTTAATAAATTCTTCATTATTAATGATTTATGTTTATACTAATCATCAAATTTAATTATATACATAACTTTAAACAAAAAAAACGTTTCAATTATAATTAATTTAACAACTTGAATTTAATTGTTAAAAAAACACCTAATTTAAGATTTCTATAAAAGTTTATGAGTAAATTGAAACGCTAATTAAATTTTATAACCTAATGAAAAAATTAATCTTCCTTTGGAGCTTATTCGGAGTATTCTCTGTATTTGCTCAGGATTACTTTCCAAAGAACGATGGAGTGAAATCTAAAAATACAAATTTCACAGCCATTACGAACGCAAAAATTTTTATAACGCCTTCACAACATATAGAGAATGGGACGTTATTAATTCGAGAAGGAAACATCATAAAGGTTGGAACCAATATCGAACTCCCTAAAAATACAGTTGTGATCGATATAAAAGGAAAATCCATATACCCATCCTTTATCGATCTTTACTCCGATTTTGGAGTTGCAAAACCCAAACGCGAAAGTAGCGGAGGTCGCTCGGCACAATACAAAGCGAGCCGTGAAGGCTTTTATTGGAACGATCATATCCGACCAGAACAAAATGCCATCGACCATTTTAAATATGATAAAAAAGCCGCTAAACAATTATTAGAAGCTGGATTTGGAGTGGTTAACACACATTTACAAGATGGGGTTGTTCGTGGAACAGGAGCATTGGTCGCTTTAGATTCTAACGGAAGTGATTCACAGCGCATCCTTTCAGATCAATCGGCACAGTATCTCTCATTTTCAAAAAGTGTTCGATCGCTTCAGTCCTACCCTTCCTCAATTATGGGGACAATGGCGTTATTAAGACAACTTAATTATGATGCCGATTGGTATGCTAAAGGAAATGTTTCCACAAAAGACCGCTCAATAGAGGCTTACATCCAAAATAAAAATCAAGTTCAAATTATAGAGGCTGGTAGCAGAGCCAATGCTTTAAGAGCTGATAAGGTTGGAGACGAAATAGGCGTACAATATGTTATTTTGGGTGGTGGCGATGAATTTGAACGGATTAATGAAATCAAAAACACAAAAGCAACGTTTATTATTCCATTAAACTTTCCGAAGGCCTATGATGTTGAAAATACGTTTTTAACCAACTCTCTTGAGCTTGAAGCCATGAAAGAATGGAACCAACGCCCTGGAAACCCAAGGGCATTAGAAATCAATGGAATCTCTTTTGCATTTACAACTAAAGGTCTGAAGTCCATGAAAGATTTCAAAACAAACCTTCATAAAGCAATTGAGTATGGATTGGATAAAACTACTGCCTTAGAAGCCTTGACTTCACAACCTGCTGAAATTTTAGGGAATTCAAAGCTTGGAAACCTAAACGTAGGGAGTTATGCAAATTTCTTGATTACTTCTGGAGATATTTTTGACCCTAATACTACACTTTATGAAAATTGGATCAATGGTTCAAGAACTATCTTTGAAGATTTGACAAAGAAAGACATTAGAGGAGACTACGGATTTACAATAAATACTGATAACTATGAACTTAAAATATCAGGGACGCTGACTAAACTTAAAACTGAAATAACATCTGATTCTCTAAAATTAAGCAGCAGTTTAAAATATGAAAATGATTGGATGCACTTAATGTTTTCTACAAAAGACACAACTCAACAAGGGTTTATTAGGGTCAATGCAAAAATTCTTTCGAGTGTTGAAAACATCTCGGGAACCGCCACTTTATTAGATGGAACAACTCCTAGCATAAAAATAAAACGCATCAACACGGATTCTTCAAAAGATTTAAAATCTAAAACAGAAGAAAAATCAGATTCACCAAAAATAGTTCCTGTGAGTTATCCTAACGGGGCTTATGGATTTAAAGAACTCCCAACAGCAGAAACTATTCTATTTAAAAACGCCACGGTGTGGACAAATGAATCCGAAGGAATTCTACAAAATACAGATGTACTTGTAAAAGATGGGCGAATTTCAAAAATAGGAATCAACCTCAAAAACTCAAAAGCCACTGTAATAGATGCTACTGGAAAACATCTAACTGCTGGAATTGTGGATGAGCATTCGCATATCGCAGCAGCAAGTATCAACGAGAGCGGACAAAACTCCTCCGCTGAAGTTAGTATAGAAGACGTAATTGATGCCGATGATGTGGATATTTACAGAAATTTAGCTGGTGGGGTTACAACGATTCAAATTTTACATGGCTCTGCCAATCCGATTGGAGGACGTTCTGCAATCATTAAATTAAAATGGGGCGATTCTGCAGAAAATTTAATCTACAAAAACACGCCAAAATTTATAAAATTCGCACTTGGTGAAAATGTCAAACAATCCAATTGGGGAAGTTACAGCCGTTTTCCACAAACACGTATGGGTGTTGAACAGCTTTATATCGATTATTTTACAAGAGCAAAAACCTATGACGCTCTAAAGAAAAGCGGAAAACCGTATCGAAAAGACACCGAAATGGAAGTGCTTTCAGAAATTCTAAATAAGGAACGTTTCATAAGTTGCCATTCTTACGTTCAAAGTGAAATTAATATGTTAATGAAAGTCGCAGAAAAATTTGATTTTAACATTAACACCTTCACCCATATCTTAGAAGGTTATAAAGTTGCTGATAAGATGAAAGTACATGGAGCTGGCGCTTCAACTTTTAGTGACTGGTGGGCCTATAAATACGAAGTCAATGACGCCATACCTTATAACGCCTCTATTTTGAATTCTTTGGGTGTTGTGACAGCGATTAACAGTGATGATGCCGAAATGTCAAGACGCCTTAATCAGGAAGCTGCAAAAGCAGTAAAATATGGTGGCACATCTGAAGAAGATGCTTGGAAAATGGTAACGCTTAATCCTGCAAAATTACTTCATATCGATGATAAAGTTGGAAGTATTAAAGTTGGAAAAGATGCCGATTTAGTACTTTGGAGCGATCACCCCTTATCCGTATATTCAAAAGCTGAAAAAACACTCATTGAAGGAGTAACTTATTTTGATATCCAGCGGGATTCAAAACTAAGAGCATCAATTCAAAACGAGAGAGACGAGCTCATACTTATGATGTTAAAAGAAAAAAATAAAGGAATGAAAACACAGCCAATAAAGAAAAAAGACAAGCAACTTTTACACTGTGATTCAATAGATATAAATCAACTATAAATATACAATATATGAAACTTATAAAATTAATTATACTATCGATTGTTTGTGTATCTATAGCAAACGCACAACAAACTCCCGCAGAAGTTCAATCAAAGACTGTAGCAATTGTAGGCGGCACTGCCCATTTAGGAAATGGATCAATCATCCAAAATAGTTTAATCATTTTTGAAAATGGAATTTTACAAAACGTATCTGAATACAATAAATCTGAAGATCTCTCTAAAATGGAAGTGATCGATGCAAAAAACCAACATATATACCCTGGGTTTATTGTAGCGAATTCAACCTTGGGACTTATAGAAATTGATGCTGTTAGAGCAACAGATGATGATGAAGAACTAGGAAATTGGAACCCGCATATTAGAAGTTTAATCGCTTACAATGCCGAATCTAGAGTCGTGGAGAGTATGCGACCAAACGGAGTACTCATAGCTCAAATCACACCAAGAGGTGGACGTATTTCAGGCACCTCCTCCATCGTTCAACTCGATGCTTGGAATTGGGAAGATGCCGTCCTTAGAGTGGATGATGGAATTCACTTAAATTGGCCGAGCACATTTAGTCGTGGACGCTGGTGGTTAGGTGAAGACCCAGGTTTAAAAAGCAATCCAAAATACAGCAATCAAACATCTGAAATTAAAGCCTATTTTAATAATGCCAAAGCAAATTCAAACAATACTAAAGCAAAATTAAACTTACCATTAAATGCAATGCGCGGCCTTTTTGATCAATCCAAAACCCTTTATATTCATGTAAATGATGAAAAAGGAATTGTAGATGCCGTTGAATTCTCCAAATCACAAGAACTGTCAAAAGTCGTTATTGTTGGTGGATATGAGGCTTACAAACTCGCAGACTATTTAAAAGAAAATAAAATTTCTGTCCTACTCAGACGCGTACATTCTCGCCCTAATCATGATGATCATGATTATGATTTACCTTTTAAAATGGCTCATCTTTTAGTTGAAGCAGGTGTGACTGTAGGCTTAGAAACGAGTGGCGATATGGAACGTATGAACTCACGAAACCTTCCGTTTTATGCAGGGACAACAGTGGCACATGGACTCTCAAAAGAACAAGCGTTGCAATTAATAACTTTAAACACCGCTAAAATTCTAGGCATCGATACGAAATATGGTTCTTTGGAAGTAGGGAAAAGTGCAACTTTATTTATAAGCAGTGGTGATGCTTTAGACATGCGAACAAACAATTTAACGAATGCATTTATAGATGGTCGAAATATTAGTTTAGAAAGCCATCAAACCGAACTCTGGAAACGCTATTCAAAAAAATATGAGAAAAACTAATACTTTCTCTCTATTATAAAATATAAGTTCAAGTTTCGGCTTGGACTTTTTTGTTTTGGCTTAAAAATTAAACACTATTTTTGTTGTATGGTCAAAACAATAAGCAGTCTTCAAAATCCTTTTATAAAACAACTGGTTCAACTCAAAGAAAAGTCGAAACTAAGAAAACAAACAGGTTTGTTTGTTATTGAAGGAAAACGCGAATTGTCTCTAGCCATTAAGAGTGACTACAGAATTGAAACGCTTTATTATTTTCCCAATTTATTTTCTGCAGCAGAAGCGGCTTCTTTAGAGCCTTATGGAATTGATGTGATAGAGATCACCAAAGCAGTCTATGAAAAAGTAGCTCACCGAGACACTACTGAAGGTATTATAGCTGTGGCAAAAACCAAAAATTTTGATTTAAAAAATTTAGAATTCAAAAGTAAAACCCCATTAATTCTTGTGGCAGAAGCCCCAGAAAAACCGGGAAATATCGGTGCTTTACTTCGAACAGCTGATGCAGCAAACGTGGATGCCATTATCATTTCAAATCCACTCACAGACCTATACAACCCAAACATCATCCGATCCAGTGTGGGTGGGGTCTTTACAGTTCCAATAGCAATGGGATCTTCTGAAAAGGTGATAGACTTTTTAAAAAAGCAAAATATCTCTATCTATGCTGCGACGCTTCAAGATTCAGTTGTCTATGATACCATTGATTTTAAGAAAGCAACTGCTCTGGTTGTTGGTACGGAATCCACAGGATTAAGTGAACTATGGCGCAAAGCTGCTACCACAAAAATTCGTATTCCAATGCAAGGAAAAATTGATTCTATGAATGTATCTGTTGCCGCTGGTATCTTAGTTTTTGAAGCCAAAAGACAGCGAAAATTTAGCTAACAATTACTTTTAAGGAATTGTTAAAACAATGTTTGTAAAAAACTAACTTTTGTTATTGCGTGTTCCGTCAGATTGTAGTAATTTTAGATTATGACAGCAGTCGATATAGCACAAGAAAACGCAGCCATCACTAAGGAGTATAAAGAACTCCTTAAAATCAGCTATAGAACCCTGTCAGCTGCCGACAAAAAATTAATTAGAAAAGCATTTGATGTTGCAGTTGATGCCCATTCCAATCAAAGAAGAAAATCAGGTGAGGCCTATATTTTTCATCCCATTGCTGTAGCAAAAATTGTTGCTTCCGAAATAGGGCTGGATGCGACTTCAATTGCGGCTGCACTTTTGCACGATGTTGTCGAAGATTGTCCGCGCTATTCTATTGACGATATTCAACAATTATTTGGGGAAACTGTGGCCCGAATTGTTGATGGACTGACAAAAATATCTACATTAAATAAAGATATGAATGTGTCAATGCAAGCTGAGAATTTCAGGAAAATGCTCCTTACGCTTCACGACGACATTAGGGTTATTATCATCAAAATTGCCGACCGCCTTCACAATATGGAGACGATTCATTCCATGCCTGAAGACAAACAACTAAAAATTGCTTCTGAAACGCTTTATATTTATGCACCTCTTGCTCATAAAATTGGATTGTATAATATTAAAACAAAGTTAGAAGACTTTGCTCTTAAATATACAGAACCAGAAGTTTACAATGATATTTTATTTAAACTAAAAGAAAGTAAAGAGGAACAAGATCTTTATTTAAAGGATATTAGCAAGGTTTTAACAAAGGCCTTAACAAAAGAAAAATTAAAATATGTCATAAAAGGGCGTCCAAAATCTATTTTCTCGATTCGAAGAAAAATGCAAAATCAGGGCGTATCTTTTGAAGAAGTCTATGATAAATTTGCGGTACGAATCATTTACAAATCTGATGTAAAAGATGAAAAATTTATCGCATGGAAAATATATTCAATCGTAACCGATCATTTTAGACCGAATCCAACACGTTTAAGAGATTGGATTTCTGCTCCAAAATCAACAGGTTATGAAGCCTTACACATCACAGTAATGGGGCCAAAAGGGCGCTGGGTCGAAGTACAGATACGAAGTGAACGTATGAACGAAATTGCTGAGAAAGGTTATGCGGCACACTACAAATATAAAGAAGGAGATAAAGGACACGATGAAAATTTAGAAAGCTGGATTGGAAAACTACAGGAAGTTATTGAAAATCCAGAATCGAATGCTGTAGAATTTGTTGAGCAGTTTAAACTGAACCTCTATGCAAAAGAGATATTTGTATTTACTCCAAATGGCGATTTAAAATCGCTACCAAAAGATGCAACGCCCTTAGATTTTTCATTTAGTATTCATACCGAAATCGGAATGAAAACTAGAGGTGCAAAAGTCAATGGTAAATTAGTCCCTCTAAACCATGTATTAAAGAGTGGAGATCAAGTTGATATTATTACTTCTGAAAGTGCCAAACCAACGGTAAACTGGTTAGATTATGTCACCACAACGCGTGCAAAAAGCAAAATAAAATCCTCTTTAAAAGAAGACAAAAAGGCCGTTGCGATTGAAGGAAAAGAAATATTGAGACGAAAACTCAAACAACTTAAAATCACCCTAAACGAACGATCAATTAATGAATTGGTAAATTATTTTAAACTCAATACAAGTTTAGATTTATTTTACCGTGTTGGAATTAGTAGTATTGATAATACAATGCTTAAAAAGTTTGCTACTTCAAGAAGCAATGCACTTGTTAGCTACATTAAAAATAAAATTACACGTAAAAAAGGGAATACTAAAGAAACCGTTGAAAACGATGAAATCACTTCCAAATACGACATGTTGGTTTTTGGCAAGGAAGAAGAAAAATTAAGTTACAAACTTTCGTCTTGTTGCAATCCCATACCGGGCGATGTTGTTTTTGGGTTTTTAAGCATCAAGGAAGGAATAAAAATTCATAAAAAGACATGCCCAAATGCAGTAAGTCTTCAATCCAATTATGCGTACAGAATTATGTCAGCCAAATGGATTGACTCCTCTCAACAAGTGTTTAGAGCCGTGATTAAACTCACAGGAATAGACAAACTCGGTTTGGTTAATTCAATTACAAAAGTAGTTTCTGAAAGTATGAATGTCAACATCAAAAACATAAGTTTTGACTCAGATAGTGGTACATTTAAAGGGCAAATTGCCTTGGAAGTCAACAATAATAATTTTGTTGAAAAATTAATGGAACGACTCCAAAAAATAAATGGTATCGAAAAAGTCTATAGAATCTAAAAATTAGTTTAAATTTGACCCTGTTATGAGTGTAAAAGCTAAAAATAAAAATCAAGACATCGTAAAAAATGTATTCACGAAATTTCTTGAAGAAAATGGTCATCGAAAAACGCCTGAACGTTATGCAATACTTCAGGAAATTTATGATAACGACGATCACTTTGATATAGAATCACTCTATATCAAAATGAAAAATAAAAATTACAGGGTCTCCAGAGCAACACTTTACAATACGATTGAATTATTATTGGACTGTGCTTTAGTACGAAAACATCAATTTGGACAAAATCAAGCGCAATATGAAAAATCATATTTCGACAAACAGCACGACCATGTCATCCTTACAGACACTGGAGAGGTCTTTGAATTTTGTGATCCAAGGATTCAATCCATTCAAAAAACAATAGAAGAAGTATTTGATATTGATATTCAAAAACATTCACTTTACTTCTACGGAACAAAAAAAAATACTAAAATTAACGATTAAATAGCATGGCAGTAGATTTACTACTTGGATTACAATGGGGTGACGAAGGCAAAGGGAAAATTGTGGACGTCTTAACCTCCAATTACAATATTATAGCAAGATTTCAGGGGGGACCAAACGCAGGTCATACCCTTGTATTTAATGGGATGAAACATGTTCTTCATACAATTCCATCTGGAATTTTTCATGAAGATGCCGTGAATCTAGTAGGAAATGGCGTTGTAATTGATCCGGTTATATTTAAAAATGAATTAGATAAATTAGCAACTCAAGATGTAGATTACAGAAAATCTTTAGTAATTTCTCGCAAGGCACATTTAATTTTACCCACTCACCGATTGTTAGACGCCGCCTCAGAGGCCTCCAAAGGAAAAGCTAAAATTGGATCGACCCTTAAAGGAATTGGCCCAACATACATGGACAAAACTGGTCGTAATGGCATACGTGTTGGTGATTTAGAATTAGACAATTGGAAAGATAAATACCGTGCTTTAGCAAATAAGCACGAGTCTATGGTTAAGTTTTATAACGTTGATTTAGAATATAATTTAGAGGAATTAGAAACTGAATTTTTTAAAGCAGTTGACGTCTTAAAATCTTTAAAATTCATAGATTCTGAGGAATATTTACACCAAGCATTACGGGATCAAAAATCAATTTTAGCAGAAGGTGCTCAAGGCTCTTTGTTAGATATTGATTTTGGAACCTATCCATTTGTAACCTCTTCAAATACAACAGCCGCTGGTGCTTGTACAGGATTAGGAATTGCTCCGAATTCTATTGGAGACGTTTTTGGGATTTTTAAAGCATACACCACACGAGTTGGGTCGGGCCCCTTCCCTACTGAACTCTTTGATGAAGACGGAGAAACTATGGGACGTATAGGAAATGAATTTGGTGCCACTACAGGACGTTCACGTCGTTGTGGTTGGTTAGATCTTGTAGCCCTACGCTATGCGTGTCAAGTCAATGGAGTCACCCAACTTATGATGATGAAAGCCGATGTGCTATCTGGTTTTAAATCCTTAAAAGTGTGTACTGCCTACAACTACAAAGGGAATATTATTCACCATCTTCCGTACAATGTTGAGCCCGAAAACGTTACACCAATTTATACGGACTTTGAAGGTTGGAAAGAAGATTTAACAGAAATGAATAATGAATCAATACTTCCAAATGCATTAAATACATACATTGATTTCCTTGAAAAAGAATTACAAATTCCAATCAAAATTGTTTCTGTAGGACCCGATCGAAAACAAACAATTTTTAGATAAGAATCAAAATCTATCCTATGGGTAGATTTTTTTTAGGACTTAAAATAATCTTAAGTTTTATTTAAAGAACTCAATATTACCTATTTTTGTAATAAACTATAGTACGTTGAAACATAAAAGCATCTATTACTTTGTATGCATTCTATTTTTTGTAGGGTTCACATTACATGCACAAGAGCGACGAAAAATTGAAATTGATTATGCTCCGTTTATGACATTTGACGAATCGAAACCCGATGCGACAATTCTTACTAGAGACAATTCAAAACAAGTACACATCAAACATGAGGGGATTGAATTGTGGTGTGATGAAGCCATCTATTATGGAAAGCAAGATTTTATAGAAGCCTACGGAAAAGTTCATGTAAAACAGGGGGATACGATCAATATGACCTCAGAATATGTTGAATACAGCGGAAAAACACAATTGGCATATGCCAGCGGATCAGTAATTTTAACCGATCCAAATTCAGAAATCACCACTGATACCTTGTATTTTGACAGAGTCAAACAAGAAGCTTTTTATAGAAGTTCAGGAAAAGTGGTTCGGGATACCACAGGAACCATCACAAGTACAATTGGGCGTTATTACATGAAGTCCAAAAAATACCAGTTTGTAAATAATGTCAAGCTTGTCAATCCAGAATACGTGATTGAATCCAACCGACTCGATTTTTATACACTTACAGGCTTTGCATTTTTATTTGGTCCCACAACAATTACCAGTGAAACCAGTGTGATTTATTGCGAACGCGGATTTTACGACACCCAAAACGATACAGGCTATTTTATAAAGAACTCTAAAATAAATTATGACGAACGGATTGTAGAAGGCGATAGCATCTATTTTGATCGCAACAAAAGTTTTGCATCTGCAACCAATAATATAACCATCACCGATACTCTGAATAACACCCTTGTTAAAAGTCATTATGCTGAAGTTTTTAGAGATAAAGATTCTGTATTTGTAACCAAACGTGCATTGGCAATAACCCTTCAAGAAAACGACTCTATTTTTGTTCATAGTGACACCTTAATGGTAACTGGGAAACCAGACAAAAGAATTACCCGAGCCTATTATAATGCAAAAATTTATAAATCTGATTTAAGTGGCAAAGCCGATTCTATACACATGAATCAAAAAACAGGGCTGACACAACTTATTAATTTAGATCAAAACACCACAAATGATCCATTTTACAAAGTACAGCATCCCATTTTATGGAATATAAAAAACCAAATCACTGGAGATTCTATTCATTTAATTTCAAATTCTAAAACCGAAACCTTAGACTCCTTAAAAGTCTTTGACCATGCATTTATAATCAGTAAGGACAGTCTTGGAGATGGTTATAATCAAATTTCAGGACAAAAATTATATGGTTTATTTAAAAATAATAGTTTATCGACCATTGACATTATTAAAAATGCCGAAAGTATTTACTACCTCAGAAATGAAGCTAATGAATTGGTTGGGATTGATAAATCAAAATCGGGTTCGATTAAAGTGTGGGTATCTGAAAACACGATTGACGAAATGCGTAAATACAATCAAATTGGAGGAAAAACATATCCTGAAATTGAATTCCCAGAAAATGAAAAAATTCTTAAAGGGTTTCATTGGCGTGAAACTGAGCGTCCAACGAGTGTAGAAGATTTATTTAAAGACGATGCACCACTCGAACTTCCCACTATTAAAGGTTTAGATGCCTACATACCGCAAGAGGATTTTTTTGACACTAAATTGTTAGAACGAGTAGATCAAGCAAGTCCAACCCTAACAAAGAATTTAGAATCTCCAAAAAAAATAAAAAACAAAGCGGCTCGGAAATTGCCAAAGAAATTTTTAAACAAGCCTGAAAAACTTACAAAACCAAAAAAGAAAAATTGATTACAAACGATTTTTTTAAACACCAAGCACAAACCACGCCACATCCGTTAGCGATGGAAATATCTTATGCGGAAGGCTCCTACATTTATGATCAAAATAAAACACCCTATTTAGATTTTGTAGCAGGCGTTTCAGCTTGTAGTTTAGGGCACAGGCATCCAAAGATTGTAGCAGCAATTAAAAAGCAATTGGACTCCTATATGCATGTAATGGTATATGGAGAATACATCCAATCTCCTGCAGTAAAGCTGTCTAAATTACTTGCTTCGCATTTACCCTCAAAAATCGATAAAACATACTTGACAAACTCGGGCACAGAAGCGATTGATGGTGCTATGAAATTGGCACGACGCTCTACAGGAAGGTCTGAAATTATCGCTGCCAAAAACGCCTATCATGGAAATACAATGGGGGCTCTAAGCATTATGGGGTTTGAAGAACGAAAACAACCGTTTCGACCCCTTATTCCAGACATCCGATTTATTGAATTTAATAATCTTTCAGACCTCTCTAAAATCACTACAAAAACGGCGGCGGTAATCTTGGAAACCATTCAAGGAGGTGCAGGATTTATTGAGCCTAAAAACGGCTATTTGACCAAGGTTCAAGAAAAATGCAACGCTGTTGGTGCACTCTTAATTTTAGATGAAATACAACCTGGAATTGGACGAACGGGAACACTCTTTGGTTTTGAAAACTACAACTGTGTTCCAGATGTTGTTGTAACCGGAAAAGGACTTGGTGGCGGCATGCCTATTGGGGCTTTTTCAGCTTCTGAACAAATGATGGACAGTTTATCTGACCATCCTAAGCTAGGCCATATTACAACCTTTGGTGGGCATCCTGTCATTGCTGCTGCTGCACTAGCAACCTTAAAAGAAGTGACCACAACCAACTTAATTGCAGAAACCCTAGTAAAAGAAGCCTTGATCCGAAAACACCTCCAACACCCTCTAATAAGAGAAATCAGAGGAAAAGGTTTGATGCTTGCTTTATTGCTTGATTCCTCAGAAATTGCCAATAAAATTGTATTACAAGCTAAGGAAGATGGCTTGATTCTATTTTGGTTGCTCTATGAACCAAAAGCAGTACGAATATCTCCACCCCTTACGATCTCCGAAGAAGAAATTTTAAAAGGATGTCATATTATTCTGAATATTCTAAATTCTCTCTAAACACAAACTGTTAATTAATTTGTTGAAAACATTCAAAATATTTGAGTGTATCAAGCGGATATAACCTTAAATTTATTAGTGTAATTAAAATCATTTTATGGAGTTCAGTCAATCTGAAGAAAATGAAGGAGTAGCGCTCTCAAAATTTGAGTCGATGTTAAAAACCAATAGCGTGTTTTTCTTTGATTCTAATGAGTTTGAAAACATCATTCATCACTATTTAGAAAGTGGTAAAATTGCACTTGCAAAAAAAGCGATCAACCTCGGGTTAAGTCAGCATCCAACTTCTTTAAACCTAAAATTATTTCAAGTTGAAATTTTAATTTTTGAAAACAAATTAAATGAGGCCGATCGACTGCTCTCCCCTCTCTTTGAAATAGAGCCTAACAACGAAGAACTTTACATTCAAAAAGCGAATATATACTCTAAAAAAGACCAGCACGAAAAAGCAATTGATGTCTTTAAAAGGGCTATTGAAATTGCGGATGACAGTGCCGATCTTTATTCCTTAATTGGCATGGAATATCTATTTTTAGATCAATATCAAGAAGCAAAACAAAATTTCAAGAAATGTATTGATCTAGATGTAGAAGATTACTCTGCACTTTACAACATCATCTATTGTTTTGATTTTTTAGATGAAACTATGGAAGCAATTGAATATTTAAACAGTTATCTCGATCGAAATCCATACAGCGAAGTCGCATGGCACCAACTTGGCAAACAATACGTAGAAACCAAACAACTTGTGAAAGCCGTGACAGCCTTTGATTTTGCAATTATTTCTGATGATACTTTTATTGGTGCATATCTTGAAAAGGCAAAAGTATTAGAAAAATTAAACCGTTTTGAAGAAGCGATTGAAAATTATAAAATCACCATCGCTATTGAAGGTTCTACCGCCTATGCACTCATCAAAATTGGGTACTGCTATGAGCGTTTGAAAAACAGCGATTTAGCACTTCAACACTACTACCAAGCGGTGGAAGAAGATCCTGCATTGGATAGAGGCTGGATGCGTATTACAAAATTTTTCATCGCAAAAAAAGACTACCAAAAAGCCTTGTTTCACATCAACAAAGCCATTGATATCGATAGTGACAATGCTAACTATTGGTTGTTGTTTTCAACTATTAATGAACGTTTACTTCTTTTAGAAGAAGCCGAACGTGGCTACAAAAGAACCCTGGAATTAGGGGATTATGAATTGAGCACTTGGTTGTCTCGTGGAGATATTTTAATCAAACTTGGCGAGTATGAAGCTGCAAAATTCAATTTTGTTCAAGCCTTAGAATACCATCCCAAAAGTGAAGAATTAGAATATCGACTCTCTGGCGTATGTTTGAAACTCAACAATACGGATGCGGGTTATGCACACCTTCTTACCGCAATGCATCTAAACATGGAACATGTTTTTATTTTAGAAGAATTGTTTCCAGAAATTTATCAGCGTAAAGCGGTGCTTCAATTAATTGAGAATTTTAAAAATTCGCATCAGTAATTTGTTATTTTAGCACACTGTATGTTAATGGATTGTTGAAGAAAGACTATACACCATTAAAAGGAGATAAAATTAAAAACAAATGAATCGATCCCCACTAGATTATTTAATACTCTCTCTGAAAGGAATGGCCATGGGTGCTGCAGATGTTGTACCCGGAGTTTCTGGAGGTACCATCGCATTTATTTCTGGAATTTACGAAGAACTGATCGAAACCTTAAATAATATCAATTTTTCCCTTTTAAAACATTTAAAAACAGAAGGACTAAAAAGTACTTGGCAAAAAGCAAATGGTCCTTTTTTAGCAGCACTTTTATCGGGAGTATTTGTGAGCGTCATTTCTTTAGTAAAAGGCGTTGAATGGCTGTTAGAACACCAACCTATATTATTGTGGTCGTTCTTTTTTGGATTGGTTCTTGCAAGTATTTTATACGTTGGAAAACAAATTAAAATCACCCTCACGGACTTTAAACTAATTTCAGCAATGACCATCGGAGCTGTTGGGGCCTATCTCATCACCACTCTTAACCCCTCTGAAACATCCGATACCAATTTATTTCTATTTTTCGCGGGAGCCTTGGCTATTTGTGCAATGATACTGCCCGGTATTTCTGGAGCTTTTATTCTGGTGATTATAGGAGCATATGAGCCTGTTCTTGAAGCCATCAATACCAGAGATTTTAAAACGATTCTTATCATAGGGGCTGGTGCTATTGTTGGTTTATTATCGTTTTCAAAACTTCTAAAATGGTTGTTTGAAACATACCACCGCTTTACATTAGCCGTCATCACCGGATTCATGATTGGATCTTTGAATAAAATATGGCCTTGGAAAATAGTATTAACCTCCAGAACAAATTCTAAAGGAGAGCAAGTCCCCTTGAATGAAGAAAGCATCTCCCCTTTTAATTTTGATGGAGATCCTCAACTTTTACAAGCCATCGGACTGATGGTGTTTGGGATTTTAATCATTCTTATTTTGGAGAACATTAGTACAAAAAAAACTTATTGAAACATTCTAGCAAACATACAAATCCTTTTTTATTGACTCTAAAAGGGGTCATTATGGGAGCTGCCAACAAGGTTCCCGGAGTTTCGGGTGGAATTGTGGCTTTTGTAATGGGATTTTATGAGGAGTTTATTTATTCCTTACAAAAATTCAATTTCAAAGCTGGAAAATTAGTATTTAGCGGTCGATTTAAAAGCTTTTACAATTATGTAAATGGACGGTTTTTAGCCTTGCTTTTTTTAGGGATGATTATTAGTTATTTCAGCGTTTCAAAACTGTTAGACTACTTAATTGAACGGTACGAACTTTATGTGTGGAGTGTGTTTTTTGGAATGATTTTAGGTTCAATTTATTACATTTATAAAGATTTTAAATCGTGGAATACAAAAACAATGTTTATGGCCTTACTCGGGATTTTTGTAGGCGTAAGCATCAGTTTATTAAGCCCTGCAACACAAAACGACAATCTTTGGTTTGTATTTCTCTGTGGAATGATTAGTGTCACAGGTATGGCACTTCCAGGGTTTTCTGGGTCTTTTATTTTGATTTTGTTAGGGAATTATGTCTTGTTATTAGTGGACTCCGTAAACGTACTTTTTGATACCTTTGTATATATATTTTCAGGAGATTTTAGTTTTATGTCTGATCCCCAACATCTGAGACTTTTAACAGTTTTATTAGTTTTTACACTTGGTTCTGTGATGGGATTAATCAGTCTTTCTCATCTGTTGAACTATATTTTAAAACACTATAAATTCAACACCTTAGCCCTTATTATGGGGTTTATCACAGGATCACTTGGCGTTGTATGGCCGTGGAAAGAAGCACTTTATAGACAAGACAACTTAGGAAACTTTATAACAGATACAAATGGCGAACAAATCATTGAAAACTATCAGCGCTATTTACCAGAACTAAACACACAAACCCTATACGCCCTCCTATTTATTATTTTTGGAGCAGCCATTGTTGTTGGCTTAGAATGGGTTGGAAACAAACGTAAACACCACATATGAGGAATTTTGGACTGCTCGGTAAACATATAGATTACTCCTTTTCAAGGGGGTATTTTAAAGATAAATTTGAAACCAACAAATTAGATTGCTCCTACAACAATTTTGACTTAGAAAAAATTGAAGATTTTGAGGCTTTAAAATCCACCGCACAGCTTTCAGGGCTGAATGTTACGATTCCTTACAAACAAGACGTTATTCCTTATCTGGATGCCATTGATTTGGAAGCCCAAGAAATTGGTGCAGTCAATACAATCAAATTTGAAAACGGAAAATTAACGGGCTATAACACGGATCATTATGGGTTTGAACACAGTTTAAAGCCTCACCTAAAACCTCTCCACAAAAAAGCCTTAATTTTGGGTACTGGTGGTGCTTCAAAAGCCATTTCTTTTGCTTTGAGAAAATTAGGAATTTCTTTTGAGTATGTCTCCAGAACCCAATCATCTGCTGTTAAATACACCTATGAATCCTTATCTAAAAAAGGGATTAAGGACTACCAAATTATCATCAACTGTACGCCCTTAGGAACATTTCCTGACATAACTAAATGTCCACAAATTCCTTATGAACAGATCACATCAAACCATTTACTCTTTGATTTAATTTACAATCCGGAAGAAACTTTATTTCTCAAACAAGGCAAAAAAAATAATGCCACGACACTCAACGGACTTGAGATGCTTCGTTTGCAAGCCGAGAAGTCGTGGGAAATTTGGAATTCATAATTAATTAAAAGATTTATATAATTTGTAGTTTAAAGGGATAATGTTATATTTATGCATAAGTTAGTATAACACTAAAACATTGAAAGATATGTCTGAGCACGATAACCTGCAAGATGCAGATGGAGATAACCTAAACGAAACTCCCCAAGAAAACAATACAACAAAGCAAGCTATAACTTCTGAGGAAACTCCTTTGGAAGAAGTCGCTGTTTCTGAAACGCCTGCTGAAGAATCCAGTATAAGCCCTGAAAAGGAGCTAGAAACCACTAGTACCAATACAGAAGATTCTACTGAAGAACTGTCTAAAAAAGAAGATGAGCCATTGTCTGAGGTTTCTACGGAAACTGATGAAAAAGCTGATGAAAAAGTGGTTGAAGAAGAAAAAGAAAAAGAAGAAAAAGATGCTGAAATCAATTATGAAGACCTTTCACTAGAAGATTTAATTAAAGCTTTTGAAACCCTTTTAAAATCTGAAAATATTCATACCGTTCGGAACAGTATCAACCAAGTCAAAAATAATTTTAATGCTAAATTCACTGCTTTAATTTCAGAAAAAAAAGAAGCGTTTTTAGCGGAAGGTGGAAACGCTATTGATTTCCAATATTCCAGTCCTCTTAAAAAACAATTCAACGAGTTATCTAAGACCTTTAGAGAAAGACACCAGGCTTTTCAAAAAAACAGAACACAAGAACTCAATCAAAACCTTGAAATTCGCTTACAAATTATTGAGGAAATAAAAGGATTAATTAATGTTGAAGGAGATATAAACTCGGCTTATAATACATTTAAAAACCTTCAGGAACGTTGGAGAAATACAGGAAGAATCCCTTCTAGTGAAGCTAATAACACATGGAATAACTACCGTCATCATGTTGAGATTTTTTATGGTTTTTTACATTTAAACAGAGATTTAAGAGAATTAGATTTTAAGCATAATTTAGAGCAAAAACAAAAGATAATTATACGAACTGAAGAGTTGGCTAATGAAACTGATTTAAGCAGAGCATTTAGAGAACTTCAAGCACTTCATAAAATCTGGAAAGAAGAATTAGGTCCCGTTGCCAAAGAATATAAAGATGAGCTTTGGGATCGATTTAGTGCTGCAACAAAAGTAATTAACGACAAACGACAGGATTACTACAGTCAACTTGAAGAGAAATTTGAGGAAAATCTTAAAATTAAAAATGAGCTCATCGCTCAGATCAGTGCTATCTCTGAAAAAACAATAAATTCTCACAAAGATTGGCAGACAAATATCAAAGAAATTGAAGCCCTTAGAGAAGCTTTTTTCAAAACAGGGAAAGTCCCTTCAAAAGCGAATGAAAAAACCTGGTCTGCTTTTAAGGAAGCTGTAAGAACGTTTAACAAGAATAAAAACAGTTACTATAAAACATTAAAGAAAGATCAGTCCGAAAACTATAAGAAAAAGTTAGAACTGGTTGAAATTGCTGAACAAAATAAAGAGAGTGAAGACCTAGAAACCACTTTGGTTTTGATGAAAGACATTCAAAGTAAATGGAAGACTATCGGACACATTCCACGCAAAGACAGTGATAAATTATGGAAACGATTTAGAGGGGCTTGTAATGCTTTTTTTGAACGATACCACGAACAAAAAAATAATGGATCTGAAGAGGAAGTCGCTAACTTTGAACAAAAAAATACGCTTTTAGAATCCCTTAAAGTTTTTAAATTAGGAGATGATAAAGACAAAAATTTAGAAGAATTGAATGCATTTTCTAGTCAGTGGAAAAAAATTGGGCATGTTGCACAAAGCAAACGTTTTATTGATGGAAAATTCTATAAAATGTTAGATGGTTTTTATTCTAAACTTGGCTTAGACAAAGAAGCGATGGACGACTTAAAATACTCGCTTAAATTAGAAACCTTATCACAAGATCAGAGATTGTTTAATAACGAGGTAACGTTCATACGAAAAAAGATGGATGAGATTAAAAGTGAAATTAATCAGCTCGAAAATAATCTCCAATTTTTCTCAAATGTAGAAGAGGACAACCCACTTGTCAAAGAAGTTCATAAAAACATTGACAAACATAAAGCCGCTCTAAAAACTTGGAATGCAAAATATTCTAAGATCAAAAAAATGATTCAGTAGGATCCAACTTAAGGACACTAAGTTAAGACTGTGTTGGTACTGAACACAGTTAGAAATTTATTGGATTTTAGTTTTAATAGCATTTCGACTGCGCTAAATGTGACAAAAAAAAACGAATAAATTATATTAACTTAATGACAGTAGACGCCAATTACAGTTTTTTGGCTTCTTCCCAATAAACATCCATCTCTGATAAGGTCATTTCTGAAAGTGATTTTTGGAGCGTTTTTGCTTTGCTTTCCAAATACTGAAATCGTTTAATGAATTTCTTATTGGTACGTTCTAACGCATTTTCAGGGTTAATTTTTAAAAAGCGAGCATAATTTATTAACGAAAATAAAACATCCCCAAACTCATCTTCAATAGCCTCTTGGTTTTTACTAGTAATTTCTGATTTTAACTCACCAAGCTCCTCCTCTACTTTTTCCCAAACCTGATCTGAATGCTCCCAATCAAAACCTACACCTGCTACTTTTTCTTGAATCCGACTGGCTTTGACCAACGCAGGCAAACTCTTAGGTACCCCTTGAAGAACACTTGTTTTACCTTCTCTAAGCTTTAAATTTTCCCAATTTTGCTTTACTTCCGTTTCATCTTCTACAACTACATCTCCGTAAATATGAGGGTGTCTATAGATGAGTTTTTCGCAAATGCTATTGATGACATCTGAAATATCAAAATCTTTTGTTTCACTGCCTATTTTGGCATAAAAAACAATGTGTAATAAAAGATCGCCAAGTTCATTTTTAACTTCTTTTAAATCCTGATCTAAAATAGCATCCCCCAATTCATAGGTTTCTTCAATCGTAAGAGAACGAAGGGTTTCCATCGTTTGTTTTTGATCCCACGGACACTTGTCACGAAGTTCGTCCATAATGGTTAACAAGCGGTCAAATGCTTTTAATTGATCGGTTCTATTGCTCATTTTGATTATTTAAATTAATCCTCGAAATACGTGTTTGACACGCCTTAAACTCTGTCATAATGGACTCAACAATATCGGAGACAGTCTCTATTTTATCAATCAAACCCGAAATTTGACCAATCTCTAACTCTCCCTCTTCTAAATCTCCTTCAAACATGCCCCGTTTAGCTCTGGCACGTCCTAAAAGATTTCTTAGATCTTCGGACGTTGGAGTGGTTTTATAAAGCGCTTGTAAATCATGATAAAATTTATTTTTTAAAAGACGGACAGGTGCTAATTCTTTTAAAGTTAATTGCGTATCACCTTCTTTGGCTAAAATCACAGCCTTTTTAAAAGCATCGTGGGCGGAGGATTCTTTGCTCGTTACAAACCGGCTTCCAATCTGAACACCCTCAGCACCCAATGCCATGGCAGCCATCATTCCATTGCCTGTTGCAATGCCACCAGCTGCAATTAAAGGAATCGTGACTTGCCTGCGCACCATCGGAATCAAGGCAAAAGTTGTTGTTTCATCACGACCATTATGACCGCCTGCTTCAAAACCTTCAGCAACAATGGCATCAACACCCGCTTCTTGTGCTTTTAAAGCAAACTTTAGACTGCTTACCACATGTACTACAACGATGCCACGTTCTTTCAACCATGAAGTCCAAGTTTTTGGATTTCCTGCAGAAGTAAAAACAATTTTTACGCCTTCTTCCACTATAATCTGCATCAACTCCTCAATGTTAGGATACAGCATTGGAATGTTCACTCCAAAGGGATTTGTCGTAGCGGCTTTACATTTTTGAATATGGATTCTCAATACATCAGGATACATAGAACCTGCACCAATAAGTCCCAAAATCCCAGCATTACTCGCTGCGGAAGCTAATTTCCACCCACTATTCCAAACCATACCCGCCTGAACAATAGGGTATTCAATTCCGAATAGTTTGGTAACCTTATTTTCCATTTATTGATTTATACATTTAAGAAATAACCCCCGAACCAATTAATTCATTTTCTAAATACCAAGCTACAAACTGCCCTTCGGTAATCGCTGATTGAGGCGATTCAAAAGCAACATATAAGCCCTCTGTAGTTGCGTATAAACTTGCATTTTCTAAGTTTTGACGGTAACGAATACGCGCCATAACTTGAAGTGATTCACCTGTTTTGAGTGCTAAATCTGTACGCACCCAATGTACCTCCGAGGGTTGCACCAACAATACTGAACGGTACAATCCTGGATGATTTTTTCCTTGTCCTGTGTATATGATATTATCCACCACATCGGTATCAATCACAAAAAGTGGTTCTGCAGTTCCTCCAACAGCCAATCCTTTTCGTTGACCTTTGGTAAAATAATGTGCCCCTTGATGTGTACCCAAAGCCACACCATCTGTAACTGTATATTTAAATTTACGAGATCTAAACACCAACTCTTCTTCTTTGGAATCAAATAGGGGCGTTTCAGTTTTATAATCCTCAAAACTAGCGGGGATTTCTATAATTTGTCCTTCTTTAGGTTGTAATTGTTGTTGTAGAAAATCAGGTAAACGAACCTTCCCAATAAAACACAAGCCTTGAGAATCTTTTTTATCGGCGGTTACCAAATCTAATTTTGTAGCAATTGCTCGAACTTCAGGCTTGGTTAATTCTCCAATAGGAAATAAGGTTTTGGACAATTGTGCTTGTGATAATTGACATAAAAAATAAGACTGATCTTTGTTAGAATCCACTCCTGAAAGAAGTTTATACAGCTTAGGGTTTGAAGTTCCTTCAACGGTTCCTTTTCGGCAATAATGACCCGTAGCTACATAATCTGCTCCTAGGGATAGCGCTATTTTAAGAAAGACATCAAACTTAATTTCGCGGTTGCAAAGAACATCAGGGTTTGGAGTGCGTCCATTTTTGTATTCATTGAACATATAATCGACAATCTTGTCTTTATATTCTTCACTTAAATCAACCGTCTGAAAAGGGATGTTTAGTTTTTCTGCCACCAACATTGCATCATTACTGTCATCTAACCAAGGACATTCATCAGAAATGGTCACCGAGTCGTCGTGCCAATTTTTCATAAACAAACCGATGACATTGTAGCCTTGTTCTTTTAATAAATAGGCAGCAACACTAGAATCTACGCCTCCTGAAAGTCCAACAACAACTGTTTTCATGTCTTTGTTTATTTAGTATTTAAATAGTCTTGGTTTCTGTTACAAATTTACAAATTATTATAAGAGGGGCTCAACTTCAGAAAAAAGAATTTAATTCGCTGAGATGCTTAAAGAGTCTTGTTTTTAGCCTCAATCCAACGTGCCATATATTTAGTGCTTTGCATTTGATGATGGCTTAACATCTGCCCAATAAAATTTTGAGAACGGTGTGTCTCAAGCGTTTCTAGAAGTTCCTCCAATCGGTTCTTGAACTTTATAAGATGTAAGTCTTTTTTAAATCGACTGTTTAGAACAGAAAAACCCTGCTGTTGAAACGCCTCCCATTCAGAAGCATTGGAATACAACGCCACAGTACGGGCTACAAACTCATCCAGGGCATCTTCTATAACCCCATTGGGATTCATTGCACCAAACATCCCTTCGGCAGCAACAGACGACATGACAGAGGGTGTTCCGGATTGCATCGCTTGAATGAGTTTGCCTTTTAGACCTGCTCCAAACCGAAGCGGTGCCAATAACACTTTTGCAGCGTTTAAAACCTCAAAAGCATCTGCTACAAAACCATGTATCAAAAAACCTTCTTTTTCATTATGCAGTTCTTTAATATTTGGAGTGTCGTAAGCTCCATAAACATGAAGTTTGACATCTGGAAGTACGTTTCGAATGCGCGGCCAAATATCTTTTTTTAAATAGCGTACGGCATCTAAATTTGGGGGATGTAAAAAATTTCCTATTGAAACAAAATCACGTCTTTCAGAATACGTCTTACAATCAGAACGAGGTTGACAATGTTCTGAAGCAATCATAAAAGGGAGGTACCACAAAATAGCGGAATCGATTTTGTAAGTAGTCGTTAAAATTTCCAACTCCGTTTCGGATATCACTAAGGACAAATCGCTTCTATAAATACTGGCTATTTCACGTTTAGCGGTGTCAGTTGTAAAAAAATTGTTTATTATTTCTTGATTTGAGTTGAATGCTTTTTGACGCCCTTTTCTAAGAAAATGTAAATCTTCTGTGTCTAAAATTTTTAAAGCAGAAGGACACTGTTCACTGACACGCCAACCGAATTGTTCTTCAGTCATAAAGCGATCAAACAAAACAATTGCTGGATTCAAGGTTTTTACAAACGCGTCAAAACTTGAATGGTTGAGTTCAATTTCAACAACTTTTATTCCTATAGATTCTAAATCAAATGCATGTTCAGACTTTTTGCAAGTGGTCGCAAACGTAATGTTATAATTATGCGATTGAAACGCTTCTATGAGTTGAAGCATCCGTATTCCTGCCGCTGATGAGTTTGGTTCTGGATATACAAATCCAATCACAAGTAAAGTTGAATGCATAGCGCTAGGTTAATTGTTAAGGCTATCATATCCATAATTGGATCGTATGCTATTGGCCCAATCCATCAATGTTTGAACTTGAACATCGGTCAGTTGTGCTTCTTTATGTGTCCAAGTGTAAGACGCTAATGGCATCGTTTCTTCCTCTAATTCCTCAATCAGCTCTTCCAGTTTATGATCTTTTTTCTTAACTGAATAGCTATCCCATTCGGAAATATTAAAGTGTTTTTTACCTTCTTTGATATGACTGTTTAACCAATAATTTACGGGCGTAATTGAATTGTACCAAGGATAATTTGTGTGACTACTATGGCAATCAAAACAGGCGTGTTCTAAGATGTTTTTAACTTCTTTAGGAGCTTGAGTATTCTCTAAAAAAAGCGTTATAGATTCCAAGTTTCCTTGATTTTTATTTGGTTGAAAAAATTGTGCGATTACAAACACAATCAAAAGTCCTTTTATTATTTTCTTCTTAAGGGTCATACTCTAAACAAATTAAAGTATAAAGTTATTAAAATTAAGTTAGTTAGGGTGTGAATTTTCACATTAAATTGAAGTATTAATAGCATGTAAAAACTTAAAAACAAGTCCATTTACTATGATAGAAAAACCTTATATTTGTAGCTTCAAAAAAATAATACCAATTATGTCTATATCCATGCTAAATGCTATTTCTCCTATTGATGGTCGCTACAGATCAAAAACCGATGCTTTAGCAGGTTTCTTCTCTGAAGAATCCCTCATCAAATACCGCGTTTTAGTGGAGATTGAATATTTTATTGCACTTTGTGAACTCCCATTGCCACAATTAAAAAACTTTAACCCTTCCCTTTTCACAGAGTTAAAGGGCATATACCAAGATTTTTCATCCAAAGATGCACAAGCAATTAAGGATATTGAAAGCATTACAAACCACGATGTCAAAGCGGTTGAATATTTTATCAAAGACAAATTTGATGCCCTGCAAATTTCTGAATATAAAGAGTTTATTCACTTCGGATTAACATCTCAAGACATTAATAATACTGCAATACCCTTAAGCATTAAAGACGCTATTGAAGCAGTGTATCTTCCCGAGTATCATACGTTAACAGATTGCTTAAAAGGGTTGGTTTCTGAATGGGAACACATTCCATTATTAGCCCGAACACACGGACAACCTGCATCACCAACACGTTTAGGAAAAGAAATACAGGTATTTGTAACTCGTTTAGAAGCACAATTTGAATCTTTAAAATCGATTCCAAATGCTGCAAAATTTGGAGGGGCTACAGGAAATTTCAATGCACATAAGGTTGCTTATCCACAGATTGATTGGCAAACCTTTGCAAACAACTTTTTAAAAGATAAGTTAGGACTCCACCACTCCTTCCCTACTACACAAATTGAACATTACGATCATATGGCTGCATTATTTGATGCTTTAAAACGGATTAATACCATTGTGATCGATTTGGATCGTGATTTTTGGACCTATGTGTCAATGGATTATTTCAAACAAAAAATCAAAAAAGGTGAAGTCGGTAGTTCGGCGATGCCGCATAAAGTCAATCCTATTGACTTTGAAAATAGTGAAGGAAATTTAGGGATTGCAAACGCCATTTTTGAACATTTATCGGCAAAACTTCCAATCTCAAGATTGCAGCGCGATTTAACTGACAGTACGGTTTTAAGAAATGTTGGTGTGCCTTTTGCACATACCCTCATTGCATTCAAATCAACCTTAAAAGGATTGCAAAAACTATTAATAAATCCTTCAAAAATAGAAGATGATTTAGAAAAAAATTGGGCGGTAGTTGCAGAAGCAATTCAAACAATTTTAAGACGTGAAGGGTTTGCTAATCCTTATGAGGCTCTCAAAGGATTGACCCGTACCAACGAAGCAATAACTCAAAACTCTATTTCAAGTTTTATAGATACCTTAGAAATTAGTGATGCGATTAAAACAGAACTAAAGGCAATTACGCCTTCCAATTATACAGGGATATAATAGAATTTAATTTCATAAAAAAAGCCACAAATTTGTGGCTTTTTTTATTATTGAGTAAGATGGGTTTTAGAGTAAAAATTTCATAAAGTCTTCAACATTGGCATTTTCAGTATCAAATTGATCAATAACTGATTCAAGTTTCATAATCTTTGAAAGTTCCATGTCATCTCCCAAGACTCTAATAATGGCAAATCCATTAGCTGAAGAAAAACCAAATACAATGAGTTCATCTATTTCGGAATCTTCGCCTATATACTTAATATAGAGTTTACCATCAGCGGGGTTTCCGCCACGCATAAGATCGTTGTATTTTTCTGCTTTTAAGATCGTTTTGATGTTGTCCAATTCCGAATTAAATTCGGTCTCTGTACCATCTTTCAAACTATAGGCAAGCATATTGAGTTTGTCGATAGAATCAACCGCCTCTTTTTGAACGTCTGTAAGTTCTATTTCGTCAGGATTTAAAAAAGACATCGGAATATCAACAGACATAAAACCAGAGGCCTCTTGATGGGCTACAAAATATGTTTGGAGTGTTGGTTCTTGAGAACATCCTAATATTAGCAATAAGCCAAAAATTGTTGAAAGTTTTAAAAACATCTTCATTTATTTTTTGGTTGCTTTTTTAAGCTGGTCTCCACCTGGAACATTCAATTGATTTGTGAGTTTCGAAACCTGGCGCAAATCGATATCTCCAGTGAGTGATAAAAGAACTGTTTCAATCACACGTTGTTTACCGTTAATAGAAATGTTTTCATTTTTGGTGAGGTCACCCAAGCCGTTTACAAACATGAGAAGCTCTTTCACATGGTTATCATCTTTACCTTCCAAAACAAAGAAATTAACCGTTTGATCGCCATCTTTGATTCGCATGAGTTCCTCTAACTTTGAATTTTTAATATATTTTTCAACATCTTTTTTCATGGAATTTGAAACACCAATATTATCTGTGGTGTAAACCGTTAAATTATCAAGCATTTTTACTTGATTGATAAAAGCATCGGAATCAGGATCGTTGGTTTGAATATCAATATTGGCCAACATTTTAAACATTTTTTGGTTGACAACAACAGAGGTTACATACTCTTGATCTTCATATTTTTCAAATATGCTTTGCGCTGATAGGACTATCGGAGCTAAAAGCAAACTAAGAATTACTAGATTTTTTTTCATTTTTTTTAATTTTTAATTATTTAATGTTAAATATTTTGTTGGTCGAGTTATTAAATTCTTCTAAAAAAGCGACATTTTGTTGTCCCTTTTCAAAGGAGTTTGAAATTATGTTTAGAGTGTTTAATGGAACTGCTGCTTTATGCATCTGATTCGAGATTAAATCAAAGGCTTTCAAGGTTTCATTGTAAACAAATTGTTCATCATTAGAGAGCTTCATAAATTCATCCTTAGAAGTGAGCGTCATAAAAGCACTGAACATAATAGTAACGACTGCAGCCGATGCAAACCAACGGAATCTGTTAGATGTGCTGCGTGTCGTAGATAAAAGTCTTTGACTGGAACGTTGTTTATCCAAAACAAAATAAGTGAATAATGAACGATATACTTCCAAGTGAGGTGCAACAGTTTCAGTTGTAAAATAGTGTTTTAACTGTGCTTCTTCTTGTAAAGTCGTCTGCCCTTCTTCGTACTTTTCTAAAAGACTTTCAATGTTTTTTAATTCCATAATTATGAGTCTTGGTTAATTTTTCTCTTATTGATTTTCTTGCTCTGGATAACGAAACTCTGATGGTGGCTTCCGTCATGTCTAATATTTTTGCTATTTCACTAAACTCATACTGTTCAATATCTCTGAGCTGTACTATTAATTTTTGTTTTACGGGCAAGGCATCCATATGCTTTTCTACCCAATGAAGACTGTCATTAATCTCTATTAATTTTTGTAAGGATTGTGAATGGTCTTCATAATTGTTATGTACTATTTTTAAGTTTTGTGCTTGTTTTGATTTTAATCGGTCAAAGCACCAATTTTTTGTCATTGTCATTGCAAATGCTTCAGGGCTGTTATAATCCTTGAATTTTTGCCGATGATTCCATAATTTTAAAAGAACTTCTTGTGTCGCATCTTCAGCTTCCTCAACAGAAACCAACAAACGTTTCGCTACTCGGAAAATCTTATCCTTAAAAGGAGTTACAATTTTCAAATATTCATTTTCGTTCATCGCAAGTTGGGAGATTATAAATTAAAGACGACTCATACTATTTTTTGTTACAACAATGTGAAATAATTTTTGTTTTGTAATAATTAGTTTAAATTAGATGTCTAAGATTCAAAGCTATAAAAAAAGTCATTAAATTAATACTTTTTAAAAGCAATAATATCTGTTACTCTAAGTCAATGATAAAATAATTTAAACCCTATCTATAAACACCCCATTAAAAACTTGTACTCAAAAAAATAATTAAATGGATGTAACACCTGCCTACTGCAGGGAGTTATAACCTATAAAAATAATAAATATAGACACATGAAATCAATTTTTAAATTTGTACTAATTACCCTTGTTTTAAGTCTCACGTTTAGTTGTTTTGAAGATAATGACGATTCAATTTCTTTATCCAATGATATCAAAGACTTTGTTTGGAACGCAATGAATTTTGCCTATCTCTACAAAGATAATATCTCCAATTTGGGTAACGATCGCTTTGCATCAGACGATGAATATCAAAGTTTTTTAAGCGACTATGACAGTCCAGAAGCATTATTTGAAAGTTTAGTTTATGAACCCGAAACCGTGGATCGATTCAGTTGGATTACGAGTGATTATATTGCGCTTGAACAACAATTTAGCGGGGTCACTAAAACCAGTGGTGCTGAGTTTAATTTCTTTGAAGTTCCAGGAAGTATTAACGATATGTTTGGAATTGTACGTATAGTACAACCCAACAGCAATGCAAGTACAACCAATTTGGTCAGAGGACAAATTTTTAATAAAATTGATGGCATCTCATTAACCAAAGACAATCTAGGTACGCTTTTAAGCAGTGAAACCTATACCATTTATTTAGCCACTTATGATACAAACGGAACAGCTACTATTGATGATGATAGCCTCACAGACGGTTCTGAAACTATTACGCTTACAAAAACTGTTTATTCTGAGAACCCTATTTTCAAAACAGAAATTTTTACTTCAAACAATGAGAAAGTAGGCTATTTAATATATAATGGATTTGTAGCGGATTATGACGGTCAACTCAATGCCGCATTTGCAGAATTTCAATCACAAAATATTCAACACCTCATATTAGATTTACGTTATAACCCTGGGGGGAGTGTAAATTCTGCAGCGTCCTTAGGAAGTATGATTACAGGGATTTCAAATGGAATATTTGCCAAACTACAATACAATAACGATTTGCAGACTAACAACACAAATTACGATTTTACTAGCACACTTTCAGAAGGAGTTGCCATAAATTCTCTTGGGCTTAACAAGGTATTTATCATCGCCACAGAGCGATCGGCTTCGGCTAGTGAAATGATCATAAACAGCCTAAGACCCTATATCGAAGTGGTCCATATTGGTAGTAAAACCGTTGGAAAATCACAAGCATCGGTAACACTTTATGATTCTCATAACTTTCAAAGACAAGGCGCTAACCCCGGCCATTTATATGCACTCCAACCTTTGGTAGCAATTACCGTAAACAAAGATGATCTAGCGGTTCCTCCAACGGGACTGATACCAACTATTGAAGTCATAGAATCTGTTACTAATTACGGCGTATTAGGGGATACCAACGAAACTTTGCTTGCTGCTGCCCTCGCATCCATTCAAACTGGAAGAATTGCGATTGATCCGCAAGGCATTAGACCTATTCTAGATTCGAATTCCTTTAAACCACATTCTCAAGAGATGTATCTTGATTCGTTTCTTCCTTTTAAAGAGTAAGTTTAAATCCTAACCTTACATTTCGTCCTTTCGTTGCATAACTAGGGATGTCTTCATAAGCCTCGTTTAAGATGTTATCGAGACCTCCAAAAAACGTGATCTTATTTTTTATGGCAGAATGACTTATATAGAAATTGAATAGACTAAAGCTATCTAAAAGTGGTACAAAACTATTTTCGAATCTTTCGTGCGCGTACTGATAAGATAAAGAAGTAAACGTGGTTTTGGAAACCTGATAACCCAATTGAACATTCGCTTTGTGCTTTGGAATTCTACGTGCCAAGGTTTCTTTATATTCAGTAAAGGAATAGTTCGCTTCAATAGATATTTTTTCTATGGGAGTCGTATTCAATTCCACCTCTACACCTCTTGCATTTAATAAATCAGCCGCATTCAAATATCCACCATCAATCCATAAAACAGTATTTTTTTCTTCTCTATTGAAAAACACTCCAGAGATTCTAAAATTATCATTCATTTTATACTCTATCCCCGCTTCTATGGTTAAATTTTCTTCTGGTTTTAAGTTAGGATTAGCCCCGAAATCGCCATACAAATGAGATAAAGATGGGGTTATAAAAGAGGTGCTGTAGGATCCGAAAATCTTCGTATAGCCGCTATCGGATTTAAGTGAAAACGATGGATTAAAATTATAAATAAAATGGGGTCCATATACATTATGGTTATTTAAACGAACACCAGCATTCATATGAAAACCAACGTCTGAAACATATACAAAGTTTGCATATGGATCTGTGATATTAAACGTTTCATCCTTAGAAAACGTTGCTTTATTTTCAATTAGATTTAATCCAATAATTGTATAAAACGTTTCGTCAAACACATATTTATTATAAAAATCAAATACCAAGTTCTTGGATTTATAAAGCGATGGATAGGTAGAAACAAACGCCCTGTCATATTCACTGTATGCTGCACTCAAATTAAGACTTCCCTCTGTGTATTTGAATTGCGAAGACACCCCAACACGCGTTTGAGAGCTGTTAAATTCTTCGGCGGTATCCACAAAATTAAAGTTCGCATCATATCCATCAACATCTGATTTTGAATCGGTGAAGTTACCGTATAAGTTTAAAGAAAATGCTGTACTGAATTTATAGCCAAGGTTTACATCAATCCCGTATCTAGAAAACGCATCTTTCTCATTGGTATCGCTAATTGCAGCCGACAATCCATCCGAAAATTGATTATTAAAAGCTGTGCGGTAAGTAAACTTATTTAAAGTACCACTAAAAGCAACGCTGTTATTAAAATCAGCAATATTGTAATTTTGATCGGATTCTGTTTGATTGGTTCCAACACTAGAAGAATAAATAGCACTTAATTTCTTAGCATTCGCAACTTTAGTGGTAATACTCACAACGGCGGCAGCGGCTCCACTTCCATAAAGTGTACTTGAAGCCCCTTTAATAATTTCAATAGATTCGATTTGATTCAAATCGAGCAGCCTAAAATCATAGCCTCCTGAAATTTGAGAGGGATCGTTGACTTGAATACCATCAATTAAAACTAAAACTTGTCGGTTTCGTCCTCCCCTAACATACACTCCTAAGTTTTGTCCGGCATTACTTCTACTACCATTAATTTCAATGCCACTTTTAGTGTTTATCAGTTCAGAAATGGTACGGCCTTGGTTATTTTGAATCTCTTGTGGAGTGATTTTAATGACTGTTTTTCCCGAATTTTCACGTTTTAATTCAAAACGAGAATCGGTGACAACAACTTCGTCAAGGGATTCTTCATTGATGTTTTGGGCAATAATTTGAGTTTGGGCACATAAAAAGAGTGCAATCAGTAGGTAAGACTTGTAAGTCATTTAAATTTAATTACTCGAAATAGTAAGGCATACGTATTCATATGAAAACTTCTATCCCGAAAGTTTAACATTGTTTTTTGAATAAGGCAGGTCTCCTGGCTAACGTCTTTTGATAAGTCTTCCCAGAAAATTCCAGTGACAAAGAATAGAATCAAAAGCATTTTGCGAATGCAAAACTAAGTGTACAGTTGCGGGAACAGCTCTGGAATTTAACCAGATTCCCTTTTAATTGAACATCCATAAAAATAAATATTCAAACCATAATTCGTATCAAATGTAAAAAAATTATGGTACAAAAGATTGGATTAATCTAAAAATTATTATTTTTACTGAAAATAATTCCAATGTCAAATACCTACTTCACTAAAAAACAAATTGTTATAATAGCATTCATGCTTTTTGCTGTTTTATTTAGACTCCTACCACATCTCCCAAATTTCACACCCATTACTGCTATTGCTCTCTTTGGTGGGCTGTATTTCAGTAATAAATCCATGGCATATTTAGTGCCGCTATTTATTATGGTGTTGTCCGATCTCTTTTTAGGGTTTCACACCATTTCAATCGTTGTGTATGCCGCATTTTTACTGGTCAGTTTTATTGGAACTCGAACCAAAAAACCATCTTTATTTACAATTTTGTTGAGCAGCATAAGTTTTTTCATCATTACTAATTTTGGGGTTTGGCTCATTGGTTATCCAAAAACCTGGACTGGTTTGGTAGAATGTTACACTTTAGCAATTCCATTTTTTAGAAATTCTCTTTTAGGAGATTTCTTTTATTCTGGTGTAATGATTCTTGGGTTTAATTATGTTCAAAAAAAATACCTTAATTTAGCCTAAGAGATTTTACGCTTTTTATTTTCTTTTTAACCAAACACCTTTTAATTAAAGGTTTAACTTATCTATTATGGAATTTATCATTCTAGCTTGTATTGTGATTGGCTTTGTTTTATTGGCACTGTATCTAAAACAGCCTAACACTAATTTAGAACAGCAACTAGAACAGAAAGATTCCAGGATTTCACAGTTAGAAAATGAAGGGATCGAAAAAGAGACACATCTTTCTAATCTCAAGAAGCAATTGGATATTGCTTCTGCAAAAACAGAAGCCTTTGAACAACTAAAGATTGAAAAAGCAAAACTTGAAGAAGGAATTAAACGTCTAGAAATTGAGCGAAATGATTTAAAAGTGCAAACCGTTTCATTACAAAAAGCTGAAGAAGGCAGACAACTAGAATCTAAAAAACACATTGCTACAGCAGTAACACTACAAGAATCTTTAGAAAAAGAAAAAGAACGACTTAACGATGATCGTGTTAAGGAAAAAGAAGACCAACTAAATAAAATGAAGTTAAAATGGTCTGAACATGAAAAAGATGTTGAAAATCATATTCAACAAATATGTAGAAATAATATTATTACATACGTAAGTCAAGAAGATTTTCCACACCCTAGAAATAAACCTGATAATTCTATTGAAATTATGGATCAGCTGGTTGTTTTTGATGCAAAAAGTCCAGCAAATGACGACCTAACAAATTTCCCTAAATACATCAAACTACAAACTGAAAGTTTAAAAAAATATGCCAAGCACGACAATGTAAAAAATGATTTATTTTTAGTCATTCCTTCTAATACTCTAGATGTTATTGATCAGTTTCATTATAATATTGGCGATTATAACGTGTATATTATCACTAAAGATGCTCTCGAACCTATTATATTGAGTCTAAAGAAAATAGAAGAATATGAGTTTGCTGACAAACTAAGTCCCGAAGATCGCGATAACGTGTGTAGAATCATTGGTAAATTTGCACATACTACTAAAAGACGTATTCAAATAGATGAATTTTTTGCACGAGAGTTTTTAGATACTCTAAGCAAAGCTGGAACCCAACTTCCGAGAGAAATCCTAGAAAATGTCATCAAATTTGAAAATGCGGAAAAGCTAAACCCTCCAATGGAAAAGCGAAATAAACAAATTTTAACAAAGGATTTAAAAGAGCAAGTTGACAAACTCCAAAACGAGATGCAACTACGTGAGATTCCGAAAATTGAATCTAAAATAGATTTTGATCAATAGTCTTTAAGTACCAATTAAAACGAGCGTGCTAAGTTAAATCCAAAATACACATCGCCTTCCGCCCAATCGCCTGTACTAGTTCCAAAAACTCCGTTGGTATTCATGGATTGAGAATTGGTGAAATGTAACTGAAAAATATGTCCACCAGTTTCTAAATCCACTCCAATAGAAAAGGGGTTGTTATATAAGGACGTTGCACTTCTGTTTAAATGCATGCCATATTCCATGTTAACAGACCAACGACTTCCTAACTTATAACGTCCACCTAAAGCAACTGCATATTGTGAATTGTCTTGTGAATTATCTATTACATAGTTATCATGAAAAAATGTAGGAGCCACTAACAGAGAAAGTTCTTTTGTTATTTTTCGAGAGATCAAAAGTTGACCTACATAACTCAAACGGTGCTCAAATCTTAACTTCGGCAAATTATCCGTATCAAGTGCAGTGTTTGCTAAAACGGAGGTATATCCTACCATAGTAAACGGCAGCTTTCCTTCTTGTTGTCTTGCCAATCTAAACTTGGTGGCAAGCTCATAAATCTTTTGATTAGAACTTCGAGAAGCACTCACATTAAAATGATCTGAAATCCCATACACAAAGTTCAAATGGGTTACGGCTTCATCCAATCCAAATAAATTTTCAAAACCATTTTTAACTGTTCCAAAGCGATGGGATACAATAAAGTTAAATCCACCTTTCGCGACTAACTTGGTCGATTCAAAATTTATAACCTTCAACCCCTTAAATACTGCCGAAGCATATACAGGAGCTTGGTTGTCTGTATCTATTTCGCTCAATAAATCTTCTTGAGAAAAAAGGAGTACACTAAAAAATAAAAATAAGGATGTGAGAGTATGTTTCATTGGTTAAAGTTAAAAAAAAACCATTAAAAATGCATCTAATGGTTTTTAAAAATTATGATACAGTAGTTATTATTGTTTAATGATACGTTTTGTTTGAGTGAAATCCCCTGAACTAATATTCATAATAAAAACTCCTGTACTCCACTCGGACGTATTGATTTTTGAATTCCATTGATCCATTTCAGATTGAAAAACCAAAGTTCCTAAAACACTGTACACTGCAATATTTGCTTTTTGTATGCTTGCAGGAAACTGAACATTCAGTTCTCTATGAGTTGGATTTGGATACACATCAAATTCTGGGATAAGTGCAACATCAGAAGTTCCAAGCGATGGAGTAGCTCCACCTCTAGAACCATGATTAGCTAAATTAAGACTAGTTCCCTTAGCCCAAAGCAATGGTAAAGTTGTGCTGCTTGTGGTAAATACATAATCATTAGAATCGCCCGTATTTAGCGCTCGAGTCGCTACAATTGTACGTACGCCACTCGTAACCGTATTACTTGATTCTGTCCAATCTTGAGAAGCATCGACATTTGGAGCATTCGTTCCTCCTGTCATATTTCGATCTGATAAACCACTACTAGAATAAATGATTGCATCTTCACCTCCAGAACCCATTGAATTTCCAGAAGCTGTATTTAAAGCGACTCCTAGCCATACGGTACTAGGCCCCACCATTGTCATAGTAACTTGATTCGTGCTGCCATTTACATCAAACTGCACCGTGAAATCAGAAGTAAGATTTACAACCCCTGTGGAAACATTTTGCGCAAACGCTAAAGAGGTTATTAATAATGTAATAATAAAAGTAATTTTTTTCATAAATATGTGTTTTTAGAATTATTTATTTAAAATGGTATTTAATGTTTTGTCGTTGTGCATTTTTGCAAAATCTAAAGGGGATTGTCCTACATTATTTTTCATAAAAGCACTCGCACCTGTCTCAATGAGTAGAGTTGCGAGTTCTTGATTGTTAAACATTACAGCATAATGCAATGCAGTCGCCCCATTGGCATCGGTAAGGTTAGGATCTGCTCCCGCTTCTACTAAGGATTTGGCAATTTCTAGATGCCCTTTAACCACAGCAGCCATTAAAGGCGTGCCATCATCGCTATTGCCGTTGATGTTGTCAACCTTATCAATTAGGTAGTTCGCAACTTCAATGTTATTATAATACGCCGCAAGGGTGAGTGGAGAACTTCCTCTCTTATTCAAGGTATCTACTAACTCGGGGTTAGAAGAATAAAGGGCATCCATTTCTTCTACAGTTCCGGTGCGCGCACAGTCAAATACATCGGTTTGGGCGAAGGAGAAATTGAACATTATAACAAGTAATAGATACTTCATAAATTATTTTACAATACTACATTGATCGAGTTTAATCTCTTCTAATAAATCATCAAATCCAATACAACGGCCTTTTACAGCAAGTGAATCATTTACTTTTAAATCACTGTTTAGAGCCTCAAATTGACAATAAATTTTATTGCTAATTGTTATATTTCCAGTATTCACAGAGGTTATCAAACCTGAAACAACAACTGTTTGATCTAAATATTTTAATTCTGCTTGATGAGAATCGGCTTTAAATTCATTAAAAATAGATTCCGCATCTAGAGTGTAAATAACAGATTCTTCGCTAATCGATCTGTGGTCTGGATACAGGTAATTGTAAGCAAAAATTATACCAACAATTGAAATAAGAACGACTATAATTTTGTTTCTCATAAACATGGGTTTCATTCCAAAAATAAAGATTAATACTCAATTCTATAGAGTTTAAACAAAAAAGAATTAAATTTGGAAGAAGTAAATATCCTATTTTATGAAATTAACACCATTTATTTTTACAATTTGTTTGGCGGTTTTTATGTTTTCATGTACAAATGCGAGTGAAAATGACCTCATAGACCAAGTAGATCCAGAATTAGTTATTACATATTCAGAACACATAAAACCTATTTTTGATTCCAACTGTATTACTTGCCATTCCAACCCGGCAATCAATGGTGCTGGAGTTCCATTAACAACACTAAGTGAGGTTCAGAGTTCAATTGAAAACACAAATCTTATAGAGCGTATTAACAAACAGTCTGGTGAAGGCGGATTTATGCCACTTGGCGGATCCCGAATCCCACAAGCATCTATTGATTTGATTGTACAGTGGCAGTCAGAAGGGTTTGCCGAGTAACATATCGCTAAAACAATGATAAACTTATATTTCCTTTTTTTCTTTATTTCTTTGATGGGATTTTCACAAGAGAAATATTTGACCAAATCTGGGGTGTTAAATTTTGAAGCAAGTGTTGAATCTTTTGAAGAAATAAAAGCAACCAATACTAATGTAACCGCGATTTTAAATACATCCAATGGACAATTTGCAGCCCTTGCCTTAGTTAAAGGATTTCGTTTTAAAAATGCGCTCATGGAAGAGCATTTCAATGAAAATTATGCTGAGTCAGATGAGTTCCCCAAAGCGACTTTTAAAGGGGAGTTAGGTGGTTTTTCTATAGAAAATCTTCAAAACTCTTACAGTATCAATGGCACACTGAGTTTTCATGGAGTCACAAATCCAATTGAAAATGTGTCTGTAGAAGTCACAACTTTAAAAAATGCGTTACAACTCAAGGGGTCTTTTGTAATAACTCCCAACGATTTTGGTATTAAAATTCCAAGCATTGTCAGTTCCAAAATTGCAGAACGTGTTACTGTTGTATTTGACTTTGAATTGCTAAAAAATTAGATTAAAAAAAAAGCCACTAAAAGCGGCTTTTTATCTTAATTTATAAAACAACTTTTACTTACTCAAATACATTTTTCGTCTTGAGTATAAATTGTAAAAATCATCATCTTTTAAACTGTCTATAAAAAGAATACTCTCTCCAGTACTTTTCATTTCAGGACCCAATTGTTTATTAACATTTGGAAATTTATTGAATGAGAATACGGGTTGTTTAATCGCATAACCTTCCAACTGTGGATTGAAGTCAAAATCAGTGACTTTCTTATCACCTAACATTACTTTAGTGGCATAATTCACATAAGGTTCGCCATAGGCTTTTGCGATAAATGGAACGGTACGAGACGCTCTAGGATTGGCTTCAATGATATATACCATATCATCTTTTACAGCAAACTGTATGTTTATAAGACCGACGGTATTAAGTGCCAAAGCAATTTTTTTGGTATGATCTTTAATTTGTTGCATGACTAAGTTACCTAAGTTAAATGGTGGCAAGGTTGCATTACTATCACCAGAGTGGATTCCGCAGGGCTCAATATGCTCCATAATTCCTATGATGTACACGTTTTCACCATCGCAGATCGCATCGGCTTCGGCTTCAATTGCACCATCCAAATAATGGTCTAACAACAATTGATTCCCAGGCATTTGACTTTGTAATTCAACAACGTGTTTTTCAAGTTCTTCTTTGTTAATTACAATTTTCATTCCCTGTCCTCCAAGTACATAAGAAGGTCGAACTAAGATTGGAAAATCCAATACATCCGCAATTGCAGCTGCTTCGTCGGCTGTAGTAGCAATATCAAACTCCGGGTATGGAATGTTATTCTCTTTCAAAAGATTAGAAAACAAGCCTCTATCCTCTGCTAAGTCTAAAGATTCAAAACTGGTTCCTAATATTTTTACGCCGTATTTGGTTAGTTTTTCAGCAAGTTTTAAAGCTGTTTGACCTCCCAACTGGACAATCACTCCTTCTGGTTTTTCATGTTTGATAATGTCGTAAATATGTTCCCAAAATACAGGTTCAAAATATAATTTATCTGCCGTATCAAAATCAGTCGAAACTGTTTCGGGGTTACAGTTGATCATAATGGTTTCATAGCCACATTCTGCAGCTGCTAAAACGCCGTGCACACAACAGTAATCAAACTCGATTCCTTGACCAATTCGATTGGGCCCTGAACCTAATACAATGACTTTTTTCTTATCGGAAACAACACTTTCATTATCTGAAAAACGAAGACCATCAGCTGTTTCCATATCACCTTCAAATGTTGAATAATAATAAGGTGTTTTAGCTTCAAACTCCGCGGCACAAGTGTCCACTAATTTATAAACACGATTGATTCCAAGTTCTTCACGTTTATTATAAACTTGACTTTCTAAACAGCCTAGCATGTGTGCAATCTGTCGATCTCCATAACCTTTTTGCTTTGCTTCAAGTAATAAAGGTTTTTCTATAGAATCAATTTTATAGGTAGAAATTTCATTTTTGAGATGATGTAATTCTTCGTATTGTTTTAAAAACCACATGTCAATTTTAGTGATTTCATGAATACGACTTAATGGGATTCCCATCTGAATGGCATCATATATAATAAACACACGATCCCAAGAAGCGTGCGTTAGTTTTTCAATAATTTGATCGTAATTTTTATTTTCTTTACCGTCAGCCCCTAAACCATTTCGTTTAATTTCGAGCGATTGGGTGGCTTTGTGTAGTGCTTCTTGAAACGAGCGTCCAATACCCATCACTTCTCCAACAGATTTCATTTGTAACCCTAGGGTTCTATCAGATCCTTCAAATTTATCAAAGTTCCATCGTGGAATTTTAACAATTACATAATCCAAGGTTGGTTCAAACAAGGCGGATGTTGATTTTGTAATTTGATTGCTTAATTCATCCAAGTGATATCCCAATGCTAATTTAGCTGCAATTTTTGCAATTGGATAGCCTGTTGCTTTACTTGCTAATGCCGAAGATCGCGATACACGCGGATTAATTTCGATGGCAATAATGTCTTCATTTTCATCTGGAGACACTGCAAATTGAACATTACATCCTCCAGCAAAATCTCCAATACTTCGCATCATATGAATGGCCATATCACGCATCCGTTGATAAGTACGATCGCTTAAAGTCATCGCAGGAGCTACGGTAATAGAGTCCCCTGTATGAATCCCCATTGGATCCATATTTTCAATCGAACAAATGATGACAACATTGTTGTTAGCATCTCTTAATAACTCGAGTTCATATTCTTTCCATCCAAGTAGAGCCTTGTCAATCATAACTTCATGAATTGGAGATATTTCCAATCCACGGGTTAACAATTCATCAAAATCTTCTTCTTTATGTACAATAGCAGCACCGGCACCTCCCAAAGTAAAAGAAGCTCTAATAACCAATGGAAAACCAAATTCTTGAGCTATTTCTTTTCCTTTTAAGAAAGAGGTTGCTGTGGCTTGAGGCGCCATAGGAATCCCAATTTTAAGCATCAGCTCACGGAACTTCTCTCTGTCTTCGGTAATATTAATAGCATCAATATCGACTCCAATAATATCCACACCAAAATCTGTCCAAATTCCTTTTTCATCCGCCTCAATACAAAGATTTAAAGCAGTTTGTCCGCCCATCGTTGGGAGTACCGCATCAATTTGTGGATGTTCTTTTAAAATTTTTATAATTGATTTGGTTGTCAATGGAAGTAAATATACATGATCGGCCATCGCTGGGTCGGTCATGATAGTTGCTGGATTTGAATTGATTAGAATTGTTTCAATTCCATCTTCTCTAAGAGAACGAAGTGCTTGTGTTCCGGAATAATCAAATTCACAGGCCTGTCCGATGACGATGGGTCCCGAACCTATAATTAAAATTGATTTAAGATCTTTATTTTTAGGCATTTTTAATTGTAATTGATTGTATTATAATATTAGATACGAAATTAAGTAACGTTTGGATATAAAAAAAGGCATTGCTACGAGCAATACCTTTAATATATTAACAATTGTTAATCATTATTTTTTGTGACGAAGTTCTGAAGAAACACTTACTTTCTTTCTTCCTTTTGCACGTCTTCTAGCAAGAACTTTTCTTCCGTTAGCAGAAGCCATTCTTTCTCTAAAACCATGTTTGTTTTTTCTTTTTCTTTTCGATGGCTGAAACGTTCTTTTCATTTTAATATATTTTTAAACTTTTTCTAGTATTGTTGTCTTTAAAAAATGCGCTCAAGTCCTCACTCTAAGCGCGGTGCAAATATACAAAGAGTTTTTACTTTGACAAACCTAATTTTAAAATAATTTTGATTTGTTTTTACTACCTTTGTAGTCGCAAAATAAATAACTCTTAGCCATGTTTAATAAAAATATAAAATTAGTTCTTGCTACAGCCATCATGGCTTATGCTATATATCAAATTACAGAAACCTATGTTGGAAATGGGATTATGCTCATTATCTTGGCTTTGGTCTTTATATTTTTATATTTTAAAAATGAGATGATTCTTTTAGCGTTTCTAAAACTAAGAAAACAAGATTTTCCTGGAACAGATCGCTTACTCAATAAAATCAAAAATCCAAAATCGGCATTGACAAAAAAACAACAAGGATATTATAATTTCTTAAAAGGAATTATGGTTTCTCAGACAAACATGAACGATGCTGAAAAATATTTTAAAACCGCCATCAGCTTTGGATTATCGATGGATCATGATTTAGCCATGGCTAAATTAAATTTAGCAGGAATTGCTTTTACAAAACGTCGAAAACTAGAAGCTCAAAAATTACTACAAGAAGCACAAAAACTAGACAAAAGAGATATGTTGTCTGAGCAAATCAAAATGATGAAGCAACAGATGAAAAAAGCATCGATTCCAAATCAACATTATGTTGGACAGCATCGAGGTGGAAAGCGTCGTTAGTTTACACGATCATAATACCCTTTATCAGGGATTTCTAAGGTGTATAATTTTCTAGATTTATTGTTTAAAAAGCCTTCTCTTAACCAAGGATTGTGGATTTTTAATTGCTTATAATTAAGTCCCAATTTACGAGCAAACTCCACAAAGTCGGTCACTGCAGTATCCAATTGAATTTTGGATGTTGGTATGGGCGCATACAAATCCGCTTCAGTAAAGTTGAAACCGTATTTTTTGGGATGATTTAAAATTTCTTTTAAGGCAACAATTCTAAAAATGTATCGACCTGTCTCCTCTCCTAACAATAAATCATAATAGTTTGTAACCTGTTGTTTTTCAAGTTGATTTGAAATCCCCCGAATGCCAGCATTGTAAGCCGCCGCCGCAAGGGTCCAATCACCAAATTTCTCTTTGGCTTTTAAAATATAGTTACAGGCCACATGCGTGGATAATTCTAAATGGTAACGTTCATCAACATTTGAATTAATTTCCAACCCATATTCTTTGCCTGTTGCTTCCATAATTTGCCAAAACCCCTTAGCTCCTGCTGGAGAGGTTACATTTTGAAGGCCACTTTCAATAAGTGCTAAATATTTAAAATCATCTGGAATTCCATACGATTTTAAAATTGGCTCGATCACTGGAAAATAGCGGTGTGATCGTTTAAATAATAACAATCCGTTTGACTGCCAATAGGTGTTTACAAGCAGCTCACGATCCATTCGTTCTCGAATATCGGGGGTAAAAACAGGCAATACCTCTCCAGAAAAATCAAGGGCTGTTGGAATTTCTAACGCATAAACGTTATAATCATTTACAGTTGAATTGTTTTTATTTTCAAAATTTGGATGACTCGTAAAAGCTAGAACAAGAAATCCAATAAAAGAAATTGTCCCAATAGAAAAAAAAACGGTTTTAAAGTAGTGCATAATAACAAGGGTTTATTGGTTTAAAAATACAAAAAATAGTCAAGCTCGCATCAACTAAGAATCAAATTTGGCAAATTTTCATTCAACCATTTAAATTTATTTAAAATCATAATATGGGTTCCGCCTTCCACAACAATACAATTTTCAATATTATCAATTGGAAAAATGATATCCTTATTTCCATGAATATGAACTAAATTAGGATCGCTCTCATCTTGATGCCAAGACACCAGCTGTTTAATGGCCCAATCTAAATAGCGTTTATCTGTAATGGATAAGTACTGTTTGTATAAATCGAGACGCTTCACAATGGGTTTTCCAAAAGCATATTTGGAGAGCAAATCAATATTTTGAGCAAATAGGCTGGTTGGGACTAATTTATAGACCTTTGTTTTTCCTGCCAATTGGAGATGGAGTGGTAATTCTTGACGGGTTTTAACACTAGAAATGATGACAATTTTTCTAAAATTATGAACCAAATTCATTTCTTGTGCAATGATCCCTCCAAAAGAGACGCCTACCAAAACTGCATTGGAATGTTTGATTTTAGAACAAAAACGTAATGCGTACTCAGAAATAGACTCTTCTTCGTAGGGAATCATCCATTCCAAAAAGTGAATTTCAAACCTATCAGTGTCTAATTTAATATTTTTAAAAATGCTAGGATTTGCTGCTAACCCAGGTAAAAAATAGACAGGTATTTTATTTTCATTTTGATGCACTTAGCAAATATATTAACTAGTTAGATTATTTTTTGTAAATTTGTATCCTAGAAATTATCTCAAACCGACTGAAAAACACTCTATCATGGTTGACGCTTCTAATTTAACAGACAATGCTTTTTTACGCCAATACGAATTAACGGTTGATGGTGAAATGGCTACCCTAGAATATTCTCAACAAGAACGAAAAATTTTCTTAACAAAACTAAATATTCCTGAAAATTTAAAGTCTGATGAATTTATCGAAGACTTTTTAAAAATCGTTTTAGAGAATATTGTTGAGAAAAATATTAGTGTGGTTCCTACAAGCCCACCAGTAGCAAAATTTATACGAAGAAATCGTCGTTACAAAAAAATGCTTCCTGTAGGGATTCGTATCTAAATTCTTAGGCGAATACTTGTTCAAATTCAAACCTTACCAATCCATCTGAATCAATTTCAGTAAGTGTTATTTCATGCAAGGTGTTTACAAGCTCTGGATTCCAAGGTGCTTTTACCTTGACATAATTTTCTGTAAAACCATGAATATAGCCTTCTTTATTTTCTCCTTCAAATAACACGGTTCGCTTCCTCCCTATCTGACTTTCATAAAATGCCCGTCGTTTTTTGGCAGACAACCCTCTGAGCATTTTACTGCGTTTCGAACGCACGGATTTTGGCACAACTCCAGCAAGCGTTACAGCATGGGTATTTGGACGTTCGGAATACGTAAATACATGTAAATAAGAAATATTTAATGCATTTAAAAAATTATATGTTTCTAAAAATAAATCGTCTGTTTCTCCTGGAAAACCAACAATGACATCTACCCCAATACAAGCATCTGGCATTACGCTTTTGATATGCTCGACTCGATCTTGATAAAGTTCTTTCATATAACGTCTTCGCATCGCTTTGAGCATTACATTACTTCCACTTTGTAAAGGAATATGAAAATGAGGTACAAAAGAATTGCTTTGTGATACAAAATTAATAGTACTGTCTTTTAATAAATTAGGTTCAATAGATGAAATTCGGAGGCGGTGAATTCCTTCAACAGTATCCAATGCTTGTACCAATTCAAAAAAGGTGTGTTCGTGCTTTTTATTTCCAAATTCGCCTTTTCCGTAATCTCCAATATTGACTCCGGTTAAAACAATTTCTTTAATTCCCTGTTCTGCTATTTTTTTGGCATTATCCAACACATTCTGAAGCGTGTCAGATCGTGAAATTCCACGCGCCAACGGAATGGTGCAGTACGTACATTTATAATCGCACCCATCTTGAACTTTCAAAAAAGCACGTGTACGATCGCCAATCGAGTAACTACTTACATAAAAATCGGCATCTTCAATCTCACAAGAATGAATCGCAGCTGTTTCATTTTTGGTAAGTTCATTTAAATAATCGGTTATTTTAAACTTTTCAGTTGCTCCTAGTACCAAATCAACTCCATTGACAGCTGCCAATTCTTCGGGTTGTAATTGTGCATAGCAACCCACTGCGACAACAAATGCTTCCGGATTTGAACGTTGAGCTTGTTTTACAATCGTTTTAAAACGTTTGTCAGCATTCTCGGTTACAGAACATGTATTAATGACGTAAACATCCGCAAATTCAGAAAACTCAACACGATTAAAACCTTCATCTTGAAAGTTTCGTGAAATTGTTGCTGTTTCGGAAAAATTTAATTTACACCCTAAAGTATAAAAAGCGACTTTTTTTCTATCAATCATTCTTGTACTTTTACCAAGTGGACAAATTTACAATTATCATCTATAATGACAAAACAAGCTTCTAATTACTTCTGGCTACGAATCGGAGGTCTTCTATTTTTTAGCACTTTATTTTTAGGGTGCAACACAAGTACTAATGAAGCTAGAAACAAGCAGGTGTTTCGATACAACGAACATAAAAATATTGGCTCTTTAGATCCCGCATTTGCAAAAGACAACGCAGATATTTCGGCAGTCAATCAATTATTTAACGGCTTGGTTCAGATGGATTCTTTAATGAATGTGGTGCCCGCCATTGCGAATTCGTGGCAAATTTCAGAAAATGCGAAAGTATATACCTTTGAGCTTAGATCTGATGTGTATTTCCATACGCATGAATTATTTGGAACAGAGCAAACACGTACGGTCACTGCTCATGATTTTGTCTTTAGTTTTGATCGTTTAAGAGATCCTAAATTAGCATCCCCAGGAGGTTGGGTGCTTCAAAATGTAGAGTCCTACAAAGCCTTGAGTGAACAACGTTTTCAAATCACTTTAAAATCGCCTTTTCCTGCCTTTTTAGGGCTTTTAACAATGAAGTATTGCAGTGTAGTGCCCAAAGAAATTGTAGCGCACTATGGAGCTAATTTCAGATCAAACCCGATTGGAACTGGTCCTTATAAATTTAAACGTTGGGAAGAAAATATTAAATTAATCTTTAGAAAAAACAACCGCTATTTTGAAACCAATCGTAAAGGGGATAAACTCCCTTATTTGGAAGCGGTATCTATTACGTTTTTGGCAGACAAACAGAGTGAATTTCTTCAATTTATCCAAGGGAATATTGACTATATCTCTGGTTTAGACGCTTCTTATAAGGATGATATTTTACGCGCTGATGGGATGTTGAAACCAAGGTATGCCTCAAGTGTAAGGATGCTAAGAGCCCCTTATTTAAATACTGAATATTTAGGGTTTTATATGGATTCAGAAGTTTCTGAATACCAAAGTGAACTCATTCGACAAGCTGTGAATTACGGCTTTGATCGCTCCAAAATGATGAAGTACTTAAGAAACGGTATTGGAATTCCTGCAGTAGGCGGTTTTATTCCAAAGGGGCTTCCAGGACACAATAAAAATGTTGGCTATGACTATCAACCCGAAAAAGCAAAACAACTTTTAGAAACCTATCGAATTGAATCAGGGAATCCACAACCAATTATCACATTAACAACCACTTCAAATTATCTGAGTTTTAGTGAATTTATTCAACGTGAATTACAATCTATGGGGTTGACCATTCAAATTGACGTGATGCCACCATCCTCTTTAAAATCTGCTAAATCAAATGGAAAAGTCGATTTATTTCGAGCGAGTTGGGTGGCAGATTACCCCGATGCTCAGAATTATTTATCTCTATTTTACAGTGGAAATTTTGCGCCTAACGGTCCAAATTACACTCACTTTAAAAATGCACAATTTGACATCTGGTATGAACAAGCAATGCTTGAAACAGATCAAACAAAACGCATTAATCTCTATCAAAAAATGGATGCATTAGTGATCGAAAAAGCGCCAGTAGTCGTGTTGTTTTATGATGAAGTGATTCGATTTACAGGAATTGGTGTTACAGGATTGGGTATTAATCCTACAAATTTACTAGAACTAAAAAACGTTCAAAAGAATTAATCGGTTCTGTAAGTTGCTGACCGTTTAAAGACATGCTCTAAGATTGCGGACTCTTGTGCTGTAAATTCCATTCCTCGGCGTTTCATCACAACTTCAGCTACTTCTAAAGCTTTAGAAGTTAAATAGGTTGTAAACCCTTTAGACCCTCCCCAACTGAAACTAGGAATAAAATTTCGAGGAAAACCACTGCCAAAAATATTGGCACTCACTCCTACAACAGTCCCCGTGTTGAACATCGTATTAATGCCACATTTACTATGATCCCCCATCATTAATCCACAAAATTGAAGCCCTGTTTTAGCAAAATTTTCAGTTTCATAGCTCCACAATCGTACCTCAGCATAGTTGTTTTTAAGGTTTGAATTATTGGTATCTGCTCCCAAATTACACCATTCTCCAATCACAGAGTTTCCTAAAAACCCATCGTGAGCTTTATTGGCATACCCAAAGAATACAGAATTATTGACTTCGCCACCAACTTTGGAATGAGGTCCAACAGTCGTTGGTCCATAAATTTTAGTTCCCATTTTAAGGGTTGAGCCTTCACAAAGTGCAAAAGGGCCTCTTACCATACTGCCTTCCATAATTTCGGAATTTTTACCTATATAAATGGGACCATCAGTGGCGTTAAGGACACAAAGCGGTAATTTAGCACCTTCTTCAATAAATATAGCTTCTGGATTAAAAGCTACTGTTTTTTCAGGAATTGATGCGGATGTTCTCTCGGCTGTTATCAGATTAAAATCTGCTTGTATAGCTGCTCCGTTTTTGGAAAAAATATCCCAAGTAGTTTCAACTTTTAACGGAGGTTCTTCAGATTGAAGTACTTCCAACGAATTCACATCTATTTCTTGATCTTCCAAGCTAAAAAAAGCAACCATTGTATCGCCATCGTAAATAGCCTGATTTTCTTTTAGATTTTTAATTTGAGTTACTAAAACTTTAGATGGCAAATACGACGCATTGATCATGACGTTCTGCTCCATTTCAACCATCGGATATTTATCAGAAAGGTAATCCTCCGTTACTGTGGTGGTGGTCGCTCCTAAAGATAATTCCCATTTTTCACGAATTGTCAAAATCCCAATACGGATATCTGCAACAGGGCGTGTATAGGTAAATGGCAATAATGCATCTCTATGTTCTCCGTCAAAAAGTATATAATTCATACAATAGCTTTGTGTAAAAATAAGAAAAGCCTTTCAATAGATGAAAGGCTTTTGCAGTATAATTAAAATAAATGTAATTATTTTTTGAATTTTGCGTATTTAGTTTTGAACTTATCGATACGTCCTGCTGTATCTACTAATTTAGATTTACCAGTGTAATAAGGGTGTGATGTTCTAGATATTTCCATTTTAATTAATGGATATTCTACACCGTCAACTTCTAAAGTTTCATTAGTGTCTGCAGTTGACTTTGTTAAAAACACATCGTCGTTTGACATGTCTTTAAATGCTACTACTCTGTAATTATCTGGGTGTATATCTTTTTTCATCACTTAAACTATTAAATTCGATTTTTCGAGTTGCAAATTTATATATTTTTTACAAAACTACAACAGTTTATTAATTTTATTTTTTTTATTAAAAATGTAACATATCTTTGAGGTCTGAGTCTTATAATTATAACTTAACTTAAAACATAAAAAAACAATGGAACCAACAACAAAATCATCTGCAATTAATAATGGGCTTTACTTAGGCGCTATTTTATCTCTTGTCTCTGTACTAATTTACGCTGTCAATCTGGATTTATTCACCGAGTGGTGGCTAGGAATTATTTTATTTGTAGTCGTTGTCGCATATGGCGTCATTTCTGCTGTAAAATCTAGAAGAATTTTAAACGGATTTATTAGCTTCAAACAAGCCTTTACTTCTTATTTTATTACTACAGCTATTGGAACATTGATTGCTACCGTCGTAGGAATCGCTATTTTTACGTTTATTGATCCTGAAGCGGCTACTTATTTAAACGAGCAAATATTATTAGTCACCAAACAAACCATGGAACGTTTTGGAATGCCTCAAGAAGCAATGCAAGCAGCTTTGGATGAAGCTGCAAAAAAAGATAACTTTTCATTGGGAATGCAAAGTCAAGCATTTGTTTTTAGACTTGCTTTTTACGCGGTTGTTGGACTAATTGTTGCATTAATCGTTAAGAAAACTGACAATAAAGAAGCTTAAATTCGTTACTTTTGACTTTCAAAAGTAACTGAGATGGATATATCAGTAGTTATACCACTACTTAACGAACAAGATTCCTTAGAAGAATTACACGATTGGATTGTGTCTGTGATGCAGTCCAATCAATTTTCATATGAACTTCTTTTTATAGATGATGGTAGTTCTGATTATTCTTGGGAAGTTATCCAAAAACTTTGTACTAAAAACACAGCAGTAATAGGTCTTCGATTTTCTAAAAACTTTGGAAAGTCTCAAGCCCTACACGCTGGGTTTGCAAAAGCCACAGGAACTGTTGTCATCACTATGGATGCCGATTTACAAGACAGTCCAGATGAAATCCCTGAACTCTATCAACTTATCATAGAGCAAAATCACGACATTGTGTGTGGTTGGAAAAAGAAACGCTACGATTCATTTTTCGCGAAAAATTTACCTTCAAAATTATTTAATTGGGCTGCCAGAAAAATATCTGGACTGACACTTCATGACTTTAATTGTGGCTTAAAAGCCTACAATAATGAGGTTGTAAAAACCATTGAGGTTTATGGTGAAATGCACCGTTATATCCCCGTGTTAGCGGTCAATGCAGGGTTTACGGACATCGTAGAAAAAGTGGTTATTCATCAAGCAAGAAAATATGGAAAAACAAAATTTGGCATGGAACGATTTATAAATGGGTTTTTAGATTTGATTACAATATGGTTTACCTCCAAGTTTGGAAGACGCCCAATGCACTTTTTTGGATTCTTAGGGGTTATCATGTTTATGATTGGCTTGGGATTTGCATCCTATCTAGGAATTGATAAATTATTCCTGAATCCATCAGGTCGTTTGATTGCAAGCAGACCTGAATTTTTCATCGCCTTAACAACTATGGTGATTGGAACACAGTTTTTTGTAGCAGGATTTTTAGGTGAGATTGTCCTCCAATCCCGACAAAACAAAGAGCGCTACCTAATATCTGAAGCAACTGACGCTTAAAATATATCCCTAAAAAGCCTTTAAAAACAATTCATAAATGTTAGCAAATATTTACATTTGCACAAACTAACTTTTAAATGTCTAAAACAGATTTACAAATTCAAGAAAATTTAACCACTTGGTTATCCCCTTTTTTTGATGCTGATACCAAAAAAACTATTGAACAACTTCAATCCACGAACCCAAAAGAGCTAAACGATAGTTTTTATAAAAATTTAGAATTTGGAACAGGCGGTATGCGTGGTGTGATGGGTGTTGGCACCAACCGAATCAATAAATACACTCTAGGAAAAAACACTCAAGGTCTTAGTGACTATTTACATAAAACCTATACAAATCAACCCATAAAAGTGGTGATTGCTTTTGATTGCAGACACAACAGTCAATCTTTTGCTAAAGTTGTAGCCGATGTGTTTTCTGCGAATAATATCGAAGTATTTTTATTTGAAGACCTTCGTGCCACTCCAGAATTATCCTTTGCACTCAAACATTTAGGGTGTCAATGTGGAATTGTTTTAACAGCATCTCATAATCCCCCTGAATACAATGGCTACAAAGTATATTGGGAAGACGGCGGACAACTGGTTCCTCCATTTGATGGCGAAATTATAACCCTTATAAATTCTTTAGAATATACAGACATAAATTTTTCTGCTAAAGAAGAATTGATTCATACAATTGGAAAAGATGTAGATGATGTTTTTATAAATGCAGCTGTTAAAAACGGAAGCTTAGAAGCAAACTCTGCAACGACAAGAGAAAATGTGTCTGTTGTATTTACAGCCTTACATGGAACCTCAATCACAGCAGTTCCAGAAACTTTAAAACGTGCAGGCTATACAAACGTACATCTTGTAGAAGCACAATCCATTCCTGATGGTGATTTTCCAACAGTAAAATCACCAAATCCTGAAGAACCAGAAGCGTTAAAAATGGCATTAGAATTGGCGGAAAAAGTGAATGCCGACATTGTAATTGGAACCGATCCTGATTGTGACCGTCTAGGTATTGCAGTGCGTAATTTTGACAACAAAATGGTCATGCTTAATGGAAATCAAACCATGGTTATGATGACCAAGTTTTTATTGGATTTGTGGAAAAACAACGGTGCTATTAATGGGAATCAATTTGTAGGATCTACCATTGTGTCCTCTCCGATGCTCCCCAAACTTGTAAAAGCATACGGAGTTGAATGTAAAATTGGACTGACTGGGTTTAAGTGGATTGCTAAGATGATTAAAGATTTTCCCGAAATGGATTTTATTGGTGGTGGGGAAGAAAGTTTTGGTTTTATGGTTGGTGATTTTGTCCGCGATAAAGATGCAGTCACTTCTACCCTATTGGCTTGTGAAATTGCAGCCTATACCAAAGCAAATGACAGTTCTTTTTTCAATGAATTAGTCAACACTTATATTGAACATGATTTTTATAAAGAACGCTTAATTTCGATCACCAAAAAAGGAATTGAAGGCAGCCAAGAGATTAAAAATATTATGGAGTCTGCTCGAAACAATCCAGTCGCTTCAATCAACGGTTCAAAAGTGGTTACTGTAGAAGATTTTAAACTTTCTATTTGTAAGAACTTAATTAAGAATAGTACAGAACCTATTTCAATACCAAAAGCGGATGTTTTAATTTACACCACAGAAGATGGCAGTAAAGTAGCGCTACGCCCAAGTGGTACAGAACCTAAAATAAAGTTTTATATTAGCGTCAATACTCGCTTATCTAGCTCAGAAGCGTTTTCACAAACAGAAAATGCACTGGATGCTAAAATTGATGCTATAATTAAAAACATGAAATTGATCTGATGAATTATTTAAAACCGATTCTTCGCTATGCGATTCCTTATAAATTTTATGCGTTTATGAATGTTATTTGCAACATCTTTTATGCATTTTTCGGTACCTTATCAATGATTTCATTATTTCCAATGCTTAAAGTATTATTTGGAGATTCCGAAGCAATTTTTATAAAACCTAAATGGGAAGGGTTCAGTAATCTTACTTCTTATGCAGAAAACTATCTTAACTATTTTATTACGCTTAAAAAATCTGACGGAAATGATGATGTCCTTATTTTTATGGTAGGGTTTGTTATAGGCTCATTCTTGTTAAAAAATCTTTTCAGTTACTTAGCTATGTTTTTTATCACCTTTTTAAGAAATGGTGTATTAAAAGATATGAGAAATGAATTGTATGATAAAATTACAAGTCTTCCTTTAGCTTTTTACTCTGAAAAAAGAAAAGGAGACACTATGTCTAGAATCTCATCAGATGTTTTAGAAATACAACATTCGTTTCTGTCTATTTTAGAACTAATTGTAAGAGAACCTCTCACAATCGTATTCACGATTGTGTCTATGTTTATAATCAGTCCAAAACTTTCAATTTTTGTGTTGATTTTTATTCCGCTTTCTGGATTTGTTATTTCACTCATTGGAAAATCTTTAAAACGAAACTCTAATAAAGTTCAAAAAGAGCAAGGTTTTTTTCTATCAATTGTTGATGAAACACTTTCAGGTCTTAAAGTCATTAAAGGGTTTAACGGAGAAAAGATTTTTAGTGATAAATTTCAATCCTCTACCACAAAGTTTTATAAATTTTCAAACAAATTATTAAACAAACAAAACCTAGCAGGCCCAACCAGTGAATTTTTAGGCATTACTGTAATCGCCGTCTTGTTATGGTACGGAGGAAATATGGTGCTTAATGAAAAATCATTAGATGCCAGTTTGTTTTTAGTTTACATGGGATTAGCCTATAATATTTTGACCCCAGCCAAAGCAATTAGCAAGGCAAGTTATGGTGTTAAACGAGGGAATGCAGCTGCAGAACGAGTCATGGAAATTCTAAATTCAAAATCGCCTTTAAAAGATATCCCAAACGCACTAACTAAAACTAACTTTGAGACTGCTATTGAAATAAAAAATATTAGCTTCAAATATGAGGATGATTTTGTTTTAAAAGACTTTTCAATTTCAGTTCCTAAAGGAAAATCCGTAGCACTTGTGGGACAATCTGGAAGTGGAAAAAGTACCATCGCCAATTTAGTGACTCGATTCTATGATGTCAATGAAGGACAGATAGAAATAGATGGTAAAGATATTCGTACCCTTACAAAACACTCCTTGCGGAACCTAATGGGCTTGGTTACACAAGACTCTATTTTATTCAATGATACCATCAAAAATAATGTGCGACTAGGTAAAGAAGATGCAACTGATGATGAAGTTTTAAAGGCTTTAGAAATTGCAAATGCTTGGGAGTTTGTAAAAGACTTACCAAAAGGAATTGAGACGAATATTGGAGATTCTGGCAATAAACTATCTGGAGGTCAAAAACAACGTTTGAGCATTGCTAGAGCGGTATTAAAAAACCCGCCGATCATGATTTTGGACGAAGCAACCTCTGCACTCGATACAGAAAGCGAACGCCTGGTACAAGTCGCCCTAGAAAATATGATGAAAAACAGAACTTCTATTGTAATTGCGCACAGACTTTCAACCATTCAAAATGCGGATGAAATTATCGTGATGCAAAAAGGGCAAATAGTGGAACAAGGAAAACACCAAGAATTGTTAGACAAAAATGGAATTTACAAAAACCTTGTTTCCATGCAGTCGTTTGAATGATAGTTTAAAATAATATCACAGTTATTTTACTATTTATTTCCTAAATGTCAATTTAGATAGTTTCCCCTTTCCAGCGGCAAAAGCTACACTGTCATTTAAAAATCGTAGGGTATAAAATCCTTCATCACTAAGGTGCTTCCAAGTATCTCCTGCATCTGAACTGTAATCGATGCCCTCAAAGCCAACAGCGACCAACCCCTTAGCATTGTTATCGGGTACATACTGTACACAACTTCTATAACCTGGACTTTGATCTTGTGCTACCAACTGCCAAGTTTCACCACCGTCATTGGTACGAATTTTATTTGAACGTTGATTTTTTGGTTTTGTATAATCCCCTCCAATAGCAAATCCATTTAAGGCATCATAAAAATCAAGAGAAAATATTCCAGTTGTTTCAAGCCCTTGAACAATTGGAGTCTCAAAAACACTCCAAGACTGCCCTTTATCCGAAGAATATAAAATACGGCTCGTAATTCCCCCAGTAGCAATCCACGTATGATCTCCTACAATAGCAATGTTTGTATCACTCGCTGCAAAAGCCGCTTCACCTTTCAATACCGGAGGTAATACTTCACAAGAAATTTTCTGCCATGTATTTCCTCCATCTCTAGTAATTACAACACTCATACAGGCGTCTGTAGGATCCCCTACTGCAATTCCTTCTTTAGAATTCCAAAAATGAAGAGCATCATAAAAAGAAACGGAGTCTGTTTCTTTATAAACCAACTCTTGGTCTTTAAATAAATAGGCAGGACTGCCAATACTTAATGTAAAATAGGAGTCATTAATAACTGCAGAGCTTCGAAAGTTAAGTGTATCCTCCGAAACCCTACTAACCACCGTTTGACCTGTTTTCATATCATAAGTAAAAACATCTCCAATAGAAGATACTGCCTTTAATGTATGTTTATCAATTTCTAAAGCCCTTATGTTCAAAAGAGAATCTTCAATAATGGGCTCAATAATTACTTTAGAAAATGGATTGGAAGGAGCTTTTTTAGTGTGCTTACACCCCGTAAAAAAGAGGATTAACAATCCGATTGTGAGTGCATATTTCATGATCCTAATTATTTAAAAAGAATGAGTCCTCAATATACATATTATCTGTAATAATTAGCATTTTTAAACGTAACTTTGCAGCCATAACTAATTCTCTTATGCGTTTACACAGAAACTTATGTTTTGCGGTCATTGACGGGCTTTTATTAATATTTAATGAAGGGGAATATGCCGATAAAGTCATTCAAAAATTATTAAAACGTGATAAGCGTTGGGGAAGTCGCGACCGTGGCTTTGTCGCTGAAACCACTTATGACATTGTCCGCTGGAAACGTTTATATGCAGAAATTGCACAAATAAAGGAACCGTTTAGCAGAGACGATGCTTGGCGATTATTTGCCGTATGGGCAACTCTTAAAGGAATAAAATTACCCGATTGGAAATATTTTGAGGGAACCCCTACACGTAAGATCAAGGGACGTTTTGACGAGCTTTCTAAAGACCGTAAGTTTCGTGAATCTATCCCAGATTGGATTGATGAACTGGGTGTTAAGGAGCTGGGTGAAGCTAAATGGACCAAAGAATTAGCCATTCAAAATAAACAAGCGAATGTTATTTTAAGAGTCAATACTTTAAAAACATCTAAAGCAGATTTAAAATTAAAACTAGAATCTGAGAATATAGAAACTCTCGAAATAGAAGGCTATCCTTATGCCTTGCAGCTTAAAGAACGTGCCAATGTATTTACTACGGAAGCGTTTAAAGATGGATGGTTTGAAGTTCAAGATGCCTCATCACAATTAGTTGCTGATTTTTTAGATGTAAAACCAGGGATGAAAGTGGTAGATTGTTGTGCCGGTGCAGGAGGAAAAACCTTACACCTTTCAGCTTTAATGGAAAATAAAGGCTCCGTAGTGGCGATGGATATTTACGAAAGTAAACTCAAAAAACTAAAAATTAGAGCCCGGCGAGATGGAGCTCATAATATTGACATGAAAGTGATTGATTCTACAAAACCAATCAAAAAACTATACGGAAAAGCCGACCGCTTATTAATTGATGCACCCTGTTCTGGTTTGGGAGTATTAAGACGCAATCCAGATTCAAAATGGAAACTAGAACCTGAATTTATAGACCGTATCCGTAAAACCCAACAAGACGTTTTACAACAATACTCTAAAATGGTAAAACCTCAAGGAAAAATGGTGTATGCAACCTGTTCCGTATTGCCATCTGAAAATGAAGCTCAAATTAAAACCTTTTTAGAATCAGAATCTGGAAAAGATTTTACATTTGTAAAAGAAAAAAAAATACTGGCGCATGAAACTGGATTTGACGGGTTTTATATGGCCTTACTAGAAAAAAAATAAGCCAATTGTTTTTAACTACATCTGTTATGAAGAAATTATATATTTTATCCGTTCTTATTTCCACACTATCTTTTGCGCAAATTCCAGCAAATTATTACGATTCTGCAAACGGATTATCAGGTTACGCCTTGAAATCACAATTAAAAACAATTACAACCAACGGACATGAATCGCGAACTTATGACCAATTATATGATGGTGACGGCATAAGCGGATCTAACGGCTATATTGATACGCACTCAGACATCGCAGTTGCTTCAGGAAATAATTATGAAAATGATGGAACTATTTTGGATATGTATTCAGAAAACCCATCGGGTTCTGATCCTTATAACTTTACGCATGGAAACAACCAATGTGGAAATCAAAGTTCAGAAGGTGATTGCTATAACAGAGAGCACCTTGTTCCACAGTCCTCCTTTAACAGTGCTTTTCCCATGCAAAGTGATATTCATACCGTCATTCCATCAGATGGGCGAGTAAATAACTTTAGAGGTTCACTCGTTTTTGGAACTGTAAACTCCCCAAATTGGACTTCATTAAATGGTTCAAAAAGAGGCACAAGTGCAATGTCTGGTTATTCGGGAACTGTATTTGAACCCATCGATGAATTTAAAGGTGATATTGCAAGAGCGTTGCTCTACTTTGCTGTACGTTACGAAGACACTGTAAATGAATACACAAGTTTTGCAATGTTTGATGGCACTAATGATGCCGTATTTTTTCCTTGGGCAATTGAAGTGTTGTTAGATTGGCATAATAACATCGATCCGGTGGACCAGCGTGAGCGCGATCGAAATAATGCGGCCTACAATTTTCAAAACAATGCAAATCCATTTGTGGATCACCCAGAATATGCGTCTATGATTTGGAACCCTGTTACGGATACTGAAGCACCAACGGCCGCAACAAACCTAATCGCTTCTAATCCAACAGTAAATTCAATCGATTTAAGCTGGACAGCCGGAACGGATAATACAGCTGTAACTTCTTATGATGTTTATGTAGATGGCATAAATACTGTAAGTACCTCAAATACTTCAATTACGGTCACTGGTTTGGCTGCAAATACAGAATTCTGTTTTACTGTTTTTGCAAGAGATGCAGCACTCAATACCGCACCAAGTAGTAACGAAAGTTGTGAAACAACCGATCAAGGGACATCAACCCCTAATGAACTTTTTATATCTGAATATGTAGAAGGAAGTAGTAATAATAAAGCGATAGAAATTGCAAATTTCACTGGCAATTCTGTGAACCTTAGTGCATATACAATTGCAAGAGACGTGAATAGTAATGGTGCTTACGGCGTCGCCTTACAACTAACGGGTTCTATTTCGGATGGAAACGTACATGTTATTTCTAGAGGCAATGCTTCTGCGGAAATATTAGCAGTTGCGGATCAACTCTCTAGTGCAGATGCGATGTCGTTTAATGGCGATGACCCTGTTGGTCTTTTTAAAAATGGAACACTCATAGATATCTTTGGAAACTTTGGGGGGACTAATAATTTTGAAAACGCAACTTACAGAAGAAAATCAACGGTTATCAATCCAACCACTGCGTTTGATTTAGTTGGGGAATGGGACGCCTACCCTCAAGATGATATAGACGACTTAGGAAACCATCAAGGACCACTCAATGTGAATACTATTTATAAAAACAGGGTCTCATTTTTTCCAAACCCTGTGAAATCAAATCAGATTTTTTTCAATTCCTTGCCCTCATTAAAAGTTGAAATTTATACACTTAAAGGGGAATTAATCATAGAAATGCTTCTAAAAGATTCCACAAAATCTATAGATATCTCAGCTTTAAATTCAGGTTTATACATCGTAAAAATGACAACTAATTTTGGTGTGAAGGTGAAAAAATTAATCCGTCAATAAAATAGGTATAAACCCATTTTTAGCCCCCTATTTCTAGATGTTTAAAACTGGTGAATAACTCCATAAATTAGGAACTAAAATCATTCAAAATTCCTCTTAAAATCATTAAATTTGTAGGATCGAATAATATCCAAAACACAACGAATGATTCATTTCTTTGGAATCCCTGAAATAAAAGTGTTTGCAGTTCAAACTGTAAACGATTTAACCCCCGAAACGATTTCCAAACTACAATGGCTTTTTGGTGATCAACCAAAAATAGAACTCACAACACTGAATTCAAATTTTGTAGGACCACGAGCAGCCATGATTACCCCTTGGAGTACAAATGCTGTTGAGATTACCCAAAACATGGGTATTGAAGAAATAATTCGAATCGAAGAATTTAAAGCTGTTGAAATTGATTTTTCAGACTTTGACCCTATGATCTCTGAAAAATTTGAAGGCCTCCATCAAAAGAGTTTTGACATTGACATCACTCCAGAACCCATTTTGGCGATTCATGACATTTCTGAATATAACCAACAAGAAGGATTATCTTTAAATGAAGAAGAAATTGAATACCTCAATCATGTTAGCAAAAAAATAGGACGCCCCCTCACCGACTCTGAAGTTTTTGGATTTTCGCAAGTAAATTCAGAACATTGCCGCCATAAAATATTTAATGGAACTTTTATTATTGATGGGAAAGAAAAACCTACCTCCCTTTTCAAACTCATAAAAGAAACTTCCAAACAACATCCAAATAGCATCGTCTCGGCCTACAAAGACAATGTTGCTTTTATCAAAGGTCCTGTTGTAGAACAATTTGCACCTAAAAGTGCTGATAAACCTGATTACTATACCAAAGAAGATTTTGAATCTGTGATTTCCATCAAAGCTGAAACTCATAATTTTCCAACCACCGTTGAACCTTTTAATGGCGCTGCAACAGGATCAGGAGGTGAAATTAGAGACCGACTTGCTGGCGGAAAAGGATCACTCCCATTAGCTGGAACAGCGGTTTATATGACCTCCTACTCACGATTAAATGAAAATCGACCTTGGGAAGCTGGATTTAAAGAACGAGACTGGCTCTATCAAACTCCCATGGATATTTTAATCAAAGCCTCTAATGGTGCTTCTGATTTTGGAAATAAATTTGGACAACCGCTAATCTGTGGTTCGGTACTCACTTTTGAACACAAAGAAGATGCTCAGCGTTTAGGATTTGACAAAGTCATCATGCAAGCAGGAGGTATTGGATATGGAAAAGCCGATCAAGCACTCAAAGATACACCCGAAAAAAATGATAAAATCGTTATTCTAGGAGGAGAAAATTACCGCATTGGAATGGGTGGAGCCGCCGTATCCTCGGCGGATACAGGAGCCTTATCCAGTGGAATTGAATTGAATGCCGTACAACGATCCAATCCTGAAATGCAAAAAAGAGCGGCTAATGCCGTTCGAGGTATGGTTGAAAGCCCACATAATTTTATTGTATCCATTCACGATCATGGAGCCGGAGGGCATTTAAACTGTCTATCCGAATTAGTAGAAGACACAGGAGGACATATCGACTTAGATCAACTTCCTGTCGGCGACCCTACCCTATCAAATAAAGAATTAATAGGCAACGAATCTCAAGAACGAATGGGGCTTGTAATTGCTGAAAAACATATTGAGACCTTACAAAAAATTGCCGATAGAGAGCGGGCTCCCATGTACACGGTAGGAAAGGTAACGGGAGATCAACGCTTTGTATTTGAATCAAAATCTACAGGAAATACCCCTATGGATTTTAATTTAGAAGATATGTTTGGAAGTTCTCCTAAAACAATTTTAGAGGATCAAACGATTGTCCGAAATTACAAGTCTGCGGCTTACGACAGCAACTTATTTCAAACCTATCTTGAGGATGTGTTAAAACTTGAATCTGTTGCCTGTAAAGATTGGTTGACCAACAAAGTGGACCGTTGTGTGGGAGGGAAAGTTGCTAAACAACAATGTGTAGGTCCGTTACAACTCCCCCTAAATAATGTAGGTGTGATGGCCTTAGACTATTCAAGTCAAGAAGGGATAGCCACTTCAATTGGACATGCACCTGTTGCTGCACTTATTGACCCAAAAGCTGGGAGTCGTGCTGCAATTACAGAAGCACTAACCAATATTATATGGGCGCCTTTAAAAGACGGATTACAAAGTGTTTCTCTTTCTGCAAACTGGATGTGGCCTTGTAAAAATGAGGGCGAAGATGCACGTTTATACAGTGCTGTTGAAGCCATTTCTGAATTTGCAATAGACTTAGGAATCAATGTCCCTACTGGAAAAGATTCGCTTTCAATGAAACAGAAGTATCCTGATGGTGATGTGGTTTCTCCAGGAACTGTTATTATTACAGCTGCAGGAAATTGTAATGCCATATCAAAAGTCGTTGAGCCGTTATTTAAGCGCAATGCAGGCCCTATTTATTACATTAATATCTCTCAAGATGCTTTCAAATTGGGAGGCAGTGCTTTTGGGCAAATTTTAAATACTGTTGGATCAGAAACGCCAAATGTACAAAGTGCTTCGTATGTAAAAACTGTATTTAATACACTTCAAGAGTTAATTAAAAACAATAAAATTGTAGCAGGTCATGATGTGGCTTCTGGAGGATTGATTACAACTTTATTAGAATTGTGTTTTTCAGACACTCATTTAGGAGCTGATTTGAATTTGGATACTCTTGAAGAAGCGGACAGCATCAAACTGTTGTTTTCTGAGAATTCAGGTATTGTATTTCAAGCAAAAGATGCCTCTGTAGCAGCCGAACTGTCCAAAGCATCCATTGCATTCCATGAACTTGGGACTGTGACAGATCAACCTGTTTTAAACATTAAAAATGCGACTGATCATTTAACATTAAACATCAATAAATTAAGAGATGTTTGGTATGAAACGTCGTTTTTACTCGATCAAAAACAAACCGCCAATGGATTGGCAAAAAAGCGATTTGAAAATTATAAAAACCAACCTCTTCACTATAAATTTCCACAACAGTTTACAGGGAAATTACCTAGTATTAATCTGGAAAACAAGCCAAAAGCTGCTATCATAAGAGAAAAAGGCAGTAACTCCGAACGCGAGATGGCAAATGCCATGTATTTAGCAGGGTTTGATGTAAAAGATGTTCACATGACCGATTTGATTTCAGGTCGTGAGACTTTGGAAGATATTCAGTTTATCGGAGCCGTTGGTGGCTTTAGTAATAGCGATGTGTTGGGTTCTGCCAAAGGATGGGCAGGTGCGTTCAAATACAACGAAAAAGCCAAAATAGCGCTCAAAAAATTCTTTGACCGTCCAGATACACTTTCTGTTGGAATATGTAATGGATGTCAGCTTTGGATGGAATTGGATTTAATCAATCCCGAACATTCCGAACATGGAAAAATGACTTACAACGATTCTCAAAAACACGAAAGTGCTTTTACATCGGTTACCATTCAAAAAAACAATTCAGTGATGCTATCATCCCTTGAAGGAAGTACATTGGGAGTTTGGATTTCACATGGGGAAGGGAAGTTTAAATTGCCATATGAGGAATCAAACTATAACATTGTTGGTAAGTATGCCTATAATGAGTATCCGAACAATCCAAATGGCTCTGATTTTAATACAGCCATGATGTGTGATCGTACAGGGCGTCACTTGGTCACAATGCCTCATATTGAACGTTCGACGTTTCAATGGAATTGGGCACACTACCCTGAAAACAGATCCGATTCTGTATCGCCTTGGTTAGAAGGGTTTGTTAATGCAAGACGTTGGTTAGAGTCTTTGTAATAAGTAGTATATAATTTTGAAAAATCAAATTTGATACTCTTTTAAAAATTAGTACTTTGCATGCTCACAAACTTATTACAATCCGATGAAACCAATTACTCGACTTTTTGACTTCGCACATTACCAATTAGAGACTCATAATTTAGATGCCGCATTAATCTCAAAGAAAGATGGTGAATGGGTTAAAACGTCCTCAAAAGAGTATCTTAACAAAGCAAATGCACTCAGTAGAGCCTTGCTTAAAATGGGCGTTCAAAAGAATGATAAAATTGCTGTCATTTCAACAACCAACCGAACGGAATGGTGTATTGTAGATATTGGAGTACTTCAGGTGGGAGCGCAAAATATCCCTATTTATCCGACAATTTCTTCAGAGGATTATGAATATGTTTTAAATCACAGTGAAGCGGTCTATTGTTTTGTGTCTGATGAAGAAGTTTATAATAAAGTACTTAAAGTAAAAGACAACACAAAACTGAAAAACGTTTTTAGTTTTGATGAAATTGAAGGCTGTGAAAATTACACTACATTATTTGAACTTGGTGCCGATGAAAGCACACAATCCGACGTTGAAACTCGAAAATCAGAAGTTGTCCCTTCCGATTTAGCAACCATTATTTATACTTCTGGAACCACTGGAAAGCCCAAAGGTGTTATGTTATCTCATTACAATGTGGTAGAAAATATTTTAGCAAGTATGCCACGCCTCCCTTTAATGGAAGGTACAACTCGAGTTCTTAGCTTTTTACCACTGTGTCATATTTTTGAACGGGTCTTAATTTACATTTATCAATATGCCGGAATCAGTGTGTATTTTGCTGAAAGCATCGAAAAAATTGGCGAAAATGCTCAGGAGATAAAACCCAACCTTATGAGTGTGGTACCCCGTTTATTAGAAAAAGTATTCAATAAAATAAACGCTAAAGGCAGCGAATTAACAGGAATTAAAAGAGGGTTGTTTTTCTGGGCTATTCGACTCGGAGAAAGATATGAACCCTACAAAGCCAATGGATTTTGGTATGAGTTTCAGTTAAAAATTGCCCGTAAATTAATTTTCAGTAAATGGAAAGCTGCATTGGGCGGAGAATTACACACCATGGTTTCGGGAAGTGCAGCCCTACATCCTCGTTTGGCTCGTATTTTTTGTGCCTCGGGAATGATGATTATGGAAGGTTATGGCCTTACAGAAACGTCTCCGGTTGTTTCGGTAGGAATGCATGCTGATCATCATTTTAAAATTGGAACGGTTGGTAAACCCATTTCTAACGTGGAAGTGAAAATTGCAGAGGATGGCGAAATCCTCATCAAAGGTCCAAATGTGATGGTAGGGTATTTTAAAGATCCTGAAAAAACTGCGGAAGTTATGACTGGCGATTATTTTCACACAGGAGATAAAGGAGAAATTGATGCTGATGGATTTCTTAAAATTACTGGACGTAAAAAGGAAATGTTTAAAACCTCTGGAGGGAAATATATTATTCCAACGCTTATTGAAAATGATCTAAAAGAATCTAATTTTATTGAACAAGTGATGGTGATTGGGGAAAACCAAAAAATGCCAGCTGCTTTAATTCAACTAAATTTTGAGTTTGTTAAAGAATGGATCGATCGCAAAAAAATAGATGTAGAAGCCACACCAGAAGCAATTTGTGCTTCAGAAGTTATAATAAATCGCATCCAAAGAGAAGTCGATACATGCAATCAACGTTTTGGGAGTTGGGAACAAATCAAACGTTTTGAGCTCACTCCAGACGTGTGGTGTATTGAAGGAGGACACCTTACACCTACCATGAAAATGAAGCGTAGTGTCATTTTTGACCTCTATAAAGGTTTGGTCTCTAAAATATACTCCGACAGTTAAATTTCAATTTCTTAACACAACTTCAAAACCAAATTTGGATCGGGGCAATTTGCACTATAAAATGCCAAATTATTTTGTGAACAAACACCAGGATAATCGCCTTCGTAATCTTCAATATCTTTCATAATTTGAAAGTGTAAATGCGGGGCATAATCGCCGTTTACAGTAGAATCACCTATATAACCAATACATTGATTTTTAGTTATTTGAGTGTTTTTATTTAAATCTTTAATTGATGACCTAGACAAATGACCGTAAAGGGTGTAAAACTCCACTGTATCAATACAATGTTTTAAGACCAGTGTAGGTCCATAGTCTCCATAATTTATATTGTCTTTGAAGCTATGCACTACCCCATCAAATGCAGCAAGCACAGGGGTTTCAGCAGCGCACCACAAGTCCATACCTAAATGGATGTTGCGGTTCTCTAATGTATTATTTGCATTAAAATGATCGCTTCGATTGTAGATAGATCGCGATTCTAAATAGCCTCCAAAAGCAATGGATTTATTTCGACTTTTAAGGTACTGATCAATGTAACCAATCCATGACTGAGAACAACTGACATCAAAATTCTGAAGGGCTTTATTATGCAATGATAAATCTATAGAAACATAGTCGCTAAAATCAATCAAAGGTGCAATGACTTTGATTGGGGCTTGTGATAACCTAAATAAAAAAGTATTAAAATCCATTTCATGAAAATTTGAATTAAAGATACGGACAATCACAAAAATAATCCCATTATAAAAAATTAGATTAATTTAGCGTTAATACTAAGCATGTGGTCAAAAAGCAATTAAATAAAACAGCACTTCAAGAAAAAAAAGGGGTTTCAAACCAAGAATCCACGAGCGAACATGCGATTTCTAATTTAAAAAAGAAACGTCAGAAACACCCCTCAACTGCAGCATTACTCGAAGGAATCCTAAACGGAAATACGGCTGCACTCAGTCGTGGTATTACACTCATTGAAAGTCATAATATTGCACACAAAGCCAAAGCAAACAGACTGATTGAAAGCTGCTTAGAACATCAAAAGCCATCTGTTAGGATTGGGATCACAGGAGTTCCCGGAGTTGGGAAAAGTACGTTTATAGAAACGCTTGGCACCTATTTAACCACACTTGGAAAAAAGGTTGCAGTATTAGCGGTGGATCCTAGTAGCAGCCTCAGTAAAGGAAGTATTTTAGGAGATAAAACTCGTATGGATGGGTTGGTCAAAAATCCAAACGCATTTATTCGTCCTTCTGCAGCTGGTGATTCTTTGGGGGGTGTGGCACGTCACACACGTGAAGCTATTACGCTTTGTGAAACAGCAGGCTACGATGTAATTCTGATTGAAACCGTCGGAGTTGGACAAAGTGAAACAGCCGTACATAGTATGGTTGATTTTTTCTTATTACTAAAGATTGCTGGTGCTGGAGATGAACTTCAAGGAATCAAACGAGGAATTATTGAAATGGCAGATGCTATTATTATCAATAAAGCCGATGGAGATAATCTAACGGCTGCTAAATTAGCAAAGGAGGAATTTAACCGTGCGCTTCACTTCTACCCTGCTAAAGCCTCTGGGTGGACGCCTAGAGTGGTCTTGTGTAGTGCAGCTGAAAACACAGGTATCGATACTGCTTGGAATTTAATTACCGACTGTATAGACCACACAAATAAAGTGGGCTATTTCTCAAAAAAGCGCCAAGAGCAAAATACATTTTGGCTACTTCAATCCATTGAAAACCAGTTAAAAGATCATTTCTTTGAAGATGAAACAATCGCTAAAGAATTAAAAATACAGCTCGAATTAATTGCTAAAAACAAACGCTCTCCTTTTGCCGCAGCTGAATATTTACTAAACCTTCACAAAACGGGCTTGTAAACGAGTGAAAATATTGTAAAACAAATAGCCTGCGAATGCTCCAAAAGATAAACCGCATAAAATATCTAAAGGGTAATGAAGTCCTAAGTATATGCGACTGTAAGCCACAACAACACTCCAAACAATCATATAATAAATCACGTTTTTATAAATAGGTCGCAACATTAAACCTGTAAAAATTGCCGTTGCCATGGAATTGGAGGAATGTCCAGAGAAAAATCCAAAGCCCCAACACTCCCCTTGTCGGATGTATTCCAACACCCCTTCTTGGGCGCATGGACGAAGGCGTTCAAAAGTAAATTTAAATAGGTTTGTAATCTGGTCTGTAAATAAAATCATCCCAGCGATTGTAAGAACTAAAATGACAACCGCTTTAACTGTTAAACGTTTAGCCATCAGATAAATCAAAACGAGATATAACGGTATAAATGTCAACTTATTAGTCACCACCACCCAAAATCCATCCCAGGAAGGGGTTCCTAAATTATTAAGATAAAGGAATAGTGAACGGTCAAATTCTAAAAGTTGATCTAACATAATTAATTGTCGTAAGTTGAAACTTCTGAGTCATAAAACGCAGTAGCTTCCTTAATAGCAGTTTCTGTTTCCGAAAGTAATTCTTCTTCATCTTGCTTATCAAAGTCTTCTAACCACTCCACCTCGTCCGTTTCTAAATTGATGATAAAACGTGGAAATTCCGTGTGTATCACATAAATTGCTGTTGGAAATTGAGTATTATCTCCGAGTATAAATTTTGGTAATTCCATGTTAGTTGTTATGAGTTTGTATTAAACGGTTTGTTAGATATATAAATCGAAGATATAAAAAAATTGAAGCCGACCCTAATCCTACCAAAAGTCCTATCCAGATACCTGTACTTCCATATACGTCTTCCTTTCCAAGATAATAACTCGTCGGAAAGCCAATGACCCAATACGATATAAAAGTCAACAAGGTTGGGATTTTTACATCTTGCAAGCCTCGCAACGCACCTAAAAACACCACTTGAGTACTGTCGCTCAGTTGGAAAAGTGCCGCCACTAATAATAGTTTTGAAGCGATTGCGACCACTTCCTGATTGTCTAAATAGTTGTTTACATCTTTTAAATCCAGATATAGCGCTGGAAACTGTTTATGAAACACCAAGAAAAGAACTGCAAATACAGATGCGAATAGAATCCCCATTAAAAATATGGATTTGGCTATACGTTGAAGTTCCACATAGTTTTTCAATCCTTTTTGGTTTCCAACACGAATCATAGCAGTGACGCTTAACCCAATGGCGATCATAAAGGTCATAGAGGATAAATTCAATGCAATTTGGTTGGCTGCTTGTGCATTTTTACCCAAGGCACCGCTCAACCATATTGCAGCCGTAAAAATAGCAACTTCAAATAACATTTGAAGGGCGCTTGGCAACCCTAGATTCATTATTTTTTTAAGCATATAACTATCCAAAACAAATAGTTTTATTTGGGTTACAAATGCTTGTGCTTTTTTATTGTTTTTGAGTAAAATCCAGATTAAAACGATCATGGCAACTCGAGAGATTAAAGTGCCAATGCCGGCGCCAACAATGCCCATTTTTGGAAATCCGAACGTTCCAAATATCAACAAATAATTTAATCCAACATTTAAAATATTAGCAATAAGGGTCGCATACATGGCGTGTTTTGTTAATGACAAACCATCACTAAATTGTTTAAACCCCTGAAAAATAATTAGTGGAATTAATGATATCGCAACAATATTCAAATAAGGCATTGCTAAAATCACGACTTCTTCGGGTTGTTTCATGAAATACATAAGCGGTTTGGCCAGTAAAATCATTCCGTACAACAAAAGACTCAAAATGATGCATAAAAACAAGCCATGCTTAAACGCTGACTTTCCTTTTTTAGAGTCGTTTTCAGAATCGGCCTCCGCAACCAGAGGGGTAATTGCCGTAGAAAAACCAATTCCAAACGCCATTGCTACAAAGAAAAAGCTATTTCCAAGTGAAACTGCTGCCAATTCCGCAGCCCCTAATTGCCCTACCATGACGTTATCTACAAATCCAACAAACGTATGGCCAAGCATGCCCAAAATTACGGGGGCCGCTAACTTCCAATTGTATCTAAATTCTTTTGTTAAATGTGCAAACATTCTAAAATAGGGTGTTAAAAAAAGCAGCTCTTAGCTGCTTTTTATTCTTCTTCTTCTTCTGAACTAGAAGCTTCGGATTTAAAATCGAGTAGCTGATGCTCCGTTAATATATTGTACCAATTTAAAATCTTTTTGATATCACTCGGGTACACACGGTCTTCATCGTAATCAGGAAGTACCGAGAAAAAATAAGCTTCTAAATCGTCTTTTGAGGCTTTATGACTGGTGCTGGTTTGAGCGCCTTTTTCTTTTTCAAAAATCTTGAATAAGACTTCTTTTAATGGCAATTCTTCACCATGTGTATAGATCGCTATTTCACTTAACAAACTCACATTATTGCTAATGCTGACTGAAATTCGTTTTTGATCTAGTAAAGATTCTGCGATAAACCCACCACGAGATTGGGTGATTAATTTATATAAGCCTGGTTTTTTAGAAATGGCTAAAATTTTATCTAACTCCATTGATTGATATTATTATTGATTTAAGATCGTTTTTTTGAACTATTTGGAAATCGCATACGGTAATCTACATTTGTTTTTCCTTTAGAAATATTGGTCAATTTTCCTTTTAACAAACGTTTTTTTAGAGACGATACTTTATCTGTAAACAACACACCTTCTATATGATCATATTCATGTTGAATCACTCTCGCAATTAGGCCTTCAAATTCTTCAATATGTGTTTTAAAATCTTCGTCTTGATATTCAATTTTAATTTTTGGACATCTAGATACATCTTCGCGTACATTAGGGATGCTTAAACATCCTTCGTTAAAATTCCACTCTTCTCCTGACTCTTCAAGGATTTTGGCATTTATAAAAGTGCGTTTAAACGCATTTAATTCCGCTTGTTCTTCTGGAGTGTAGCTGTCATCATCTGAAAAAGGAGCTGTATCTACTAAAAACAAGCGTATTGAAAGTCCAACCTGTGGTGCAGCCAAGCCAACGCCATGAGCGCCATACATAGTCTCGTACATATTGGCAATAATTTGCTCTAAGTTCGGATAGTCTTTAGAGATTTCAGTTGCTCTTTTTTTAAGAACTGGATCTCCATAGGCCACAATTGGTAAAATCATATTACTAAATATAAGGGCTCAAAAATACAATTTTTGGGATTATAAAATAATACTTCTATAATTATTTATTATGAAGGTAGGATTGAAGAATGAGTGTGGCACTGATTTCATCGACAAGTGCCTTATTTTGACGTTGTTTTTTTTTGAGACCACTGTCAATCATGGTTTGAAATGCCATCTTAGAAGTAAAACGTTCATCTACACGTTGAATATGAATATGTGGGATTTCTTTTTTTAAAATTTTAATGAATTTCAAAATTAAAGGCTCACTCTCAGAGAGTTCGTTATTCATTTGTTTTGGCAAGCCTATTAAGAACAAATCCACCGATTCATTTTTGCAATAGGTTTTCAGAAAGTTTATAATATTTTTGGTATCAACTGTGGTCAGTCCTGAAGCAATAATTTGCATTTCATCCGTGACAGCGATCCCACAGCGTTTACTTCCATAATCTATTGCTAATAAGCGTCCCATATCCCGCAAAAATACAGTTTTATAACGAACTGTGTTTTGAATCTTTAGGTAGAAAATTAATATCTGTTTAATTTTTAATAGAAAATAGGCGAAATTTACTCAAATTGACAAATTTTATTCAAAATGTATAAGCTGTTATAGATTCGTTTTTATTAAGCTTATATTTGACAAAAAATTACGTCATGGACAACTTAAAGTCACTTATTGAAACTGCTTGGGAAAATCGAGCACTCTTAGAAGAAAATACAACAAAAGAGGCGGTTAGAACAATCGTTGATTTATTAGATAAAGGAGCCCTAAGAGTCGCTGAACCTACAACGGATGGTTGGCAAGTCAATGAGTGGGTTAAGAAAGCAGTTGTGATGTATTTTCCCATTCAAACAATGGAAACTATTGAGGTTGGACCCTTTGAGTTTCATGATAAAATTCCATTAAAAACAGGTTATGCCGAAAAAGGCATTCGTGTTGTGCCCCATGCTGTCGCGCGTCACGGTGCGTACATTTCAAAAGGGACGATCTTAATGCCAAGTTATGTAAATATCGGAGCCTATGTTGACGAAGGAACTATGGTTGACACTTGGGCTACTGTAGGAAGTTGTGCTCAAATAGGCAAAAACGTTCATCTTTCTGGGGGCGTTGGAATTGGCGGAGTTTTGGAACCGTTACAAGCAGCACCAGTGATTATTGAGGATAACGCCTTTATTGGTTCGAGATGTATTGTTGTAGAGGGAGTTCGTGTGGAAACTGAAGCTGTATTAGGTGCTGGAGTTGTACTAACGATGAGTACAAAAATTATTGATGTAACTGGTGATGAAAAAGTTGAATATAAAGGGGTTGTCCCTGCACGTTCGGTTGTGATTCCAGGAAGTTATGTAAAAGAATTTCCCTCTGGAAACTTCAATGTTCCTTGTGCATTAATTATTGGAAAACGAAAAGAAAGTACCAACAAAAAGACGTCTTTAAACGATGCATTAAGAACGCATAATGTTGCGGTTTAGTTCGGAGTTTTAAAGGCCATTTTACGACCACTTCGTTTTAATTTTTTAGCATTAATTTTTTTCTGAAATTGACGGCTGTAACGAAGCATTTCGCTTTGAATTTTAGAAAACGGGGTTTTGCTTAAAGCTGCATATTCTTTAGACATAATGTGTATCATTGTCTTTGACATCCAGAGGCGTCTAAAATTATGCATCCGTTTTTTTAAATTCATCGTTTCAAAACGCATGCGATTCAAATCAATTAAATAAAAATCATAGTTATCTTCAGATGTTTTTACGATGAGTGTGTTTCCAGGTGAATGATCTAAAAAATTAACCTTTTGTTCGTGGAGTTTAAAGGTGAAAGCTGTAAACTGTTTAAGGATTTCAACTCTATTAGGGAACTTTAAATCGTGTATCAACACTCTAAAATCAAAATCATAAGCGAGATGCTGACTGACATAGTAACTTTGTTTGAGACCAAACCACGAAAAGGTTTCAAAATATGCAATTGGAGTGGGTGTTAAAATAGATTTTTGAGTTAATATAGTTCCATACTCATAGGATCTTCGCGCTTTGGATTTACGAATGTATTTATAAATGAACGCATTGAAAAAATTTGGAGTTTTGAATTGTTTAATATTCAAATGCAATCCCTCAATTTTTAGAGATTTTATGGTGTTTCGATTTCCTTTTAGCACGGTAACTCCCGAGGTTTCAAAATCACTTATTGCCTTAGATATCGCTGCTGAATAAGAGATGAATTTAGAATGTACAATAATATTATTCATGTAAATTTTTAGTAACTTTAAAAAAAGTAATATCTTGCTAAGATAGTCTTTAGTAGTTAATGAAAAAAATACTTGTAATTCAAAATAAGCGAATCGGCGATGTACTCATTGCCTCTTTAATCGCTGCTAATATTAAACAGTTATTCCCAAATTCTAGGGTTGACTATTTTGTTTATAATTATACAACAGGTGTCATTGAAAACAACCCCAATATTGACAGAATTATCCCAATTAATGAAAAGGAATTAAAGAAAATTCCAAACCTCATCAAAATAGCTGGGCATATAAGAAGAGAAAACTACGATATTATTTTTGATCCCTATTCAAAATTTCAAAGTAAATTCATTTCATTTTTTTCAAAAGCAAGTATTCGTGTTGGGTATCAAAAAAAAGGTAAAACTTCTCTATTTAATTCTTACACACATAACATACATCCTTTAGAGAAAAAAACAATGCCTTGTGGAAAATCTATTGAGCAAAGAGTACACCTAGTGGATTCCGTATTCCCTTTAGAAACTCCTATTTACACACCTAAACTCTATTTAACAGATACTGAAAAAAAGTATTCTAAATTAAATAACTATTCTAAACCGGTGGTTATGGTTGGGGTTTTGGGAAGTACGCCTCAAAAATCTATGCCATATTCGTATATCGTTGCACTCATTGATTATGTAACTTCAAATTTTGAAGTGAATATACTGTTCAACTATGCACCCAACCAAAAAGCAGAAGCTACTAAAATTTATGAGGCCTGTAAGCACCAAGAGGCGATCATTTTTGATCTTTATGAATCGAATATCAGAGGTTTTATTTCTTTAATGAATCAATGTAAACTTCTGATCGCTAACGAAGGCGGAAGTGTTCATATTGCAAAAGCACTTGATAAACCAACATTTACAATATTCTCACCTTATGTCTTAAAATCAGACTGGGCAAGTTTTGAAGATGGTGAGTTGCATACCTCAATACATTTATTAGATGAAAAACCCGATTTATTTTCCATTTCGAGAGAGGATCGCAAAAAAATCGAAAAAGATCCTACAGTTTTATACAATCAACTGACCCCTAAAATTATTCTTAAAAAACTTATACCTTTTCTAAAACATCATATCAAATGAGCAAACTAAGTCTTATAGATCAATTTCATATATGGAGACGAAAAAATCGTTGGAATCGTCAGTACAAAAAAGGGCGATGGGAGTATCTTAAAAATGATGTTGAAGCACCTCGATATGCTAAAATAGTAGAGGCTATAAAACATCATTCCAAAGCAAATCCTAGCATTTTGGATTTAGGCGCAGGCGAAGGAGTTTTAAGATTACGGTTAGACGAAGAAGCTATTGGTTATTTTTTAGGGGTTGACTTTTCTAAAGTTTCGATTAAATCCGCCACTAAGTGTAATTTTAATAATGCAGATTTTCAGGTTGCAGATTTGCATTACTACACGCCTCCTCAAGAATTTGATGTCATCGTGTTTAATGAAGCTTTTTATTATATTAATGACGCTGTTAGAGCTAAAGTTCTAAAGAGAATTTTAGGAAAATTAAAACAAGGTGGAATCTTAATCAACTCCATCTATAAAGAAGGTGTTGGATGTTGGGAATACTTTGATAATCCAGAATTAGAACAACTAGATTTTACAACGGTTAAAACAAAAAAAGAAGGTACTTATTGGAAAGTAGGCGTTTATCGTAAACTTTAAATTATTCTTCAGATTTAATAATCCCAAAATTAGTCCATGTCCTTTTTTCGGCTTTCACAATTCGACGGATCTCTAAGTTTCGTTCTAAAGATTCTTTAGTTTTATATCCTCTAGGATGATCGAGATGCAAACAGATTGCTTTATGTCTGATTTGTTTTGGACGGATTTTAAAATTCACTAAGCGCTCCCCTATTTCACGATCTGGTCCACCATATTTCATACGTTCATCATACCCGTTAATCGCTATTAAATCGGATTTCCAAGCCGAGGAGTTACAGTTATTAAATGTAGCTGCTGTTGGAGTCAAAAAATCTAAAATTTTTGATAAGGTAGGGCCAGAAGAAATTTTCAAACCTTGCTTAAACCCTAAATCACCTTGTTTATTTAACCACTTTGTATCAAAACAATTGGCTGTAGCAATGTCATTTTGAGTGATTTTTTTACTCAAATCTATATTAAGTTTACAATATCCGCCAGAAAGGAAATATCCCTTTTGAGCATATTTTGCGTGTTCTGATACAAAGTCACATCTTGGAATACAATCTCCATCTGTAAATAAAATATAATCATGAGCAGCTTTAGTGATAGCAATATTTAAAATTCGTTGTCTTCTATACCCTTCATCTTCATGCCATAAATGACGCAAGGGTACTGGATAATCTGTTCTGAAACTATCAATTAATTCCCTTGTAGTATCTTTTGAGCCATCATCAACAACAATGACTTCAAAAAAATCATAGATTTGATGTTTATAGCCTTCTAGCACTTTACGAAGCCAATCCTCAGAGTTGTAAGTACTAACAATAACTGTTATGGGTAAATTTTTCATCTGCTAAAAATATGATACAAATTTAAACATATAAATTCATTTAAAATCAAAAAATGGACACAAACAAAACAAAATGAAAACAATTTTAGTAAATTTGATTTTTATAATTCAATGAAAAAATTAACTGTTATCATACCGACATTTAACGAAGAGTGCTACTTAGAGAAAGCTTTGTATTCGGTTAAGTTTGCAGATGAAATCATTGTTGTAGATTCTTTTAGTACGGACAAAACTCAGCACATAGCTAAAGCCTATAACTGTAAGTTTATTCAACGAAAATTTGATAATTTTTCGAATCAAAAAAATTATGCTTTAGAATATGCTACTTCTGAATGGGTCTTATTTTTAGATGCTGACGAGCGTATCACGTTTCCACTTCAAAAAGAGATACTTGAGGCTATTGAAAATTCAAATTACCAGGGTTATAAGCTGAATTTTCCACATTTTTTTATGAATCGCTTTTTATTCAACCAAAGCAGCTCTGTGACACGATTGGTTGTTCGAGAACAATGTTATTTTGAAGGGAGTGTTCATGAGAAGTTAATTGTAAAAGGGGGAATAAGTAGTTTAAAAAATCCTGTATTACATGACACCTATAAGGGGCTAGAACATTATATTAAAAAGAAAGATACCTATGCTTGGTTTCAAGCTGAACAACTCTTACAAAAAGGTAAAAGTGTGACATTTTTTCAATTAATATTCAAACCTTTTTATCGTTTTTTTCACAGTTTCTTTATTAGGGGTGGTTTTAGAGACGGAATACCCGCATTGGCCATTGCTGGAGTAAATGCCTACGGAGTTTTTTCGAGATACGCCAAAATGATGCTTCTTAAAAAAGGATTAAAATAGGGATAGTTTTCCAAATTTTAATTTCATTTTGAATTTAAACAGACTGTCTTCCCCTTTAATATCCAATCGATTTAACTCATAATTATTTTTCAAAGGCAATTTATTCAAACGGTTCCCAATACGTAAACCATAAGCAATGTTTTGTTTTACTAATTCTTCAAAAAACTGTGTTTTTTGAGGCTCTTTTCGGGGAAAATTCCCGTAAGGATATGCCAAAACATTAGATATATTAAGTTTGTGTTTGGAAACAAAATCATGGCATTTTTTAAAATCTTCTTGTATTGATTCAAGTGACAATGAACTGTAGGGGCGGTGCGCAAAGGAGTGCAATCCAAGTTCGATGACAGAGGGATCTAAATCCTTTAGCTGTGAGACTGACATGAGTTTTTCTGTTCCATTGTTCCATAAATCCGTGCCTCCCAAAAAAGAAAACGGGGCATAAAAACATGCTTTTAAATTGTACTTTTTAAGCAAAGGATAAGCAAATTCATATTGATTTACATAAACATCATCAAAGGTGATAATAATGGGTTTTTCAGGGAAATCATTTGTATGTTTAAACTTTTCAATGTCTCTAAAATGTAAACTTGTGTAGCCTTGAGCTACTAAATATTTAAACTGTGCTTCCAATTTATCATAGGATAAAGTCAACCCTTTGCTATTGGAGGAGTGGTTGCAAATAGTGTGATACATTAAAATTGGTAAACGCGCCATGGTTCAGTAGCTTATATTAGTTGTAAAATTATTACTTTTACAGCCGACTACACAATTATTTTTAATTTGTTTTATTTTCATGATTAGTGCCATTGTTATTTCATTTTATGACCACAACTACATTAAGGAGTGTATTTCCAGTCTCGCCTTTGTAGATGATATCATTATTGTCGGAAAAATTGATTCAGTGGTACTCTCAGAGATTGAACATAAAAATCCCGTTCAATTTATTGAATCTGAAACCCTTGATTTTAATTTTTTGTTTGAGAAAACATACTCAAAAGCAAGCCATGATTGGATTGTAGTATTAGAAGCGAACCATTGTATTCCAGTTCAGTTGGCAGAAGAAATTACTGAAATTGTCCTGAACACTGATTCCACAGGAAATTATAAAGTTAAAACACGCTTTATGTTTATGGGGAAATTCTTAAAATTTTCTGGATATAGAAGCTGCTATACTCCATTAATACTTCATAAAAAATCCATTAAAAGTAAAATAACATCAAAAAAATTAAAACACTCTATTGAGGAACTTTATTTAGATTTTGATCGTTATAGTGAACGACAAACAATAAAAGCAAAGCAAAAAGCTCAACAATTATATATTAAAAATAAACAACCCAATTTATTTCATTTCTTAGGAAAGCCTTTATGGGAGCTAAAAAAAATATTTTTACTAAAACTCGGGTTTTTAGATGGTAAAGAAGGATTTGTATTTGCTTATTTAAATGCTTTCAAAGAATTTAAAACGTATTTATTTCTTTGGTTAATGTATAGAAATATAGAATAAACATGATAAAACTATCAGGTGTCATCATAACGTACAACGAACAGGAGCATTTAAGAAAATGCTTATCTTCCTTAGTCGATATTGTGGACGAAATTATCGTTGTAGACTCCTACTCTACTGATAAAACAGAGGAAATTTGCAAGGAATTTAACGTAACATTTGTTCAACAAAAGTTTCTTGGATATTTTGAACAGAAAAACTTTGCGGTAACACAAGCCAACCACGATTATATTTTGTCTTTAGATGGTGATGAAGCACTGTCTGACAGATTAAAAACTTCTATTTTAGAACTCAAAAAGGAATGGAAGTACCCTGGTTATTATTGCAACAGAAGAAACAATTATTGTGGGAAATGGATTCGTTTTTCGGATTGGTACCCTGATAAAAAATTAAGACTTTTCAAAAAAGATTCCGGGGAATGGAAGGGCATCAATCCACACGATACGTATAAATTAAAACCTAAGCTGAAAAGTGGCAAATTAAAAGGCGATATTTTACATTGGATTTACAGAGATTATGACGAACATAAAGAAAAAGTTGAACACTTTTCGACTATTGGAGCTAAATCCTATTTTGAGTTAAACATTTCGGCCTCTCTTTTTAAGGTGTATTTTAGGCCTTCTTGGGCATTTTTTAAAGCTTATTTTTTAAGACTTGGAATTTTAGATGGTGTTTATGGATGGCGTATTTGCAAGCAAACATTCATAACTACCTACCTGAAATACAGCAAATTGAGACAACATTGGAAAGAAGCTAATAATTAAAAACTAGGATATTATCTGACTCCAAAAGTTCTTTACTTTTGGCTTTTCAAATCCATGACAACCAAACGGCAATTTGTTATTATTTAGCTTGAGAGCTAGTTTTGGTTTTCTGTCAAAGGCAAATTTTAACCCTTCTTTATAGTCTGGAATCAAAAAACTGGGGTCAAACTTAGGAACAGAGGACCAAAATACATCTTCCATAATTCTAAAATCATCTTCTGAACGTTTCAAATTCTGTTCAATAACTGACTTCATTTTTTTTGAATTAGCGATGTGTGTACTCACTTTTCGTAACGAAAAACCTCCATTTCCTACTTTATAAAATATTTCAGAACGTGCTTTCTTTTTCTTAGAATCAAATAATGATAAAACTTTTTTAAATCCTTTATTGGGAGTTGTAATCCAAGGGGCACCAATATAATCGTAGTCTTTAGAACACCAATACAATAATTCATCTCTAAAAACATAAGCATCTAATTGATAAATCAAAATGAATTTAGAATGTGAAAAACGCTCATAAAAACTAGCTGTCAACATTAAACGATTATATCCAAAAACACTTTTAAAATAATGATCAGGAAATTTTTCGGAGGAAATACGCCCATCAAAATTGATCGTAGATACATCTAAAGATTCTGGATGAACAAAAACAATGGAATGTTGTCCCAATATTTCGACGCATCGATTTAGGGATTGTATTTCAAAATTTAATAAGGTTGTTTTATAGATAGGAATTACAACCGTTACTTCATTTTTATTCATCTGAATTGGTTTTTAATAAACTAAAACTTAGAGGAGTCCCTTTTTCTACATCTTTAGAAAAAGGCATTCCTAAAACATCTTTATAATGTTTAGGGTGCATCCCAAATCCAGGGCGAATGGATCTTACATTTTCAGAAGTAATTAGAGTCCCTTTTTTTACATTTTCAGTCACAAATAATGACCTTGAAAATTCGCGACTTTCTTTTTTCTTTTCGGTCATTGTATAGTCCACAGTTCCTAGTAGTGTTTCTGTCAATCGCACCGCTTCCACCATTTGTTTGAACTCCGTTTCATCTAATGAAAAATGAGCATCGGGACCTCCAATATTTTTATTTAAAATAAAATGTTTTTCAATAACTGTGGCACCCATAGCGACTGCAATCATGGGGGCTTCGATACCAAGAGTATGATCTGATAAACCAGATTTTACGTTAAACCGTTTGGCAATATCCTTAATCGTTTTAAGATTGGCATCTTCTGGATTTGCTGGATAGGCCGATGTGCATTTTAAAATAGTAATATCCTCATTGCCTTCAGCTTTACAGGTTTTAATGGCCAGTTCAATATCTTCAATAGTAGCGATTCCAGTAGAGATAATTACTGGTTTACCTTTGGAGGCAACGTAAGAAATTAAGGGGATATCTGTAATCTCAAAAGAAGCAATTTTATATATAGGATTGTTTAACTCTTCTAATAAATCAACGGCAGTAACATCAAAAGGCGAAGAAAAACAAATAAGTCCCTCGTTTTTGGCGACCTCAAATAACTCAGCATGCCAGTCCCAAGGTAAAGACGCTTGTTTATAGAGGTCATACAAATACTGTCCATCCCAATGGGTGCCTTGATTTATTTTAAAATGTTTTTTTTTGGAATCTAAAGTAATCGTATCAGCTGTGTAAGTTTGTAGTTTAATAGCGTCTGCACCCGCTCTTTTAGCTGCCTTAATGGTTTCTATGGCTATTTTTATATCATTACCATGATTGGCTGATAATTCAGCTATAATAAAAACTTTGCTGTCTTTGTTTCTGTTAGAAGTACTAATTTCCATTGAGCTTTTTTATATAATGAAAACTATTTGAGTTTTCATGATTTACCATTTTTTTAAATTTAAATTTTGCTTTTTCAAAGACCTGTTTTGAACTTACATTTTTTTCTTTAATAAAAGCATTGATAATAAAGTTTGGGTTTTCCAATAAAAAATAATTAGTGCCTTTTACTAACATGTCCTGCGCATAGCCATTTCCTCTGTAGTTTGAATCTACTGAAATCCCAATTATTGATTCATTTTCGTTTTGTTTTTGAATTCTTAATTGTCCTATAGCTTTGTTTTCCTCATTTATAAAAACCAGCATTAAGCACGAATTGTCATTAATACTCTTTTCAAACCATTGTGAATGGTTTAAAAAATCAATAATATCAGAGTTGTATGATTGTTCTCTGACAATTGGGTCGTTTACCCAATTAAAATAAAGTTGAAGATCATCTATTTGAGCTTTTCTAAAACTTAACATTATGAATTCAATTTAGAGTGAATAACGACGTCAATATATTTTCCTTCAAAAAAACAATGTTGATCTAAACGTGCTTCTTCTTTAAAACCAGCAGAAATCAAAACAGGATATAGATTAGGTCTTAAATCAAAGGCATAAGTGAAAATTTTATGAAATTTCAACTCATTAAAAGCTACTTGTTCTATTAATTTCAAATATGCTTTCCAGACATCTTCAAAACGAGTTTTTTCTAGTTTTGTATTCATTATAAATGAAATTTCGGCATTTTTATCAAACCAGTTTAAATGAACTAAACCTCCATATCCTATTAAATTATTGTTTTCTAAAAAAGAAAATAAAATTTGATTTGGTTGCTCTTGGTTGAATAACTTTGAAATTATTGTTTTAAAATAAACTTCTTGATTTTCGATAGTAAGTGGCTTTTTTTGGCGTAAATGATAGATTTGTTCATTACGCCATTTCATGATATCCATTCGATCTTCAAAACGAATGGGGATCAGAGAGAAATTTCCACTCTCGAACTTTTGTTTATGTAATACTTTATATGAACTCATAAAAAGCTTAATTTAATCTTTTAAAGCCAGAGTGGCAAATAGGTCCTTCTATTAAATCTTCTATTTGAATCTCTCCCACCTCACATTTTGATATTTTTTTAAAAATTTCGTCTAAAACATTAAAATAAATTTCAAATTCATCGTTAGTATGGGCTGTTGATGCATAAAAATTAGTGCTTGCTAAAATTCCTTTCTTAAGCATTTCTTGAGATATTAATGTTTTATAGGATAAAGCTTCTTTGCTATTGAAAGTATAAGTGCTTAGTGCAGGAATACCCGCAAGGGTGATTTTTAAATTATGTAAACTTGCTAAGTTTTTCCATCCTTCTTGCATTTTTTTTCCATTTTCTGTAATTACCTCCCAAGACTTTACTCGTTCCATCTCGTTTAAGGTTGCTAATGCAGCGACTGGACCTATTCGTTCTGTCCAAAACGTACTGCTGATAAATGTGGATTGTGCCGCTTCCATAACAGACCTTTTACCGACAACGGCTGTTAATGCATATCCATTTCCAATTGTTTTTCCATACATTACCATATCAGGTTCAACTTTGTATTTTTGATAAATACCTCCAAAAGTCTCTCTAAAACCCGAAGTACACTCATCGAAAATTAAAACAATATTATTTCTTGTAGCCAGTTCCCTCACTTTATGAAGAAAATTGTCTTCGGGTCCGAAATTTCGAACTACTTCCATTTTGATTACCCCAATATCGTTGTTTTTTACAATAGTGAGCAATTCTTCAAAATTATTATAATTAAAAGGATAGACTGAATTTTTTAGATTTTTTGGGACTCCATTAGGACTTAAACCAGGTAATAAATGCTTTGATAATTTATCTTCATCATTATGATTCGCAGACAAATACCAGTCGTGCCAACCATGATAACCACAAATGGCTACTTTATCCTTGCCAGATGCAGCACGAGCTATGCGTATAGCTATAGAGTTTGCTTCACCGCCACTTCTTGCAAATCGAACCATATCTGCCCAAGGATTAAGTTCTATTAGCTTTTCTGCTAGATAAACTTCTTCAGGACAACTTAAAGTACTCATATTACCATTTTTGACTGTTTCCATTACAGCAGCATCAACAGCCTGGTTTCCATAGCCCAATGTATTGGTACCAATACCCATAATAGTCATATCTATTAATTCTTTGCCATCTAAATCCCAAATTCTACAGCCTTTTGCTTTAGAAAAATAAGAAGGCCAGTGTTCTGGAAGAAACATTTCTGGTCTTTTGGATAATAACATTGTTCCTCCAGGAATCAGTGTCTTTGCTTTTTTATATAATTCTTGCCCTGTACCCATTATTTATCATTTTTTAAAGATATTTTAAGCCCTTCATTCCGAGTAATTGAATTGTTTATTTTACCTAAATCATTATCTATTATGTAATTAGTATATTTTAACCAAGTTTCATCTACTCCTAAGTTTTCTATTAATTTTTCGATTAATTCAAAATCTCTAATCTCGTCAACCGTCATTCTTATTTTTGAATAATCAAATTCATAAGGATAATTTATTGCTCTAAATATAATTCCGCCATTAAAATCTGAATTATTTCTAATATAGGGAGTCACATGTTCTCTTTCTGATTGAAGTTTAGCATTTTTCCAAGCGGTTTCTAAAGCCGAAAACTTAAAAACCTCTACATCTTGACCATCAGGAAATTTTTCTACTAAGGTATTTGATCCATAATCGACATTTTTTTGTTGTACAAAATTAATTATGTTATCAACTAGTTTGGAATCTATTAAAGGACAATCAGAAGTGACTCTTACTACCCAATGTGGTTTCTCATTTTTAACTGCTTTATAAAAACGATCCAAAACATCTAACTCAGCCCCCCTTGAAGCATCAAACCCCCATTTAATAGCCATATTATAAATAATTTCATCTTCAGGTTTACTGGTAGTTGCAACAATGATTTTAGAAATAGTTTGACATTCTTTTAAACGATTCAAATGAATTTGCAGTAGTGATTTCCCTCCAATTTTTTTTAATATTTTACCAGGGAATCTTGTGCTTCCTGATCTAGCCTGAGTAATTAATACTGTTTTTATTTCCATAATGATGGATTTAATAAGTCTAAGTCTTTAACTTGTATATTATTAATTACTTTGATATCATCTTGACTAATATTATATGAAGATGCTTTTATATTAGCGTTAAGTTGAAGTATTGAATCTACCCCTATAATAACATTGTCTATATTTTCTTGATGTAAACAATAACTCAATGCCAATTCTTCCATTGAACAATTTGAATCAATAATAATTTGATTTAATATTTTCAATTCTGTTTTTAAATTTTGAACAATAGGACTTTTATCATTGGTGTTTTTAAAAAACAACCCTTGAAGAAAAGCTGATCTAGTATGAATTGATTTTCCCTTTTGCTTTAGCTGATCTAATAAATCTCCTCTCACATTAAAATTATCCAGCATATTAAAAGGGAATTGAATTACTGTAATTAAATCCTCATTTAGTAACTGTTTTAAATGTTCGTTCGTATAAACTGAAACTCCTATATTTTTAATATATCCTTTTGATTTTAATTCTTTTAATGAATCCAGTGCTTTATAATTAGTTTTAAATGATTCAAAAGAGTGAAACATTAACACTTCTATAGAGCTAACAGCTAACTGTTCTAAATACTGTAAAACTTTATTATTAATTGAATTATATTTGACGCTGTGAGGGAATTTAGTGATGATTTTAAATCTAGAATCATCATTTTTTTTATGAAAATTTCCAATTATTTCATGCGCATTTCCATAAACTTCTGCTGTATCTAAAATCCTAATACCTTGGTTATGAGCAATTTTAAAAAGTTCCAAAACTTGATTTTCTTCAAGCTTTCCAATGCTGTTATTTACACCGTAGTCTATACCAAACTGAACTGTTCCTAAGATTAATTTACGCTCCATTAGAGATAAATTTTAAAACCTTACTAATCACGAAGTTTTGTTCTTCAAGAGTTAAAGTAGGATACATTGGAAGACTAATACAGTTCGCATAATAATTTTCTGAATTCATCAGATTAGCTCCTTCATATCCAATATTTTTGTAATATGGTAATAAGTGAATAGGTATGTAATGAATTTGGCTAAAGATGTTATTTGACCTTAAATAATCATATAATTTTTTTCTATTTTCAACCTCTATAATAAATAGATGATGTGCATTGTATAAATTATGGGGCAAGTCTTGAAACTTAATCAGACCTTCAAAAGCTTTTTTGTAAACGGATGCAATTTTATTTCTTGTTTTAACACCTTTTTCGTTTTTTGACAATTGGGTCATACCCAATGCAGATTGAAAATCAGTTAGCCTGTAATTAAAACCCAATGCTTTCATCTCATAATACCAGCCACCATGGTTTTCATCCATATTTTCTTTTGTAATCCCATGAGTTCTTAACAGCATCAACTTATCATACAATTCTTTCGAATTTGTAGTTACCATACCTCCTTCGCCACATGCTATATGTTTTACAGGGTGAAAAGAAAATACTGCGATATCAGTATAATTACCATTACCACAAAAGTTCTTTTGTCCTTTACTGTCCATAAAATATCCTCCAGGCGCATGACAAGCATCTTCTATTATCCAAAGATTGTGCGCATCTGCTAAATCTTTAAATTCTTCCGTATTTATAGGAAGACCAGCGAAATCGACAGGGATAATTCCTTTAAAAAATCCTTTGGGTTTAGATTCAATTAACTCTCTTACAGAGTTAATATCCAATAAATAGGTATTAGGGTCAATGTCAGCAAACCAAACTTCAGCACCAGCATATCGAATGCAGTTTGCAGATGCTGCAAAAGTAATTGGAGTTGTAATTACTCTATCTCCTTTAACTAAATTTAAAGCCAATACAGAGAGATGCAATCCTGAAGTAGCATTATTAACTGCGACAGCATAGTTTGACCCAACATATTCTGCAAATTTAGTTTCAAATTCTTTGACCTTTGGGCCTTGAGTTAGAAAATCCGATTGAAGTGTAGAGATTACTGCTTTAATATCATTTTGATCAATATTCTGTCTTCCGTATGGTATTGGATTCATTAGACTTTAAAATTAGGATCAACATACTTTTTTACTAATTCTCTTAAACTATCAACCGTTTCCCATTCATCATTATCTCCTGAGTTGTAAGAGAATTTTTGATCAACTAGTTGAGCATCAAAATATTTAATAAATTTATCTCTATCAAATATTGTATTTTGAGGTAAAATCACATAATACTTACCAATATCGAATGTGTTGATTGCATCAGAAACTGTTATCATTTCTTCATGTAATTTTTCACCTGGTCTTATTCCTACTTCTTTTTGAATACAGTCAGGGGCAATCGCAGTCGCCACATCAACTATCTTGTAAGAGGGTATTTTAGGAACAAATAATTCTCCACCCCAAGCTTTCTCAATAGCATCAAATACCATTTGACATCCATCTTGAAGTGAGATGTTAAATCTTGTCATTTTTTTATCTGTAATTGGCAAGACTCCATCTTTTCTTTTCTTTAAAAAAAACGGCATGACTGAACCATTGGATCCCATCACATTTCCATAACGTACAACCGAAAACTTCACATCTTTTGAGCCTTTAATATTATTAGCCGCAATAAATAATTTATCAGATGACAGTTTAGTTGCTCCATATAAATTAATAGGTGCACAGGCTTTATCTGTAGATAGTGCTACCACATCTTTAACACCACATTTTATGGCTGCGGCGATAACATTTTCTGCTCCATTAATATTTGTCTTAATACATTCAGAAGGGTTATATTCAGCTAAATGAACATGTTTCATTGCTGCTGCATGAATTACAATATCGACTCCCTCGAACGCTCTCTCTAAACGTTCTTTATCTCGAACATCTCCTATAAAATACCGCATTGCTGGATATTTAGATTCAGGGAAATCCATTGCCATATTAAAATGTTTTTGTTCATCTCGTGATAAAATCACGAGCCGTTTAACATTTGGGTTTCTTTCTAGAATTAGTTTAGTAAACATTTTACCAAAAGAGCCTGTTCCTCCAGTAATTAAAATACTTTTACCGTTCAAATCTACCATAACATCAAGTCGAATTAATTATTAATTGCGAAAAATTAATATTAATTTTCAATTTCTCTCCTACAAATATATAGGTATTTTTGATTAAAATTATTTGTGAGAGCTTCTAATCGTTAAAAAAAGGTGCTTTTAATCAAAATATATCAATTCTTAATACTTATTTTTACAGTGTAACTTTTCAAAGTTTAACTATTTCGTTTATGCTTAAATCCCTGTTTTTCGTATCCAAACCATTAGAACTTCTTGGAGCTATTGAAGCGAAAAAACAATTTAATTTGACTGATAGTATATTGGTGTATTCCTGCAAAGATAACTCCGATAAAAAAACCATAGAGTTTTTGATTAAAAACCATAGCAATTGGACTGAGGTAATATTTGTAAAACACAAGCCCTATTACGGCTTATTTTGGGTAAGACTAATACACAAATTAAGGAAGGAAAATTATCAGTATTTATTCACCAGAGCATTTTCTGCTGCTGCTTATTTTATTCATAATTTATCTTATCAAAAACATTTCCTATTAGATGATGGAGCAGCTACAATTGTAATTTCAAGAGAATTTGTTGAGAATGGTAATCTAACTAAACGATTTTCACTTTTTAGAGGACTCAATAAAACTGGAAAGAAATACGCATTAATTAGTTTTATCTATAATGTTTTCAATATTTATGTTGAAAAAGAAGTGAATTTCGTGAATTTTTTTACTTTTTATAATATTGAAGCATCTGACAAACTAACAGTAGTAACCAATAAAATGCAATGGTTAAAAGAACTCTCTAAAACAACTTCTCCAACAATACATAAAGAAATCGTTTATGTCATCGGAACTGATGTTATTCAATGTAAAATTCTAAGTGAAAATGACTACTTAAACACAATCATATTGATTAAGGAGTATTACCCAACAAAAAAAATTTGCTACATACCGCACCTGAACGAGGAAGACTCTTTTATTGATTCAATCAAAGAACATGGAATTTCCGTTCAAAAAAATAAATTTACAATTGAACTTGATTTTATTTTAAATAACATTACACCACTTCATATTGCAGGAACAATTTCAACAGCTTTGATTTCTTTAAAATTGATTTACGGAAGTCAACTAAAAGTTGATTATTTTAACTTTGACTCGACAAAGATTTCAGCAAAAAACAATGAAAACTTAAACGGAGTTTACGATTACCAAAATAAATTTATTAACTCTATTAAAATTGAATATTAATTGCAAAACGAACTAAACAATACCCTAAAGACTTTAAAACAAGGCGGTCTTATACTCTACCCTACGGATACTGTGTGGGGGTTGGGCTGTGATGCTACCAATTTTACTGCAGTTGAAAAGCTATATAAACTCAAAAAACGAGAAGAACAAAAAACAATGATTTGTTTGGTCAGTGATTTTAATATGTTAAACTATTATGTTGAGGAAATCCCAGAAGCGGCTTATAGCATTTTAGAACATGCCACAGCACCAACCACTATTATTTACGACAAACCTTTGAGAGTTTCTGAAAACCTTATTGCAGCAGACAACACCTTGGCCATCCGTATGGTCAAAGAAGGGTTTTGTGCAGAATTACTAAAACGATTTAAAAAACCAATCGTTTCTACATCCGCAAATAGTTCTGGTGAACCAACTCCAAATTCCTTTCAAGAAATTGAAGACTATATTTTAAAAGGTGTAGACTATGTCGTAAATTTGGAGCGTACAAACAAAACGGCTAAACCTTCTTCTATTATTAAATTAAGTAATAATGGCGAAGTAAAAGTTATCAGAAAATAATTTTAAAGACGTTTTGTAAACCTTACAAATAATGAACTACAAGCACGCTTTAACATCGCCACTATTTCAGGTTGTCTCTGAATCTGCAGATCAACTTGGTGTTGACTGTTATGTTGTTGGGGGCTTTGTACGTGATTTTATAATGGAACGCGGTCGTGAAAAAGACATTGATATTGTTGCGGTTGGAAGCGGTATTGAACTCGCAAAACGAGTTGCTAAAAACCTTCCTAACACTCCTAAAATTCAGATTTTTAAAACCTATGGCACTGCCATGATTCGACATGAAGGTGTAGAGCTTGAATTTGTAGGAGCACGAAAAGAATCTTACAACGAAAACAGCAGAAATCCCATTGTGGAGGATGGCACTTTAGAAGAAGATCAAAACCGAAGAGATTTCACGATCAATGCGATGGCGATTAGCTTAAATTCTGCAAGCTACGGGCGGCTTTTAGATCCTTTTAATGGTCTCAAAGATTTGGCTAATAAATGTATCAAAACGCCTTTAAATCCCGTAATTACATACAGTGACGACCCTTTGCGTATGTTAAGAGCCATTCGATTTGCAACCCAACTGGGATTTGACATTGAAACTGCTTCATTTAATGCTATTAAAGAGCAATCCCAACGGATTGAAATCATTACAAATGAGCGTATCAATGTAGAAATTCAAAAAATATTAGAAAGTGACAAACCTTCAGTAGGATTTCTATTACTTGAAAAAACTGGTTTACTTCAACGCATCATTCCTGAATTGACAGACTTAAAAGGGGTTGATATTCAAGAAGGTCAAAAGCATAAAGATAATTTTTACCATACTCTCGAAGTGGTTGATAATATTTGTAAGCACACCGACAATGTTTGGCTTCGTTGGGCAGCACTTTTACACGATATTGGAAAAGCACCCACCAAACGTTTTGATAAAAAAGTAGGTTGGACCTTTCATGGGCATGAGCTTAAGGGGTCTAAAATGGCATATCATTTATTTAAGCGTTTAAAAATGCCACTTAACGAAAAAATGAAATATGTTCAAAAACTCGTGTTTATGAGTTCGCGACCTATTGTATTAGCACAAGAAAATATTACGGATTCTGCTGTACGTCGACTCGTTTTTGATGCCGGAGAATATGTCGAAGATTTGATGACCCTTTGTGAAGCAGATATCACGACTAAAAACCCTTATAAATTTAAAAAATATCATAACAATTTTAAACTTGTTAGAGAAAAGATAATTGAAGTTGAAGAACGCGACCAAATACGTGACTTTCAGCCCCCCATTTCTGGTGAAACAATCATGGAAACCTTTGATTTAAAGCCATCCAAAGAAATAGGAATCATTAAAGAATTTATCAAAGAAGCTATTTTGGAAGGAATCATTCCTAACGACCCTGAAAAAGCCTTTGAATTAATGTTAAAAAAAGGAACTGATTTAGGATTAACTCTAGCTAATGAAAAATAAATTTAGAACGTTCTCAAAAATTGCTTTAGTACTCATATACTTTGTGATTGTAGCAGGTGCTATTGTGCGAATGACGGGTTCTGGAATGGGTTGTCCAGATTGGCCAAAATGTTTCGGATATTACATCCCTCCTACAGAAAGTTCACAGTTATTATTTGAAGCAAATCATTCTTATGAAAAAGGAATGATGATTCTAATGGATCATGAAGCTTTTTTAGTTGCCAAAACTGATTTTATATCTGGAAACGAACTTGACGCTTCTGATTGGGAAGTTTACAACAAACACGACTATACGACTTACGACCCTGTTCATACTTGGGTAGAATACATCAATAGACTCATTGGTGCTTTTTCTGGAATCCCTATCTTAATTTTCACTGTATTAGCATTTTGGTATTGGAAAAAAAACAAGTGGATACCTATTATTTCGGTGCTCACTTTGTTTGGGATGGGCTTTCAAGCATGGCTTGGAAAAACAGTAGTTGATTCTAACCTAGCACCCTACAAAATCACCATTCACATGGTGATGGCATTGCTAATTGTTGGGTTTATTCTGTATCTTATTTTTGCTTCTAAAACCAACTATAAACCACAAACATTTCAAAAGCGTTTTTATAATATTCTTATTTTGGCGCTTGTTCTTTCATTAATTCAAATTATTTTAGGCACTCAAGTTAGACAGTTTGTAGATGAACAAACAAAGCTATTGGGTTATCAAAAGTCCCTTTGGTTGGCATCCCCCGAATTAAATTTTTACATCCACCGTTCAACCTCTATTTTAGTCCTGTTATTGAACGGATATCTTTGGCATCTCAACAGAGCATACTCGTTGGGATTCAATAAAATAAAATTAGTCATTTATTGCGTAATTCTAGAAGCAACTTCTGGGGTGTTCATGTATTATTTTGATTTCCCATTTTTGAGTCAACCCTTACATTTAGTCATTGCTTCTATCCTATTTGGAATTCAGTGTTACATCCTTTTTGAATGCCTTCATAAAAAAAGAGAAAAGCTACTAACATAAAAAAATGCATCTTATATTTGTTTTATATTATTAACCTATGATTTTTAGATTTAGAGTTGTTTTAGACAACGACACCAAAGAGGATATTTTTAGAGATATTGAGATTAGAAAGACCGATACGCTCGAAGATTTACATAATTCAATCACACAATCCTTTGGATTTGATGGTAGTGAAATGGCTTCCTTTTATTTGAGTGATGATGAATGGAATCAAGGAGAAGAAATATCTTTATTTGATCTTAGCGAAGGTGGAAGTGATATCCAGCTCATGAGTCAGACTGTTATTAGTTCAGTCGTTTCTGAAGAACGTACAAAACTACTCTATATCTACGATTTTATGAGTATGTGGACTTTTATGGTTGAATTAGGAGAAATTGTGGAAGAAGCGGAAGGTACGGATTATCCTAATTTATTGTATGTTCATGGACAAGTCCCAAGCGACGCCCCCGAAAAAGTTTTTGAGACTGAAGGTTTTGGAGATGATTTTGATGAATTTGAAGACGGTTATGGAACGGATGATTACGATCGTCTAGACTTTGACGAGAACTGGAATTAAAAGAAAATTCCTGTGTTTTCTGTTTGGTAATTTTGTTTTACAAATCTTAAAGAATTTTTTAAAATTTCACCCATATTTTTACTCTTTTTAAATCGGATATCGCGCGTATATTCAAATATTTTTGTTTTTAGTAAGGTTTCATGTTCTGGGGTAGAAATTGTATCAGAAACCATACACTGAATCAGTTGGTCAACTCGGTTTTTGAAACTCAATAGACGTTTGGCAACGATGGAACGTTCTTCGAGTTTGTATTGATTAATAGATTGCTTTTCAAATTTATCTGTAACTAAATCAACCATTTTAAAATTCTCCTTAAAAAACTGAGGACGGTACACATTAAATTTACCTTCAAAACACTGTTGATCAAAATCAATAGCTCGAATACTGTAAACTACATGATCAAAATCATGTGTGGGTACAATCACATAATTGTAAGAACGCATATCTCCTAACAAACGAATCATACAACGTTCATTGAATTTCACAAATTCTTTTGCAATTTGTGACTTCTCTGATTCGGAACAGTTTGGGAGCATCGTTTCAATAAATTCATCTCCTGGAATACCACTGATATGCTCTTCGATTAGGGTGTCTTCATAGACTAAAAAATTCAAGTTATGAGGAGATAACATATGCTCAAGTTCCAATCCATAAATTCGAGAAGCATCTGCTTTTTTGACATAAAAATAAGCGTAGTTATCATTGAGTATATTTCTAATTTTTATACGAAATGGTTTGGAATTTCCAAACGTACAATAGTCAATTGCATCTACATTTAACAGCGGGATTGTGGCTTCATTTCCATCCGAATGTAGCTTGGTATATATTTTTTTTAAACTTAAATCGATCTCTTTACGATCAAACTCATTATAATAGGTACGCACCCATAACGTGTCTTTATCATTTTTATCAAACACTTCTACAGACCCTTGAAAACGAAGTAAATCATCATAAAATATAGGCAACCGAACTGTACGATTAAATTTTTGCAAATACCCCTTTAAGGCTGTATTTACAGGGTATGAAGGTTTTTTTAGAGATATTTTTAAATCGTCTTTCATGTGTTAACTTGAATTCCAAATTTAACTTATATTTTTTTAATTTGTAACAATAGTCAGAAAACATCGTCTTATATTTATGATTCATTAAAACAAAACATGTGAATTCTATCCTAAAAATTTCAAATCTTACTAAAAAATATGGATTACTAACTGCCGTTAGCAATCTTTCTTTTGACATCGAAAAAGGAAGTATTTACGGAATCTTAGGACCTAATGGTAGTGGAAAATCCACCACATTAGGAATTGTTTTAAATGTTGTTAATAAAACGGCTGGAGATTTTTCTTGGTTTGGAGGTAGTCTCACAACACATCAAGCACTAAAAAAAGTAGGTGCCATAATCGAACGTCCAAATTTTTATCCTTACATGACCGCCTATCAAAACCTTAAATTGGTTTGTAAAATAAAAGGCGTATCCTATGATTCCATAGAAAAGACTTTAAAAATTGTAGGACTTGACGATCGAAAACACAGCAAATTTAGCACCTTTTCTTTAGGAATGAAGCAGCGATTGGCCATAGCCTCAGCGCTATTAAATGACCCTGAAATATTGATTTTAGATGAACCCACCAACGGCTTAGACCCTCAAGGAATTCATCAAATTAGAGAGATTATCAAAACTATTTCCCAGCAGGGCACAACCATTTTATTGGCCTCTCACCTGCTAGATGAAGTCGAGAAAGTCTGTACGCACGTGGTTGTTTTAAGAAAAGGAAAAAACCTCTATTCAGGGCGTGTTGATGAACTCATTTCAAGTCATGGTTTTTTTGAATTAAAAACACATCAAAGAGACGACTTGCTAAAACTTCTTGAAACACACCCCAATTTTTCTCATACCAAAATAGAAAACGATTTAATTACAGCTTTTCTTGAAAATCCAATGCAAGCTGAAGAATTCAACCGTTTACTTTTTAAAAATGGAATTGTATTGAGCCATTTGGTCAAACGAAAAGAAAGTTTGGAAGAACAATTTTTACAATTAACCGACAACAAATGAGACGATTAATAGACTTAGAACTTCAAAAGTTATTACTCAATAAAACGAGTAAAATTCTGATATTTATATCCTTTATTTTACCACTTTGTGTTATTCTTTTATCGGCTGTGAAAATTAACTTTTTTGGGTTTTTTACACTAGAACTTGGCGAATTAGGAATTTTCAACTTTCCTATAATATGGCACATCACTACCTATTTTTCTGCCTTATTTAAATTCTTTTTTGCAATTGTTGTGGTTTCAATGATTGGGAACGAATACAGCAATAAAACACTAAAACAAAACCTCATCGATGGATTGAGTAAAAAAGAATTTATCTTGTCTAAATTCTATGTTATTGTATTTTTCTCTCTCATATCAACTGTGATTATTTTTATCATATCCTTAATACTTGGATTGATATATTCAAGTTACAATGAGTTTAGCATTATTATTCAACAAATGGAGTTTTTAGTGGCTTATTTTGTAAAACTTGTAGGATTCTTTTCTTTCTGTTTATTTTTGGGGGTCTTGGCAAAACGATCTGCATTCGCATTAGCATTTTTGTTTGTTGATCTAATCTTAGAGTGGATTGTTTTAGGTCTAATTGCATGGAAAAGCAGTTATGAAATTGCTCAAAAAGTACAAAACTTTTTCCCACTAACTTCAATGTCAAACCTCATAAAACAACCCTTTCAGCGTGTTGCGATGACAAAATTTCCATCGAATACGGACATAAGTTATGATTATGCCGTTTACTTTGATAACATTATAATCGTTATTTTATGGACGCTTATTTTTATATTTTCATCTTATAAATTATTAAAAAAGCGAGATCTATAGTATATCTTATCTACTCCAATTAGAATTACTTGGGGCACTATTTTTATTTTTTAAAGGAAATTATGTTGTTGATTTCAATTTCAAATAACTAATTTAGATTCAATAATTTAAGAAAGTAATAACAAATCAATACGTATCTTTGTATTGCTGTTTATGAAAAAGTTTAACCATTTTATTTTTTTATGCCTTTCATTCGCTGCTTTGAGTCAAAATGTTCAAGTTAGCAGTTCTGCCTACACCCCTCAAGAATTGATTGAAAATGTGCTCATTAACAGTGCTTGTATTGAGAATTTAGTGGTTACAAATGTCGTCGGAGGTGATTTTAACTCTACAGAAAAAAGTTACGGATATTTTGATGCCAATGGAAGTAGTTTTCCTTTTCAAAGAGGAATCGTTTTAAGTACTGGAAAACTAGCTAATGTTGGGGGTCCAAATGACTCTTTAAGCGACGATGATGCTTCGAATTGGGGAGGAGATTCTGACTTAGAAACGATTCTAAATGAAAGTAATACCCTCAATGCAACACTAATAGAATTTAATTTTTCAGCACAAGCAAGTCAAATTAGTTTCAACTATATATTTGCCTCTGAAGAATACCAAGAAAATAATCCGAGTACTTGTCAATATTCAGATTTATTTGGATTTTTAATTCGGAAAGAAAGTGGTGGAGATTACACAAATATTGCCTTAGTCCCAACAACACAGACACCCGTAAAAGTAACCACGGTGCATTCTGGAGTACCAGGAGAATGCGCCCCTATTAATGAAGCGTATTTTGGAGGTTGGAATTCCAATTCAGCACCTATTAATTTTAATGGTCAAACCGCAGTTCTTACTGCAACTGCTAATATCATTCCTAATGAAATTTACCATGTTAAACTGGTTATCGCAGATGAACAAAACTATCGTTACGATTCTGCTGTGTTTTTAGAAGCTAGTAGTTTTAAGTTGGGTACAGACTTAGGAATTGACCGTTTAAGAGCAACAAACACTTCTTTGTGTGACGATGAAACCCTAACCTTGAGTGCCCTTCAAAACAATGTTTTGTCTTACAAATGGTTTAAAAACGGCAACCTCCTTTCTGGAAATACAGGTTTTGAGTTGGAGGTTGAGAACGAAGGAATCTACAGTGTTGAAGTGCTTTTAGATAACGGCTGTACTAGCTATGGATCCATTCAAATTGAATACAGTCCACGCCCGATTGCAACAGACAACGCTTTGGTGCAATGTGATACTGATGGTGTATTTGACGGATTAACAACTTTTAATCTTACACAAATAAACGAAACCCTTATCAACACAATTCCCAACAGGGAAGTGAAATTTTACACCACCTTAACCTCCGCTCAAAATTCGATTAATGATGTTGATGGAACGGCTTTTAACAACACTTCAAATCCACAGGTTGTATATGCACAACTTATAGACACCATAACCAATTGTTTTGATATTGCAGAACTCACTTTAAGTGTGAGTACCTCTACTGCCAATGATACAGAATTAGAATTTTGCGATTCAGACGGAACTGAAGATGGTTTTTTTAATTTTACTTTAAGTAATGCTGATGCAGAAGTACTTTTGGGACTGCCTTCCTCCTTCTCCCTAAACTATTATGAAACTTACCAAGATGCACTTTTGGAAGTCAATCCTTTAGCAGCTAATTATACCAACACAACTCCTTACAACCAAACCATTTTTGCGCGTGTTGAAAATGGAAATGACTGCCATGGTATTAACCGAGTTGAATTGGTGGTTTTTAAACTTCCAGAACTCGTTATTCAAGAGGAGCGTGTTATTTGCTTAAATACGTTTCCTAGTCCCATTACACTAGATGCTGGTGTCATCAATGGATTTACTCCTACATTATTTTACGATTGGTCAACAGGCGAAACAACTCCTGAAATTCAAGTGAATACTCCTGGTATTTATACGGTAACTGTGAGTAACGCCAATGGATGTTCTACGTTAAGAACTATTACGGTACTTCCTTCTAACATTGCTACTTTTGACTCAATTGAAATTGTGGATGGGGTCGAAAATAATACGGTCACTGTTTTTGTTTCTGGAGAAGGTGAATACGAATATGCTTTAGATTCTGAATTCACGGGATATCAGGACTCAAATGTATTCTCTGAGGTTACTCCAGGCTATCATACAGTCTATGTAAGAGACAAAAATGACTGTGGGACGGTTAAAGAAAATATCGCTATAATTGGGTTTCCTAAATTTTTCACTCCTAACGGAGATGGTTATAATGATACCTGGCAAGTGTATGGCATCAATACACCAGACCAAGTAAACAGTGAGATCTCTATTTTTGACCGATTTGGAAAACTACTTATCAAATTAAGCCCTTCCAGTGCGGGTTGGGACGGCACTTTTAATGGAGTTAACACCCCATCTTCCGATTATTGGTTTTCTATTAAACTTCAAAACAACAAGATATTTCGAGGCCATTTTTCCTTAAGACGATGAATTATAATACTTAAAAATTGATATATTTGTGTAGCACTCAATCTATGACACACAAATTAAACATAGCTTTTTTAAGTATTGGTATTTTGTTTTTTAATCTACTACTAGCGCAAGACATTTCGCTATTTAACCAATTAAATGGGCGTTTGGATTACACAGCAATTGGGAACACCCTGAATACTTCCGAAAATAACAGTGCTGTAAACTGCGTCATAAACACAGCTTCTTCAGCAACATTAAATTTATCGACTACACAAACCATAGAAGCTGCTTATCTCTATTGGGCTGGCTCTGGTTCTGGCGATTTTAATGTAACTCTGAATAATACCAATATTACGCCTTCACGCACTTTCGCTTATGCATTAGATTCTTCACGACAATTTTTTGCTGCATTTGCAGATGTGACTACACTCATTCAAACCGAGGGAAACGGCCTATATACACTTAGTAATTTAGAACAAATAGAAATTTCTTCGGCTTATTGCTCTACAGGGACAAATTTTGCCGGTTGGGCCATAACCGTTATTTACTCAGACCCTACACTTCCACTAAATCAATTAAATGTATATGATGGGTTAGAAAGTGTTCCTGACACTATTACCATTGAATTAAACAACCTAAATGTTATGGATACTAATGGTGCTAGAATCGGATTTATAGCTTGGGAAGGCGATGCCGGTTTAGCAGTGGATGAAGTATTACAAATGAACGGAATTACACTCAGTAATCCTCCTCTCAACCCTGCAAACAATGCTTTTAACGGCACCAATAGTTTCACAAACGATTCCAATTTATACAATATGGACATCGATGTTTATCCGATAGAAAACACCATTAATGTAGGAGATTCATCTGCTGTCATTCAATTAACTTCTGGACAAGATTTAGTGATGGTAAATAATATTATCACGGTATTAAATAGTCAGTTACCTGATGCGAGTGTGACTATTGATTCTATTGATCTACGCTGTAATTCTCGTGAATTAACCATAGAATATACCATAGAAAATCTAAATTCAACACATTTATTAGCTGCAAATACCCCCATCGCATTTTATGCCGAAACAGACCTCGTTGCACAAGCACAAACTAGCAACGACATTCCTATTAATGGCTCCGAATCCAATCTGATTAGTTTTACAATAGCCCCTTCGAATTTAAATCCAATGAACCTAACAATAGTTGTGGATGATCTTGGTACAGGAACTGGAGTGGTTACAGAAATCAGTGAAACAAACAACACGGCTGAAATCCCTATCGAGTTTTTAGAATCTCCAGAAACGACCCCTTTAAGTCCTTTAATCAGTTGTAATTTTGGCAATAACGAAGCGGTTTTTAATTTACAAAATGCTTTGGATGAAATAGACTTTTCGTTTGATTTAGAAACCGTTGTTTTTTATCAATCCTTAGAAGATTTAATAAATGACCTTAGTGCTTTGGTCAATCCCTCACAATACATCAATACGAACAGCATTTCAACAATATACTTCAGATTAGATGCTGAGCCTTGTTATGAGATTTTTTCAGTGAACTTAGAGGTGAGTGACTGTGAACCCACCATTCCTCAGGGTTTTTCACCCAATGGAGATGGCTATAATGATTGGTTTAATATAGTCGGACTCTATAATGTGTTTTTAGAACACGAACTCTTAATATTTAACCGTTTTGGAACGCTTATTTTTAAGGGGAATAATGAGCTTCAATGGGATGGAAAATCCAATTTCGGACCGCTCAAAGGGAGTAACTTATTACCTGTTGGAACCTATTTTTATGTATTGCATTTAAAGGTTCCAAATTCAAAACCAAAATCGGGTTGGGTTTATATGAATTATTAAGCTGTTTTAAAAAAGATTTTTGGACTCTCTTTGCTCTAGCGCTTTCTTTGCATTAGCTTTGCAACTATGCAATTTAAGCTAACATCTGATTTTAAACCCACTGGAGACCAACCCGCTGCTATCCAGCAACTAGTTGCTGGAATTGAGTCCGAGGAAAAATACCAAACACTCTTGGGTGTGACTGGGTCTGGAAAAACATTCACAGTAGCCAATATCATTCAAGAAGTTCAGCGCCCTACACTGGTGTTGGCCCATAACAAAACACTCGCGGCACAACTGTATTCAGAATTCAAACAGTTTTTTCCTGAAAATGCTGTTGAATATTTTGTATCGTACTATGATTACTACCAACCAGAAGCCTACCTTCCTGTTTCAGGAACCTATATCGAAAAAGATTTATCTATTAATGAAGAAATTGAAAAGCTGCGTTTAAGCACCACTTCTTCCCTATTATCGGGTCGGAGAGATGTAATCGTTATCGCTTCTGTATCGTGTTTATATGGCATAGGAAATCCTGTTGAATTTCAGAAAAACGTGATCAGTCTAAAAACAAATGAAGTCATTTCGAGAACCGCCTTATTGCATAAACTCGTTCAAAGTTTATATTCGAGAACCGAAGGCGAATTTAATCACGGGAATTTCAGAATTAAAGGAGATACCGTGGATGTGTTTCCAAGTTATGCAGATTATGGATTTAGAATTCACTTTTTTGGAGATGAAATAGAAGCTATTGAAGCCTTTGATGTGAATACCAATAAAATTATTGAAGTCTATGAGGCGATCACGATCTATCCTGCTAATATGTTTGTTACCTCACCAGATATTTTACAGAACGCTATTAAAGACATACAAGATGATTTAGTAAAGCAATTTGATTATTTCAAAGAAATTGGAAAACATCTTGAAGCCAAACGATTGAAAGAACGTACCGAATTTGATTTGGAAATGATTCGTGAATTAGGCTATTGTTCTGGAATTGAAAACTATTCACGCTATTTAGATGGTCGTGCGCCTGGTACACGTCCCTTTTGTTTATTGGATTATTTTCCAAGTGATTCCTTGATGGTGATTGATGAGAGTCACGTAACCATCTCACAAGTACACGCCATGTATGGTGGTGATCGGAGTCGGAAAGAAAACTTAGTAGAATATGGGTTTCGTTTGCCAGCGGCAATGGACAATCGCCCTTTGAAATTTGAAGAATTTGAAAGTCTCCAAAATCAAGTCTTATATGTCAGTGCCACCCCTGCCGATTATGAACTTGAAAAATCAGATGGGGTTTTTGTGGAACAAGTCATAAGACCGACCGGTCTTTTAGATCCCATTATAGAAGTTCGACCAAGTCTAAATCAAATTGATAATTTAATTGAAGAAATCCAGCAACGGGTCGAAAAAGATGAACGCACTTTAGTGACTACCCTCACCAAACGAATGGCTGAAGAATTGACTAAATATCTCACTCGAATTCAAGTCCGTTGTCGGTATATTCACAGTGATGTCGATACCTTAGAACGAGTTGAAATTATGCAAGATTTACGGAAAGGTCTTTTTGATGTTCTTGTAGGTGTGAATTTATTAAGAGAAGGGTTGGATCTTCCTGAAGTCTCATTAGTAGTTATTTTAGATGCAGATAAAGAAGGGTTTTTACGTTCGGCACGTTCCTTAACACAAACTGTAGGACGTGCAGCAAGACACCTCAACGGACGCGCCATAATGTATGCTGATAAAATTACCAAAAGCATGCAAAAAACCATCGATGAAACCAACTACCGCCGCGAAAAACAAATTGCATATAATACCAAACACAAACTAGAGCCAAAAGCCCTTAATAAAAGTTTAGATAATGCACTCACAAAAAATTCAGTGAGTAGTTATTACTACGAACAAGAAGCCCTAAAAGCGGCTGAACCCGAAAATGCATACTTAGCAGCCCCCGAGTTAGAACAAAAAATAAGGGATACTCGTAAACTCATGGAATCCGCAGCAAAAGATTTAGATTTCCTACATGCAGCACAATTTAGAGACCAAATCAAGGCGTATCAAAAAAAGCTAAAGGATTTGAAAGGTTGACATATAGTCTAGTTGAAGCTTCAAATCAGCATATAAAAAAAGTAGCCCTTGGACTACTTTAATTCTTTATATTTAAGAAGTTATTTATGCCAACACTGTTTGCACCTTATCAGCAGCTTCTTGAAACTCAACCGCACTTTGAACGTCTAGTCCAGAGTTGTCAATTAATTCTTTAGCGATGTCTGCATTGGTTCCTTGTAAACGTACAATAATTGGCACGTTGATGGTTCCCATGTTTTTGTAGGCATCGATGACCCCTTGAGCCACACGATCACAACGAACAATTCCACCAAAAATATTAATTAAGATTGCTTTGACTTCTGGATCTTTTAAAATGATTTGAAACGCCGCTTCTACACGTGCCGCATCGGCAGTACCACCAACATCTAAAAAGTTAGCAGGTTCCCCCCCTGCTTGTTTAATCAAATCCATTGTAGCCATTGCAAGACCTGCTCCATTGACCATACAACCAACATTTCCATCTAAATCGACATAATTAAGACCGAGTGCACCGGCTTCGACTTCGATAGGGTTTTCTTCTCGAATGTCTCTCAATTCTAAGTAATCTTTATGTCTGAATAAGGCATTATCATCAATGGTTACTTTCGCATCGACAGCCAATATTTTATTATCACTTGTTTTTAATACGGGATTAATTTCAAACAAAGACGCATCCGATTTGTCATAGGCGGTATAAAGTGCTGTTACAAATTTAGTCATGTCTTTAAAAGCAGCTCCCGAAAGTCCTAGGTTAAACGCCACACGACGCGCTTGGAATGGTAACATTCCTGTTGCAGGATCGATCTCCTCTGTGAAAATTAAATGGGGGGTTTCTTCTGCCACCGTTTCAATATCCATTCCTCCTTCTGTAGAATACATAATCATATTTCTTCCAGACGTTCTATTTAATAACACAGAAATATAAAATTCACTTGTTTCTGTTTCTCCAGGATAATACACATCTTCAGCCACTAATAGTTGGTGTACTTTTTTACCTTCAGCAGATGTTTGTGGTGTGATGAGTTGCATTCCAATTATTTGATCTGCAATCGATTCTACTTCTTCTAGGTTTTTAGCAAGTTTGACCCCACCTCCTTTACCACGACCACCAGCATGCACTTGTGCTTTTAAAACATGCCAACCTGTGCCCGTTTCTTCAGTTAATTTTTGAGCCGCAGCAACCGCTTCTTGAGGCGTATTCACTACAATTCCTTTTTGGATTTTAACGCCAAATGTGCTTAAAATTTCTTTTCCTTGGTATTCGTGTAAGTTCATCTTTAGATAAAAATTTATTTTTAAGTTCCTCCTAGGAGAAATCATGTAAAACTTCAGAGCCCAAAAGTAATTAACCTAAGGCGTTTTACCAATAATTTTTATCATTGATTTTAGGATAATTAATTTTAGAGTTTCTACTAATTTTTTAAACCTTTTATAACAGAGAACGCTTTATCTACTAAATGATCTTCAACGAGGATGGTAAACTCATTTGTGGTAGAAACCACTTCGTATAATGTGACATTATCCCACGCCAAACGCTTAAATATCTGATAGTACAATCCAACTATTTTAGAATTACCGTCTGGTAAATTGATACTGATGGCTGATAAATTATCTTGTGAACCCATAAGCGTTTCATTTTTAAATACCTCCAAAATACTTGCTTTCTCCGATGTCGAACTCATAATATTACTTTCAAAAATCCCTCGAGTGAAAGCATAAAATATTTGATGTTTGGTATGAATTTTTTCTAATACTTTGGAATGACTATCAATTAAGGTCTTGGAGTTCTGAAATGTAAAATCACTCAAATTTGAACGCACAGTAATATCGCCTAAATTTTTAAATACGTTTTTTATTCGTACCGTATTTTCTACATTAGTTGGCGGATCATAACGTCTTAAGGCCATCATTATGGCTCCATCTTTTACAGGTTTGCGTAGCATCTCAGAAATGGTGGGATTTAAATCTTTGGCCAAAGCAGAAAAATTTATAATCTCACGAGAGAGTGCTTCTTCTAAAAAGGGTCTTGAAACTAAAATCTCTTGTACACACGAAGCAATTGTCTTCAATTTGTTTATTATTTAACATTTTGTGTAAAAATAGTATAATTTTTTTATTTTCATGGTACATCAAAAGAATAGATTTAATTTTGGCGCTTCAAAAATAATAACTATTAAAATTTAAAACGAATGAATCAAGACACTTTATTACAGATTGCAAAAGATTATGGAAGTCCTGTTTATGTGTATGACGCGCATAAAATAGAGGTCCAATACAAACGGTTGACAGCAGCCTTTAGTAAAGTTAAACATTTGAAGGTAAATTATGCAGCGAAGGCACTGACCAATATTTCAGTACTTAAGTTTATAAATCAATTGGGGGCTGGATTGGACACGGTATCAATTCAGGAAGTGCAATTGGGGTTGCATGCAGGGTTTAAACCTGAAACGATCATATACACACCCAATGGAGTTTCTTTGGAAGAAATTGAAGAGGTAGCGAAGCTCGGGGTACAAATTAATATTGACAACCTTTCGATATTGGAACAATTTGGCGCCAAACACCCAAAGGTACCTGTTTGTATTCGAATAAACCCCCACATAATGGCGGGAGGAAACACCAATATTTCGGTAGGTCATATTGATTCAAAATTTGGTATTTCTATTCACCAAACCCCTTTGTTGTTACGAATTGTTGAAAACACAAACATGACAATTAATGGGATTCATATGCACACTGGAAGTGATATCTTAGATATTGATGTATTTATACAGGCGAGTGAGATATTGTTTGATGTCGCGAGACAATTTGATGCTCTTGAATTTATTGATTTTGGTTCTGGATTTAAGGTGCCTTATAAAGACAATGACATCGAAACCAACATAGAGGAATTGGGTGAAAAATTAACACAACGTTTTCAAACCTTTTGTGAAAACTACGGCAAGGATCTGACTTTGGCATTTGAACCTGGTAAATTTATTGTGAGTGAATCTGGCTACTTTTTAGCGAAAGTAAATGCAATTAAACAAACGACCTCAACGGTTTTTGCACAGATAGATACTGGATTCAACCACCTTATTCGTCCGATGCTTTACGGGGCACAACAAGACATTGTAAACATTTCAAACCCGGATGGAAAGCAACGGTTTTATTCCGTAGTAGGCTATATCTGTGAAACAGATACCTTTGCCAACAACCGACGTATCAATGAGATTACAGAAGGCGATGTTTTGGCATTTAAAAATGCAGGAGCTTATTGTTTTACAATGGCGAGTAATTATAATTCGCGTTACCGCCCTGCGGAAGTGTTGTGGTATAATGAAACAGCACATCTGATCCGAAAACGCGAAGTATTTGAAGATTTAACAAAAAATCAAATTTTGATAGACTTCTAGGATTGAGCACTTTAAAAGCAAAATAAAATATTAAAAAAGTATTAAAAAACGCTAATAAGTTAAATTTAATAGTACATTTGTATTCTAAAATTTATATACAAGTGAAAAACGGTACAGTAAAGTTCTTCAATGCATCTAAAGGATTTGGATTCATTACAGAAGATGATTCAAACACAGAGTACTTCGTACACGTAACTGGATTAATCGATGAGATTAACGAAGGTGACGCAGTTGAGTTTGAATTAAAAGAAGGTAGAAAAGGTATGAATGCAGTAAACGTTAAAATCGTATAACTTTTACTTTTACATTATTTTTTACAAAAAGCCTGTCTAAATAGACAGGCTTTTTTGATGCTATTCGTTTCCGTCTAAATAAGCTTGTAGATAAGAAAATGCTGGAGTAAGTTGTCCATTTTTAGTCATTCTAGAACGCTCTAAAATACCCAATTTATCTCCATTAAAAAATGCAGGAATAATATCTTTTACAAATGCAGCTCCAAAACCTTCACTTGCATCTTTTGGTAATTCACAAGGCAAATTATCCACCGCCATTACTGCAATTGCATTTGAGTTTCTATAATCAACTTCGGTTTCGGATTGCGGATCGTACCCATAAATGGGGTTTTCAATAGTAGAGGGTCGAATGGTACAAGCTACAGGTCCATCGATATCACATGAAATATCCGCTACAACTTTTAAATTAAATGAGGCTGCTTTGGCTTGATCGCGGGTAAAAAATGCAGGAGCCCCTTTTCCATAAAAATGTCCGGCGACAAACATATCAGCCACAGCTGTAAACCGCTCAAAGGTTGAACGATAGGCTTCTGGGTGCTGAAAGAAATCTAATTTTCCTAAGTGTTTCCCATCAATGCGTTCGCAATAATCCAATACATCTAACTGCACATAAACAGCTTTTGTAAAATTGGTGTTTAAAAAATCTTCTACTGAAACTTTTTTAATTTTTAAGTGGTCTAAAATTTCTTTTGCTCCCTGCCCTACTCGTCCTGTACCAGTTAATACAATCTTTATATTAGACAGTGAAATTTTATCAAGTTCTGTATTTAATTCCTGACGCCCCGTAAGTGTGGTCGCTTTAGGTAATTTAAAAGTGTGCTCTTTTAATCCTAATGCTCGCATGCCATTATAAGCACCAACCACGCCTGCATAATAGCCAAATCCAATCAAGCGTTGATGGGTTTTATCTACCAGCGTTTCGTGGTCATAAAGAGTGATGTTTTTTTCTAAGATCGCACGGAGTAAATCGCGGTTGTAGGGTTGTTTTTTAATGGTATGACTAAAAAAAAAGTAGCTTTTGTTGGGAATGAGTGCTTCAATTGGCACTTCTTTGACCCCTATCATGACATCGGCGGCTGAAACATCATTGGTAACCTTTATTTTAAGTTTAGAATATTCGTCATTGGAGAATGCTCTTATGTCTGAAGATTCAACAAAGATTTGTGCTTTTGGGTATTGATTAAGAAGATTTTGGCACGATTGTGGTGTAAGGACTACACGTCTATCGGGCGGAGATTTTCGTTCTTTAATGACAGCAAATTTCATAAGCAAAGTAGAATATATGTACGAAAGTAATAGGATTTGAGCGGTTGCACAAGTTTTTTTGTAACTTTGCCTCCCCTCTTCGGAGGGTAATTATAGGAATGGGGTCGACTGGTATTGACAGCGAGATCTACTGAACTGTAAGCACGTCGTGTAATGATATTGATACACGTAAAAGGCCATATCACCATTTAAACGGCGAGAATAACTACGCTTTAGCTGCTTAATCCGAATTATAGTAGGATGAGCCTCGGCACACAAGGTGTGCAAGCTTTATGTCTCCTGAAAGCCTTGGTTCACGGCGTTCAATTTTGAGACATCGTAAAAGTCAACCTAGAAATTCTAAGGCTTCGGTAGAATTTCGAAACTAAAGAAGCTAAGATTTAAATAGGCCGTTTTTAGTCAGTTTATTTCCGACAATCAATTAAAAACTAAACGTGTAGAAAGCATTTTATTAGCTTGTTTGGACCCGAGTTCGATTCTCGGCGACTCCACCACACGGGACAAACTCATATTTTTTGAGATTTGTCCCTTTTTATTTTCACCTAACTCCTTGTCTATCTGCAAGATATACCTCAACACATCATTGATTCTTGTAGTTCGACATTTTTTTCCGTCAAATTCTATTTTTTCTGGGAAAATCGAACTTATCAGCTTCTTTTTATTCGCAATAGCACTATTGGTGTAGGTTTGCTTAAAATTTTCTAAATGAAGAAATGCATTTTCAATAAGACCCTTATATTCCGAATCTGAGGTATTTAGTCCATTCAAATTAGAAGTGATTTGATCACGTTGCTTGGTATATCGATTTAAAGTTTGCCCGTAGACTTTTGGAGATATAGTTCCATCTACTAATAAATCTTGTAGATTTTCAATCCGTTGGTTTGCGGAAGCTAACTCCTTCTCTAACTTTTTTCTTTTCCTTGCTCTGTCTTTTTGATTAACGCCAGATAAAGACTTTAAAATCTCTTTGTACAGAACTTTTGATTGTTTAGTAAATTGAAAATCATCCAAAATAGATTCAAAAACCGTGTTGACTTTCTTAGCAGAGAATCGCTCTTTTTTACAATGATTGCAGTGATAATAAAAATATTTTTTACTTGTACAGCTCTTTGAAGGACTACCAGTCATTTTCGATTGGCATTTGGAGCATTGTAAGATTCCTCTTAATGGAAGCTCCTCGCGAAGTGTATTATAAATAGGTCGATTTCTTTTCTTTTGGCGTTCAGACAATTTTTCTTGAACTTGATAGAATAACTTCTCCGAGACTATCCCTTGATGAACACCCTCAATCCACTGCTCCTGCTCCTCACCTTCTTTTGGAACGACAATTTTACCCATATACACAGGGTTTTTCAATAAAAGAGATAAATTATTTCTACT
>Ga0181564_10000018_pt1 | contig 117303 bp, 112 predicted proteins | sample 011ome_24_FD_134512 | JGI IMG/M metagenome (GOLD analysis project Ga0181564, IMG submission 134512) | Coastal salt marsh microbial communities from the Groves Creek Marsh, Skidaway Island, Georgia - 011513CT metaG (megahit assembly) | ecosystem: Environmental > Aquatic > Marine > Intertidal... | reverse complement strand
GGAGCAAGACTCTTTACCAGTTTATTCATTGCCAGCGAGGAAGTGCGAAGAATTTGATAGCTTACTTGATCATTTATTCCTGCGGTACCTGTGCCTGCATTCTGCTGGTCGAGGTTTTGCAGGGCAGATCCCATTGCCTCTGCAAGGTTTGACATGGCAGATTCTGAAAGTTGGGAGAAGCAGCGCTTTGTATGTTGCGCCAACCTGGTTTGTATATTTGCTATTTGTTCCAGGCCCTGTTGCGTCAGTTGTAAATATTGTGACCTGCCATCATGGGAGGAGCGACTGAGTAAGCCACGCTTTTCCAGATTAATAATCAATGGAGAAACGTTGGTACGTTGCAGGCCCAGAATGCGTGAAAGTTCTATTTGAATAATATCTTTGTTTTTGGCCAGAACAAGCATGATGGCGGCCGCTGTCGGGCTGAGTTGCAGATCCCTCATGGTCTCTGTGAGATCCGCCTGCAGCAGTACAGCTGCCCGACGTAACTGATAACCCAAATGATCTTCGAGCGGCTCATACAGGCATTCACTGCTTTGCACTATATTTTGTGCTTTGCTTTGTACTTTCGCGGTCATCATACGACTTCTTTACTTTGTCCACTCAAGGTTTAAGGAGCTTAATAGCTGCAATATTTCGCTGCGAACTTTATTATCCATCTGAGCAAAGCAGCGTTCTTCATTTTCCTGGATTTTGATTTTTATTCTGTCGGCATACTTTATGCCTGCTTTAGTTAATTTAATTCCTGAGGAACGACCATCCAAGGGAATCTTTTCACACAGGCCCTTCTCTTTAAGTACTGCAATCAAGGGAGCCATATTGGCTCTGCGAATACCCAGGTGCTTTCCAATCAAACTCTGACGAACACCAGGGTTCGCTTTAACAAATAAAATAACGGTTGCTTCACTGGGGCGAATATCCAGTTCAGACAGGGATATTGCCAGGCTGGTCATAGAAGCCGCTGAAATTCGGCGTAAATGATAACCCAAATAAGGCTCGAGAGGGTTAACAGGCTCCAGGTTCTGAACTTTTTGTGATTTTTTTGCCATAGCCTGCTTTATAACATAATTGCTATATAATATAGCAATTATGTTATAAAATTCAGGCCTGTTAGGCCACAAGTTTTTATCAAGTAACGCTCTGCCTGAAAGTAGCGAGAGAGAAAACGATGAATAAAAAGACAGAAAATGCCGATGACTCAATCAGTGTCCGGGCCTTGCGTGCTTCGGGAAATCTGGATTATGCGAAAGAACTGGCGGCCATAGAAAACTCAGAGAAAGCGGCAGACATTCGTGGTGGCAAGCGTTCAACCAGCTTGGTGCAACGTCTGATTTACGGGCCGCAACCTGATTGTTCTGAAATGATACCCGTCTGCACTTCAGAGCAAAGTCATCGTCACAGGCAGGAAATAGTTGCAGCAGCAAAAGCTTGTTTATCACAGGGTCAGGCTTTTACAGCCGATGGAAAATTATCAAATGAACTGCGTTCAGCGGTGAATGAGTACAGAGTCTATGGTTATACCATTCCGGAGGAATTTGGCGGAGCTGGTTCAGGTTACAGGGAACTGGCGGAGCTTGAGGAAGATATCGCCGCTAACGGACTTGGCGGTCTTGCTGTGGAAATTTCCGGGCAGCTCACTATTGGTGCCGGTGGCCTGATGGCCTATGGCAGCGATGAGCAAAAGTCACTGTTCCTGCCCTTGCTGGCTGAAGGTCAGTTAATGGCATTTGCTCTAACTGAAGTAAAAGTCGGCGTTAATGCCAAGAAAGTCAGTACTTATGTTGAGCTTGATGAAGCAAATGATTGTTGGCGGCTTTTTAGTGTTGGCGACAGTAATAAGCTTTATATCACCAGCGCAACACATGGTGGTTTGCTAGCAGTGGTCGCCAGGTTAGGTAAAGACTCTCGGGAACTGGGCTTGTTTATTGTCAGGCTTCCGGAGTCTGACAGGCAAAAAGGGGAAGACGCTGATTTCGGATTTTCCTGCAAGCCTTCCGGTACAGAAGCCTTTCAGACCAATATTAATTCACGACTGAGTTTTGATAATTTCCCAATACCCAGTTCACAACGACTAGAAGCAGACGGCCTTGAAGTATTGTTTTACAGTCTGGCGATGGGGCGTTGTATGTTGTCTGCCATGTCAGCAGGGTTTCAGCGTTTATACGCAAGTGAAGCAATCAATTACGCCAGGCAACGTGACGGTGTTGGCGGTAAAGTTATCAAGCATGAACTGCCACAACTGTCGATTGGTATAATATTGGGAGGCGCTTTGCAGTCTCGTTCACTTTGTCATTTATCCCTGTCGCAAAACGAGCAGCACATCAATCTGTCAGGTTTACGGGATATTACAAAGTCTGCGGCAGCAGGCTCTCTGAGTGAATCATTAGCTTGTGCTGAGCGTGTCATCGGCGGGCGCAGTTTGAATGAGGAGTCCCCCGTCAGTGCAACACGGGCAACCGCCCATGCTTTCAATATTGTTGAGGGCGAAAGTGATCTGATTATTCTCGGGATGGTCAGGGAAATCACCGGAAGTTTTGTTGGCAGGTATATGGCCGGCTTGCTAAAGGTTCTGGACGATATCAATCTTGATAAGCAGGGTCAGCCTGTCACCGAGGATAAGCGAATTTTAAGCCTCGGATTAACCTCCTTTGCGAAATTTCCAGTTCGTAGCGGGAAAGCATTTTTGAAATTATTTGTGTCGAAAGATTTATGGTTATTGCTGGGCTGGATTATCAAACATGCCATCATGGATATCCTCAGCCTGCCCAAGCGCCTGCTACCTGCAGCCTGGAGGCCACGTTATGCCAATCTTCCAGCAAGTCTTAAACCCTATGCCAAATATGCCGAAGCACGGCTGAGAGATCAGAAGTGGACTTATTTAGGCTTGAATGTTTTTTATCAGTTAACACTGACTCAGGCGCAGATCCCCTTGCTTATCTTCGGCAAGCGAATCGAGTCCCTGACTGCTATGCTGGCTGTCGTTTATGCCGGGGCAAGTTCCACAGAAGACATCCAGGCAGTAGCGGCATTACAGGCTGAACTTTTGAAACAGAAAGTAAAAAATCACCGTGTATTAAGAAAGCTGCCTGCAATAGAAAAACTGCGTCACCGCTTACAGCATGTTTCAGGTTTTGTCGGAGAGAATCGTTGTACACTGACCAACAGTCTTGAACCGCAGGCAATTCCTCACGCCTGGTCAGAGTTATAAAAGTCAGGATTTAACTTGAGCATGATCCTTTGCCAGAATTAAGGCATACTTTAAAATCGAACGAATATGTAAAATTTTTCTCAGGATTGAACTTTATGAAAAGCTGCTCGATGTGGAATAGAAAGTGGCATGGGAAATGGCATGGAAAGTGGCTAAGAAAACTGACTAAGCTAACAAGCTGTGCCATTGTTATCGTCTGCGGTTTTGGCAGTATAAGTAGCCTTGCTCAAGAGGCTTCCGACTTAAGTGGCGTCTGGCTGGCCACTTCGCCACGCAGCACACTGACAGTCAATATGCCATCCCTGACCCCGCAGGCTGAGGCGGATATGGAAGTCTTCGATCCTTTAAATGATCCGGTTATTCGTTGTGTATCGCCCGGCTTTCCGCGTAGTGGATTCATCATCTACCCTTTTGAAATTGTCCAGACTGATACCATGATCGTTTTTCTTTATGAATCTTTCGGGATGGTGCGTCGTATCTATATGGATGACAGGGAGTTACCGGATTATTTACCGCCAAGCAGTGTGGGGTATTCGCGTGGGCATTGGGAGCAGGGAGAGCTTGTTATTGAAACGAATAATGTTGCTCCCGGGCTTCTCAGTGGTACAGGCCTCAGGCAATATGGAGATGTCAGTGTCACTGAACGTTACCGTCTAACAGAGTATGGTGGACTTGAAGCGGATGTTGAAATTGTTGCGCCACAGACATTTACTGCGCCCTGGGCACGTCAGTTTACCTGGGAGAAAGATCCTGGCGGTATGATTTTTGAGTCTATATGTGACCCGGCAGAGAGTCGATTTTAAGCGGGGTGCAGATGAGATGAAGGTGAGATGAAAATGAAAAGCTTGGCAGGTTTTATCGGTGGTGGACTATTTTTATTCCTGGCAGTGAGTGTTCAGGCTCACCATTCTTTTGCAGCACTTTTTGATGTGTCAGAGACGATCGAGGTAACCGGTGAGATTAGCCAGTTCAGATTTATCGCACCTCACAGTTACATTATTCTGACTGAAAACCCTGAAGCTGAGTCACCGACGGTCTGGGAAGTAGAAACGACAACGCCAGGCATGCTGACACGTCGTGGCATTACACCAAATACCTTACAGGCCGGGCAGATTATCACAGTTACCGGCAATCCCACCCGCGACGGTCGCAAGCTAATCCGTTTGTTGACCATTACCATGCCTGATGGACGGGAAATGCAGATACAGTAGTGTTAGCTGAGCTATAAAAAACAATAATAAAAAAACAAAGGGTGCTTACATGAATAGATTGAAAAGCCGTGTGTTAATTAAATTACTTCTTGTTGCTGTATGTTTTGGCAGTCTCGCTGCTGAAAATGATTTTACAATTGTGCAGTTAGCGGATTTTGAATGGAATGGAAACAGTTATGAAGTCCAGCGCAAGAATATCTATGGCTCTCCCGAAGAGGAAGGCTTCTATGTTTACCGGGTAAGGTTTCCCCAGGGTGTCTCAACAACGCCGCATTTCCACAGTATGGAACGTCATGTCACAGTAGTGGAAGGCACCTGGTATGCCGGTACAGATGCCAGCCATGATATGTCCAGAGCGACACCCATCCCGGCAGGGGGTTTTATGGTGCATCCGGCTGGCGCGGTGCATTTTGATGGAGCCGTAGAGGGTCCGGTTGTTGTTGAAATAAAAGGTATTGGCCCGGTCAGCACAACGCAGGTTGAGATTGAGCCCTAAGCTTTAAGTTTTTATTCATAATAATTTTCTGGGACGCATACACGTCCTTCCATCAGTATCCGGGCGCTTCTGCTCATACTGATTTTATTTATTTGCCAGGTGTCATTGTGCTGACTGACCTGTGAGCCAACTTTCAGGCTGCCTGAGGGATGGCCGAAAACAACTGACTCGCGTTTGCCACCACCGGCCGCTGTATTCACCAGCGTTCCAGGAATTGCAGCCGCTGCGGCAATGGCGACGGCGGCAGTCCCCATCATGGCATGGTGCAGTTTTCCCATAGACAAGGCACGCACGTTTAAATCAATATCACTCTCATGAATGGCTTTACCACTGGAAGCGATATAGCTTTGCGGTCCGGCAACATAAGCTATTTTAGGGGTATGTTGGCGCCTGGCCCCTTCGCCGATAGTTTTTATCAAGCCCATTTTTAACGCACCATAAGCACGAAGTGTTTCAAACATGTCCAGCGCTGTTTGATCTGTATTGATGGCATCCTGCAACTCGGTGCCCGTGTAAGAAAGGTCTTCAGCGTTAAGAAAAAGGGTAGGGATACCGGCATTAATCATGGTGGTTTTGAAGGTGCCAACACCCGGCACATCCAGTTCATCAATTAAATTCCCGGTCGGGAAAACTGCTTCGTCGGGATCAACAGGCTGTATAAAATCAATTTGAATTTCAGCAGCAGGGAATGCGACGCCATCCAATTCAAAGTCGCCAGTTTCCTGGACCTCGCCATTGATAACAGGAACACGAGCAATGATGGTTTTTTCTATATTACGTTGCCAGATTCTTATTTCAGCTATGCCATTTTGTGGAATACGCTCAGCGTCAATCAAAGCGTTTGTAATGGCAAAAGGGCCTACCGCTGCAGTCAGATTACCGCAGTTGCCGCTCCAGTCGATAAAAGCTTTGTCGATGGCAACCTGACCGAAAAGATAATCCACATCGTGATCTGCTTTTTCGCTCTTGGAAAGTATAACCACTTTACTGGTACTGGAAGTTGCCCCCCCCATACCATCGGTATGTTTGCCATAAGGGTCAGGGCTGCCAATAACGCGCAGCAATAATTTATCCCTTACTTCGCCAGGAATTTGTGCTGCCAGCGGTAAGTCACGCAGATTAAAAAATACGCCTTTACTGGTGCCGCCGCGCATATAGGTAGCAGGTATCTTTATTTGAGTTTCTGTCATATTGTTAGGTTAAGCTACACTTCATGATGTTAGAAAATCCTGTGCAAAACGTTGCAGGATACCACCGGCCTGATAAACGGAAACTTCTTCTGCTGTATCCAGACGACAGTTAACTGTCACCTCGATTTTTTCGCCGTTCTTGCGTTGGATAACTAGCGTCAGTTTGGCACCTGCTTCAATTTCACCGACAACTTCAAAGGTTTCAGTACCATCAATGGCAAAACTATGTCGTGTTTCTCCAGCCTGGAATTCAAGCGGTAATACACCCATACCCACAAGATTGGTTCGGTGAATACGCTCAAAGCCTTCGGCAACAATAGCTTCGACACCAGCGAGTCGTACCCCTTTTGCCGCCCAGTCGCGGGAAGAACCCTGACCATAATCTGCCCCGGCAATAATGATTAAAGCTTGCTTGCGTTGCATATAGCATTCAATCGCTTCCCACATCCGCATTTCTTTATTATCGGGTTCAAGGCGGGTTAGCGAGCCCTGTTTTATTTCTCCTGCACTATCACGACACATTTCATTGAGCAGCTTGGGGTTAGCAAAAGTTGCCCGTTGAGCGGTTAAATGATCACCACGATGTGTTGCATAAGAATTGAAGTCGGCTTCCGGTAGCCCCATTTTGGTCAGGTATTCGCCAGCCGCACTGCTGGCCAGGATGGCATTTGACGGGGATAGATGATCAGTTGTTATATTGTCGCCAAGCACAGCCAGTGGCCGCATGTTTTTCAGTTCAGCTTTCTTGCCAAGTGCACCTTCCCAGTATGGTGGGCGACGTATATAAGTACTTTGTGGGCGCCATTCGTAAAGCGGACTGCCTGCATTAGCCCTGTCAGACCTGTCGAGATCAAACATCGGAATGTAGACCTGCTTGAATTGTTCCGGTTTCACATAGTCATTAACAATGGCATCAATTTCTTCATCGCTTGGCCAGATATCCTGCAGGGTGATTGACCTGCCAGCCGAATCAAAGCCCAATACATCCTGCTCAATATCAAAACGAATGGTGCCGGCAATGGCATAAGCCACTACCAGAGGTGGTGACGCTAGGAAAGCCTGTTTGGCATGTGGATGAATCCGGCCGTCAAAGTTGCGGTTGCCTGATAAAACAGCCGTTGTATATAAATCCCGGCGGGTAATTTCCTCCTCAATATCAGGATCAAGCGCACCGCTCATACCATTGCAAGTGGTGCAGGCATAACCCACGATACCAAAGCCCAGTTTTTCGAGCTCGGTTAATAAACCGGCTTCCTTCAGATAAAGTCTGGCTACTTTTGAGCCTGGGGCAAATGATGATTTAACCCAGGGTTTACGAACTAGGCCCAACTGATTGGCTTTGCGGGCGAGCAGGGCAGCAGCAACAACATTGCGGGGATTACTGGTATTGGTACAACTGGTAATGGCGGCAATGATGACGGCACCATCCGGGATAAGCCCCTTTGCTTCTTCTGCTTGTGCCTGTTCGAGATTAACTGCGATGCCACGTTCAGCCAGCGCCGAAGTCGGCAAGCGACGATGAGGGTTGGATGGTCCGGCCATGTTGCGGCTGACAGAAGCCAGATCGAATTCAAGTACACGTTCATATTCAGCCTGCTGTAATTGATCTGCCCAGAGCCCGGTTTGTTTCGCATAGTTTTCAACCAGAGCGACTTGTTTGGCATCGCGCCCGGTCAGTTTAAGATAGTTGATAGTTTGCTCATCAATATAAAACAATCCAGCCGAAGCGCCGTATTCAGGGGTCATGTTGGAAATCGTGGCGCGATCACCAATCGTTAAATTGTCAGTCCCTTCACCAAAGAATTCGAGATAGGCTGATACAACTTTCTGTTCTCTCAGAAATTCAGTTAAGGCCAGCACAAGATCAGTGGCGGTAATACCGGCTTGGCGCTGACCACTCAGCTTTACACCTATAATCATTGGTAGCCGCATCATGGAGGCGCGACCCAGCATGACGTTTTCAGCTTCAAGCCCGCCAACACCAAGCGCAATGACACCAAGTGCATCCACATGCGGAGTATGGCTGTCTGTCCCTACGCAGGTGTCAGGAAAGGCGATGCCAGCCTGAACCTGAATCACCGGCGACATTTTTTCCAGATTAATCTGATGCATGATGCCATTACCGGCGGGAATGACATCAACATTTTTAAATGCCGTTTTACACCATTCAATAAAATGAAAGCGATCGGCATTGCGGCGCTCTTCAATGGCACGATTTTTTTCAAAAGCTTCAGGATCAAAACCAGGCGCTTCAACTGCCAGAGAGTGATCAACAATTAATTGCGTTGGCACAACCGGATTAATTTTTGCCGGGTCTCCGTCCTGCTCGGCAATTGCATCGCGTAAACCAGCCAGATCAACCAGTGCAGTCTGGCCAAGAATGTCATGGCAAACCACACGCGCAGGATACCAGGGGAAATCCATGTCGCGTTTACGCTCGATAATCTGGCACAAAGCATCTTCCAGAATTTCCGGATCACAACGACGCAATAATTGTTCTGCAAAGATACGGGATGTATATGGCAGCTTTTCATAAGCGCCAGGTTTAATACTTTCTATGGCGCTTCTCGTATCGAAATAATCCAGTTCAGTGCCGGGTAGTGGCTTGCGGTATTCTGAGTTGATCATGAGGCTTTTACTGCTGTCTGAGGCTGGCCGCTTAATTTCAGTTGCAGACTGTTTTTGCTGTACAGGATGTGGCGGCGCATCAGTATTTCGGCAAGCTCACCATCGCGGTTTGATATGGCCTGGACAATCTGCTTATGCTCATCAAAAGCCGTGGTCACTCTGGGGCCGGACATGCCCAGCTGGACGCGGTACATGCGGATTAGATGATAGGTACTGTCCATCAACATGGAAATAAGTTGGCTGTTCTTACTGCCGAGAATAATGCGGTAGTGAAAATCCAGGTCACCGGCCTCCTGATAATAGGTCTCGCCGTCTTTAACAATCTGAAAATGTGTGCTGAGTAATTTATTTAAATCCGCTATTTCATCGTCACTCATGTTGATGGCGGCAAGCCGGGCAGCCATGCCTTCAAGTGCCTCACGTACCTGATAAAGCTCCATCAAGCCTGCCGTACTTATACTGACAACACGGGCACCGACATTGGCCTTGCGTTCAACCAGGTGGCAGGACTCAAGCCGGTTAATCGCTTCACGAATAACGGCACGGCTGACAGCATACTTTGTTGATAACTCTGTTTCACTTAATTTTGAACCGGCAAGGATAGCGCCTTCGACGATATCTTTTCGTAGCTGTAAAAAGGTTTTGTCAGTACTGGTGATAGCAGATTCCGTGTTAGCCAACATAGTTTTATTACTCAACGATTTTCAATCGGAATATATTCGCGGTTTTCCGGTCCAGTGTAATTGGCAGAAGGACGAATAATTTTGCCATCCTGGCGTTGTTCGATGACATGAGCGCCCCAACCTGAAACCCGGGCAATCACAAACAGTGGCGTGAACATATCGGTAGGTATGCCCATCTGGTTGTAGGATACGGCGGAGAACCAGTCCAGATTTGGAAACATTTTTTTGATTTCCCACATGACAGACTCCAGGCGTTCTGCGATGTCGTACATCAGGGAATCGCCGGATTCGTCTGACAGTTGTTTGGATACACGCTTGATCACTTCGTTGCGGGGATCCCCTACGGTATAAACCGGATGACCGAAGCCAATGACGATTTCTTTTTTTGCGACTCTTTCACGGATATCCGCCTCGGCTTCATCGGCAGATTGGTAACGGCTCTGAACATGAAAGGCCACCTCATTGGCACCACCATGTTTAGAACCGCGTAAGGCTCCAATCGCCCCGGTAATAGCGGAGTACATATCGGAATTGGTACCAGCTATGACCCGGGCTGTAAAAGTTGATGCATTAAACTCATGCTCGGCATAGAGATTGAGTGAGGTGTGCATGGCACGTACCCAGGACTCTGCAGGTTTTTTCCCATGCAGCAGATGTAAAAAGTGACCACCGATGGAGTCATCGTCTGTGTCTACATCAACACGTTTGCCGTTTACAGTAAAGTGATACCAGTATAGAAGGGCAGAGCCGAAGCTCGCCATCAAACGGTCAATGATGTCGCGGGCCTCTGCTTCAGGATGTTCTTCTTTTTCCTGCACGATAGTTCCTAATACCGAACTCATGGTGCGCATGACATCCATGGGATGGGCACTGGCAGGCAAGGCTTCCATGGCTTTTATGACGGCGTCCGGCAGCTTGCGCATAGATTTTAATTTGGCTTTATAAGCTGTCAGCTCAGTCTGATTCGGCAAGTGTCCATGAATCAGTAAGTGAGCAATTTCCTCGAACTCTGCAGTTTCAGCAAAATCGAGAATGTCGTAGCCGCGGTAATGTAAGTCATTGCCGGTACGCCCGACAGTACAAATGGCTGTATTGCCGGCAGCGACTCCAGAAAGAGCAACAGATTTTTTTACTTTGGGTAAGATAGCGTCAGTACTCACTTTTTAGTCTCCTTACTTATCCTCTTTGGCAATCTCTTTATTACTTTCTTTATTAAACAGGGCATCAAGTTTTTGTTCATAGCTGTGATAGTCAAGATAGTCATACAGTTCATCACGACTCTGCATCATGTTGATAACATTTTTTTGTGTGCCTTCATTGAGCAGGGTTTGATAAACCTTCAGTGCAGCCGCATTAGCGGCACGAAATGCTGACAGTGGATATAAAGCGATGCTGACTCCGGCACTGGCCAATTCTTCAGTGGTAAAAAGCGGGGTTGCGCCAAACTCCGTGATATTGGCCAAAACGGGAACCTTCACGGCATCGACAAATTGACGGTACATACCCAGTTCTGTCATGGCTTCCGGGAAAATCATATCGGCACCGGCTTCAACGCAGGCACAGGCTCGATCAATAGCTGATTGCAGTCCTTCAACAGCAAGCGCATCAGAGCGTGCCATAATGACAAAATCAGGATCGGTTCTGGCATCTACAGCAGCTTTAATGCGATCCACCATTTCGACTTGTGACACAATGGCTTTATTAGGCCGATGGCCGCAGCGTTTTTGCATGACCTGGTCTTCAATGTGAACCGCCGCCGCGCCAAACTTGCTCATGGAACGAATGGCGCGGGCAATGTTAAAAGCACCGCCCCAGCCAACGTCAATATCAACCATGACAGGCGCTTCGGTAACATCAGTAATGCGGCGCAGGTCTATCAAGACATCTTCCAGGGTAGTGATGCCCAGATCGGGAATGCCACAGGAACCGGCAGCGACACCGCCACCGGAAATATAGAGGGACTTGAAACCGACGGCTTCAGCCAGCCTTGCGTGATAGGCATTGATGGCACCTACACACTGCAAGGGTTTTTCTGTTTCAACTAATTTTCGAAAGGTGAGACCGGGTGAGGTGTAACTCATACTATTCTCTATTTTTAAAAATTGTCGACAATATAAGCAATAAATTCCATTTATTCAATAATAAATGCCATTATTGTCGACAATGTATAGAGATAGCGCTAAGTATTATGCGCTAAACGCCAGGTAAAAGAAGTTTGCAACCAGCGCTATAGTCATCGTATCAACTATTTTTCCGTGAATGCCATCAGTCATTTTTCGCAGAATTTTTTGCCCCAGAAAGTTTCCGGGAATGGTCGAGATGCCAGCGATAATGCCGAGAATAAGCAATTCCGGTGTCAGTAAATCGGTAAAACCAAAAACAGAAATTTTGATTAAATTCATAACCAGCGTAATTGTTGCCAGCGTACCAACAAAAGTCAGCCGGTTCATTCCCGTGCCTAACAGGAAAGGTGCGAGGAAAAAACCCGGGCCGATAACATTACCTGCCAGGCCTCCCCACACGACTGCAGCACCTGCCAGTAATTTGGGTCCGGTTTTGATGGAATGACTTCGTGCCCAATATTTTATGGGCAGTGAAATGGTTAATACCGAGCCGAAAACCAGTGCGATGATCCGGGGAGATAAATAACCAAAAATAACTGAGCCGAGCACAACAGTCGGCAGCCCGAATAGAAGAACATGCCGTACGGCCCAGAAATCGATATCTTTTCTCAGCATATAGCCACGACTTAAATGACTGAATATCAAAGCACAGGTGATAACCGGCACGCTTATTTTTATGCCGATAGAATGTGCGAGCACCCCTGTCATTAGAAGACCGCCAACCATACCGATTGCGCCATGTACTATGCCGGCGAAAAAAGCCACAGCCACAATTAGCAGTAGCAGCCAAGGGTCATTGCCTAAGAGCTCGAACATACAAATAAACTTTTATAGATAGGAATAATGGTCTCAGTCCCGGCAGTTCAATCTCATCTGCAGAGATTACCGGTTCGGCAGAAATCAGTTTAAACGATTTGCCGTCTTTTGTTCGGGTTTATTATGTGCTGATAAATTTCTTAAATTTTTAAGTCAATCAGGAATGATTATCCACCAGCGTTGCGACTTCAAGAAATTCTACGCTGGGTCTGACACCATAAATGTTGCCGATATTACTGATGTTCTCTTCAGTAAAAAAATTTTTGGCAGCATTTGCATCTTCCCATACATAATAATTTTTTGCGCTGTTGGCTTCTGCATTATATGAGAAAGCTTTTGAGCGTAAACCGGGCATGTTTTCAAATTTAGGTCTTGCTGACTCAGCGATGTTACGAACTTTTTCTTCGTTAAAATCATCGTTGTAAGTAAAGGTGACTAGGGTTGCTATCATTGTTGTCTCTCTAGAAATAATTATTTAAAAGTTTGTTAAAAAGTTTACGGTTCCAGCCCTTGCGTTAATTCGATATAGGTTCCCCAGGGATCTGTCAAAAAGGCAATGGCCAGATTGGCCGCTGCAATTTCACGGTAGCCGGAGTCCATCACGACACCAACTGCTTCCAAGCGGGCAATGGTTGCCTTCAGGTCGGTAACCTCGAAACCAATATGGTCAAGGACAGTACCCTGTGTACCAACGACCTGACTTTCTGCAGGGTTAAAAGTGAGATTGACGCCGGGCACATCGGCAGCCTGGAATTGTCCACGCATGCCAGGTACGGCACCAAACATATCGCTATACCATGCCTGCATTGCCGGGATATCAGAAGTCTCCCAATGAATATGATGCATCTGGATTGGCACAGAGATTTCCGGGTTTTCCAGAATTTCAATAAGCTGACCGTCCGGGCCATTAACCCAGAGCTGGAAGTCAAAATCGCCACGCTCTACATCTATGCCTGCAGCAGACCAACGTTCAAAAGCGACATCAACATCAGGCACATGGAAACCGACATGAATGATCGAGGTTCCGGCTGAACCACTGCTAGGTTCGGCTTCACGCACCAGAATCAGCACTCCCGGAATAGCATACATATTGATAGGACCATTTTGTACGGAGCTAGCTCCGAGGTTTTCCCAGAATGTATTGCTGGCCTCGATATCAGAAGCCTGAAAATGTAAATGTCCCATGCTTACCCCTTTAGCATTGGGTTCAGCCAGCTGACCAAAGCTGCTCATGGACGCAAAAAAGCTAATAAGCAAAATGCCTCTCAAAAGGCTTTTTATATTTTTTGGGCTTGTGAATCTGGACATGCTGTCTCCTGGGCTTTTTGCTTTTGTTTCTGTTATCGGCTTATAGATAAAAATAGATACAAAGTGGATTAAATAACAAACGCTATTCTTTTTCATCCCAAAGGTTTTCATAGTTATAGGGGCCACCCCAGATTTTGCCATTTAATAAGCGACAATGCTGATCCAGGGTCTGTATCTGTGCCATTTCTTCGGTACTGAGAGTCAGATTGATTGACGACAGGTTTTCCCGCATACGTTCTGGTCTGACACTTTTGGGAATAACCGCAGTGCCACGTTGCATCGCCCAGGCCAGTAGTACCTGTGCCGGACTGGCCTGATGATCTTCCGCAATTTTTTTGATAAGTGGAAGCTCCAAAGGGGAAGGGCTTTTTTCTTCGCGAAAAAAAGCCGGTCGATCACTAGAGCCAAGCGGCGCGTAAGCGGTCAGGAGTATGCCTTCCTTATCACAATAATTTTTCAGTTCCGGTTGCTGCAGCAGGGGATGCAGCTCTACCTGATTAACTTCCGGTTTGATCCTGCCAAGTGTAACCAGGTTTTGCAGTTTAACTTTGCTGAAATTGGATACACCAATATGCTTCACCAGTCCGGCAGCAACGCATTCTTCCATGGCTTGCCAGGTATCGATGATGGGAGCCTGTTCCAGGCTCAGGTAGTCGTCCGCTGATTGAGGAAAGCCTACATCTGGTTTGACAGCTACTGGCCAGTGAATCAGATATAAATCCAGATAGTCGAGTTGCAGGTTGTTAAGTGATTTTTTCAGTGCCGGGGCAACATCTTCAGGCAGATGAGCTGTATTCCAGAGTTTGGAGGTGACCCACAACTCTTCCCGGGTCAGTTGATTTTGTGCAAAAACTTCTGTCAGCGCTTCACCAATGCCGCTTTCGTTACCATAGACGGCAGCACAGTCCAGATGCCTGTAACCAATATCGATAGCTTCTTTTATGATGGGTTTAATGTCATCGTTGGTGGTTTTCCAGGTACCCAGACCAAGAATGGGCATCTGATCACCATTACTGAAAGGAAGAGTTTGCATAAATTATTCCGTATTTCATAAAAAAGCAGTCCGGCATAGTAACGCTACACCGCCGCTTTCTACAAACTGGAATTCTCACGTCAATACCACTACTATCATCTACCGACTTTTTGGAAACTAGAGATTGCGAATGGCCGATTCAGGAAAAATTATAGAATCATTCAAAAAGGTGCTGATTGCTTTTTTCATATGCACGCCCATTTTAAGCGCAGAAGCACACCATTCGCGGGCGCCTTTTTTAATTGACGAGACTATTACGATGACTGGCGTTGTTAAACAGGTCCGGTGGCGTAGTCCTCATGTATTTTGGGCTGTGGATGTTACAAATGAAGACGGGCAGGTTGAAACATGGACTATTGAAGGCCATTCAATTGCCGGATTGATGGGAAATGGCTGGCAACAAGACTCGGTAAAAGTAGGCGACAGAGTACAAGTAGTTGCCAATCCAAATCGGGATACAAGCCGAAAGTTTGGTTTGCTGGACTATTTTCAGCATGAAGATGGACGTGTGTTTTACTCATTCAGGCCACCTGAAGGCGTAGAACCAATGCAGGCAACCAACCTTATTGGTGATGGTGAAATAAGGCCTTCCACTGATTTCTCCGGTACCTGGGCAGGCTTGTCTGACCTTACGCCAGAAGAGAGACTGCGTAGAGCGCTTATCGGTAATTTTTCTGCGCCTGTTGGCCTGGATTTGACTGCCAGAGGCGAAGCACAGGTGGCGGAATTTGATATTAATGATGATCCATTTCTGCAATGCCTGGCTTTAGGTGTCCCCAGAACTATAACGTGGCCTTATGCTACCCGTATCACACGCGATGCCGGGCGGATGCAAATTGAAACGGAACTGATACCGGAAATCCGCACCATTTACTTTGACCGGGAAACGCCTCCTGCAGATTATGTACCGGATGCATTGGGTTTTTCCCGAGGAGAAATTCTGGATGATGGAACTTTGCTTATTACAACTACAGATTTTGCACATACTGTCTGGGGAATAACCCGAGGGCTTGATTCAAGTACTGAAAAGCAGATTCTCGAAGAATATAGTTTAGCGGATGATGGTCTGGTTATTTCTTATCGCGTGACTGTAACGGACCCCGAATATCTCACTGAACCAATGGTGACAGAAGGACGCTACCGTAAAGTAGCTGAACATGAATTTACGCGAGAATATTGTGATATAGAAATATCTAATCTGCATCTGCAATTTGAATGAAAGTCGCTGCTTATAAAGAGCACTTTATACGCCGACATTATGGTTTAACATTAAATGGAGACTATAAGATGAAAAAATTTACTTTAAGTTCCCTGCTTGCGTTTACATTTTTTGGTCTGGCCTCCTGTGGTTCCGAAGAGACAACGAGCTCTGCAACGCCGTCTACAACTCAGGCCAGTACACCGTCAACGTCTTCATCGCCATCAGCCGATGAGTTGATTGAAAACGTTCAGGACGAGGCGGCTAATATGGTAGAGCAGGCTGAAGATATGCTGGCTGAATCTGTTGTCGCTGCCGAAGCCCGAATGAATGAAGCGATGGAGCAGGCTGAAAATACAGGCGAAGAAATAATGGAAGAAGCGGAAGACGCAGAAGAAGAAGCTAGGGATGCCGTTAATGAACGGTTAAATAATTTACTAAACTAATAACTAAAAAAAGAAGGAATTCATTATGACTACATTTGTATTGGTTCATGGGGCCTGGCATGGAGCCTGGTGTTGGAATAAAGTGGTACCGGGTCTTGAAGCTGCCGGACATCATGTCATTACTCCTGAATTACCGGGCTCTGGTGAAGATACAACCCCGGCTTCAGAAGTTACCCTCGATGCCTATGCCAGCAAACTGGTTGAAGTGCTTGATCAGCAGGATGAAAAAGTCATTATGGTGGGGCATTCCATGGGCGGCCTGGCGATTTCAGCAGCGGCAGAATTAAGGCCTGATAAGGTTGGCGGCTTGGTTTATCTTTCCGGTTTCTTGCCAAGGTCAGGCCAATCGTTATTGTCTCTTGAAGAATCCAACCCGCATTCTTCAGTGCCTCCGGCATTGGTCCCGGCTGAGGATCACGTTACGGGCACTTTAAAGGCAGATATGATCAGAGAGCTTTTCTATCATGACTGCAGCGAAGAAGATTACATGTATGCGGTAGCTCATCAGCATGCCCAGGCACTGGCTCCACTGGCAACGCCGGTAACACTGAGTGATGAAAATTTTGGTTCAGTACCGCGCTACTATATTGAATTGCTCTCTGATCACGCCATCCATATAGATATGCAGCGACAAATGATTGCAGCATCACCATGTAAGGAAGTGTTTTCGATAGACTCGAGTCATTCACCGTTTTATTCAAAAACAGATGAACTGGTTGAGACTTTGTTGAAGATAAGTGTTTAAAGCAAAAAGTGCCAGAGTAAGTGAGTAAGTCCCTTACTCTGACACTAATGGTTTTTTCTAAAGACCTTGAGTCAGCATATCAATCGCAAATATTTCCACATCACGAATTGCTATGCCAAACAGCGTTCGTTTATCCGGTCCACCAAAAGCAACAGAGATCATGTTGCGCGGCGTGTCGAGAAAGCCCAGTATTTCTCCAGCCGGACTGATTACCCAGATACCAGCAATACCGGTGACATAGATTCGACCCTGAGAATCCACAGTCATGCCATCTCTGCCTGCCCAGGCAAATTGGCGCTCATTAGTGAGAGAACCATCAGCCTGCACATCATAAGCAACGAGTCCGCCAGCGGGTTCAGGCGCATTGGCTGGAACATAAAGATCAGCGGGTGGGCTGGCATCAGGTAGTAGCCCGGTGACATATAAAGTGTTTCCGTCAGGACTTAAGGCAAGCCCGTTACCACCATTAACACCATAACGACCACTGACTACACCTTGTGGACTAATGTAATAAACACCACCCATGGTCATATAGATGCCACCTTTACTATCGGCAATCATGTCGTTCAGGACGCTGGTGGTCAGACATTCGAGAGGCTCGCCGTTCATGGTATTGGCAAAGACTTGTCTTGGTTCAACCTGCCAGATGCCACGGTTCAGTGCACGCTCTCCAATATAAAGCGTGCCATCTGGCGCCATTGCCAAGGCCCCGCCGGTATAGGTGTCAGTTGCGACAAGTTCAACCACGCCATCGAGCCTGACTTTGAGAATCTGGCTTTTGTCATTCTGTGCAACCAGCACGCCATCTTCTAGACCAATCGGGCTGTCAGCATTATTGCCGCTGTCTGTCCATAAAACACGCCAGCGTGCATTCTCGGCAATAATGCCAGGAATAACCGTCGTGCTGTAATTTTCTTCAGGTCTGGCAGCAGCCCCGCCACGTCCACGCACAACGCCGACCGGCATAGCAGGATTAGAACAATGTTGCCTGACCCAGGTTGTACGTGCGGGGTCGGGGCCAGCCTGTACACCAGGTGTGCGATCAGGGTCAGCTGCTTGCTGTTGGGCAAATACTGTTACAGTAAAGATGGAAAGAATTAATAGCGGGATTATTTTTATTTTCATAACGCTTCCCTTAAGTATCGAGTCATTAGAGAATTATAAAGGCGCATTAAAAGCCGATTGCCGTATCGTCACCAAAATCGCTGGCGCCGCCACTCATGGTGTCATACTCCTGGTTGAACAGGATGGCGGTAATCGGGCCGGAAGTTTTTTCCCGGAATTCAAGCTCATACCCCAGACGGATCAAGGTTCTCAGTACCAGGGTATTCATGTCACTGCGCAGAACGATGCGACCTGGCTGGCTGTAGTGGTCACCGAAAGAGCTGTGTAGTTGAAAGCTTTCAATATGAGCAGCTTCAGTAGCCTGTTGAACATCCATGCCAAATTCCACAATATTCAGGAAAAACTGCAAGAGCCATTGATCCTGTCCATCACCACCCTGAACAGAAAATGCCATGTAGGGTTTGCCATCTTTTAAGGCGATACTGGGAGAGAGAGTTGCCCTTGGGCGTTTTCCGGGTACAAGTACGTTGTAGGGGTTGGATTTTTCTGACAGAACAAAACTTTGCAAACGCTGGGACACGCTCATGCCGGTTGATCCGGCAATAAAGGCAGGCATCCAGGCGCCACTGGGTGTAATCGAAACAACCCAGCCTTCTTCATCAGCAGCCTGTATCGACGTCGTGCCGGCGTGGAAACCTTCGTCGTGGCTCATAATGCTGACAACATTACCATTGGCATCAGTTTCGCTGATGGTGACGGGTTCTCTGGTAGCGCTGTTTTTTGCGATATCCCACTCGGGTTCAATATTGGGTTTCCAGTTTTCAAGGTACTCTGCAAAGGGATTAGGCTCGTCACCCTGATAGGGGTATGGGTCGCCAGGGCCAATATCAGTTCGGTTACCTCTGGGGTCAATCAGTGCAGCGCGGTCACGCGCATAATCTTTGGATAACAAACCTGCAATAGGTTCTTCCGGTGGGAAGTAGGGGTCGCCGTAATAAAAATCACGATCGGCGAAAGCCAGATTCATGACCTGATACAGCGTATGGATATATTCGGCACTGTTATAGCCCATTCGCTTCAAATCCATGCCTTCCAGCATGTTCAGCATTTGCAGCATGACCGGACCTTGCACCCAGCTATTCAGTTTAAAGACTTCGATGCCCTTGTAAGTTGTTGAAACAGGTTCTTCGATATAGACCTGCCAGTTATCCAGATCTTCCATGGTGAAAAGCCCACCGGCAGCCTGACTTGCACGGACAATTTCTTCTGCGATATCACCACGATAGAAACGGTCATAAGCAGCCATAATGGCTTCTTCACGACTGGCGCCATTGGCCAGGGCGTTTTGCTCTGCTTCAACCAGCTTATTCAAGGTGTTATATAAATCTTCCTGCACAAATAACTGGCCGGGATAAGGTGCCGCCCAGTCTCTGGGATTTTGTGGGTCAAAATTAGGCAGCATTATTTTTGCAGTATCAGGCCAGATTCTTAAAAACTGTTTATCATACTCAATACGCTCAGCCTGAATCTGTTCAATCGGATAACCGCGGGCCATTTCAATAGAAGGCCCAAGTACTTCTGCCAGGCTCATGGTGCCGTATTCAGCCAGCATCACCATCAGGCCACCTGGTGTGCCAGGGGTGACCGCAGCCAGGGGGCCATAATCAGGCGGCGTTTTGTAATTCAGGTTTTGAAAATACTCGGGGGTGGCACCTGAGGGAGCTACACCAAGCGCATTGATTGCATGCACTTCGCCGGTATTGGGATTATGAATTAATGCCTGAGTTTCTCCGCCCCAACCCATGGTGTCCCAGATAGTAGCGGATGCCGCTAGCATGGCGCTGGCCGCGTCAACAGCATTGCCACCCTGGCTAAAAATCATGCTGCCAACTGAAACAGATAAAGGTTTCCCGGCAGCTGCCATCCAGTGACTACCGTGTGCAGGTGGTTTATTGGAGTGTTGTGGTTCCTGAGCGAAAAGAGAATGATAAGAAGCCAATAGCAGGCTACTGCTTATCCCCCCTACCAGGCAGACATGAGTTAATGCTTTCCGGAAATATTGTTTTTTACTCATGCCTAAGTGCGTGTTCCGTTAGGTTTTAGAATGGCTCACCAACTCTACTCTTCCGCCGGGTTCATTTCCACTATAACTTTAAACGCCCCCACTTCGCCAAATTGTTCCTGTTCCATGGTTTGCGTACCTTCGGTAAATGAGAATCTGACATTGCGGTAGCTGTGACCACCATGTTCTCGTGAGGCTTCCACATGTAGCAAGTAATCACCGGGTTGCAAGAGGGTTCCCGAATCGTCAAGACCATCCCAGACCAGTTGATACTCACCGGGACCACGCGTAGGTCGTGTTACGTTGATTTTTTCTACCGTAGAGCGTCTTCCGGCATAGCGCCACCAACGTGAGTTACTTCCAGCCCAGCGTTGCTCGCCTCCCAGCAGAATCAGGTTTTTAATGGGCTGATTGTCCATGGTGCTGACCCAGATTGCGACATAGGGGCGCTCATAGCCTCGTCCATCCTGGGAAGGAATGGAGTAATCCAGTGTCAGTTTGAAATCGGCATTGGACAGTAATAGTAATTCGGCACTTAAATATTCATTCCAACCGGAGGAGCTGCGTTGGGCACCACTTTCATCGACCAGCAAGGCTTCAATACCGGGCAAAGCTTCAACAATGGCAAGGGCATCGACAATCGGTAATACCGAAAGTGTGGTAGCAACGGCGTCCGCTGTCATGGTGTCATCCGCAATAACTACGGCGTATAGTCCGCTGAATACAGGCCAGCCTGTTTGCGGTGTGAAAATATGACTGAACTCACGCATTAAAATCTGTCGCATGCGACTGTTATGTCCACTGGTTGCGATGGCTTTGGAGTCCAATGAAAGGCTGGTGATAAAGTCAGCATTATCAGCAGTGGATTCTGGATTGGCGACCATGACTTCCCAGCCTGAAGCATCAGGAGGTGTTCCCCAATAAGAGGCATCGCCACCGATATCCACTTTAACGGCAGTTACATGAGGGATGTTTTTCAGTATGTCCATGGCCCGGTCAATAATATAACCCTTGGCAAGACCGGAAGGATCGAGTTTGATGCCATCACCCAATACAATCTGGTTCTGTTCCGGATTTATGGTCAATTCAGCGCGATTGGCATTACGGGCGATGGGAGCAACATCATTACGACCAGGGACTTGCTGGGTTTCTTCCGCTTCATCCCAGAAATCCACTACTGCACCCAGGCGACAGGAAAAATTGCCTTCACTGCGAGTAAACCAGTCTTCACAGGCACTGACGACATCGATTAAAGCCGGTGAAGCCGAATCAGTCATTCTTGAGACATTTAATTGCATCAGCTCACTGCTCTCGTCATAAGTCGTCAGTAGTTGCTCCAGGCGTGCAATTTCCGCAATGGCCATTTCTATTGCGTTTGTTGCGCTAGCTTGGTCAGGCGCATAGATAGTGATGTCCAGAGAGGTTCCAAGGACGCCATCATAGTGTTCAATAATTTCTACCTGACCCTGTTGAGCCTGGCTTAAACCTGCGACACTGAAGTTAATAACAAGTGATGCAGTAAGCAGAAAAATACATGATAATGCCCGGCTTACTGAGTGGCGCAGCTGGGGGAAAAGGTTAGGCGTTTTATTATTTGGTTGCGTCATATTTTCTATTTTATTCAAGCTCAATGTGACTGTTCATTTTAAAGACTGTTTGGCCCGGTTGTAAGACAGGTCATATTTTTTTCACACTTACTTAATAGGCTAATAAACTAAAGATACATAAAAAAAGAAGAATTATGGCAATTAATCGTAATTTAGTGAATTGGTCCAGAACCATTCACGTTTATCTCTCAATAGCCCTACTAATTGTATTGGTATTTTTTTCCATTACCGGCATTACACTAAACCATGCAGAGCTTATGGTGGCTGAACCGCAAACTGAAGTACGTACGCTGGATAATCTGCCAGTCTTGCCGCTGGATGATAACGGTATGATTTTTGATTCGCCTGAACTGGCAGCCTATGTGCGTGATGAATTTGGCATCCGCCTGGAATTTGCAGACCTGACAATTGCTGAGCCTTTTGTCACGATTGAATACGATGGTCCGGGTTATCAGGCTTTGGTGGAAATTGATCAGGAGTTAGGGGAAATTTACGCTGAGTCAACCGACTATGGCTTGGTTGCAGTGTTAAACGATCTGCATAAAGGGCGTTACACGCATATTGTCTGGAACGCCCTGATTGATATCAGTGGTATTATTCTGGTGATTTTTTCTCTGGCGGGTTTTGTGTTATTGCTGCCGAATAAATTCCGTTTCAGGAAAGTTCTAAAATATTCCGTGGTAGGAATCGTAATTTCTGTTGCTGCCTATTTTATTGCAACACTGTAAATTTTAAGATCCCATTGATCATTGATTACCCAGCTGGGTATTTCAAAAAAAACACCTGAGTGATAGGCTGATATCGTCCTGAAGCCAGATTATATTTACCTTATTGGCTTAAAATTTACTGACATGTGTTTAGGATATAGCCATGACACATTTTAAGAGCCGACATTTCCTGATTACAGTTTCCCTTTATGTACTGTTTACTGCAGGTATTGGCAGTGTGTTTGCACAAAGTGATGCGCAATCTATTGTGGATAATCTGAGAGCGGGTAACCAAAGTACTGCACAACGCTACATGGACAGATTATCACGGGTTGATGCAGGCAGAATTCAATGCCGCTTGCTGACAAATTTTAATTATATTTTTGATTTCGAAAGCAAATTCTTTAACAAAGAAAATATGCAATGGTTGCTGGATAACTTTGAAGAGAAGGGTTATTCATGGCCTGCTTCCTGTGATTTTGGCAGGCAAACGGTGGAATCACACTGTCTGATTTATGGCAGTGATTTGAGTGTCAACCAGGCCAGTTTGCTGATGGAAGTTTTTGAAGGGTTGAGCAAATGTTCATCAGAGAATATAAACTGCGTTAACGCCAACAATAATTACGAAAATGCCGCCTATACTGAGTTATATCTTTATGTTGTTGGACGTTATTTTTCTGAAACTGATTCCATGAATATCAGCAGGAACAACTGTGGTGAATTTACTTCATGGGCAGAAGCAGTTGTAAAAACACATGCAGGATATTTTAATCTGGGCTGGGATGTTTTCAGTGATTTTCAGCTGCAGTCGGGATCCGTTTCTTTGCAGAAATCACTGGATGGTATGCAGGGTATTGTGGAAATTGATGCCAGTGAGTTAAGGGCAGAATATGAACTCTTACTCGAAGAGCTAATCAATACCGACAGCTCTGGTGCCAGAGGAAAATACCGGATGTTGATAGATACACTAAGACCCTACATTGAAAATTAAACTGGTACTATAAACTCTGTATCGTAGAATCTTTTCATTCCTGAACGACTGTTTAATTTAATACCTGAACGTGTATCTGAACCTGATGCTAAGATCAGATAAGGCTGTATGGAAAGTGTTGTCCTTATCCACATCCTGCATATTGTAATTTAATACAATCAGCGCTTCCTGGCCTGCTTCCGGAATCCATTGCAGTCGTGTATTAAGCCCCATATTCTCAGAAATATTGTCATACTGTAGCAAGCTGATCCAATATAATTCTGAAGTAAAAGCGACTTGCGTACTCAGGCTGGTAAGGCGCGCGGTAAACTCGCCCTGTGGCAGGCTGATATCGGTCCAGTCATAATTCAGGGCCATGGCGAAATAACGCGACTGGTTCCAGTTAAAAGAAGTAAAGATTCCTGTGGTATCGCCGTTATAAAACTCGCCGATTTCCGTTCTCAGTCCGGCTGAAAACTCACGCTGGTTACCACTGTTCAGGCTGATGTCATAGGTTTGGTATTCGTAATTTCCAGCAGGGATGAATACTGATCTACTAGGTTCGGAATAAATCGTGAAAGGATTTAAAACCACTTCTCGGTAGCGCGTGTGTCCAATATCAAAAGAATCTCTGGAATTTGTTTGCATTTCCAGTAAACGGAATTTAAGGACCTCACTCTGCAGTCCGCCGTCAATAATTTCACCCCGGAAAACATCAAGACCACTAAATGCCTGTTGCCAGATGCTGTTTCTGAAGTAATGGGTATAACCCAGTCTGCCAGAGTAATCTCTTATGTTGGTGCGATTCACAAAACCCAGGGCGGGATTAAAGTTTTGCTGCACTTCCTTTATGCCGACTTCACCGCGCCAGCCTGCATTGTTTGGTGAGGAAACGTTTATTCCCCAGGAGGCATCATCCCCATTCAGGCCAGGGGTATCAGATTGCTGATACCAGGCATCACCCTGGAGCTGACGGCCACTGGCCAGTTGTGTATTCAGGTATCTGAAATCAACACCATAGACCGTATTATCAAGATTGGATTGTGGATCCCCATCGGTGAAGATAAAGCCAAGCGATGATTCATCCAGCACGTTGGCTGAAATTCGACTGACAAAGAGATCACTGGCATCAACAGCTGCAGATTCATCCTGACGTACCGCTAGCGTACCTATATTCCAGCGTCCGACCCGGCCACTGATACGGCCGCCGTACTTTAAGTCCACCTGTTCACCATTGGCACCGATACCGATTGTCCGTGAAAAGTAAGGTCTGGCATTCTCTCTGCCTCCTCGTGAAGTTGCCTGGTTTCCGCCAAAACCTCCTCCGATCCCGCCGAACTGAAACAGGTCTGCGTCATTCAGGAAAAAATCACGCCTTTCCGGGAAAAACAGATTAAAACGGGTCAGGTTAACCTGGCGGTTATCAACATCGGCGGCGGAAAAGTCGGTGTTAACAGTCAATGCCGCATTCAAGGAAGGGGTCAGGCGATAGAACACATCCAGCGACGGGTCAAAATTATTTTCTTTATCGCCGGGATTAAAAGTACGTCGCTCATTCAATGTCATCGTTGGCACAACATCAAGCCCGACACCCTGACTCATGCCTTCCAGGCCGGTAGCCAAACCCACAATACTGGGGTTATAACTGCGGTTGTAACTGACCCAGGCCATTTCTTCACCACGACGGCGGATGCCACGACCAAAATTGAAACCCCAGGTATCAATGCTGGGATCAAAAGGCAGGGTTTTGAATGGAATTTCTACTTCGGCAATCCAGCCCTGATCAAAAGTCGCTGTCGCAACATCCCAGATAGCGACCCAGTCGCCGGTGAATGAAGTGACATTCTGATAGAGCGCATCGTGTCGTACAGCATTGAGATTGGTCTCGAAGCGATAACCGACCCGGCGGGTATTGAAGGGATCAAGAATAATGACCAGACGGTCGTCCCCGGGTAGGCCCTGGTTGTGCCGTATCACTGGTGCAGCTATTAACTCCGGGTTGGAATCATACATCCGTGCGCCTATATAAAGCGCGTCTTCGGTATAGACCATATGGACTTCGGTGCGTTCTGAAGGTTCAGTACCATCGCCGGGGCTGATCTGGTGGAAATCATCAATCATGTCGGACTGTTGCCAGACAGTATCATCCAGTACGCCATCCAGCACCGGTGCTGTTGCTACACGAGTGGCTCTGAATTCTTTCAGCCCTTCAGGGTTGTTATTGCTTTGTGCATGGCTTGAGGCAGCTAGCAATATTGAAAGGGTGAAAGAAAGGGCAAATCCAAGCCGGGCTGACAGTTTCATAACTCTTCCAATAAGAAATAGAAAGCGGAGATACTAAAGTAATATTTCGCAAAAAGTGTGCATTTTACTAAAAACAGTAATGAGAATCACTCGCGCTCAATTAATTTCTAACCATTTCCAGATAGCCTTGTCCGAGGGGGTCGAGGTTCCCGGCATCCAGGATTTCAACGGCCCCTTCCCAATAGGGCACGGATAAGTCCATCAGTTGGTCATTCACCAGTGCACGCACGATCCATTGCTGACCGGCGTATTGAATTGTCCACTCCGTGGTATAGCTTATGCCTGAGGGGCTAAGCCAGTTTTCATTTTCAAGCAGTACAATGTCATCGGCAGAAACGGGGATCTGTTGTGCATCGATATCTGTCCAGTTGCCATCACTATTGGGATGCGCATTGCCTTCTTTATCGCGTAACTGGTAGTACATCAGCTCCTGACCGTCATTAAACTGCAGGGAAAACCAGTCCCAACCGCTTTGGTCGTCCGCGAGGGCAGATGTGCTCCACTCCCGATCCAGCCAGCTTTGCCCGGTGACCTGATAGCGTGCGCCATCGAGAAATATTTCTCCGCTACTTTGCAGACGGGTGAGACTGTAATAATAGGAAGCATTACCGAGCTCCTGGCTTTTTTGACTGAGTCCGCTGTTACCCTGCAGAACTGGCTCTTTTAGTGGGTTTAAAGTGAGTTTAAGCTTAAAGGCAGCATCTTCAAGGGATAAAGACCAGGGAAACTCATTTGTTGCAGAAGACAGCGACCAGTTTTCCAGCCATACCTTGAAAGGGTCTAACTGGGCACCCGCCAGTCCGGGGTTTTCACGGGAGAAGCGTTCAAGCGCGGTATGTTTGTTGTTAGCAACATCAGTGAGTGCTGCGTGTGCCATCCAGATACGCGGGCTTTGCCAACCATCAATCGAATTTTGTGTGTCATGGGCAAAGCTGGTTGAGAAAAAAGTCACCTGATAGCCAAAGCGTTGTCCATTGTTGGTTTCAAGATTACCGGTGAGATACCACCATTCATTACGAAATCCCGGATGCATTCCGTGATCCTGGGGAAAGGAAAAAACACGCGGTGCATCAGCGCGTAAAAAACCGTCAGTATCATCACCACCCAGTACGGCATTTAAATCAAATTCAAAAGCGCTTTCATTATCTTCTGCTTGTGGCGCAGGTGAGCAGGCATTTAATGCTAGCAAAGCAAACATGGCTAGCAGGCTTAATCCTGAATTTTTAGTTAATGATGCGATCATTTTTTATCGTGATGGTTTTGGGGTAAAGCTTTGACTCCAGACATTGTTTGATTTTGCAGTTTTTTTAAATTTTCGTTTCTGTTGTGCTGTCTTGGTTTTGGCTACTGGGCTGTTATTTTTTTTCCTGTCGGCAGTAAACGGTTTACCGCTACCTGGTTTATTCTGCAGGGGTTTCTTATCAGTGCCACTTTTCTTTGCCTGCCCGGATTCCTGAACTGTTTGGTTAAAAACAGGTTCAAAGGCGCTGTCAATGTCTTCTTGCTTGATCTTAAATTTAATCAAGCGTTCAATAGCGTGCAATTGTTTTTTTTCGTCTGCGCTGACTAAGGAGATTGCAATACCACTTGCGCCAGCTCGACCAGTGCGACCAATGCGATGTACATAATCTTCTGGCACATGCGGTAAATCAAAATTTATTACTTGCGCCAACAGGTCTATATCAATGCCTCTGGCTGCAATATCTGTTGCTACTAATACCTGTACATTATTTTGTTTGAAGTCAGCCAGTGCCTTGGTTCGTTGATTCTGGCTTTTATTGCCATGAATTGCCGCAGCTGTAATGTTGGCTTTATTTAACTGTTTTGCCAGTTTGTTCGCACCATGCTTGGTTCGGCTAAACACCAGGGTTTGCTCTTTGCTTTGACTCAATAAATGACACAAATAGGCGCTTTTTTGCTCTTTTTCGATGTTGTAGAGTTTTTGCGTAATGGTAGTCACGGTTGAATTGCGAGGCGAAACATCAATTTCTACCGGGTTAAAACAAATGGATTTTGCCAGTTTACGTATGTCATCTGAAAAAGTTGCGGAAAACATCAGGTTTTGTCTTTTACGGGGCAACAGGGCAAGAATTTTTCTGATATCCCGGATAAATCCCATATCCAGCATACGGTCAGCTTCATCCAGTATCAGGACTTCGAGGTCGGTAAATTTAATGGCATTTTGCTGAAACAGATCCAGTAAGCGTCCGGGTGTGGCCACAAGGATATCAACGCCTCGCCGTAAAGCTTTCATCTGCGGATTTATATTAACGCCACCAAAAACAACGGCGGCACGTAAGTCTTCGTTCTTGCCGTAAGTCTGTATGCTTTCCTGTACTTGTGCAGCAAGTTCTCTGGTTGGCGTTAATACCAAAGCACGACAATGATTACTTCTGACCGGGGGCTTGCCGCCCAAAAGTTGCAACAAGGGCAGCGTGAAACCGGCGGTTTTTCCAGTGCCGGTCTGAGCGGCGGCCATCAGATCATTTCCGGCCAAAATAGCCGGGACAGCCTTTGTCTGTATTGGGGTAGGTTGGGAATAGCCGGTTTCTTGAACGGCACGCAAAAGCGTTGCAGAAAGGCCGAGTGTCTCGAAGCTCATATTAGTCCTTGTAAGATTGCCTTTCGAAGTGTCGATATTTTAATTTCATTCTCCCAGGCCAAAGGGGCGGCACTCTAACACAGGCTGTTAAAGATGAGTATCAAACTCTTGGGGTCAAAGAAAATTTTATTCTTCTCTTAAGGCCCGGGCTGGACTGATTCTTGAACTTTTGTAAGCCGGATAGAGGCCGGCGAGCAAGGCGGCGACGATGGCTAACAGCAAGGCGTCAATAAATACTGAAAATGGCAGAAAGTGCTGCATGCTCCAACCGAATGAGCGTTTGTTAATCACATCAATCAAGACATCAGACATGATCAGACCAAGTGGTATGGCAAGCAGTCCGGCAAAAATTCCCATCAGTGTGGTTTGTCCCAGTATTAATTTAATAATCTGGGTAGGTGTCATGCCGGTAGCTCGCAAGGTGGCAAATTCTTTGCCACGTTCCAGCAGTAAAGCCATCAGTGCACTGAGGACGCCGATAAAGGCAATGACGATAGCAAGAATTCTTAACACACTGGTTATGGCAAAGGTACGGTCAAATATCTGCAGGGTAATGTCCTGAATCTGTTGATTGGGGAATATGGCAAGTTGCCCATAGTTTTGCAGACTTTGCTCAAGCTCTTTAAATAAATCAGGATTACTGCCATCACTGAATATTGTCAGCCTGGAAGGTGTAAAGCTGTTCCACCATTGCTGATAAAGCGCCTGGTGCATGGCAATCATGCCCTGACTGGGCGTGTAGTCATAAAATATCCCCAGCACCAGGAAGTCCCTGGCACCAGCATCCGTGTAAATTGACAGGCTTTCACCAATGTTTATGTCATATAACCAGGCTAAAGGCTCTGACAACAAAATTCCTTGTCCCGTATTAAAGCGTGCCAGGTCTTCCTCATTGATCTGCTTCAGGTAATAACGCTGCTCGGCATCAAAGTCGCTGACATTCAGACGTACCTGGCCGATGCTGCTTTCGACCTGAGTGTTAATAGTAGCGCTGATGTCGGAAATGCCGGGGATATTCTGGATTTGTGTTTGCAGTTCTGCGGATAGATCAGCACCAGTGATTTCTATATCACCAGCGAAGGATTGATCAAGCCAGATGATAACGGTGTTGCGAAAACTATCGACCATTATGCCGACGCCAATAGTGACAGAGATAGCCACGGTCAATGCTGCAACAGCCATGCCGGTTCGGTTCAGTCCATTAAGAATATTTCTTAAAGCCATTCGGGCAGGCAGTTTTAATAAACCGGAAAACAAGGCTAGAAGTATTCTCAGCATTAGAGACATGGCCGCCGGAACCAGAAAACAGAATCCAAAAATAATAAAGGTGAGTGCAATAAAGCCACTGACTAAATCATCCAGTCTGCTTTGTAATAAAACAAGCCCCAGAATAAGCATCGCTATACCAGCATAGCTTAGTACTGGCAGGTAATGTCGCCATTGGTAATTATGTGCTGCACGTTGCTGCAAGGTGATAGGTTGTGCCAGAGTAGCACGCCAGGCCGGCACGGCGGCTGAAAGCAGGGTAATTCCAAGCCCGAGTACAAAACCAAGTATCAGCGAAGCTGGCTCTACGATAAAACGGGTGACATTGAGCCTGTAATTTAAATCGGGGATAGCTGCTGTGACTAAATCCAGTAATGCTGTGCCCAGCCAGTAACCCAGTAATACACCTAATACACTTGCCAATGTTCCGTAAATAGCTGCTTCAACAAGAACAAGCCGATAAATTTGTGAGCGTGAAACGCCCTGCGCCCGAAAAATTCCCAGCGTTTTTTCCCGGCGTAAAACCGACAGGGTGACGGTGTTATAGATGAGCAGCGCTGCGACCAGTAAAGATAACAGGCTCATTGCCAATAAATTTACATGAAAAGCGGAAGTCATCTGGTCAAGCGTGTCGTTGCGGGTAGCAACATCGACCAGACTTAAGCCGGTGGGTAGCCAGTTTTGTAAGGTGGCTATTTCCTCGTCTTTTAAAATCAAATCAATACTGTCAATAAAACCCGCTTTGCGAAAGATACGCTGGGCAATACTGATATCGGTATAAAGCATGCCTTCAGTGGCAAGGGGGTCAGAGCTTGGGATCGTATTTACCAGTTTTACCCTTGCCGCATTTGGTGTTACTCCAACTCGATTGGCGCCGGTGATGATGGCTAGTTCATCACCAATGGCAAAACCGGCCAGAGCCGCAGCGGACTGACTCATTAACACCGGGTTTGCCCCAGTGTCACTGAACAGGGCGGCATCAAATATCAGACTGCCGGATCCGAAGCCGGCGCGCTGACGTTGCAGGCTTAGTTCACTGATGCCATCCAGGCCCAATAAAGTAAATTCTTCGTTGTTGATTCTGATTGTGCCGGTGATGCCCGGTGCCGATTTTCTGAAACCAAGCTCAGTTCGTAAGCTGGTATAAACAGTTTCAGGAACCCCATCCTCTCCACCGACAATCTGGTGGGTAACTGAACCATTGACTGAATCAACAGCAATTGCAAATGCCCGGTCAGCGCTGTTACTGGCCAGATCAATGGCTACTACCATCATCACGCCGAGCATAATTCCTAGGAAACTTAGCCAGCTTTGCCACGGGTGTTGGCGGGCGTAACGCCAGGCGCTTAAATTTAATAAACATTTACCAGGCGAAGTCACTGCCTCGCTCCTGCAAATAACCCTCTTCCAAAGTGATAATACGATCTGCACTATTGGCAACTTCAAGGCTGTGTGTGACCAGCAATAAAGTACTGTGATGTTCTTTTAGTAATTTGTGCAGCGTTTGCAGAATGGTCTTGCCGGTTCGGGCATCAAGATTTCCTGTCGGTTCATCAGCCAGCACAATTTTGGGTCGGTGGACGAGTGCTCTGGCAATGGCAACGCGTTGTTGTTCACCGCCGGATAACTGAGCAGGGTAGTGCTTTGCCTTGCCAGCTATATCCAGCTCCTGCATTAAAGCAGAAACCCGGCTGTTTATATCGTCTTGAGCAAAATCGTTAAGTTCTAGTGTAAATTCAATATTTTCCTGTGCAGTCAGACTTGGCACCAGATTGAAGAACTGATAAATGAAGCCGATATGCTTGCGTCTGAACAAAGTCCGTTTATGTTCGTTCAATGCAGTCAGATTTTGACTATCTACTGTGACGGTGCCGGCGTCCGGCATATCTATGCCGCTGATCAGGTTAAGCAGGGTTGATTTGCCTGAGCCACTGCGACCCAGTAAGGCCACGCTTTCTCCCTGCGCTATGTCCAGACTGACATCCTGCAGGACTATGTGTTTGCTGCCTGCGTCATCATAATGACGGTTGAGATGTTTGAGACAGATAAAATCGGTTTTCATTGCGGTATTGATAGCGTTGTTTAGGTCGACCTGTGACAGGCAGATTTTATTATAGAAATGTTATGATACGTGTCTATCAGGAAATAAAGAACATGAAAACCTGTGCTCACTGTCAGACAAGCAATCCGGATACTGCTAATTTTTGTATGACTTGCGGTAATGAGCTTGATATTTCAGATCTAAAGGCAGAGTCAACGCAGTTCCTGTCAGGTATTAATCCCTTTTTGTTATCTTTAATTGGCAGTATTGCCCTGTCTTTATTATTAATATTTGTCTTCAGGTTGCCGGTTTTCTTTCTGGCAGCATTTTTACCGCTACTGTGGGCAGGCAAGAAGAAAAGCGGATCATAAAAGCTGGCTTGTTCCACAAGCAGCTCTCTAGTAGGCTTCTGAGCTCATGAATAAGGTCATCCGAATAATCATTATTTTTTGTCATTTGCTGTTTTGCTGTGAGGTGATCGCGCAAGAGCCTGTCAGTGAATTTGTCGGATCAGAGCAATGTGCCAGTTGCCATCAGGAGGCTTATGCTAACTGGCAGCTAAGCCATCACCGGCATGCCATGGAGATTGCTGATAATGAATCTGTATTGGGTAATTTTAACAATGCCAACTTTGACTATCTTGGAAATACAACAAGGTTTTACCAACGCGGGGATGAGTTTTTTGTTGAAACAGATAACAGCAGCGGTGAGCTTGAAGAATTTAAAGTTTCTTATACTTTCGGCTTTTATCCCTTACAGCAATATCTGGTGGAATTTCCTGACGGACGTCTGCAGGCTTTAAGTATCAGCTGGGATAGTCGACCTGAAACTGAGGGTGGGCAGCGCTGGTATCACCTTTATCCGGAAGAAGAAATTACTGCAGGCGATCCTTTACACTGGACCGGTGCTTTTCAAAATTGGAATTCAAGATGTGCCAGTTGTCACACAACAAATTTGGATAAAAACTATTCAATTGAAAATAACAGTTATGAGACACAGTGGTCAGAAATAAATGTTGGCTGTGAAGCTTGTCACGGGGCCGGGTCGCAGCATCTCGCCTGGGCAAATGGCAGCACTGAATTAAGAGAAGGCTTGAGTGATATGGGCCTGCTGGTAAATATTGACAAAGTCTGGGAGCCGGTAGCCGGTCAGTTACAGATTCCTGAGGATGTTGACTTCACTTTAAGCAAACAGATTCAAACCTGTGGCGCCTGCCATTCACGCCGGGGAGAGGTGCAAAAGCGGGATATCACGGATGATTTTTTAAATAACCATAGCCTTAGCCCATTGCTGGAAGGTTTGTATCATCCTGATGGCCAGATTCAGGATGAAGTATATGTAATGGGCTCTTTTCTGCAGAGCAAAATGCATGCGAATCTGGTTTCCTGTTCCAACTGCCATGAACCTCATAGCAGCGAGTTACGCATACAGGGTAATGGCTTGTGCTTGCAGTGTCATGAAGCGCAGACTTTTCAAAGCGAAGATCATTTTTTTCATGAAGTCGGCTCGGCAGGCGCGCAGTGTGTCAATTGTCATATGCCTGAAACCACTTATATGGGGGTTGATCCACGTCGGGATCACAGCTTCAGAATTCCGGATCCTGTTGCCAGCGTTGAATTGGGTGTGCCGAATGCCTGTGCGAGCTGTCACAGTGATCAAGGTAATCAATGGCTGATGGATTTTCTTGTTCTCCGCACAGATAACACCGGTATGCAATATGAGCATGCTGCTATCATTGCTGCGGCCCGACGGGGAGATGCTTCGGTTGCACCGGATTTGCTGGCATTGGCAAGTAATGAAAATAATTCTGCCATGTTGCGCTCAATCGCCCTGATTGAAAGTGTGAGGTTCCCATCATTAAGGAATCTTGGCGTTGCTCTGGCGGCTTTAGCTTCACCGGATGCTCTGGTTCGGACAAATGCAATATCGGCATTGGGTTTTCAGGATATCAGTTCGCGTTTTCAATATTTGCAGGGGCTAATTGATGACCCGATAAAATCAGTTCGACTGGCTGTTGCCAGACAACTGGCCGGTGTTCAGCTGGCGCAATTGCCTTTTCATCTGCGAGCTTCATTCGGTAATCTTTTTTCAGAATACGAAGAAAGCCTGCTGTTTAATGCTGACATGCCCGAATCGATGAGTGACCTGGGTGCTTTTTATGTCGCGCAGGGTAATCTTGACGCTGCCAGGGAAGCCTTGCTGCATGCCAGAGAACTTGCCCCGGGTTATTTACCGGCAGCAATAAATTTAAGTGATGTTTACCGTGCTCAGGGACGTGATGATCTGGGTGAGGTAGTGCTTGATGAAGTATTTAGCATGTATCCTGACTCAGGTGATGTCAATTATGCTCTGGGTATTTTGTATGTGCGGACAGGACGAATTCAACAGTCATTGTCTCTGTTTGACAGCGCCAGAACATTGGCCCCTGAAAATGCTCAGTATGCTTATATTTATGCAGTCGCACTGGCAGAAGTAGGCAGGGTGGAAGAAGCTATCTCTATATTGGTGGAAGCACAACAGAACTTTCCCAACAACCTTCAAATAAGGGAAGCGCTGCGGGCATATCAGGCTTTATAGCAGTCAAACTGCTTCTAATAAAAAAAATCAGGATGGATTGCTAGCCAGTTTGGTTTCCATGGTGTTAATGATATCCCAACCAACCTTGGCATCAGCCGGGAAGATTTCTTTGCAGGTAATCCGGGCTTCAATTTCGACAGTCTGGTCATCGAATAATTTTTGATAATTATTAAATATAGACTTTAGTTTTTTGCTGATTATTTTGGCTTCATCGATTTTAGTTTCAGGCAAAATAATAAGATACATATCATCACCCAGCCTTCCTGCTGTATCTGAAAAGCGTAAGACTTTTTTGAAAATCTTCACAATATTTTTAGTCACATATTTCTTGTTTATACCAACAAATTTATAGTGCTCGGTATTTTTTATTTGGAAACTAATGAGAATCAGGCTGCTGGGGCGAAAATACCGGCTTACTCGGTTTAGCTCAACAGAGAGTAACTTTTCCAATAATACGTTACTGGCGAGGCCTGATAATTGATCAATGATTGAGTTCTTTTCGAGTATTTCCTGATTTTTTAGCAAATCTTTTTCAGCCTTATCTTTAAAATACGAGAAGGCATAGGACAGTAATGAAATGGTGATAAAAACCAATAAAACATGATTGATAAAAGTATTGGTATACAGGCTGTTGTCAAATCCGAACAGATTAAATGCATAGATGAAGCTGGATAAGATTAATAAGCTTAATACTGAATAAGCACCCAGGAAATTTCCTTGCAGAAATAAGGCAACCGGCGGGAATATTAAAAAGATGATGGGGCCCGTTCCGCCGGAACCTCCAGTGTAAAAAAGGTAAATACAAAGAACCGCCATCATCAGGGTTGTGAAATGTTTGGCCAGCCAGTCCTCTCCGGTAAACCAGATTGCACCTATCCCGGCTGTTGTTGCGAGCGCAAAGCCGAATAAAGTGAAAGCAAAGCTTATGTCCTGACGGGCCAGTGCAGCAATACTGAAGATAAGCAGCGTGACTATGGCGATTGCGCAGAAGATTCCGCATAAGATGAAGTTAACATCATCAAATTGAATTTTTTCGGTATGAAACTGTTTTTGAGTTTTTTCTTCGTGTGTGCGGGAGTCTCTGATTTTCTCAGTTGTCGGCAGGCCTGGCATTAATTTGCTAATTTTCATGCTAACAGCCTAACAGGCAGTTTAATCAAAGCTTCTGTACTTCTTCCTTAGTGATTGGCTGAGTCAAATTTATCCATTTAACAAAATCAATCTTGGATGTTATAGCTTATAGCCTCGCAGATCAGGTAATTGTATTAGTTTTTTATCTTTTTGCTTCGAACGTAGTTCGGTGAGCTTGTTAAATTGCCGTTGCATTGAAAAAGCGTTGCAAGGCTTCCAGGTTGGCAATAACGCCCGGCATGGTCGGGTTGATCTGCAGCGCTCTGCGCAGGGCGTTGCGGGCATCATAGTATTGCTCCAGTTCTACATAAACCATACCCAGGCCACTCAGGGCGCCAAAATGATTTGGTTCCAATTCCAGGGTACGCATAATATCAGCCTCGGATTGGCGATAGTTCCCGAGTAAAAAGTGAGTAGTGGCACGCATATTCCAGGCTTCGGCAAAATCCGGAGCACGTTCAATGATTTCGGTGAAAGACCGTAGGGCAAGGCTGTACTGATCACCACTTAATTCATCCATGGCGTAATACATCATATCGGCAATTTCCGGGTCAGGATGCTCTCCCCAGATATCCCATATTCTGACTTCTATCATCCCGGCAGCCATGGCATCTTCAGCTGCTTTTAATTCTTCAAATAATTCGGGCAGGCGTGGATCATTCTGGTCTGCCAGAACCCAATTGGATGACAGCAGGAAAATGATGGTCAAGAAGTTTCGCATAAGCTTGTTCCAGGCTTTGTTTTAGACACAAGGTCTAGAATAAGGTCTGGAAGCAACTATACCAATACCCTGGCCGGGATTACAAAGAGAGGCCTGCAATTAATAATAAACAGCCAGAGAATGCCTAGGAGAAAGGATGCTTCAATATGATGGTTTCTTCACGATCCGGGCCGGTGGAGATGATATCTACCGGCGCTTCAATTTTTTCTTCAATGAAACGGATATAAGCACGCGCATTTTCAGGCAGCTCATCCAGAGACTTTACACCGAAGGTTGATTCGGACCAGCCGGGTAGCTCTTCGTAAACAGGCTCGAGATGGTCATATTGATCAAAGCTGGTGAGACAGGCCATGGATGAGCCATCTATACCTTTGTATCCCGTACAGACTTTGACTGTTTCCAAACCATCCAGCACGTCCAGTTTGGTCAGACAGATACCGGAAACTGAATTAATACGGATAGCCATTTTCAGCGCGGCGGCATCAAACCAGCCGCAACGACGGTTACGGCCTGTGGTTGCGCCGAGCTCTTTACCCTTGGTAAATAATTGCTCACCGACTTCATCAAACAGTTCGGTCGGGAAAGGGCCTGCACCAACACGGGTGGTATAAGCTTTAGTGATACCAAGTACGTAATCCAGGTATAAGGGGCCGTAACCACTGCCAGTTGCTGTTGCGCCAGCTGTTGTGTTGGAAGAAGTCACAAAAGGATAGGTGCCATGGTCAATATCCAGCAATGAGCCTTGCGCACCTTCAAACAAAATGTTCTCTCCGGCTTTGCGAGCATTATGCAGGACATCAATAGTATCGTTAACCATGGGTCTGATCTTCTCCGCCATGGCAAGGCTTGCTTCCAGAGTCTGCTGATAGTCAATGGCCTCTACACCATAATAGGATTGCAGGGTGAAATTATGGTACTCCAGCACTTCTTCGAGTCTGCTGGCGAAATGGTCGGCATTCAACAATTCACCCAGACGAATTCCACGACGCGCGACTTTATCCTCATAAGCAGGGCCAATACCGCGGCCGGTTGTGCCGATTTTAGCATTACCTTTTTTGAGTTCCCGGGCCTGATCCAGGGCAATATGATAAGGCAGTATCAAAGGGCAGGCCGAACTGATATTCAGTTTGTCAGAAACAGAGACGCCTCTTTTTTCCAGTTCTTCAATTTCTTTTAACAGCGCTTCGGGTGACAGGACGACACCATTGCCGATAATACAACGAACATTCTCACGCAAGATGCCTGAGGGAAGTAAATGTAAAACAGTTTTCTCGCCGTTGATGACAAGGGTATGTCCGGCATTATGGCCGCCCTGAAACCGAACAACGGTTGAAGCTTTTTCCGTCAGCAAATCAACAATTTTGCCTTTACCTTCATCGCCCCACTGAGTGCCAAGAATGACTACACTTTTACCCATGACTACGCCTTTCTGTTAAAACTGAAATAAATTATCCAAAAAATGTTTGTTACTGCTTATAAGGGATTAAGTACCCACTTGCCATTACGTTGTACGATTTCCTGGGTACAGGCTAATTCCTGTGCGGAGCTCTTGTCACCAGATAATGCTGTTAACACTTGAAAGCCCTGCGACCGCAAAGTCACTATCATTGCTTTTAGTTCGCTATCTTCATTTGCCGGGGCCAGTATTTTTTCCGTGCCGGGAAATTCACGTTGACTTAATGTCAGCAAGTTTTTCAAATCGCTGTCAAAGCCGGTAGCGGCTCTGGCCCGTCCAAAACATTCGCCTATATCATCGTAGCGGCCACCTTTGGCGATAGATGAACCGAAGCCATTGGTATAAGCGGCAAAAACAACGCCGGTATGATATTCGTAGCCACGTAACTCACTTAAATCGAAGTACAGTGATTGTTCCGGGTAAGCATTTTTTATCGCCTGACTGAGTGTGCGTAATTGCGCTATATCGTCTTTTACAGATCCGGGCGCATTAGCAAGTACCTGTTCTGCAGTAGCCAATACAGTTTCATCACCACTGAGTTTAGGTAATGCTTTCAGCATCTCCAGTAAGCCGTCATTAGGTTTTAGGCTTTTGAGCAAGTCATCAATGTCTTTTTCAGATTTGCTTTGTAAGGCAGCAAACAGTTTACGTTCCAGTTCTGTATCAAGTTCAGCATGAGCAATCAGCGAACGGTAGATGCCGACGTGCCCCAGTGCTAATTGGACTTGCCCGATTTCAGCGAGCTTTAGTGTTTCCAGCATCAGGGAAATGATTTCCAGATCACTATCAAGACCATGATGACCATAAAGCTCTGCGCCGATCCGATAAGGACTTCTTGAGCCCAGCATGGCGGATGGTTTTGTACGTAAAACACTGTCGGCATAGCACAGCCGGTTCGGCGTATTTTTCTGCATAACATGCGCATCAATACGGGCGGCCTGGGAGGTGATATCTGCACGGATTCCCATGGTTTTTCCGCTTAATTGATCGACGACTTTGAAGGTTTCGAGATGCAGGTCTTCACCGGGAACAATACTCAATGAGTCCAGAAACTCAATGAGGGGGGTGATGACAAGTTCATAACCCCAGCTACGGTATAAATCCAGAATATCGCGACGCAGTGTTTCCAGATTATTTGCCTGAGGCGGCAGGATTTCATCCACGCCATCAGGTAATAACCAGCGATTGGCATCTGTCATTATCGCTATTTACTCTATTGTGCTGTTGTTAAGATATTTGAAAAATTCGCTGTCAGGGCTCAGTAAAAGTACGTCACCACTATCACTAAAGGTTTGGCGATAGGCATTTAAACTGCGAGTAAATTCGTAAAATTCCGGATCAACATTAAAAGCCTCTGCATAAATTGCTGCAGCCTGAGCATCACCGTTACCACGAATAATTTCAGCATCGCGATAAGCTTCGGCTTCAATCACCGTTGCCGTGCGATCTGCTTCAGCTCTGATTATTTCAGAAAGCTCACGGCCAGTAGAACGGGCTTCTGATGCTTCCTGCTGACGTTCAGTATTCATACGGTTGTAGACCGAAGCCTGGACATCGTCGGGTAAATCAATTTGTTTTACTCGGATATCAACGATCTCTATCCCTAAATCGTCAAGTACGATGGCGTTCAGGTTTTGCGTCAGCTCTGTCATCAGTAAATCACGTTCGCCTGAAACCACTTCATAGACAGTCCGGCTGGCAAACTGGTTACGCAGGCCAGTATTAATTCGTTGTGCAAGCAGGTTGTTGGCAATATTGGCATCCCCTGAGGTGCGCGTGTAATAAGTCGAGACATCAGCTATACGCCATTTGGCATAGGAATCCACTTCCAGGAATTCACGCTCAGCAGTCAGATAACTTTGCGTGGGTGCATCAAGGGTTTGTATGCGTCCATCAAAAATACGCACAGTATGTACGCCCGGGATTTTAAAATGTAATCCCGGCTCGACGTCGGCGTTGGTAACTTCGCCAAAGGTCAGCAATACAGCCCGATCAATTTCACGTACGACAAATAAACAGTTGTAAGCAACAATCAGAACAACTGCAATTAAGGCAAGGGTTATGGCACTGGAGTTTTTCATTATCTGCCCGTCCTTGTGGTTGCCTGTCGGTTTAAATCCTGAATCACCTGATTGGACAGGTTACGGATATCCTGTGTACTCATGGCTTCCATACTGACGTTGCCACCACCACGTTGTAATATCTGATCCAGCGGCAGGAACATCATGTTGTTACCGCCTTCAACATCAAACAAGACTTTCGAGCTGTTACTCAGCACTTCCTGCATGGTTTCAAGATAAAGGCGTTCTCTGGTCACTTCCGGGGAACGCTGGTATTCCACCAGCAGTTGCGAAAAGCGTTGCGCCTCACCTTGAGCGCGAGCTACCACCTGGTCACGGTAGGCTTCGGCTTCCTCCCGAACACGACGCGCCAAACCACGTGCTTCAGGAATGACCTGATTGGCGTAAGCATTGGCTTCATTCTGAAAGGCCACCTGGTCAATCCCTGCTTTAATTACATCATCATAGGCAGCACGTACCGGGGCAGGTTGTTGCACTTCGGCAATATTGACTTCACTCACAATAATGCCTGTTTGATACAAATCCATATATTCTTGTAGGCGAGCCATGACAGATAAGGCGATTTGTTCACGGGCGGATGTAGTTGCCGTTTCCATCTCAGAACTGCCAATTTCATGGCGGATGGCTGATTCTGCTGCATCCTGTAAACTGATAATCGGATCTCTGACATTCAGATAAAAAGCACGGGCATCAGTAACCTGGAACTGCACGGTCATGGAGACATCAACAATATTATCGTCTTCGGTCAGCATGGAATTGCTGAAAGATTCATCATAAACGCGGGTTACGTTTATCTTGGTGACTTCATCAACTAACTGGGGATTCCAGTGCAGACCGGGCATAACAACCCCCTCCATGGCTTTGCCAAAACGCAGAACAACACCACGTTCCTGTTCATCAACCGTATAGAAACCGGTCCCTACCCAGATGATTGCCAGGATGGTAATGACACCGAGAACCAGCCCGCCGGAAATGGAATTGTCGCCGTCGGAGCCTCGATTGCCAGAGCCGTTTTTACGTCCGCCAAAAATACCGGAAAGCCTTTTCACCAGTGAGGAAATAATCTCATCCAGATCAGGAGGTCCCTGGTCATTACCCCCACCGCCGGGTCGCCTGCTGCCCCAGGGGTCGTCATTATCATTTTTCTTCCCGTCGTTATTGTCGGGTTCATTCCAGGCCATTGCCTTCTCCAAAGTTTCAAATGGTGTCTAACCATACAGATGCAAGATTCTATCGAATATTCTAGGCTTTTTACACAGTTTCCGCTTGCTGTTTCCGCAAAACATCAGCCAATTTCGGGCTGTATCAAAGCGACAGGCAGTCTAGGCTAGATTTCCTGAGCGTGAATTGTGCTATGGCAAATAGACCTGGGCATCAAGCCCTTCTTCTTTCAGCAAACGCACAAAATCCTGTTTGGGTAAGCGTAATGAAAGGTGGGAAGTGCCTTGTTCATCAAGACTTTCATTCTTTACAGCACCCTGACGATAGAGTTTGGCACGCAGACGCCCCTGTTGTGGATCAAGTTGCAATTCCGGCTCAATAAAATCCTCACCTAACAATTCGCTGATGGCCTGCAACAAATTATCTATGCCTTCACCGGTCAAAGCAGAGACCCATAACCGCCAGGGCAGGCCCTTGTCATCACGTTCTATGTCAGGCAGATCAGAGTTCGGCAAAGCGTTCAGCAGGTCTGCTTTGTTATAGACCAAAAGAGTGGGTATTTTTTCCGCACCGATTTCCTTTAGTACGTTGTCGACTTCTTCCTGCAAAATAAAACGCTGTTCACTGTGACAATCAATAACATGCAGCAGCAAGCTGGCTTCTGTGGTTTCCTCCAGAGTGGCGCGAAAGGCTTCGACTAACTGGTGGGGAAGGTCACGGATGAAACCGACAGTATCCGCCAGAATCGCTGTGCCAAAATCGGGTAACTGTATTTTCCTTAATGTTGAATCCAGAGTGGCAAATAACTGGTCGGCTGCATAGATGTCAGCTTTGGTCAGTGTATTAAACAATGATGATTTGCCCGCATTGGTATAACCCACCAGGGAAACAGTAGGCACTTCGGCTTTTTTACGGGCTTTACGACCTTGCTGGCGCTGTGTACGGACTTTCTCCAGGCTTTTGTTGATTGCTTTTATACGCACTCCGATCAGACGCTGGTCAATTTCCAGCTGGGTTTCACCGACACCACGTAAACCGATACCACCTTTTTGGCGGTCAAGGTGAGTCCAGCCTTTGACCAGCCGTGTCATGGAGTGTTTAAGCTGAGCCAGTTCAACCTGCAGCTTGCCTTCATAGGAACGCGCACGCTGGGCAAAAATATCCAGAATGAGATCGGTACGATCGAGTACCCGGCACTGAAGTTCTTTTTCCAGATTTCTTTCCTGGCTCGGGGTCAGGCTGTGATTGAATAAAACCACTTCAGCCTGGTGTAAGTGAACGGCTTGCAGGATTTCCTCCAGCTTGCCGCTGCCAACAAAAAAACGTGGTGATATATGCTGTCGTGAGCCTGTGATTAATTCTACCGGACAAGCTCCGGCAGAAATTGCCAGTTCTTCGAATTCGCGTGGGTCACTTTCTGCTTCAGAGTGAATATCCAGATGAACCAGTATGGCAAGTTCACCACTTTCCGGACGTTCAAAAAACATGGAGGAACCTCTGATTAGCTCGCTGATGAGCCAAGTTTGTTTCCGGTGGTGATGATTGCAAGGCGCGTTCCGCAGGTTGCATGCTGCAGCTATACAACAAGGAGCGTAACACAGCAAGCGCACCATTCGGAACAAACCCTTTGGGACAGCCTAAAGCGACCAATCTGCGGCGTTGGCTTGCTTGCCAGGGGCAGCCAGCCCTGCCTGCTCAAGCCGCCTGGCATCTCATGCCGCAAAAGCAATGTCTTGGCCATCATGAAGCTAATCAGAGGCTCCTAGATACTGTTACCAGGCTCAAAAGAATCCGAGTCGGTTCCGTCCTGTATGGGGATGCGAACAGGGCGATTAGGAACAACTGTTGAAATAGCGTGTTTATAGACCATTTGATTGACCGTGTTTTTTAACACAATAACAAACTGATCAAATGACTCTATCTGTCCCTGTAACTTGATGCCGCTAACCAAGTAAATTGCAACGGGGACTTTCTCCTTGCGCAGAGTATTCAGGAAGGGATCTTGTAAAGATTGCCCTTTAGACATGATGGTTTCCTCAAGTTATTAATATTTTAGACAGGCAGCTTCAGCTACCCACGGACCTATTATAGTGTGTTGTTTATGCCAGCTACCAGTTACTTAAGCGCAGGAAGTATTATTTTTAGGCATTGTTCCACATTTTTTTCCATTTCACAGTCCAGTATTTGCAAATCTGGCCAAGATCTCAACCAGGTGAGTTGCCTTTTAGCCAGTTGACGTGTTGCTGCCAGTACTTTTTCCTGCATGATGTCATAGCTGTATAAGCCTGCAATAAAGTCCCAGATTTGCCGGTAACCGACAGAACGGATCGCTGGCAGGGAAGCATTCAGGTCGCCGCGGTTATAAAGTTCTCTGACTTCTTCAACAAAACCCGCAACAAGCATCTGTTTGAAACGGATTGCAATTTTTTCATGCAGTTCAGCACGTTGATTAGGGAAAAGTGCGATGAAATGAAGATTAAAGGGCAATTCCTGATTCGGTACAGCTTCGTTGTGAATGTCAGTCATGGCTTTGCCGGTAAGCTCATAAACTTCCAGTGCCCGTTGCAGGCGTTGTGGATCATTGGGATGAATACGGTCTGCTGATATAGGGTCTACCTCGGCAAGTCGGGCATGAACGGCTGACCAGCCTTCATTGGCTGCCAGATCAAGAATTTTATTGCGCACAGTTTCATCAGCTGCAGGCAGGTCGGCAAGACCATCACGCAAGGCCTTGAAATAAAGCATGGTACCACCAACCAGGAGTGGGGCTTTGCCTTTGTCCTGTATAGCAGCAATTTCATTGAGCGCATCTTGTCGGAAATCTGCTGCTGAATAGGCATCACCCGGGTCACGGATATCGATTAAACGGTGCGGAGCCTTTTGCAGAATGGCAGCATCCGGTTTACCGGAACCGATGTCCAGACCACGATAAACCTGAGCAGAATCAACAGAGATTATTTCAAGCGGAGCCTGTTGCAAGAGCTCAATAGCAATGTTGGTTTTACCTGAAGCAGTGGGGCCCATCAGGCAAAATACTGGAGGACGATGGGTGCTCAATATCTTCTAAACTCTAAAAATTATTTTCCCTAAACTATATCAGGAAATACGCTACAATTATTTTTTTTGAAAGTACCAGTAAGTGCCATAGTCCAAGAATCATGTCATCAAACTTTCCCATAGCTGTCCTCGACTCTGGTGCTGGAGGACTTTCAGTGCTAAAAAAAATCCGGGAACTGTTGCCTAATGAAGAGCTGATCTATATGGCTGATTCCTACTTTGCGCCTTATGGATCCAAAAGCACAAGAGTGATCAAAAACCGATGCTTTGAGAACATGGGGTTTGTTGACTTGCAACATGCCAAAGCATTGGTTCTGGCCTGTAATACAGCGACTGCAGCCGGGGTTAAAGAGTTACGCGAAGCGTTTGATATTCCGATCATCGGTATGGAGCCTGCGATAAAACCAGCGGCAGATTTAACCAGAACCGGTGTTATCGGTGTGTTGGCAACAGCAGGCACATTAGATAGTGAAAAGTTCATGGATTTGCATAGTCTCTATAGAGACAGGGTGCAGATAATTACCAAAGCCTGTCCGGGGCTGGTCGATGAAATTGAAAGAATTGAACCGGATCGGGGTGAAATAATAAAACTGGTGACGGAATACACGGAAACCTTTCTGGATAAAGGTGGTGATACCCTGGTGTTAGGTTGTACACATTACGCATTGATCGCCGATATTATTGCTGAAATAGTTGGGCCGAAAGTTGTGATTGTTGATACAGGTATGGCTGTTGCGAAAGAACTAAAGCGGCGCCTGCAGGAAGAAGAATTAATTTCTGAGTCAAAAGAAAAAGGCAGAATCAGTTTTTTTACCAGCGGCAATGTTGAAGATCAGGAAATTCTTTTATCCCGTTATTGGGGGGAACAGGTTGAAGTGCTGCATTATTTAAATTTTTTACTGACCATCTAGCATTTTAGGGTTGACCACTTACTGTCCACGCAAAAATAATTTATCCAGTTCCGACAAATTTTGTTGTACCCAAGTGGGGCGACCATGATTACATTGCCCACTTCTTTCTGTTTGCTCCATATCTCGTAATAGTGCATTCATTTCTGGAATGCTTAATTGCCGGTTAGCTCGTACTGATCCATGACAGGCCATAGTAGCCAGAATTTCATCGCGGTGCGCTTCCAGCCTGTCACTACTGCCATGATCCGAAATATCAGACAGTACATCACGTAATAACTGTTCGACATTCGCATTAGCCAGAATGGTCGGCACCTGCCTCAGGCTTATGGACTCTGGGCCAAGGCGTTCAATTTCCATACCGAGACTTTTCAAGTAGGCATTATGTTCTTCGGCCAGATCAGCTTCCTTTTCACTCACAGCAATTGATATCGGCACCAGCAATGGTTGCACTTTAATACCGGTATCGGCGCTAGCAGTTTTCATATGCTCGTAGGTGATTCTTTCATGAGCAGCATGCATGTCTACAATAATCAGGCCCGAAGCGTTTTGCGCAAGAATATAAATACCGTGCAACTGGGCAATGGCAAAACCGAGCGGTGGAATTTCTTCACTGCTTTCCGGTAAGGCAGGACTTTCGGAGCCAGCTCTGAAAACGTCATAGGAGGCAAGTTGGTTTTCAATCCGGTTAATAAAATTTTTACCGCGATCTCCACTTTCCTGCTTTGCATAATTGTAATGTGAGAAGTTAATGCTTTCCTGGGAGCTGCTAATTTCGGCCGCTGGTGTTGAATAATCTTCAGTCTGCTTATCCTGAAAGTGATCTTCCGGGCGCACCGATGCCAGGGCTTTATGTAATACGGAAAATAAAAAGCTGTGTACGTTTCTGCTCTCGCGGAAACGCACTTCGTGTTTGGTCGGGTGCACGTTGACATCCACCTCAGCCGGATCCAGTTCAAGGAACAACACAAAAGCGGCATGACGACCATGAAACAAAACATCGCGGTAAGCCTGCTTTATGGCATGAGTGACAACCTTGTCACGGATGCTGCGGCCATTCACATAAAAATATTGCATGTCAGCCTGGGAGCGGGAAAAAGTCGGCAGGGAAACCCAGCCCCAGAGTCGCATATCATTATTTTCAATATCAATGCTGACGGAATTTTCAATAAAAGCCGGACCGCAAATCTGTGATACCCGGCGCTGTTGTTCCTGCAGGTTGCCAGCCTTTTCAAATTTATGAATCTGGCGCTGGTTGTGTTGCAGACTGAATGTCGTATTAAAGTGACTGAGGGCCAGTTGTTTAACAATGTCATCGATACGTTTGTATTCAGTTTGTTCTGTGCGCAAAAATTTACGCCGGGCAGGGGTATTAAAAAACAAATCACGCACTTCGACATTGGTGCCGACAGGATGCGCGGCGGGTGAAAGCTTGCTGTCCATATCAATACCTTCGGTTTCAACTTTCCATGCCTCGGATGCCTCAGGTGTGCGGGAAATTAAAGCTAGGCGCGAGACGGAAGCGATACTGGCCAGCGCTTCACCGCGAAAACCCAAGCTGGCAACCCGTTCAAGATCTTCCAGTTCGGCGATTTTACTGGTTGCATGACGGCTTAGAGCCAAAGGCAAATCTTCCTTATCAATACCCTGGCCATTATCGCGAATGCGGATAAGCTTGACGCCGCCTTGTTCCAGTTCAATGTCAATGCGATCTGCTCCGGCATCCAGGCTGTTTTCCAGCAGTTCCTTGACGACAGATGCTGGTCGTTCAACGACCTCACCGGCAGCGATCTGGTTAGTCAGCCGTTGACTAAGGAGTTGTATTCTTGCCATGAAGAGAGTGTAGTTTCTGGTTCAATCTGTTTTGAACCGAGTTTGCAGCGCTTTTGGAATGATTGCAAGACGCGTCGTGAAGCCTGCAGATTGGACTTCACTTCAGACAACAGATTTACTGTGAAGGTATATTCAGTACCTGACCAACCCGAATCGTGTCATTAGTCAAGCGGTTGGTTTCACGAATCCGTCGTAAGGGAATGTTGTAGTCTTCTGCAATCTGGGAGAGGGATTCTCCTGAGCTGACAACATGCTCTCTAAAAGATGCTGATGCCAATACGGGAGTCATTAATGCATCGGGGATAATTAATTCCTGACCAAGGTGAATCACCGAGCCACTAATGTTGTTTGCAGCCTTCAGGCTTGCCAGAGACACATTAAAACGTTCAGCAATTTCAGACAGGCTATCGCCACGACTGACAATATAGGAACCTGGTCCGCCACCATTATTTTTGTGCCAGGCTATCAAGGTGCCTCTTGGCGGTGTTTCATAAAAATAGGATGTGATGCCGCTGACAACTGCCGACGCAAACTGTTTCTGGTATGAAGACGAGTTTAGATTACGCGCGTCAGTTGGGTTGGTGATATAGCCTGTTTCTATTAATAGAGAGGGAATATCCGCCTGTTTCAAGACAACAAAGGCGGCCTGTTCAACATTAGTTCTGCGCATGTGAGCGACATTGCTTAGTGATGAAATTATTTTATCGCCAGCTTCCAGGCTGGAGGCAATACTGGCCGTCATGGACAAATCAAGCAGTACCGATGCCAATACTTCATCTTTGTCGGCAAGACTCACTGAACCGACACCTCCAATCAGGTCTGCACCATTTTCCTTTTCTGCCAGACGCCGGGCCTGCTCACTGGTTGCACCTCGTTGGGAGAGAGCATAGACAGTCGTGCCACGTGCTGTTGATGTGGTAAATGCATCGGCATGAATGGCGATAAAAAAGTCGGCATTATTCTGGTGTGCTATGTTGGTTCTGCCTCGTAAATCCACGTAATAGTCACCATCGCGTACCATCACGGGTTTATAACCAGGCATCTGTTTAAGAATGCTTTCAATTTCCCGGGCAATTGCCAGCACTACATTTTTTTCCCGAATACCGCCTACACCAATTGCGCCAGGGTCATCGCCACCATGACCGGCGGAAATGGCGACAACAATATCGCGTTTGTTGTTGGCGATATCATCTGCTGATGCCCTGATGACAGGTGTTCTGCTGGCGGATGGTCCGTTGTCATAAAGATCAATCACCAGACGATTGCCATACTGATTATTTTCAGCCAGCAAAAAAGAACGGGCCTGTATGGAGGCGTTCAAATCCAGCACCACTCGTGTGTCGCTATCATTACGGGTAGCAGAACGAATATTCGTGATAGGGGTGTTGCTGAGGTCGAGGGCTGAGAAATTGGCAAACAGGGTGGCATCACTCAGATCGATAACCAGGCGTTTCGGGTCTTCCAGGCTGAAAACGCGATGCTCGACCTGTTCGCTCAGATCGAAGACCAGACGCGTATATTCCGGCGCACGATAGCTGCGAACATTTTCCACAATAGCTGCCTCAAGCGCAGCACTGAACAGCATGCTAAAAGCAGCAGTCAAAGCGCCGAACAGAAAATGGCAATTGAAAGATCGGAATTTGCTCATGGATTCTGCATTAAAATTTCAAGATGAAATTAGAATAAATGCAGAGATTACATATATTTATAAGGATAATCTAGTATTTTTCTAGCTTTTGTCCGAAAAAAATGCCGTCAGCGCTTGGGCGACCGAAGTGCCTTTTTCAGAAAAACCCTGCCAATGGATAAGACGACCCTGTTTTTCAACATCAATAGTAATGGCTAGATCCGGCTCGGGTAGGAAATCACTGGCTTTTTCAGGCCACTCCACCAAACATAATGTTGGGCCATCCAGATAGTCCCGAAAGCCCAGGTATTCCAGTTCTTCCGGATCGGAAAGCCGATACAGGTCAAAATGCATAATGCTTCTGCCGTTAATGTCGTAGGGCTCTACCAAAGTATAAGTGGGGCTTTTTACAGCGCCTTTATGACCGACAGCATGCATGAAGCCGCGGGTCAGCGTGGTTTTACCGGCGCCCAGATTGCCGCTCAAGGTGATAAGGCCGCCTTCCTGCATAAAATCTGCTAAAGTGGCACCAAATGCTTCCATTTTGCTTTCATTTTCCAGAAAAATGGCTTTCATCAATTATTCACCAGTTTATGGATATAAGGCAGTAAATCAGTGGCCAGCAGACCGCGTTCGCCGCTATTATCAGCCGCCAGATCGGCGCTTAGACTGTGTATGCATACACCCAGTCTGGCACTGTCCGACAGAGAAAATTTTTGCGCGAGTAAGCCCCCCAGCAGGCCGCTCAAGATATCGCCCATGCCGCCGCTGCCCATACCCGGGTTACCGTGTGTGCAGGATTCCAGCATGACTCGACCGTTTTCTTCAGATGCAATCAGGGTTCTGGCCCCTTTTAACAGGCAAATGCCGCCAAACTTCTGTTGCAGCTGCAGACAGGCATCGGGGCGGTCAGCTTTGACGTCGGCACAACTACGGCCCAGTAACCTGGAGGCTTCGCCGGGGTGGGGTGTCAATATATACTGTCGGGATGCGGGTAACTCAGCTTTACCCTGACTGATTAAATTCAGGGCATCAGCATCAATAACCAAGGGCACCGGCTTATCCGCCTGATGTGCAACTATGGTTTTCAGACAGCTCAAAGACCACTCTGACTGACCGAGTCCGGGGCCAATGACAATGGTCGTGGCTTTTGCCAAAAGCGGTGTAAGCGCATCTGAACTATCAGCCGCTTTAGCCATAAGTTCCGGGCATCTGCTGATAAAGGCCGGAATGTGTTCGGCTCGGGTTGCCACAGAAACCAGTCCGGCACCGGCACGAGCAGCCGCTTCGGCAGCCATCAGGGCAGCGCCGCCAAATCCATGATCTCCACCGACAACCAGCACATGCCCGTTATCGCCTTTATGTGAGTGCTCACTTCGTTTAAATAGAAGATGTTTTATGGATTGGTATTTAATAGGTCTGATCGAGCTCACAAAGTTTTCCCACTGGCACAACTAATCCCGGAAGTGTAACGCTACACTACCGGGATGTTAAAACTTAAATGTTATTTTATTGACTTAGATTGTTGCAGGTACTAATTAATTGGTTTGGTGGCGCTTGCCAAGAGTGATATGCCGAGGGCCTGAAGTTTGAACCTGGCCACTTACGCCGCTGGGGATTTGCTGGATTTTGCCGCCTGAAGCTAAAAATTGTGCTGTTTGTTCTTCCAGGCTTAAAGTATCTGATTCGGTAGCTGTTGTTTCTGCACCAACTTTTTTTATTGTCGTTTTCTTACGTGTAGCCATGTTAACCCTTACCTTTAGCGTTGAAAAAATCTAGAGTGAGCCGGGCATTATACCCAAAAACAGCACTTTTTGCCATGCCGACACTATGCAACAAAGATGGAATACCTGCTGAAATGTACAAGTCATTGCTAGTGAGTTAAATATTTTTTCGGTATGATGGCGACGCTTTTTAAATGTTAGACAAAAAATCTAGGCCTGCAATTCAGCGCAGGATAAAAAGTAGTAACTGGCTTACGAAGCCAGTATGAGAATCAAGTTAACGAGTTATAATCACCGTATTCAGCGCCTGTAGCTCAGCTGGATAGAGTAACTGGCTTCGAACCAGTTGGTCGGGAGTTCGAATCTCTCCAGGCGCGCCATTTCATCAATGTTTCAGGGACATTGTTCCTGCCAACTGTCCCACAGAAGTATTGCCCAAAAACGATTCCTGTAATTTTCATTGTCGTGGATTCAGACAAAAATTGTTTTAGGTAATTATTTGAATGTAATAATGGAATCAAAGTGCTCAGAGTATTCCCATCACGCTGATTTTTTCTCAAGCGCGGCGGTATAGCGCATAATCCACCAGCAGATAACCAGCCCGGCAAGCAGGTTGCCGATGGCAGCGCCGATAAACAGGCCACTGATCCCACCCAGTCTGGCGCCAAGCAGCGCCAGTGGCACATAAAAAATAAAAAAGCGCAGGAGGCTGGTAATCAAGGCATTACGCGGAGCATGCAAGGCATTGAAGCTGGATGCACTCAAGACCACCATGCCCTGGAAGGCATAACTGGCAGGAAGAATTCTGAGCACAGTGATAATGACCTCCTGCACGGCCTGTTCGGGCGAAAAGAGGGAAGCAATAAAGGGCGCGGCCAAAGCAACAATGACATATAAGCTAAACTGCAATGCCATGATAAATTTAAGCGATAATTTTAGTCCCTGACGCAGGCGGCCATAAGCCTGGGCGCCAAAATTCTGGCTGATAAAGGGAGGCAGACTCATGGACATCCCCAGCACCACAATTAATACCAGCGCTTCCATGCGCATGATGACGCCGAATCCTGCGACGGCAGCCGGGCCATAAGCCGCCAGCGTTGCTGTGATGACGCCGGTTGCTAATGGCGTGATCATGTTAGCCAGGGCTGCCGGTAGAGTGATTTTCAGTAACTGGATCCAGTCCCGAATCAGCACACTGAATCCGGGCCAGAAAACTTTCAGCATTTGTTCTTTCACAGCCAGGTGGTACCAGATAAAAGCATTGGTCATCACCCAGGTCAGCACTGTGGCAATAGCGGCACCTTTAATACCAAAGGCTGGCATGGGACCAAAGCCGAATATGAATATTGGGTCAAGAATTGCGTTGGTGGCAGCCGCCATCATCATTAAACGTCCCTGTAATGCCGAGTTACCGCAGGCACGCATGCAGGCCGTACCGGCAAACTGAACCAGAATAAGCGGGATGCCCAGGAACCAGGCACTTAAAAAGTCATTGATCAGTACCAGCGTTTCCGGGCTTGCCCCCATCAGGGTGAATATCCAGGGGATAGAGGCCAGTGCCGGATAAATCACCAGCAAGCCAAACAGGTAGCCAAAGGCAACGGCGGCGTAAGTATATTCCACCGCTTTTTCCCGGTTGTTGGCACCAATGGATCTGGCCACCAGGGCCGAGGTGCCGATAGCCAGACCGACGCCGAGGTAAGTCACCATGATAGTGGCCGGGAAGGTAAAACCCAGGGCAGCCAGTTCCCGTGTGCCCAATTGGCTGACAAACCAGGTGTCGGCCAGATAAAACAGAATCATGGCAACGGCGCCAATGGTGATAGGAACCGAAGTACGGTAGAGAACCTGTCCTACCGGATCATTAAGAAGGTCTGGTTTAGCAGAGGTATAGGTCTGGCCTGTTATAAGACGGTAAAACAAAATTAGATCACAGTAGATAAAGTGAAAGTTGCATCAATTCTACAATATAAACTTGTGTATTGATCGGTGTGAAATTAAAACAGTCAGTAATAGTTCAAAACTATTGTGCCGGGGGCTGCATTATCGTAATCGTATTGGGCAAAAGTAGATTGGGCGGAAGAGGTTAAAAACAGAAGGCAGATAGAAAACTTTATTAATTTGTTCATTATATTTCCCCTTGATACTTATCGTTATCAATATGCTGGCTGGACATAATGTCATAAATAGCAATTAGCAAATATCAACCTGTTCACAATAAAATAAAGCAGGTAAAGTGATAAAGTACTTGGCAGATAAAAAACTTACTATTTTAATGAGGAAGAATAATGACCATAAAAAAAATAATAGCAGTCTGTTTGTGTACTATAGGCGTAGCTGCTCCGCTTGCACAGGCTGATGTCTACGAGTTAAGAACTTATACGACTTATGAAGGCCGACTTGATGATTTACTGGCCAGATTTGAAAATCATACGATGCGTTTGTTTGAAAGACATGGCATTCATAACGTGGCTTATTGGGTGCCTCAGGATCGGGCCAATACCTTGATTTATATTGTCAGCCACCCGGATAGGGAAGCTGCTGCCGCTAACTGGGATGCCTTCAGAAGTGACCAGGAGTGGTTAGAAGCCAGAGAAGCATCCCGCCGTAATGGCGCTTTGGTGCAGGAAGTGGTTTCTGTTTATATGGATGCAACACCCTGGTCACCAATGCAGTAATGCTTAATACTGCTTTGAGACAGGCAGTATTAATGGCAAATTTGTTATGGCTATAATAGAGCCTGCTGTAATCGTTTTAAAAAATTCGGAGATAAAAATGATAATCAAAAGAAAGGGCATAAAGTTAATTGGACTGCTAATGCTTGTCGGTGGTTTTTCTTCTCAGGTATTTGCACAGGAATACATGGCACCGGCCAATACACCTGCTCATATCCGTGCTGCTGTTGAGTCAGGTGAAAGGACTGCCGAGGAAACAGCGCGAGATATTAATCGCTCGCCTGCACATATCTTAACGCTGGCTGATTTAAACCAGGGAGATACTGTTATTGAACTCTCTGCATTGGGTCAGTATTACTCGACTATCATCGCCAATGCGATTGGCTCTACAGGCAACCTGCACATGTATGATCTGGTTTCCTTTGCAGCCTTTGGTGCAGCCGAAGATGGTAATGCTTTTGCGGCTTCACATGCCAATGCAGAATATAACCTGCAGGATTATGACGATGCTGATTATCCTGCCGGTGCGGATGCTGCTTATCTGATTAACGGCTATCATGATTTGCCGGCCAGAGATAATGATCCGGCTGTCATGAACAGTATACTGTATGCAGCTTTACGACCTGGTGGCAAATATGTCGTGATTGATCACCGTGCAGATGATGGTTCAGGCTGGAGTGCTGCCGATACTATCCATCGTATTGACAAGAATGTGGTTGTTGAAGAAGTGACAGCGGCAGGATTTGAATTAATTTCAGACAGCTCCTTGCTGGCTCATCCGGAAGATAGCCGTGAAGCGGCACCTTTTTCAATGCCAGGCATAACTGATCGCTTTGTTCTGATATTTCAAAAACCTTATTAATTAGTCCTACTCTTAAAACAAAAAAGCCTCGCATTGCGGGGCTTTTTTTTGAGTGGGGAAATTAATCATCCCGACGTTCATACTCTTGTAGTTCTTCCAATGTGATCGTACCTCCCTGTTGTTCTGCCTTGCCCTGATCTTTTGGGGGCAACATATCCTGAAACAGGTCTAGTTTTTTCCATTCCGGTAGCGGGGCTTCTTCATCTTTTTGTGGCACATATTCAGAACTTTCTACTCGTTGATATTTATGAATGTAGCGTGGGCAATTAATCCAGATTTCGGTGGGTTTTACTCTGATAATAAGCTGGGCATCATTATATTCATCCAGTAAAGGGTCATCTTTGGAAACAGAAGCTTCGCCATAAATTCGCAAGCGGTGAGGTTTTTCAAAGTCGATGAAAAGCATGCCAATTTTATTGTTGATGGAGATGTTGCCAGCTGACAGGTACATGCCGTTCCCATCGTAACTTGGAAAAGCCAGAGTGTGTTCATCAAGCACTCTAACCATTCCTGTTTCACCACCTTTGTAAGAGACTGAAGGTCTGCCCAGATGATCGACAGTACTGAGAAAAAACATATCTCTGGATTCGATAAAGGCTTTTTCTTCATCAGAAATTTCTGAATGAACTATTACCCCTTCTACAGTGTCGGCTAATTTTCTGGTTTCAAAATTATCCTGGAAGGCTCGGTGTTGTTCGCCGTAAAGTTTGCTCATTTTTCTGACCGAATTTTATTTTTCACTAAAAGCAATTTTTGCTTCTGAGCAAACAAGAATAAGCAGCAGAGTAGACATGCAAGGCTAATAAAAAAAGGAAGATAATTGGTATTGCTCAGTAAACTTTCTTCGACTAAGGGACTGCTGTTTGTGATATCAGTAAGTTTCTGGTTTGTTGAATTTTCGCTAGATTGAAGCGCATTGTTAAATGAAATCAGATTTCCATCCTGGTACTGTATGCCTGATCCATGTAAATAATTTTTAATTTGACCGGAAGCCAGACCCGTGACGGTGATAACCTGGTCCAATTTGAAACTATTTTCGGTGATACCTGCCTCAACTAAAGTATTTATGGTGCCAGGAATTTGAATTTGCCAGAGTTCATTGGTTTCACTTATCTGCAGCAGCATGCTGGGGTGAGGATTACGCCAGTTCAGCTGGACCAGTCGCCCCTCAAGCTCAATTCCAGAAGATCCATTATTTCCAAAAGCAGCGGTGGAATGATGGGCTAAAGAACTGGCAGGAATTGCAATGAAGAATAGCGTATAGAACGCCTTTAAAATGTTCTTATTGATTGAATGCATAACTGCGCCTTTTGTGATTGTTGAATAATAAGACTTTTAAAATTATTCCGTAAATTTTTTTTCGAGCAGGTTTTCCAGTGCAACTATCCAGCTTTCAAAATAACCTCTGCTTGGATGATCAGGGTCATCGCATTCAGCTTCTTTAATAGCAATGATAAGTTCCTGTTGAAACTCGTGCCAGGCAAAGACTCCCTGCTCAGCAAGACTGACAGCCATAGCAAAGGATTTACGCTCCCATTCATCATGAAATACGATTTCGCCGCTTTTACGTGGTAAAGCGACATTCTCAGGCATTTCAGCAATTTCAGGTTTGGCCAGGCGGGATTCCATTAAGCGGCAACCTTGGTTACGCCAATCATGCTGTCCCGGTCTATTAAAGCAGACAGTTCTTCTTCATTAAGATTTTCAGTGCCTGCAGGGCGCTCGGGTAATACCAAATAGCGGATTTCAGCACTACTGTCCCAAACTCGTACTTCGACATCATCAGGAATTTCCGTGCCAAATTCTGCCAGCACTTCCCTGGGTTCGATCACCACTTTTGATCGATAGGCGAAACTTTTATACCAGGCTGGAGGGAGTCCGAGAACGGGCCAGGGATAGCAGGAACATAAAGTGCAAACGACCACATTGTGGACCTCCGGGGTGTTCTCAACTACCACCATATGCTCACCTTGCAGTCCACCAAAACCAAGCTCAGCGATGGCTGAAGTAGCATCTGACAGTAAGCGCTTTTTATACTCAGGATCAACCCAGGCTTTGGCAACAACCTTGGCGCCATTCATTGGTCCCAGGTCGTTTTCATAAATATCAGCGAGTTTTCCCAGTGCATCTTTTGAAACCAGACCTTTTTCAAGCAGTAAGTTTTCCATTTTGTTTACGCGATCGTTCAACGCCTTGTTGTCAGCATCACTACGATTGCTTTCATGATATGGATTTTTTTTATCGTGAGAATGTGTAGTCATGTATTAAGCCTATTAAGCAGGTTCAAGATAATCTTCCCATAAATCGATATAAACACAATCTTTACGAGTCACGTTCTCTCCCCATAATGTTTGTGCTTCAAAACGCACCGAATAAAGCGGCTGTGCATTCTCACCCAGGTCGTGCGCGTGTGTGTCAGGCAGAATATGCGAACCATTGTGTTTTGAGATTACACCAACTTTACCTTTTACATAGTTGGTAGCCCGATTATGGCCTTTGGTTTCTAAAACCTTAACCCGCACCCTGTCACCAACATTAAACACTGGATTTTGGCGGCCGTCTTCTCTGGTTGCCGGGACACCTCCTCTGGCGAGCCCTTCAATCATGTTTGCATCGGGTGGTGGGTGTGGCATGTCCTTATGATTGATTTCCTTGCCTGCAGCTATCTCTTCATCGGTCAGATAACCCAAATCTTTACCCATAATTTCAATGCCACGTAACCAACGCTCATAATATGAACTGTTCAGATATTCTAGCGTGCTCATACGTTCAACCGCATGTCTGGCACGATCTACCGGGCCTAGAAAAGCCAGCGAAGCAATATTCATGGCAAATACTTTTCTTTCCCAGTCAGCATGAAAAACAGGTTCATCAGATTCCCTTGGGATAGGGCCGAATTGAGTAAAACCACCCATGTCATGTATGTTATTCATAAGTATCGCAGCACTGGTTAAAATATATTTTTTACTATGTCGAATAATAATATAAAAATCAATGTTTCTTAATCTTCAGAGGTAATTCAAGTTATCTTACCGCTATGGTATTGCCTCCTGCTGTAGCTCAATTTTTTCTATTGCAGTAAGCCATTCATCCTCGAGTTCTGAAGTTGCCGTTATTAATTGCGCTCTTTGTTGCAGTAAGTCTGAGAGCTGTGTTTTCTGATCATCTTCATAAAGGCTGGCATCTGTCAGTTTTTCATCGATAGCTTTTAGCCTGGTCTGGTTCAGATCCAGTTCTTTTTCCAGTTTACTGGCCAGTGTTCGTAGTGTTTTTAGTTGATTACGTTTTTCGGCGGATTGCTGTCGGGCGGCTTTTTTATCCAGCTTGTCAGGATTTTTCATGGCCGCCTCACTGCCTGTTTTATTACCTTCCAGCAGTAATTTTTCATAATCGTTAAGGTCGCCCTCAAAAAAGTCCAGCTTGCCATCTTTTACCAACAGGAACTGATCCACGGTATTACTTAGCAAATGCCGGTCATGGGAAACCAGAATCAGGGCGCCGTTGAATTCCTGCAAACCAACAGTCAGGCTATGACACATTTCCAGGTCAAGATGGTTGGTTGGCTCATCCATTAATAACAGATTGGGTTTTTGCCAGACCACCAGCGCCAGAGCCAGACGGGATTTTTCACCGCCGGAAAAGTGCTCAATCGTTTCTTTAACCCTGTCACCCTGGAAGTCAAAGCCGCCCAGAAAGTTCCGAATGTCCTGCTCTCTGGCATTGTTATCCAGAGCCTGTATAAGTTGCATCGGTGTAGAAGCGATATCCAGTTCATCAACCTGGTGTTGTGCGCAATAGCCGATTTTAAGATGGTCGGAGCGGTTAATTTCACCAGCCAGCAAAGGCAGTTTGCCGGCAAGCACTTTAAGCAAGGTTGATTTGCCCTGACCGTTCGAGCCCAACAGGCCGATACGGGAATCAGAGCGGATATTCATTGAAAAATTCTGTATTAAGGCTGTGTCATAGCCGATGGAAATTTTATCAGTGGCCAAGAGACTGGGCGGCAGTTTTGCGGGCTCCAGAAATTTAAAATGAAAGGGGGAGTCAATATGCGCTGGCGCTATATCGACCATGCGACTTAATTCTTTCAGGCGGCTTTGTGCCTGCCGTGCTTTGGATGCCTTGGCTCGAAATCGTCTGACAAATGACTCGATTTCTTTTTTACGGACCTGTTGTTTCTCATACTCTGCCTGCTGCTGGGCAATGCGTTCGGCTTTTTGCTTTTCGTAATCACTGTAATTACCCCGGTATAAATACAGTTTTTTATTTTCAAAGCTGATGATATGGCCGACCACAACATCCAGAAAACTGCGGTCATGGGACACCAGCAACAGCGTTCCCTGATAACGTAACAACCATTGTTGCAGCCACAGCGTAGCTTCCAGATCCAGATGGTTGGTTGGCTCATCCAGCAACAGTAAATCTGAAGGCGTCATCAGGGCCTGAGCCAGATTAAGGCGTATGCGCCAGCCACCGGAAAATTCATTAACAGTTCTGCTGAAGTCTTCTGCCGGAAAACCCAGTCCAGATAATAATTGCTCAGCCCTGTTCTGAATGGTCCAGCCGTCATGCAAATCCAGTTCTGCGTGTAATTGCGCTAAGAGATGGTCATCTCTGGCTTTTTCAGCTTTAGCTAGTCCTTCCTCTATTGTCCGGAATTTAATATCGCCGTCGATTACGTAGTCGACCGCAGAACGCGTTGAGCCTTTGGTTTCCTGCAGCATCTGGGATTTGCGTAAGTCTTTGGGAAAATCCAGCTGGCCCGTGTCCGGGCTTAATTCACCCATCAATAATTTAAACAAACTGGTTTTGCCGGTGCCATTGCGTCCAATGATCCCGACTTTTTGCCCGGCATAAACAGTAAGCCCGACTTCATCAAGCAGTAACTGGCTACCCAGACGTAGAGAAATGTCCTGTAATGAAATCATTAGTTTATGCGTGAAATGGAATGCAGGGAAAAATCAGAGTCAAATTATTTATTGTCTTGGTCATATTCACTGGAAAAATTCTGGATCGCTGCCACATCATCTTGTAATAAATACGGCATGGCGGCATCAAGCTTTTCTTCATTCCATGACCACCATTTTAGGGCTTCCAGAATTAAAATTTCAGCTTCAGTAAATCGCATTTTAATTTGTCTGGCCGGGTTGCCAGCAACAATACTGTAAGGTGCCACATCAGAAGAAACCACTGCTGATGCGCCAATCACTGCGCCGTTACCAATGCTAACGCCGGATAAAATCTTGGCATCATCACCAATCCAGACATCATGGCCAATAATCACATCACCCTTGGTCGAGGGGTGTCCGGGGATTTGTTTTGCGCTTTCCCGAAAAACAGAAAAGGGATAAGTGGTAATCCAGTCAACCCGATGATTGCCACCCAGATAAATTTTGACACCGTCTGCAATCGAGCAATAGGCACCTACTTTTAGAGTCGCTTTCTCTCCCCAGTGCATGACAGTCGGTTCACCATAAGTTCCCCGGCCAACTTCATAAAGCTCTTTCCAGGATGGCTTTTCTTTTTTAAATAATGCCTTAAATTTCAATGCGTATTCCAATAAACAAAAGCGCTGTGCTGACAAAGTTGAATCACATTACTGGATAGCCTTTTGATTATCAATAAGAGTCTTAATGACCTTTGGTGAAATCAAAAAAGTGGTATGCTAGATTTTTTGCTATAAACAGACAACACGGCATTTTAAGTTGCTTTTAAGAATAATCTAAGAGGAAAGCTGCATGATTAAGTCAATCAATCGCCTGCTTATTACGACATTGGTTTTAGGCAGCAGTGCATGGGCGCAAAACATTGATTCCCTGGAAGTCAGTCAAATAATTAACGAATACCGGGCATCCAGAGAAAACCTGATCATGCAGGATTTTATCGACTTGCTGTCATTACCAAATATTGCACAGAATCAGGAAGATATGGATCTCAATGTTGAGCACATTACTGGGCTGCTGGAACAAAGAGATTTCAATATACAGCGCTTGCAGTCGGGCGGTTCTCCTTATATTTATGCTGAAAAAATGCAGCCTGGCGCAACAGAAACTTTACTTATCTACGCCCACTATGATGGCCAGCCAGTGCAGGTTGAGAACTGGGTCTATCCACCATTTACGCCGACCTTGCTGGATGCACCCCTGCAGGAGGGCGGTCAGCCTGTTGATATTACCGAGCTGGATGGCAGCTTTGATCCTGAATGGCGACTCTATGCGCGTTCGGCAGGTGATGACAAGATGCCGATTATTGCACTACTGCATACTCTGGATGCTCTGGCAGCCAACGATATTGAACTCTCGGTTAATCTGAAGCTTCTGTTCGATGGTGAAGAAGAAGCCGGTTCGCCAAGTTTGGGGCGGGTAATTGATGAGAATCCTGGTTTGTTTGATGCTGACCTGCTGCTTTTTTGTGATGGTCCCATGCACCAGTCACGCAATGCGCAACTGATGTTTGGAGTGCGCGGCTCCAAAACACTGGATATAACAACCTACGGTGCAAACAGACCTTTACATTCCGGGCATTACGGGAATTGGGCGCCCAACCCAATCATGCAGATGGCTTATTTGCTGACCAGTATGCGCGATGAATCCGGGCGTATTCTCATTGAGGGCTATTATGATGACGTCGCGCCCATCAATGATATGGAGCGTTCAGCCATTGCTGCCATGCCTGATATTACTGAAGCGCTGAAAAATGAACTGGCTATCAATACACCGGAAGGCAATGGCACCAGACTGGAAGAGCTGGTGATGCTGCCAGCCATTAATGTCAGGGGTATGTCCGCCGGTGGTGTTGGTAATCTCGGGCGCAATATTGTTTTGTCCACGGCGACGGCGTCATTGAATATAAGGCTTGTTTCAAATCAGCAGCCTGAGGATATTGAAAGACTGATAGAAGCGCATATTGCCGGGCAGGGCTTTCATATTGTGTATGAAGATCCAACTGATGAAATTCTTAGAGCCAATGAAAAAGTGATCAAGCTTGACTGGCGGGGCAGGGGAACGCCGGGTCTGCGTACACCACTCAATGATCCCGTTTCGCAACGCCTGGTTGGTCTAATGCAAAGTGTGACACCTAACCTTATTATTACGCCAAGCATGGGAGGCACCCTGCCGCTGGATGATTTTGCTACGCGAATGGACACCCCGATTATTATTTTACCGCTGGCGAACCATGACAATAATCAGCATGCGGAAAATGAAAATATCCGTATTCAGAATATGTGGGATGCCATGTCTGTCTATGGGGTGATTCTGGCGAATTTTGGATTTTAAGACTGGTTTGAGCTACGCCGAATCTGGATCTTCATGAGCTGATTTGCATGATTATGGTTCAGGCTAAACGCATCGCAAACAAGAGCAGGGGGCATCTGCACATGATGAAAATAACAAGCTTTTTATGTCTGTTGGTTATTGCTTTTCCTTCATCCTCGCAGCCTATGTCTGCCAGATCAATTCTTGAGGAAGCTGCTGAAGCGATGGGTGGACTAAATCGAATCCTCAATACGGATAGTCTGGTTATTTCCGGTTTTAGCCTGACTCAAGGTGGCGGTCAAAACGCCTCTCCGCACCCTAAAGCACCACCGAAATGAGCTGCCCAAAATGGTATCGTCAGAACTATTAACCTAAATACTTAGAGAGAATAAAAATCCTAAAAACAAGCGTTCCTCTGGTTATGCAGTGAATTCCTGATTTTTATCAACCTAAAGGTTTGTATGAAGCTCATTATTAAATTGTTACTGGGCATTGTAGCCGGATTAATCTTCGGCCTGTTTGCACCTGAAATATTTGTTCGCTTTCTCGTAACGGTACAGACAGTCATCGGTGCTTTTATAATCTTTTTAATCCCTTTTATTATTCTGTTTTTTATTGCGCATGGTATATCCAGTTTGCCACATTCCTCCGGCAGGCTTTTAGGTTTCACGATAGCGACTGCCTATACATCAACCATTATTGCGACTTTGATTGCCTGTTCGCTGGCGCTTTTTTTACTGCCGACATTGTTAAATGGCATAGATCCTGACTCAGTCAACGTTGAGACTCAGGAAGTGCTGCCATTTATAGACTTCAGCGTAGAGCCGGTGATGGATGTGATTACAGCTTTGCTAACGGCATTTTTATTTGGCATTGGCATTCAGATGACTTCATCCTCTAGTAAAACATCGGCACTAAAAGATATTGTGGCAGAGGGGAAATTAATCGTTGAACTCGCCATAAGAAAAGCTGTAATTCCACTGCTGCCTTTTTACATTGCCGGAATTTTTACTGAACTGGCTGCCAATGGTACGGCATTTGTTTACCTGTTTACTTTCGCTAAAGTTTTGTTGCTGGCAATCATCATGCACTGGTTATGGATTCTGGTGCTCTATGCAATAGCAGCCCTGGTCTCCGGCCGAAACATGTTTAATCTGATTAAAGTCATGTTACCGGCCTATTTGACGGCTATCGGCACCATGTCCAGTGCTGCAACAATTCCAGTCACGCTGCGACAGGCACAGCAGAATAAAATTTCAGAACCTACTCGTGAATTTGTCGTGCCGCTTTGTGCTTCAATTCATTTATCTGGCAGTTCCATAACGATTATTACCTGTGCTGTTGCTGTGATGCTGTTATCGCCTGCTCTACCTGATCCTGATTTACTGATGCTTATACCTTTTATTCTGATGCTGGGTGTCATCACGGTTGCTGCACCAGGTGTTCCCGGGGGAACGATTCTGGCGGCTCTCGGCATACTGGCAAGTATGTTGGGTTTCGACGAATCTGCGCTGGCATTAATGATTGCCTTATTTTTAGCTCAGGACAGTTTTGGCACAGCGTGCAATATATTGGGAGATGGTGCGATCGCTGTTATTGTTGATGCTGAGGCAGGAAGGAGTACGGCTGCATCATAATCGCTGAGGTAAAGCTTTATTAACACCATTGTTGTTGCCGGAACTTCAGCTAGGGTAGTATGGCACTTCTCAAAACAGGGCAAACAGCAAATGTGATCAAGGGGATCACTGCATTAAACATTTTAATTGAAAGGGGATCTGAAAATGAAACTGGAAACTATAGCTCTGCATTCCGGATATGACGGCGATCCGGCTACCAATGCTGCCACGACACCAATATACCAGACAACATCTTATACTTTTGACAATACCCAGCATGGTGCCGATTTATTTAATCTGGCAGTGCCGGGGAATATTTATACGCGCATTATGAATCCAACCACAGCAGTGCTTGAAGCGCGTCTGACAGAAATGGAAGGAGGCATTGGCGCATTGGGAGTGGCATCGGGGATGGCGGCCATTACTTATGCTATTCAGGCGATTACTAAAGTTGGCAGTAATATTGTCAGCACCTCACAACTATATGGTGGTACCTATAATTTCTTTGCGCACACCTTACCTGCTCAGGGTGTAGAGACCCGTTTTGCATCTTTTGATGATTACGCCGGTTTGGAAGCTTTGATTGATGAAAACACCAAAGCACTGTTTTGTGAAACCATCGGTAATCCGGCAGGCAATGTGGTGGATATAGAAGCGCTCGCTAACATAGCGCACAAGCATGGCATTCCTTTGATTGTTGATAACACGGTTGCAACACCTTTTTTATGTAAGGTATTCGACTTGGGTGCGGATATCGCTATACATTCTCTGACCAAATACATCGGCGGCCATGGTACTTCGATTGGTGGCATTATTGTTGATTCTGGTAAGTTTGACTGGTCAGCGCATAAAGAAAAATATCCCATGCTGAATGAGCCAGACCCTTCCTATCACGGTGTGGTTTATACCGAAGCGCTCGGCGAAGCTGCCTATATCGGTCGTTGCCGGGTAGTCCCTTTACGCAATACCGGTGCAGCTCTGTCACCATTAAATGCCTTCCAAATTATGCAGGGGCTGGAAACTTTAGGTTTGAGGATGGAACGTCATTGTGAGAACGCGCTTAAAGTTGCAGAGTATCTGCAAGCACACGATCAGGTTGAATGGGTTGGTTATGCTGGTTTGAAATCCAGCCCTTATTATGATGTCTGCCAGAAAGTTGTTGGCGGTCGTCCTTCAGGCATACTGAGCTTTGGCATCAAAGGCGGTGAAGCAGCAGGTGCAAAATTTATTGATGCCCTACAAATGATTCTACGACTGGTGAATATTGGTGATGCTAAATCCTTGGCCTGTCATCCGGCTTCGACCACGCACAGGCAGCTGAGCGATGATGAGCTGGCAACAGCGGGCGTCAGCAAGGAGATGGTGCGTTTGTCGATTGGCATAGAACATATTGATGACATACTTGCTGATATCGAGCAGGCACTGGCAGCAGCTAAATAATTTTAGTTTTACTGTTCCATAAAAAAAGGCGAAGTAAACCAGATACTTCGCCTTTTTTATTGTCGCTAAGAAATAGCTGGCTTAGAAAATTCCGTAGTCAATAATTTCGTTGTAGTAGCCTGTGATGTTCAAAGTAATACTGACGGGCTCTTCATTGATATTTAAAAATAACCAGCCATGTTCGCCATAAAAAGGCGCTGTTAAAGAACCGCTGCTTTTGTTGAGTCCTTCCTGATCTTCTTTATAGCGTACAAAAAAATCCGGACCGAAAGATTCTTCGTGGCCGTGGAAATCAAAATAAACTTTCTTGCCATCAGCGACTTCCCAGGAATACACAATCACCTTGCCTTCATCCAGCACGGTTTTGATTTCAGTCTGCTCAAAGGCTCCTAATTCAACAGTCATACTTATTGTCTGGGGAGGTTCAGTCTGATCCTGAAAAACAGAAGGGTTTGGCAGCGGTGTTGGCTCACCAAACATGGGGATTTCAACTTCGCGGATAACTTCATTGCCGCCGATAATGTCAGTAATTTCGACAACTTCATAGGCTTCACCAGCCAGATCATTTAGTCCTGTTAATTCACCGAAACCGGTTGGATCGATGCCATATTCAGCGGGCAATACAACCAGTACCAGTAAAACCACTGCGCCGATAATCGTTGCAACAGTTGCTTTCAATAAGTTTGCTGCCGAAGGCGCTTCAACTTCCGGGTTTGTATTATTCTCACTCATCACTTTCCCCTTAGCTTTTTAATTTCTCTGGCTGTTTTTTTAGGCTGTAAAGTAACCGGTTAATTGATAACCAAATAACATGAATCCTGCTGTCATGATAACCAGATTAGTTGCTACTGCTCCTTTCATAAAACTCTCATGCTGCCGCCAAAACTGAAATGCCAGCAGAATAAATGCCAGAGCAGCCAGTTGTCCCAGTTCAACGCCGATATTAAAACTGATCATGTTGGGAATCAGGCCTTCCTGGGTTAAAGCCAGGTCCTGCAACTTGGTAGATAGGCCAAAACCATGCGCCAGGCCAAAGAGAAACACAGCCGCTTTGGTGTTGATATGAATGCCTAGGCGTTTAAAACCACCGATGTTTTCAAAGCCTTTGTAGACAACTGACAAGCCAATAATGGCATCAACGATATAGGCATCAGCACGGATACCCCCGAGAACGCCAAGTAGCAGCGTCAGGCTGTGACCGATGGCAAACAGGCTGACATAAAGTGCAACATCCTTCATGCGGTATAAAAAGAAAATCACACCGGCAAGAAATAACAAATGATCATAGCCGGTAAACATGTGCTTGGCGCCAAGATAGAGATAAGGAAAGAAACTGAAACCTGTCACGGTCTCCAGAAAGGCGGCATCATCCGAAGAAACACCGTGCGCCAGTCCTACACTGCTGAAAAATAATAGCGGCAGGATGCTTAACAAGGGAACTGTTTTTATCAATTTCATGGTAAACCCATTAGTTACTTAAAAAACCACTTATCAAGTTTATTGTACGCTATAAAAGCAGAAGTAAACTGGATATAAAGCCATTTTTAAAATTTTTACACATTTATAAAAAACCCAAATGCAGGGAAATCAGGTTACCAGTAGTACAAAAAAGCTGCTGGTAAATATGGCAAACAGGGCGGTGATGACAACGGATGAAGCTATTTGTGCTTCACAGGCCCGGTATTTACGTGAAAAAACGTAAGGGCCGATACCGGTTGGCATAGCCGATAATAAAACTGCTGTTCCTGCCCATAAGGGGTTAACCTGAAAAACATGAAACAGAAAAATATAAGCCAGTGTTGGGTGTAGCAGTAATTTAAAAACAACCATGATCATGGTGCTCTGGATATTGCCGGTAATTCGATAGCGGGTCAGGGCCCCGCCAAGGGCAAACAAAGCCATGGGAGATGCCGCTTGTGCAAGTAAATCAAGCGTGTTCAATATAGTAATGTGTAGCGGAATGTTCAGGAGATTGAAAGTGATTCCTGCCAATAAACTTCCGGTAATAGGGTGAGTCACCAGATCTTTTACCACAAAAGTCAGGTGCCGGATTATCGAGGTCGATGTTTCTCTTTTGGCTTCAGCAATAATAGTCCCGAAAGTAAAAAGAATAATATTGTGTGTTGAGATGATGATAAAAAGTGGTAGAAAGGCTTCATCACCAAATACCTGAATGCAGAATGGAATGCCAATGACAGTAACGTTTGAGTAAGCGCTACCCATGCCAAAAACGCTGTACTCAACATTGTTATAAGAAAAAAATATTTTGCCAATCAATATGCCCGCTAAATAAACGATGAATATGGCGCTATAGAATCCTGCCATGAGACTCCAGTCGATAGACTCGGGGAATACGGTTGTAGCGGTACCATTGAAAAGCAGACAGGGGATTAAAAAGTTAAATGAAATTTTTTCTAGGCTGGCGCCGTTGGCGTCAGATATAAACTGCTTACGCCGGGTCAGATAACCAAGTATTGCAATGGCAATGACAGGGAAAACAGTACCGATTAATTGCATAAAAACTGTTGCCGCAAAGATGACAAAGATGAAAGGATGCGTATGTTAGCATAAGCTGCTGGCGCAAAAATCAGATTTTTATTATAACTAATTGTCGGTCAGGTATTTGGAAAATGATTAAATTTAAGAAGGAGAAAAGGGATGCTGTTGTGTAAGTCATATAAAAAAGCTGCAATAAAAATTGCCAGGGCTGTGATGGTCTTATGCAGTATCAGTAGCGCCGGAGCACAAATCAATAACCCTTTTCCTGAGCCTATACGCAAAGGTGGGCTGAGTGTTGAGATCAGAGAAGTTACTCAGCTGCCAGATACTCGAGGCATGTATCCACCTGAGTTGGATCGTCTTTATACCGCTGTCGCCAGAATTGGTTTTGTGCGGGAACTTGAAGATGGACGCCGCTTTGTTAATGATGCGCGCGGGCAACTTTATTTTTTGGAAAATGGTACCGGCCCCCAGCTTTATCTCAATATGGCAAGGCGTTTCCCGAATACCGGTTACAGGGATTTACAAAGCGGTTTTATCGGATTCGATTTTCATCCGGATTTTTTAAATAATGGATTGTTTTATACCGTTCATCTTGAGAACCGTGCGGAAGACAGTCCATCACCTGATTTTGTTCCACCAGGCTTTAGTGCTGCTGATGCGCCTTACCATAGTGTTATTACTGAGTGGCGTGCAAACGATCCTCAGGCGAACGAATTTTCAGGAGTGCAGCGTGAAATTTTTCGTGGCGGGCAGGTGGTAAATTCTTTTTTCCACCCCTTTGGCTTTGTCGGCTTTAACCCGACTGCAGAACCGGGTGACCCTGACTATGGCTTGCTCTATACCAGTGGCAGTGATCTGGGTTTCAGCAATGGAGGTGGGCCGAATGCTGAAAATCCTGGGCAGTTGCAAAGACTGGATACCTTAACCGGCGCAATTCTGCGCATAGACCCGCGCAGTCCGACAGAAAGCGGAGGAGAAAAAGGGGCAGGTGATTACACCATTCCGGCAATTAACCTTTATGCCAGTGATGGTGATCCGAATACCCTGGGTGAAATTTATGCGTATGGCTTCCGTAATGCTCATCGTCTGAGCTGGGATTATTCAGACGGCACCATGTTTGCTGCAGATATTGGCATGAGTCAGGTTGAGGAAATTAATATTGTTGTTGAGGGTGGCAATTACGGCTGGATGCAGCGTGAAGGAATTTTTGATAATGCTGTCAACTATTCCGAAGGAGGTTTGGGACTGGTGTATCCATTGCCGGAAGAAATTATCAGCGGAGAAGTGGCCGATGAATTTAGCTATCCGGTAGCCATGTATGATCATACAGAAGGCCTGGCTGTTACGGCGGGCTTTGCCTATCGTGGCAGTGCACCGGAATTACAGGGCAAATTTATTTTTGGTGATATCCAGCGCGGCCGCCTTTTTGCAACGGATCTGGCTGAATTGAAAGCGGCTGATGATGGTATTCCGGGAACGGTCGCAGCAATCGAAGAAATTCAGCTCTACCTGCTTGATGAAAATGGTATGCGCCGGAATATTGATTTCTGGAACCTGATTGAAGAAACCCTGGGGACGTCAATAAGCCGGGCTGATCTGCAAATCAGTGAAGGGCGTGATGGTGAGATTTTCATTACCTCCAGACAGGATGGTGTTATCAGGATTTTAGGCTCAGAGTAACGACAGCAAATTTATTTGTTAGCTTACACCCAGTAAAGGCATGGCTACCAAGTAAACCATTATGCCTATAACAATCAGGCCTAACAGGTTAAACCAGATGCCAGCACGCACCATCTGTCCAATGGTAAAACGTTCAGTGGAAAATATGATGGCATTGGGTGGCGTGGCAACGGGCAACATAAAGGCACAACTGGCACCCAGTCCGGCAGGAATAATCAGCCAAAGTGGATCCATATTAAAAGCTGGCGCAATAGCTGCAAAAATTGGCACGAGGGTCGCCGTTGTTGCCGTGTTGGAAGTCAGTTCGGTCAGTAACATCATGATAGCCAGTACCGACAGTACAATCACGACCTGCGGTAAACCACCCATCCCGATTGCCAGACTGCCGACATAGCTGCTGACACCGTAACGATCCATCATTGCTGCCAGACTCAAGCCGCCACCGTAAAGCAGCAACATGCCCCAGGGTAGTTTTTGTGCTGTTGGCCAGTCCACCAGGGCTTCGTTTTGACTGCCTGCAGGAATACAAAACAAGCTGAGTGCCGCGATTATGGCAACCCCGCTGTCACTTAAACCTGAGAATGGTTGCAAATCACCGATTTCAAGATTGCTGATCAAGGGACGGGTGATCCAGAGTGTCGCCATAATCAGAAAGACCCAAAGCACTCGCCATTCAGGTGTCGTCATTGGTCCCAGATTTTTTTGTTCCTGGTCAATCAGTTCTTCCACGCCTTCCACCGGCTTTTCTCCGACAGGTAACAACCAGCGTGTGAGGAGCAGCCAGCCCAGGGGGACAAAGACAAGGACAATAGGCACGCCGAAACTCATCCAGCGGGCGAAGCTGATTTCAATATCAAGCTGACTTTGCAGGAAAGATGCGACAAAAACATTTGGCGGAGTGCCGACAATGGTGCCGATACCGCCAATAATGGCACCATAGGCTGTACCAAACAGCAGACCGGTTGCCAGATTACGATTTTCCTGATTGGCAGGCATATCCTCCCGTTCCGCAACCAATGCAATAACACTGAGCACAACCGGCAGGAGCATCATCGTAGTAGCCGTATTGCTGATCCACATACTGCCGGCAGCAGCAATAGCCATAAAGGTGCCTATAATGCGTCGGGGTGTATTGCCAGCCAGCCGCAGGGCAGAAAAAGCCACCCGTTTATGCAATTGCCAGCGTTGCATACTGAGCGCAACCACAAAGCCGCCCAGATAGAGATAGATGACCTCATTGGCATAAGGTGCTGATACTTCGCGGATACTTAAGCCGCCGACGGCTGGCAGTAAAGCCAGGGGTAATAGGGCAGTGGCATAGACAGGAATGGCTTCGGTGATCCACCAGACCGCCATCCAGCCAACAACAGCAGCTATAGTGCGTGTTGAATGTTCCATGGCAATAAGGTCGCCACCAATGCTGGCATATTGCTCGGGCATTAACAGAAAAATTATCAGCGCAAGTGCAGGCCCGGCAAATAGACCAATTCGTCGTAGAACCCTGCTGGAATCAGCTAAACTCAATTTTTCCCCTTAGTGTTTTTTTAATATCCCGAGTAACAGCAACAATAGTAGCCAGAGGCTGCTTGTTAAAACAAGTGCTTTACCTGCATAACATCCTCTTCAGGAAAACTTATGCTTCCGCGCTGATTAAAATGGCTGTGGCCGGCAAGCTGATATTGCCATCGGGAAATTTTTCTTCAATTTTCCGACAAACTTCATCTTTTATTTTTTGTTTTGTAGCGGCATCTGCATTACTCATGGCCGAAACAACCGGCGCAGCAACTTCAGTAGTCATTTGCCAATAGGTTTCAGTATCCATGGACAAGGAACTGCCAAACTCCGATGAAGAAATATTCTTGAAACCGGCCTGTTCAAAATGACTGTCCATGAATCCCGGTGCTGCACAACGAAACATGCCGGGAGCACCAGCAGGTGGCGGTGGCAAATCCAGTATTTGTTTAATAGTTTCCATGACAACGGATATCCAGAAATTTTTATCAGGTGCTGCCCACACGGATGCAGCAAGGCGTCCATCGGGTTTCAGCACACGTCGCATTTCTTTCAGGCTTGCCTCGATATCAGGAAAAAACATAAACCCCATACGGCAACTGACAGCATCAAAGTGTTGGTCAGGAAAAGGCAATTGAGTGACATCCGATGTTTTTGTCTGATAATTTTTTATATGACGGTCAATGGCATGTTCCTGTGCTGTCTCCAGCATTTTTTCTGAGAGGTCAATGCCAATGACTTTGCCTTCGCTGACAATCTCAGCGATTGAAAGGCCGGGTTCACCGGTACCGCTTGCGACATCCAGTACTGTATAGTCTTTTTTTAAGGCAAGTTTCTGGATAATTTCATCAGCGAAAGGCTGTAAAAACTGCATGGTCGTGGAATCCCATTTTTTCCAGCCAGCCGAGAACTTATTCCAGGATTCTCGCTGCTGATTAATAATCTCTTCAATATTGCCGGTCACTTGAAACTCCTGTGTTACTGTTCCCATCATTAAAATACCTGCGCATGGTATACAAAATTAGACAATTGAAACAAGCGACAGACTTGCAGGTAGTGAAAAGACAAAACTGATAATCAGGAGCTGAGGCTGTTTTGTTGTATAGCGATACTTTAGAATGCTGCACCCATGCTTACCATGTTTAGCTTGCGACAAAGAACAGGTTTGTTTCTGGGACCGGGCCTGTTCCTGCTGATGCTGATCCTGCCTGTTCCGGAAGGTATGACGCCGGAAGCAGCTAAAGTTGCTGCGGTTGCCATGCTAATGGCCAGTTTCTGGATAGCTGAAACCGTTCCTTTTCCGGCCACTGCGGTGCTGCCGATGTTTTTGTTCCCCTTATTGAAAGTGATGCCTACCTCAGAGGTAACGCCGTCATACAGTAATCATATTATCTATCTTTTGATGGGTGGTTTTTTGATTGCGATTGCCATGCAGCGCTGGCAATTACACCGGCGTATTGCCTTGACCATTATTTATAAAGTTGGCAGCAGTCCCCAGCTTTTATTGCTGGGCTTCATGCTTGCCACTGCTGTGTTATCAATGTGGATCAGCAATACAGCCACGACCATGATGATGGTGCCGGTTGCGATGGCAATCATTGATCAGAACCGGGAGATGTATGAAAAACGCACACAGCAAAAAGTTGAACGGGACTATTTCGGCCTGACATTAATGTTGGGGATAGCCTATGCAGCATCCATTGGTGGTATTTCAACTTTGGTTGGCACAACGTCAAATGCAATATTTGTCGGTATGGTGGAAACACTTTACGGTATTCAGATCAGTTTTTTTGACTGGATGCAGATTGGCTTACCGATTTCACTCGTGATGTTCGCCATAGCCTGGTGGGTATTGAAAACAAAATTAAAAAACAGTCCCCTGGCTATTCAGAATAATGCGGCTGATCTGCAACAACATGTCAGGCAGGAACTTGAGGCCATGGGGGTGATCAGTCGGGAAGAAAGCTGCGTTGCTATCGTGTTTTCAATAGTGGCTTTACTGTGGATTGTGCGGGGTTTATTTCAACCTGAATTTTTATCCATGATCAGTGATCCCGGCATAGCCATGATGGGGGCGTTCAGCCTGTTTTTGATTCCTGCCGGAAAGCAGCATGGCGGTTTTATTCTGGACTGGAATACCGCTAAAAAAATTCCCTGGGACATGATCATCATGGTCGGTGGTGGCTTTGCACTGGCCAGTGGATTTATCGACAGTGGACTCACAGAATGGCTGGCAAATCAGATGAGCATACTGCGTCAGGTGCATTTCTTTATTGTCATTCTTGCGGTGGTGTTGTTAGTGACATTTTTGACTGAAGTGACTTCCAATGCCGCGACAGCTTCCCTGTTTATTCCGGTCATGGGAGCCTTGGCATTGACAATGGATTTACATCCCTTTGCATTGATTTTACCGGTAACCATGGCCTCTTCGATGGCATTCATGTTGCCGGTTGCGACACCCCCGAATGCCATCATATTTGCCAGTCGACAAGTGAGTATTGATCAGATGGTTAATACCGGGATCAAACTGAATTTGTATGCTGTGCTGATTATTAGCCTGATGAGTTACTTATTGCTGCCATTAATCGAGCAGTAATCATTGCTTAATATAAGCAGTGAAGGCGGATGAATAATGTTCAGTGAGGCCGTCATCAGTATTTTCCAAAAAGTAAGCAGGGATATTATTTTTATCAGCCAGAATGATGGCCTGTTCAGTTCCGAGTACATTAAAGGCTGTGGCCAGCGCATCGGCACGTGCAGCTGAATCAGCCAGCACGGTGACAGACGCCAGTTTATGGTTAACCGGATAACCCTTACGTGGATCAAGCGTGTGGGAATAATGAACATCATCCACTTCGTAAAAATTACGGTAATCTCCAGAGCTTGCAATGCCGAGATCACTGGCGCTGATAATGCGGACAGGAATGCGCTCTGCTGAATATTCAGGTGACTCAATGGCAATGTGCCAGGCCTCTCCCTGTGCATTGTGGCCGCTGGCATATATTTCTCCACCGATTTCCACAAGATAATTGTTGATGTTATTTGTCGCCAGCAGATCAGCAATGACATCCACTGCATAACCTTTGGCAACGGCGGATAAATCCAGTTTGACCATTCTGGTTTTAAGCACGGCAGATTCATCGGCAGCCAGCATAAGATATTGATAGCCAACATTGCCCATCAGTGTCTGGATATCCTTTACATCGGGTGGAGAACTAAAGTTAGTTTTATCCGGGCCGAAACCCCACAAATCAATCAATGGTGCAATGCTGGTATCGAAAGCGCCGTCACTTAACAGACTGACTTCTTCACTAATTTTCAGAACCTTATACAAGTCCTGCGAAATATTTATCCAGGTGTTGGCAGGAGCCTTGTTGAGCTGCATTAATTCTGAATCTTCCCGGTAGGTCGACAGGGTGTTTTCAAGAAATTCCAGAGAGGCAGTAATGATGTCAGGATCAACACGGTTTTCTCCAACAACAGTAATATTGTAGGAGGTGCCCATGGTGCTGCCACTCAGCTGATAAGCTCGGGAATTTTGTGTATCACTGCAGGCAGAAAAACCAAGGCTAATAAGTAAAACTTTTAAACAATTTTTCAGCATCATGCGGCGAATTAGTTGTTCATCACCATCATCAGAAAGCCGGAAAAAGCGGCATTATTGGGAGTCAGACTTTCATCAATAAAATCTTTCATTTCCAGGATGGCTTTGCGGTAGCCTTGATAGAACTCCCAGCTGGGTTGTGGTTTATAGATCAGTTTTTCAAGTTCAAAGTTTGCAATAATGCCTTTGGCAGTGGTGGGCTTTACAAAGACTTCTTTATCGGAATAGTAGTAATTGGGAATAATCGTCAGCAAGGACCACTTAGCCAGTTTGCCGGAACGTAGTATATCCAGCATGGCGTTAAATCCTTTTTCCTGATCACCATGTAGAAAATTTTTCAGCCCGTTGCTTAGTTGCTGCTTTTGCTTGTCTGATAATTTTTTTAACAGATCACGAAATTTTGGTTTTTCAAATAAGGAAACCATGGATGATGCGTTGATGACTTTCACCATGTCAGTGCAAATAGTTTCCGCATCACGAAATTTGCTTTTGCCGAAAAAGTCCTGTGCCTGAGTGATCCTTTTACCCATGCGATGCTTCTTGCCAAGAGCCTGCATTTCCGGATTATCAAAGCCACCAGGGTATTTATTCAGAAAGGCTGATTCAGCTTCCTTTAATTTTTCCAGGTTCATGGTTTATTTTAAATTGAAATGCTTATTAGTTTGAGCAACCGGAACGTGCCTGATCAAGCTCGGCAAACAGACGGTCTCGCAAATTATCTTTGCGCACGTCCAGCACATGATTCTGATCGCTTTCAATATTAAAACTGATGTTATAGCCGTCATTTTGTAAATCCTGATACTGGTTTTGCATGGCAGTAAGCCAGGCAGCATCACGATCACCAACATGCATATAAATACAGAGCGGGCGCAGAGCCTCCAACCTGGCACTTGATCTGTTATTCAACAGGCCGGGATAACCGGTAACGGAAATAAAATATTCCGGGTACAGCGAGGCAACATGAAAGGCACTGAGGCCGCCATTGGAAATACCGGTGACATGCAGTTTGTTATTTGCAACAGGATAGGTCGCAAGAATGTATTCAATAAATTCAGGAAAAACCCGGTCGCCATCCTGAAAAAACAGCTGGCCAAAGGGCGCGGAAGGACTGATAACAATGTAGCCATCACGCTCAGCTTTTTCACGCCAGTCTGCATCAGTGCTGCCGACCACAATGTTCCAGCTCTGGGAGCCGCCGGGAAACTGCAGGACGGTTGGATAAGTCTGGGAGGGATCAAAGTTATCAGGCAGAATGATGCGGAATCTGACATCCAGTCCGCCAAATTCACGAGTATCTTCACTGACCTCGGCGATAACAGGATGTACCAATGAGCTTAAAAGTATCAGTGCTGTCAGCTTTATTAGTGCTGCTTTCATCTGTTTAGCCTTGCTGGTCCAGGATGGCTTCTATTCTGTCCATCAGGGAATTCATGCGTCTGATTACAGGCTCATAGGCTTCAGGCTGGGTCATGTCCAGACCCGCTTCATTGAGCAGAATATTATGTGGATAGTCTGAGCCACCGGCGCTGAGTACATTCAAGAAGTTATCACGCACCTGGACATCTCCGGCCAGAAATTTTTCAGCAAACCAGGCTGCACCGGTAATACTGGTAGCATACTGGAATACATAAAAGTCGTAATAAAAGTGGGGGATATAGGCCCACTCTACAGCGTAGGCATCATCAATGGTTAATACCCCTTCATCATGGCCATGATAGCGTTTCAGCAGATCACCGTAGATTTCGCTGAATATGGCGCCGTTCAAGGGTTCCCCGTTTTCTGCTTTTTCATGAATAGCCAGTTCAAATTCGGCAAACATGGTCTGGCGGAAAAAAGTCCCGCGAATACTCTCCAGTGCTGAACCTAAATAAAACAGTCTTTCTTCATCCGTTCTGGCATTGGCAATCATATATTCTTCAAGCAATATTTCATTGATGGTTGAGGCCATTTCAGCCGTGAAAGTTGAATAGTCTGCTGTTTCCCAGGGATTGCTGGCATTGGCCAGTAGTGAATGGACGGCATGCCCCCATTCATGGGCAAAGGTTGACAGGGCGTTATAGTCATCGGTGTGATTGAGCAGGATATAAGGATGCACATCGTAGGCTGAACCGCTCATATAGGCACCAGAAGTTTTGCCCGGTTGCGGGTGACTATGCATCCAGTTCTGGGAAAGACCCTCGGCCAGTAAATTGAGATAGGTGTCGCCGAAGGGCTGCAAGGCTTCGAAAGTGATTTCCTTGGAGCGTTCAATATCAAAAACACCGGTATCAACTTCAACCAGAGGTGGATAAATATCGTAATAACGCAAGTCATCAACACCCAGCATGCGTCCGCGCAAACCCAGGTAACGATGAAAGATTGGCAGCGCATTGTTTACCTGAGTGACCAGTTGAGTATAGGTTTCCGGTGGCAGGCCATCCTGGAACAGGTTTTGTTGCAGGACTGAATCATACGATCTGGAGCGGGCGGCAAAGACATTAGCCTGGACTTCTGAACTGAGTGTTGCACCCATGCCGTCAGCATACTGCTGCCAGGCGGCCCAAAAGGTATCAAATACCAGCTTTCGGTCTTCGCGGTTTTCAACGCCGCGGTAATAGGTATAAGCAGCCTGTGTCAGTTGAACTTCTTCACCATTGCTCAGGGTAACCGTGGGCCAGGGAATATCCGCATTTGCGTACATCTGGTAAATCTGTTCAGGTGAAGAGAGCAGGAGTGAAGCTTGAGCCAGGATGGCTTCAGTCTGTTCGTCCAGCGTATAAGGAGCCATGCGCAGGGTATCTTCCAGCATGAATTCGAAATTATCCAGAGCCGGTTCTTCATCCAGAAAGCGATGTACGGTTTCTGTCCCCACAGAGAGGATTTCAGGACTTAGCCAGGATGTGGCTTCACCCCAATCGGTATAAAGTTGCATGGCTCTGCCAAAACGGGTTTGTTCTTCCGGGTCGCGCTGATCTGCATCCCGGCGCAGACTGGTATAGATATAAACCCGGGTAAGCTCCCTGTAGGCATTGGAAATGGTGGTGAGGGCTTCTGCCATGGCTTCAGCGCTGTTGCCCAGGTTGCCACGGTGGCTCTCAACACTTTGCAGACGGTTCTCAAGATCGGAGAATGCGGCTTCCCAGTCATCAGGCGTCGCATAGAGGTCGCTTAGATCCCAGATATAGTGTTCTGATTCCTGTGCCGAAGCTGATAGCGCAGTCGTAAGAAATGAAAGATTCAGGATGGTGGAAATTAACAGAGTTGAGAGTCTCATCAAGTTTGATCCTCGTGGTTTTGAATAGTATTGTCCAATTAAAACATAAGTGAAAAGATTTGTTGAAGAGTATAATTCTCTACCTCATACTCAAAAACCATGAATAGACAAAGCCTTTATGGTTGGCTGAATAGCGGACTTGAGAAAAGAACGCACACCTATTAAAAACTTTTAGCCATTATTAAAACCTGCTGAATAAATTCCCTATTCTTTTGTAAACCTATTTGTACTTTAAACGTTTTAATCACTAACAAATGCAAAATTGTTTGCCTGATTTTTAAAGGAGAATACTTATGAAAAAGAATAAACTTATTTTTTCTTCTGTTTTGTTACTTGCAATGGCAGCGGGTGGAGTCAGTGTTATGGCGCAAGAATCAGAAGAAGCCATGGATGAGCGTCGCGCTGCTATGGCGGGTCGGATGGAGGAAAGGATGCAGGAGCGGCGTGCTGAAGCCGAAGCGCGACGTGAACAAAGGTGGGTCGAATTCAGTGAAGCGGAACCTGAACTGGCTGCCGAAATCACGGCACTGCGAGCCGAGCGCGAAGCAGAACGAGAGGCGCAAAGAGCTGAATTTGCAGCAAAGTATCCAAATCTTGCTGCTGCCATGGAAGAAGGTCGATTTCGTAGACTCATGCAAGCAGAAGCAGGCAGGCGTGGATTTGGGGAAGAAAGGAGAAGAGCTCCCCGAGCTCCTCACAGAGATGGTTTCGGAGGACCGCGTCGTTAAATACAATGCTAACGTTCACGGCACTCAGTACTTATGGAAGTTACTTTTCTCTGGGCTATGATATTCAGACTAAGCCGCTTAATGTAAGGAGTAACGCGCTGGATAATTCACAAGAGCTTGGCAATTTTTTATCCAGGATTGAAAGACGAGCCTTTCGCCGTGCCCAGATTGCAACGGGTAATACTGAAGATGCCTTGGATATTGTGCAGGATGCCATGCTTGCTTTAGTTAACAAATATGCCCATAAAGAAGCGCAGGACTGGGAGCTGCTATTTCATAAAATATTGAGTAGCCGAATTATGGACTGGCACCGGCGCGCAGCAATAAGAAAGCGTTTTGGACTATGGTTGTCACCAAGTTCGAAGGAGGCGGAAGAGGTAGAGTTTGTAGATGTTCATGCTGTTGATCCTGAAGTGCTGACGCAAACAAATCAGTCAATGGCTTTATTGGAAACAGCCTTACACGAACTGCCTCTTAAACAGCAGCAAGTTTTTTTACTGCGGGCCTGGGAGGGCTTAACGGAAAAAGAAACAGCGCTGTCAATGTCCTGCTCAGTAGGTACTGTAAAATCGCACTATGCAAGAGCACGTAGTTTTTTAAAGAATAAGTTGAAAGTTGCAGGTTAAAGTAGAGTGAGTGGAAGCCAGTCCATGACAGAGAAAAAAACAGATCAACAGTTTGTCGATAATGTTAAGCAGGAGCTTGATAAAAGTTGCGACCGTCTGGATGGTCAGACTTTATCGCGGCTAAATTTTATACGCCATCAGGTGCTTGAAAACGCACATACTGGAAATCAAGCTGCCTTTTACCGACGCTCTTTATTGTCAGGCGGTGTTTTGGCTGCTTGTGTATTGGCTCTTGTCATTTCCTTAAATTTTAACAGGGATGCCGGCAGTGACATCGATATAGCCTTGTCTGAGCTGGAAGATATGGAAATTCTCAGCGCTGAAGAAAGCTTTGAGTTATATGAAGACATGGAATTTTATCAGTGGTTAAGCATGAATGGTGAATTCTGATATGAGCCATAAAATAAACAGACTGAAATTTTTAATTGGCTTGGTATTTTGCCTGTTAGTGATGCCGGCATTTGCGCAGGCGCCATCGTCACCTCAAGTCTTGAGTTGGGAGAGTTTGAGTCAGGATCAACAACGGGTTATATCCAGATTTCACGACTCAGATTCCTGGGAGAATATGGAGGTTCAGCAGCAACAGCGTATCCTCAGAAGAATAGAGCGATGGCAGAATATGCCGCCGGAACAAAGAGACCGGTTAAAACGTCGAGGCAGAGAGCTTTCCGCATTGGAACGGGATAGACGCGAACGAATCCGTAATAACTTTGAAGCTTTTGCCAATATGTCTGAAGAAGAAAAACGTTCTGTAAGACAGAGTTTTGAACGTTACAGAGCGCTTTCTCAAAGACGACGTTCCGAGCTTTTAGAAGCGTTTGAAAGACAGCATCCGCGCCCGCGTCGCGACAGAGTGGAAACGCTTCCGGCCTCAGAAACGAATGAGATCGAGCGCTAATTTTTCCGAATATTTTGCTGTTGAATTTTGAGGTTTTTGCTTTATTATCTATAGGCAATGATCAAGTTGAATAAAAAATTCCTGCAAGTTTGCTTCCTGGCTTTTATGCTGCTTGGCATTCAGACTGTGCAGGGATCACTGCACAATCACATTCAGCATCAGGTTGATTGTGTACTCTGCCATTTTGATTCACATGATCAGGATATTCTTTCCCAGACAGATATAAAGTCTGTGGAAGCACAACGAATGCATGTCAATGTATTCGCTGCAACAGATTACTATTCTTACTTTTATCCATCCTATCAAGGTCGTTCACCGCCACGTTTTTACTCTTAAATTTGACATAACTTAATCTGACTGTCTCTTTCTGTGATGGTCATTCGTAAATGTTTGAAAAAGAGTAAATGCAATGAAATCCAAAATTTTATTACTGTCTTCAGTGTTGGTGACAGGTGTTAATGCGCAGGAAGCCGATTTTGAGTTAATCGTGCAAGGCGTGCATGTGCGTGATTCTGAAACTGCGCTGCCAGTGACTTTATTAAGTGAAGAAGAAGTCAGAGCAACGGCCAGCATTAATCTGGGTGATACACTTTCCATGCAGCCTGGCATGAATAATTCTTCATTCGGTCCGGCTGTCGGCCAGCCAGTAATTCGGGGACAGCAAGGGCGTCGCGTTATGAGTCTGACTAATGGGATGGCGAACGCAGATGCTTCAGGTAATTCTGCTGATCATGCAACAACAGTTGAACCGATGCTGGCAACGGGTGTTGAAATTCTACGTGGTCCTTCCACCTTGCTTTATGGTGGCGGAGCCATTGGCGGAGTTATCAATGTCTTGGATAACCGTTTTGCCGATAGCATTTTGGATAAGCCGATGTTTTCTGTTGAGGGGCGGCATGATAGCGCTGCTGATATGAAAACTTTTGTCGGCAGTCTTTCCGTTCCGGCCGGCAATTTTGTCTGGCACCTGGATGCAACAGATAGAGAGTGGAATGATCTTGAAATCCCCGGCCTGGCTATTCATCCTGCTTATCTGGAAGAAGATCATGAGCATGAAGAAGAGGAAGGCGAAGAGCACCATGAAGAAGATGAAAACAGCGATGGTTTTATCGCTAACAGCAGGGGAGAAACTCAGGCAGCTACTTTAGGGCTTTCCTATGTGCTGGATAATGGTTTTATTGGCTTTTCTTTCAATCGCATGACCAATGAATATGGTCTGCCGCCAGGCGTTCATGGCCACCATGAAGAGGAAGCAGGTGCAGCGGAAGAAGAACATGCTGAAGAAAATGTTTTTATTGATATGGAACGAGAACGGTATGACTTCATTGCTTCATTGAATGATTTGAGTCCAATGATTGAGTCATTAAATTACCGTTTGAGTTATACCGATTATGAACATGCTGAGATGGAAGGCCCTGGGTTAATTGGGACTCAATTCACTAACGATTCCTGGCAACAGCGTTTGCAGTTAACTCATCCTGATTTTGCTAACTGGCATGGTGTGTTTGGCTTGCAACATAGCGACGAAACTTTTGCTGCAATTGGAGAAGAAAGTTTTATTCCGGAAACGGATATTACTTCTTTGGGAATATTTGCAGTGGAAGCTCTACATGCAGATGAATTTACTTATGAATTCGGTTTACGTTTTAACCGGGATGAAAGGAATCCAAATTCAGCCGGTGTGCCTGACAGAAGTTTCTCTACAGTGAGTTACTCGGGATCAGTTTTATGGGACGCGAATGAAGAGGCATCTTTAGGGCTGGCATATTCACATTCTGAACGAGCGCCTTCCACGGAAGAACTTTTCTCTAACTTTGGGCTGGCTGATGTTGATGATTGCGTCATTCATTTTGCAACAGGATCCTGTGAAATTGGAGACAGTACTTTAAAGGAAGAAAAATCAGATAATCTGGATCTTAGTTTATACCTGTCCCTGTCAGAACTGGATGCAACATTTACCTGGTTCTATAACAGTTTCGATGATTATATATTCCAGGCGAATACAGGTGTTGAGGCTGATGGATTTCCTGTGCGTGCTTATCAAAACGATAAAGCTGATTTTTATGGGATTGAAATGGAAATGCTTTTTTCTATCAGTAACGATTGGAGCATTCGGGTTTTTGGCGACAGGGTTGAAAGCAAACTGGAAGATAATACCTTTGTACCAAGAATGCCTCCTGTCAGAGTGGGATCAGAGTTAAACTTCAATGCCTCAGCATTAAATGCAACTCTCTCGGTAATTAAAGCAGCAGATCAGGACAAACCAGGAACGGGTGAAATTGCTACGGATGGGTATACTCGCTGGGATCTGAGTGTTAATTATGCATTGGATATTGGAACTAATAGCGAAGTGATATTAATCTCAAAGCTTCGTAATATAACTGATGAAGAAATCAGACTTTCTACCTCTTTTTTAAGAGGCTTTGCCCCTGAAACAGGACGTTCTCTGGAGCTAGGCGTCAGGTATAGTTTCTAAGTTAGTTTCAAAAAAACTATAAATCAATGACTATGATGGTATTCGCTGGACACTGGAAGGTCTGGACTATTTGGGAGAATTTGCTGATTTACGGGTGGAATTTAAAGCCGGTAATCGTGATTTTTCAGCACTGGGAAACATTAGTGCTAAGATTGTACTTTCAAATTTTTGGAAAACTCCGCTTAGTCTGATTTATTTCAATGGCTATGGCAGGGAAGTCAGTTCTTATCATGAAAGAAACAGCTATGTCGGCATAGGCATAGAAATTAAATCTTTTTAATTAAGGTGGTTGCAGTAATTTATGAATGATGTGATGAAACTTATGCAGGAACACAGTTCAGTGCGTTCCTATACCAATGAAAAAATCACGGATAAATTACTGGAAGAGTTAATTGCCTGTGGACAGTCTGCTGCTTCCTCCAGTTTTATCCAGGCATATTCTGTTATCAGAGTTGTTGATCCGGCCAAGCGTCATATTATTGCTGAAGCTGCTGGTGGGCAAAGCTGGATAATTGAGGCAGCAGAGTTTCTGGTGATGTGTGCAGACATGCAACGTATCAATTATGCCTCGCAGAAAAATGGTGAAGGTGAGCTTAAAGGCTATACCGAGCATTTTATAGCGGCGACTGTTGATACGGCCCTGATGGCGCAAAATATGTTGCTGGCAGCAGAGTCTAGTGGTCTGGGTGGCGTGTTTATCGGAGGGATCAGAAATAATCCGGCAGTTGTAGCTGAAGCGCTGGAATTACCCGAGCATGTTTATCCTGCTTTTGGTTTATGTCTGGGTTGGCCCGCGCATAAAAATGCCGTCAAACCACGTATGCCGGTTAAAACGATTTTGCATGAAGATACTTATGATGTAGAAAGTGTTGCAGGTAATGTTGACGCTTATGATGAAATTTTTGCTGCTTACTACGGTTCCCGTGGCAGTAATAGTAAAAGCAGCGACTGGTCAGCACCAACGACCAGATCTATTCAGGGTAAAAGACGGGAACATATGAAAAGATTTCTGCAGGAACGTGGGTTTCTAAAATGCTAGATGAAAAAAAGGGCTTCACAAGAAGCCCTTTTTTTATTGAGCAAAACAGCTACCTTAAAACTGAACCTGACGGGCATCAGCCATGATCAGGTTATGGTAGACAGGCAGTGACCAGCCAGCTGCTTCCATGGCATTCAGACTGCGTTCGAAAGCATTGACATAGTTTGCCGGTGAGCCATATTTGTTACGTAAAATGGCTGTGTTAACCGGTGTCTGCCAGCCTGAAAGTCGACATAGCAAACTAGGCCCCATGACACCAGCAGAATTCATGGCAGCAGGAGTCCCCACATTAACCATGGTGTATTTATAGGCAGCAACATCAACATAGGGGTTACGGATACCACCTATCGGATTACCGTTTTCATCCAGCGCCATCAAAGAACCGTCGTTATCAACGTAATTATCCATTAAGACACGTGGTGCCCGTGGGGGAACTGCGCCCTTATCAACCCATTCAAGCAAGTGGTGCAGGGCAACTGAAAAATAAGCTTCCTGCGGGAACATGGACATTGGATGCTGGCAATCTTTCTGGGTTACGCGTGCTCCATTATTACGAATATCCAGGTGCGCGAGTCCGGCAAACTCATAGACACGGAATTGCTTGCCTGGCTCATCACTGTCTTGTGCAGCCGTGGCTCCTGTCCCGTATTCATGTTGGGTTGGTACCTGAATCATGGGTACATCCACAGGTTCGATGTCAGAACCATTTGAAGTCGGCATGAAACCATCATAAATATTGCTGCCGCCAGCCAGAGTAAATACTTTATGGGCACTCAGATAGCGGGTAAGAATCGCTGAACTGGCAGATGTTCCCCATAAAATCATCTTGCGGGGATTCAGATCAGCAATCGGGCTTTGTGGGCTTTTAATTAAAGCACCAGCTTGTGCCAGAATTTCACTGGTCTGGGTTGGGTTGAACTGAATATCACCATAGCGGTTAGGATTAAATTCACGAATTTGATCTGCTCCCAGTGTCGTGACTTCGACGGCGATATGACCTGAATCCATAATATAAATCGAGTTATATTCAAAGGCGTGTGCTCCGCCAATAGGATGCATTGCCTCGGCGACAACCAGACCACTGAAATCGCGGTCATCAGATGGTTGACGAATAACCAGGCGCGTCGTGTATGGTTCCCCAGCTGCCATCCCGGAGATAAAGTATTCGTTTATTTCATAGTCAAAATCATCTATGCCATAGCCGGGCCATTGTGCGGGGGAGGAGTTCCAGGCTTCACCTCTGCCGGTTATTGCGCGGATGCTGGGAATGGAAGCGACAGTTGAATGTTCAGGAATGACTGGAGTGATGCCAAAACCCGATAATTGTGCACTTACCTGAGAGCTGGCAATGACACATACAAGCGCTGCGCTGATAAGTGTTGTCTTGATAAATGAGCCTTTCTTATTACTCACGATATACCTCCTTGGGAATATCTTTATTCTTTTTTTGTTATGACCTTGAAGGGGCAGGATTTAATTCCTGATGGAGCCACAGCATAAAACACTGTTTGCAATAATTCACTTAAAAAATGTGTACAAAATATGAAATTAGCTGAAGCGCTATAGTGGCTGAAAGTAGCGTGAAAGAACAGGACTGTGTAGTATCAGTTCAAATCTTTGGGGTAGAAACGTGAGTGATATAAATTCTGCCGATTTCCTTGAGCAATTAAAGTCCCAGGATCATCAGGCATTTAATCGGCTGGTTAGAGAGTACCATCAATCATTGATCACAGTGGCACGTCCGATTGTGGGAGACAGTTGGGCTGAGGCAGTTGTGCAGGAAGCCTGGGTCTCCATATTTAAAGCTTTGCCGAATTTTCAGGGGCGTTCTTCGCTAAAAACATGGATTTATACCATCCTGAAAAATGAAGCTTTTAGTCGTTATAAAAAAGAAGCCAGAACAGTTTCACTGGAAGCCCAAATTGCTGATGATCAGCAGGATTTAAAAATAGAGGACTGGTTAAATAATGCATTTAAAAATGATGGGCACTGGCGTAATGCGCTGGCTTGGGATATCAGTACACCCGAAGCCCTATTACAGGAAGAGCAATTGCAAAACTGTATAGAACATACACTGGAAAAGTTGCAGCCTGATCAGAAAGCCGTATTTTTATTACGCGATCAGGAGCAATTGGCAATGGAAGAGATCTGTAACATTATGGATCTGACGCACTCCAATGCAAGAGTTCTTTTACATCGTGCACGTCTTAAATTATTTCATGTTATTGATCATTATCAGGAAACCGGTGAATGCTGATTATCTGGGGATGTAAGAGGATTTAAAGGCAGAAATCATGTTGAAATGTAAAGATATAGTAGCCAATGCTACCGACTATGTTGATAAAGAGTTGAGCTGGCAACAGACCATGAGTATGGCGCTGCATCTGTTAATTTGCGGGCACTGTCGTCGCTTTGTAAAATATTTCAGATTATCTTTGCTGGTGTTAAAAAATAAACATACCATCAGTCAGGAACAGGCTGATAACATTAGTGCTGAAATTGTTGCCAAAGCCCGTCATTAACCTCTACTTTCTCAGGCGTAAGTTATTTTGGAAAAGATAAAAATAGGTATTAGCAGTTGTTTACTGGGTGAAGAAGTTCGCTATAACGGCGGACACAAATTATCGCGTTTATGTGTTAATACACTTGCAGATTTTTTTGAATACAAAGCCGTTTGCCCTGAAGTAGGCATTGGCCTTGGTGTTCCACGTAAACCCATTCATTTGATTGGTGACCCTGCAGCACCACGTGCTGTTAATGTTAATGATGAAGACATTGACGTCACCGATAGGCTGATAAAGTTTTCTGAGGAAACGCTGCCATCACTGAAAAATATTTGTGGGTATATCTTTATAAAAGGTTCTCCAAGTTGTGGTCTGTTTAAAGTAAAGGTCTATAAAAAAGGCAATCCAAACCCGGAATATGCAGGACGCGGAATTTATGCTAATGCTGTTACTCAGGCCATGCCGCTGCTGCCAGTTGAAGAAGCCGGTCGTTTGACTGATCCGGTTTTAAAAGAAAATTTTATTGCGCGGGTATTTGCTTATCATCGCTGGCAACTTTTATTGCAGAAGGATCTAAGCGCGGCATCAATTCTGGATTACCATGCATCCTACAAATACAGCCTGATGGCACATGCACCACAGACTTTTCCGGCCTTGGGGCAATTATTGGCAGATGCCGGCAACTATGAACCTGATGAACTTGGTGAAAAATATTTTTCCGGACTGATGCAGGCGCTAACAAAAAAAGCCACTCGAAAAAGTAATACCAATGTATTGATGCACTTGCAGGGATATTTAAAAAAGCAGTTGAACGCAAAAGAAAAAGAAAAACTTACCGAAGTCATTGAGCAATATCGTAAAGGGATTGTGCCTTTAGTTGTTCCTGTCACTGTATTGCAGCATCATTTTAGTGTTCATCCGAACGACTATATCAGTAAGCAGGCTTTTTTTGATCCTTATCCACAGGAATTGAGTCTGCGTAACGCCATATGAATTTACAGTTGGTCTGGTTAAGAAATGATCTTCGTATTGAAGACAATACGGCATTGATTCAGGCGCTTAATGCCGGACCTGTCATCACGATTTATATCGCAACTCCTGATCAATGGCAGATGCATGATGATGCGCCTGTCAAAATAGATTTCTGGCGCAGGAATTTACAGGAGCTTGAAGTTTCCCTGCAGGCAATGAATATCCCATTATATTTTTTTCAGCTTGCCACTTATGCGGAAATTCCGGATTTAATCGAAAAAATAATAAGAGTCTGGAAAGTTTCTGCCATTCATTGTAATGCCGAGTATCCGTTAAATGAGCGAAAACGTGATGATGCTGTCAAAGTAGTCTGTGAGAACAATAATACTTTATTTCAATCTTATGAAGATCAATGTTTGTTACCCCCTGATTTTGTGTTAAATGCAGAAGGAGAGCCATTTAAAGTATTTACGCCTTTTGCTAAAAAATGCCGCATGATACTGGAGTCATCTGGTCCGGTTAAAAGTTATGGCATCAGCATGCCTGATCAACGTGAAAAAAAGCTTCAGAATTTTGCGCCGCTGCATCAGCAGTGTGAATTGAAAAATATCAACTGGCCGGAAGCAACACCCGAATGGCAGCAACGCTGGCCGGCCGGTGAAACGGCAGCAAAACGCCGCTTAAATGAATTTATCGAAAATAAAATTGAAAATTATAAAGAGGCTCGTGACATTCCCTCATTAAATGGCACCAGCGCTTTATCTCCTTATCTGACCAGTGGTGTAATCTCAATCCGTTCCTGCTGGGAAGCTGCCGAAGTAAAAAGAGAAGCTGCCTCGGCAACAGCCTGGCGAAATGAATTGTTGTGGCGTGATTTTTATAAATATGTGGTTTATCACTATCCACACGTCTGCAGACATCAGGCCTGGAACAAACGCTATAAAGATATCCCCTGGCGAAAAGATGAGGAAGAGTTTGAGCGCTGGTGTCATGGAGAAACCGGATTTCCCCTGATTGATGCGGCGATGAAACAGTTATTGCAAACCGGCTGGATGCATAATCGATTAAGAATGGTAGTTGCCATGTTCCTAAGCAAGAATCTGCTGATTGACTGGCGCTGGGGAGAACGCTGGTTTATGCAACATTTAGTTGATGGAGACTTTGCTGCCAATAATGGTGGCTGGCAGTGGAGTGCTTCCACCGGTACTGATGCAGCCCCTTATTTCAGATTATTTAATCCAGTCAGGCAGTCTGAACGATTTGACACCAGAGGTGATTTTATCAAGAGCTATATTCCAGCATTGCAGAATGAAACAGAAAAAAGCATTCATGATCCCGCAAAACTTGATACGGACTATTTTGAAGCCATGGTTGATTTAAAATTTTCCCGGGATCGCTGTCTGGCCGCTTTTAAAGAATATAAATCCTAGCGTTATAAAACCAGCGGATTAGAGTTACAAACGATGCCTGCCAAGAGGCGATTATTTCAGCTTCAAGTTGAAACGGATGGTTTCATAAAAGGAACCAGTAAGCGGTAAATCCAGTTTGTCATTTGTATTGGGGCGTCCAGTGTAGACAGGCACAAGCAGTCTTCGTCCTGCGCTGCAACAGGTTCATGCATTTCCCCTTGTGTCCGAACGATAAAATCTCCGACTTGATAATGGCCATCCTGATCTGAAAAACTGCCTTTCAGTACTACCGTAATCTCATCACCTTTGTGGCGATGTTTAGGGACATTTCCTCCGGCTTTTATACTTAGAAGGGATGTCTCTCTGGCAAGATCATTTACATTCAGCTCGGTATAGCGGAAATGCTTGCCGATGGCATGCCAATCGAGAGAATCAAGATCATTTTTGGTTAGCTTTAACAGGGCTGCAGGAAGTACAGAGTCACTCCGGCTTTTCGATTTCAGACGGTCTGGGTCTGTTTCAATATCGTTTGTCGGCAGTGACTTTATTCGTGACATTAAATCAGAAAAGCCTTTCTCCATAGTCAGTGGTTCAAGGTCGTTAAATAACTCAGCACCAAGATCAGTCAGCTGGCTTACTTTTCCCTGGCATTCTTCACAGTAATGCAGGTGAGCAGAAACACAAAGTGCCTGTGACAAAGGCAGGCTACCAGCAGCAAAGTCGGAAATGAAACGGGTGTCAGGGTGATATTTTGGCATGGTCTCAGTTTTCAGTTTTGTTAAATATCAATACTCAATTTCAATTTTTGCAAAGCAAGACGCACTCTTGATTTAACAGTACCCAAGGGTAAATTTAATAATTTCGCAGCCTCGGAATGCGACAGGCCTTCCAGGAAAATTGCCTTTATTACAGCTATCTGGTCATTTGGCAGTAATTCTATTGAATCTTTAATTATCTGTTGATGCTGGCTTGCAGCCACCTTGTCTTCGATACCTTGCATGTTATCAAACCATACATCATCAGCTTCCAGGGTATTCTCATCAAATTCGTGACTGCCCTCTGAATGCTTTGAATTTTTTCGAATTAAATCAATTCTGGTATTACGAGCGATTGTGAAAATCCAGGTGCTGGCAGAGGCCTTTTCACTATTAAAGGACTTGGCTTTCAACCAGATCTTGACCATGGTTTCCTGAGCCAGCTCTTCTGCAAATTCATCTGCCTGAGACGGGTTTGAGACTCTGCGGGCATAAGCTTTGATCAGCGGGGCAAAGTGCTCAAACAGGGCCTGAAATGCTTTCAGGTCCTGATTATCCGCAACAGACAACAACAAGGCGTCCCACTGCCTGGACGGCTGGTCAGTATCTGAAATAGGCTTTTGCATCAATGTCAGCATATCCGGTGAGTTATCCGCTCATTATCACCCATAAACATACGCTTATAAAACCATAACGGATCACAAAAATTTTATTTAAAAAGGCATTAATCCAAATTCGGCCTGGTTGCGTAAATCTACCTATAACAAACACATGGTATTTCTTATGACCAATATTTCCAGGCTTCCGGTAACACCTGACTCCTCGCAGGAGCTGGTAGAGAAGGTAATGGGCTTCTACGAAAATTTTTCAAAAGAATCCTTAGCCTTGCTTGATGACATCTACACACAGGATGTTGAGTTTGTCGATCCTATTCACAAGCTGGAGGGGATGCTGGCCCTGAAAACTTACTTCAGAGGCATGCTGAAAAATATGCAGCATTATGAGATGCACTATAACGAAATTATTGTAAACAGGGATTGCGTGCATTTTAGCTGGGAGATGAATTTTTCACATCGCCAGCTTAATAAAGGCCAGCCAATAACCGTTAAAGGGATGTCTTTACTTAAATTCACCTCCAAAGTTTATTACCACGAAGACTGTTACGATCTGGGTGCTTTGGTTTATGAGCATGTGCCGGTTCTGGGGTATCTGACCAGGCTGCTTAAAAAACGTATGCAGAGTTGATCAGGCATCATGCTAGCAAACAAACAAAAAACATATTGGATTACCGGGGCCAGTTCAGGAATAGGGCGCGCTATTACAGAGTTAACTGTTCAGCAGGGGCACAGAGTAATTATAACCAGCCGCAATAAACAGGCACTGGAAGGGATAGCACAAAAAAATCCGGAATTAATCAGGGTTTTACCCTGTGATGTGAGTAAAGCTGAAGAAACTGTTGGGTTATTCAGTAAGGTTTTGCCTGAACTGGAATGCCTTGATGGCATAATTCTATGTGCGGGTATCTGTGATTATATTGATCTGCCTGACTTTAAGTTACAGGCTTTTGAGGATGCAATTGCAGTTAACTTTCTGGGCACTGTAAATGCCTGTAAAGCCGCTTATCCCTTGTTAAAAAATGCAGCGCTTAAGAAGCCCGCAAAAAAACCTTTTATTGCCGGCTTATGCTCGATGAGTTCCTATCTGGGCTTTCCGAGAGCGGAAGCTTATGGTGCTTCTAAAGCCGCAATGTCTTATTTCCTGAATTCACTGCGAGTGGACATAGGAGAAAGTATTGCTGTCATTCCGGTTTATTTGGGTTTTGTGGAAACGCCAATGACCGCCCAGAATGATTTTCCGATGCCATTCATTGTCAGCCCTGAACTTGCTGCTGCAAATATTATGAAAAAACTGGAGAAACGTCCTTTGCGAATTAACTTTCCCTGGCGCTTGCACGCATTGCTAAGTCTTTTCAGCAGGATGGAAACAATCTGGTATTCGTTTATTGTGCCGCGACTGCGCCGAACCGGGGGTGTTAATTAATGAAAATTGCGATTATTGGCAGTGGTATTTCAGGTATGGCGGCAGCTTATTACCTTTCGGCTGAGCATGAGGTCACGTTGTTTGAAGCAGGTGACAGACTGGGTGGTCATACCGCAACCATTGATGTAGATGAAAATGGAAGAACGATACCGGTTGATACAGGATTTATTGTATTCAATGATTGGACCTATCCGGGTTTTATCGCCTTAATGGACAAGCTCGGAGTAGAAAGTCAGCCAACCCGGATGAGTTTTAGCGTCAGTGATGAGTCGAGTGGCATAGAGTATGCGGGTACAAATCTGAATACATTATTCGGCAGGCGTAAAAATCTGTTCTCGTTGAAGCATATTAAAATGCTTAAAGAAATTGTGAGATTTAATCGTCAGGTAGAAGATCATCTACAGGAATACATCGCCAGCGACGCCGAACGAGAGGTCACTTTGGGCGAGTATCTCCATGAGCATGCTTATTCTGAGTCTTTCAAAAAACTGTATGTTGTTCCGATGGGTTCTGCCATCTGGTCAGCCAAGCATAGTGATATGCTTAAAATGCCATTACAGTTTTTTGTGAAATTTTTCCGTAATCACGGCTTGCTAAACCTGAAAAACAGACCGCAATGGCGTGTTATCAAGAATGGCTCAAAATCCTATATCGAGCCCCTGACGGAACCCTATAAAGATAGCATCCGCCTGAATACTCCGGTTTATGGCGTAGATAGAAATATTACCGGGTCATATATCAGTGTAGAAAGCAAAGATGGGGTAGAAATTTTTGATCATGTGGTTTTTGCCTGCCATAGCAATCAGGCGCTGGCGTGTTTGAAAGACCCGACTAATCTGGAAAAAGAGATTCTTGCCGCCATTCCCTACAGCAGCAATGAAGTCATACTGCATAATGATGAAAATGTATTGCCCGCTACCAGACGCTGCTGGTCAAGCTGGAACGTGGCTTTAAAAGAAGGAGACCAGAAACCCTGCCTCAGTTATAACATGAATATTCTGCAGGGAATCAACAGTGAGAAAACCTATGTTGTTTCCATGAACCAGACAGATGTAATAGACCCGGAGAAGGTGATAGGGCGATATGTGTATGAGCACCCTGTGTTTTCTGCAGAGGGAGTTGCAGCACAAAACAGATGGTCTGATATCAATGGACAAATGAACACCTGGTTTTGTGGAGCATATTGGCGCAATGGTTTTCATGAAGATGGCGTATGGAGTGCGCATAGAGTTTATGAAAATCTTCAGGTTTGTTCGGGTAAATCCATTTTAAGTGCTGCTTGATGCTTCTCATGTCAGAAAATAAACAAAATATTTTATCCAGTGCCATTTATGAAGGTGTGGTTACGCATAGCCGACTGCAGCCCAAAAAGCACAGTTTTCATTACAATGTTTTTATGATGTACATAGATTTGACAGAAACCAGCAAGTTGTTTAAAAAATCCTGGTTCTGGTCTTTGGATAAATTCAATTTAGCGTGCTTTATCAGAAAAGATTTTCTGGGAGACAGGACTGTACCATTAATCGAAGCAGTTAAAGCGAAAGTGGAAACTGAAACGGGTAAGCGCCCGGATGGCAGAGTTTGCGTGCTGACCAATTTTAGATATTTCGGTTATATAAATAATCCGATTACCTGTTATTACTGTTTTGATGCTGATGACAAGCTGCAGTTTCTGGTTGCAGAAGTGACCAATACCCCATGGGGTGAAAGGCATGCCTATGTGATCCCCTGTACTGATGAAACCGGCTATATAGCAGATGAATTTTCAAAACAGCATCATGTTTCGCCTTTTATGCCGATGCAGCTTGAATATTCCTGGAAAAGTACTCTGCCGCAGGAACAGTTAAAGATATTCATCGACCTGCATAATAAAAATGAGAAATATTTCTTTGCCAGTCTGTTATTGAAAAGAAAGCCTTTGACCCAGGCCAATCTAAACAGAGTCATGTTTTTGTATCCTTTCATGACACTCAAAGTTTTGTTTGGGATTTACTGGCAGGCTTTACTGTTATGGTTAAAGAAGGTACCTTTTTATCCAAACCCCAGGTCCAGTTCCGTTCAGGAATATGAGAATTAGAATCTTATGAAACAAGATCAGGAGTAAAAAATTGAGTGAGTCGAGTATAAACCAGTTCAGAGAAAATTTTAGTTATACCCCTGTAATCCAGGAAATTTCTCGCAAAGTAGTATTTACATTGCTCAAAAATATACAGTGCGGCTGCCTTGTGATTGAAGAAGATGGCAAGCAGGAAATATTTGGTGAACGGAATTCAGCCCAAGCACTGCAAGCGCGTATTGTAGTTCAGGATCCCAGAGCTTATGCAATGGTCATGCAGGACGGAGATCTTGGTGCTGGGGAGGCCTATATGCAGGGTTACTGGACAACACCACAATTACTCAATGTGATAAGAATTTTTGTATCCAATATGCAGGCGCTTGAAAAAATTAACGCCCGTAAATCCTGGTGGAGAAAGGTGGGGGAATCTTTCTTGCACTGGTCAAAAAGAAATAATCAGGAAAAAGCCAGACAAAATATAGCGGCACACTATGATCTGAATAATGACTTTTTCAAACTGTTCCTGGATGACACCATGGCTTATTCAGCCGGTATATTTTTAAATGAAGAGCAAAGTCTGCTGCAGGCTTCCAGACAAAAGTTCAAGCATATCTGTGACAGGTTGCAACTAAACGCAAACGACCATTTGCTGGAAATCGGAACGGGGTGGGGTGGTTTGGCGATTTATGCAGCAAAACAGTATGGTTGCCGGGTTACTACAACGACATTATCACAGGAACAATATGATTATGCGTTAGCCTGGATTGAACGCGAAGGCTTACAGGATCAAATAACTTTATTGTTGAAAGATTACCGACAGCTAGAAGGAAGTTATGACAAACTGGTTTCCATTGAAATGATTGAAGCAGTTGGAGCGCAGTATTATTCGCAGTATTTTTCAAAATGTAATGAACTTCTGAACGAGAATGGATTGATGTTAATCCAGGCCATTACTATCAGTGACCAGAGGTACCAAAAGTCGATCCATTCTATGGATTTTATCAAGCGCTATATATTTCCTGGCGGGCAACTGCCCAGCAACAGCATTATTTGTAAACATATTGCTGAAAATACAGATATGCAATTAATCGGGCTAGAGGATATTACGCTTGACTATGCTCAAACGCTAAAACACTGGCGACAACGTTTTTTTGAAAAGCTGGATAAAGTAAAACAACAGGGTTTTAGCGACACCTTTATACGGATGTGGGAATATTATTTGTGTTTTTGTGAAGGTGGTTTTCGCGAAAGAGTGATTCATACGGGGCAATTCCTGATTGCCAAACCGCAATTTAGAACATTACCGAGAATACATGTTGAAATGTAAAAAGCTGGGAGTCAGCGTTGTTGAAAAAATAATTCTTCTCATATCTTTCACTTTAGTTCTCAGTGCCTGCATCAGTATTCCTGAAGGCATAGAACCGGTTGCTAATTTTGAGCTGGAGCCATATCTGGGTAAATGGTATGAAATTGCCCGCCTTGATCATTCATTTGAAAAAGGCATGCAGGCGGTTACAGCCACTTATTCGTTAAGAGAGGATGGTGGCGTCAGAGTTTTAAATCAGGGATTCGTAGCTGATTCCGAACAATGGGAGCAGGCTGAAGGCAAAGCTTATTTCGTGGGTAAAGAGGATATCGCTCACCTGAAAGTATCTTTCTTTGGTCCCTTTTATGGATCCTATATCGTTTTCGAACTGGGAGAGGACTACGATTACTCTTTTGTTACCAGTAGTAATAAATCCTATTTATGGTTATTAGCCAGAACACCGGAGGTTTCAGAGGATTTAAAAGACAGGTTTATCTCTACAGCCACTTCGCTTAACTATAAGCTTGAGAATCTCATCTGGGTTGAGCACTAAATAATTGGCAGATAAATATCAGTCAGCATATCTTTATCTTTAATATCCGGTCCGACATTGATGTAATGAAAAAACACCGGAAAATCTCTTAATTCCTCGCCACTTTCTGGCAGCCATTCACGATAAATATAATCCACAGCAGGAATATACTCTCTGGAACCCTGGTGTCTTATCACTGCACAGCGGCCTGCTGGTATGATTTTATTAATAACACCCTGAGAATTTTCAGCGATAGCTTGTTTTACGGAAACACAGATATCCTGACGATACTCTTCCGGGAGTGTGCTGATAGGGTCGCTGTAATGAATGCCATATGTCTCGCCATCACCCGGTTTAACATGATTTTTCTGACGCCAGTCGATAAATTTTCGCACTGTGTTGTAGACAAGTTGTTCAGGTCCTCTATGTTCCAACGCAGCGATTCGGGTTTCGGGGAAGTCGACAATTTTTACCTGCATTGCATTACTCCTGTTAATTTTTTTAAAGTCTATTAATTGATTCCATCGCTGCCAATCCGGCTTATTTCTGAAGTCGCTGGGGGTCTGCCCCAAGGTTTTCTTAAAGGCGCGGCTGAATGATTCAGTATTTTCAAAGCAGGCATTGAAGGCTATCTCAGTAATGCTTTTATCTGTTGCAAACACAAATTCTCTTGCCGCCTTTTTAAGCCGTAAAAATTGAATCAGCTTATAGACGGGCAAGCCAACAAACACCCTGAATTGCCGGTGAAAGTGAAAGAGAGAAAAATTTACCAGCTTACTTAATTGCTCAAGAGTGAGTTTTTCTTTAAGGTTTTTCTCAATATGTTCCAAAGCCAGACTCATACGCTGCTGATAGGAAGCCCGCAAATTATGACACTCGGTATCTGCTTTCATGTGGAATAAGATGGCAGTAAATTTGTGGAAAGTCCTGACAAATCTTGCTTAATTCTTTTTATTACAGAGGCTCTATCAGGCTGTCAGAACGGGGAATGAATGAGTATTCGACGATGGGTTCTTCATTTTTTACACAACGTCTGAGCATGTCCAGGGCAACAGCGCAGCTCATGACACGAACGATGGTGCGTGAGCGGTTTTTTAATAGAATAGTCTGCACCCAACAGGTATCACGGCTTGCCAAGGCAATACAGACAGTCCCTACAGGTTTCTCTTCACTACCACTATCAGGGCCGGCAATGCCCGTTGTTGCCAGTGCATAGTCGCTGTCAGCCAGGAGTCTGGCATTAACAGCCATGGCTTTGGCTGTCTCTATTGAAACAGCACCATGCTGCTCCAATGTTTCAGCTTTCACTCCCAGAATATTTTGCTTGGCCTGATTGGAATAAGTCACCAGACCCTGCATCAGGTAAGCGGAACTGCCAGCAAATTCCACCAGCTGGTTTGTCAGCATGCCGCCGGTACAGGACTCGGCTATACTCAGGCTGATTTTTTCTTCCAGCAATAATTCATGTACGGTCTGGGCAATAGAAGGGCAGTTTTCAGCAACAACTGCTGTGCTGAGAATCTCTTTTACCTTTTCAATAAAAGCTGGCAGTTGTCTGATTGCCGACTCGCCTCTGGCAAATAGTTTGATCTCAACATGCGGAGCCGATGGGCGATAACCAAGCGTAATACCCTCAGGTATTTCCATCAGCTTCAGTTTGTCGGCCAAAAATGATTCGCCATGTCCAATGGTGAGAAGCTTGTGAACCTGGGTTGCCTGCGCAGGGTGGTAGGTTTCTTCTATAAACGGAATAAACTGTTGTTCAACCATGGCTTTGAACTCAATGGGTACCCCTGGTGTGAAAAAAAGCCAGGCATTATTTAATTTAGCCCGGAAGCCTGGAGCGGTGCCTTCAGAATTATCAACGCGTATGGCGGAAGCAGGGATGAGGCATTGTTTCAGCATGTTCTCAGGAAGTTTGCGTCCGATCCTTTTGAATAATTCGATCAAGTGCTGATGCCAGTCAGTATCTTCAATCAGCTCCTCACCCAGCGCTCGGGCTAAGGCTTCAGCAGACAAGTCATCTGAGGTTGGGCCGAGTCCGCCGTTTACCAGAATGACATCAGCCTGCTGACTGCGTTCAAGGAAAATGTTGACGAGGTCATCCATGCGGTCACCAACAGTGGTTCGGCGTTGCAATTCAATACCTCGATCCATCATGGCATTGGCAAACCAGGCGGCATTAGTGTCTACTATCTGGCCGGAAAGAACTTCCTCACCAGTACAAATCATTTCCAATTTCATGAGACAGGATGATAGCAAGGAGCCCGCCCTGAGGGACAGGATTAAAATACAGCGGAGCAGTCAGAGAGCTGAGAGAATAAAAAAAGGGGGAGAGGAACGCTTGTCTAGTCGTCTTCTTCGTCTTCGAGATCGGCGGCTATTTTCTTGAGTCGTTTACCGGCTTCTTTGGAGACATCTTCGGGGATATCCAGCTCACCATGCCAGCTCACCAGATCTTTATCCTTGCCTTCAGTCAGTAATTCCTTACTGAGGACAGAGCTTCCTGTTGTAAGGTTGATACACCTGATGCGTATGACTCTGTCTTCTTCATTAACAGGAGCATCTTCTGACTTGAGTACCAGTCCGGTTTCAATCAAAGCCCATTCGCCATCTTCAGACTGCCAGAAAGCATGGCTTTCACTAAGTGCTGCTTTTAATTCAGACTCCAGTCTGTCTCTTTCAGTGGTGGTTTCTTTTAATTCTTTACGTATAGTGACCAAAGCCGTATTGATGGCTTTATTTTCACTTGCCTGGGTGATGGTTTTTTTCTTTAAATCCGTTACCTGTCGCTTGAGCCTGAGTGGGTCAAGTTTCTTCAGTTCTTTCAGCTCTTTTTGCAGCTCTTTAACTTCTTCCCGGGCTTTTTTAACTAAAGCGGCATTTTGAGTTTCAAGTTTTTCGGCATTTAGCAGGTTTTCCAGTCGTTCCAACTGGACTTCCTGCTGTAAGGCATCGTAATCAGCTTCAATATCAGCAAAGTGATTGAATTGCTTTTCCAGGTGCTCGAAATCTTTCTTTTGCTCGACCAGATCATCCTGCAATTTCTTAACGAGTTTCTTTTCCCGCTCGAGCTTGGCCAGCAGGTCTTTTTTTTCGTTTTCTAGGAGGCTAATTTCTGATTTTAGAGTATTAGTATCGCGGAGACTTTTAAGGCTGAGTGTGCTACTGGCCATAGATTAATAACTAGATATAAAGTTATGAATGCGCTTATGCTGGAAATCCGGCGCGCATTATAACATGAGTCGCTTACTACTCAAGCTCGGCAGCTTGGGTTCTTATATCATTTAACAGGCCATCAATACCGGAACGACGGATAATACTGCGATAGGTTGAACGGTAAGAGCTCAGCAGGCTGACATCTTCAACCACAATGTCATAGATAAACCAGCCATTAGGACGCTGACGCAGGCTGTAATCCACGGCGATATCAGAATTGGAGGTATAAACTACGGATTTCACTGTGCCGCGGTTGCCATCCACTTCTTCGCCAGTGATTTCCACTGATTCATCCGTGTAAGCATCCAGACGGTCGATGTAGGTGTCTTTTAATATCTGGAAAAACAATTCTTCAAATTCAGCACGCTGCTCAGCGTTTAAATCACGATAGTTGGCAGCCAGCGCACTTTGCGCAATGGTATTGGTATCAAAAGCAACAGACACAGCATCATCAATACGCTGTTTGTCTTGATCCAGGCTGAAATCCGGGGCTCTTAGTATGGAAAATACATCATCAAGCATATTCTGCACACTTTCTGTTGGCGTAGCGAACTGTGCCAGGGCCTGGGCAGGCACAGCCAGACTTAGTAAAAGCGCCAAGCTAAAGCTCAGGAAACAGGTAAATACTGTATTTTTATTCATAAAATCATGCTCAATTAGAAACTCTGTGGGTAAGTATTATAGCTTGAAGCTTACTCCAAGCTTAATAGCTTATTGATCTACTGCACCTTGGCGATTTTGGACATAGGCGCTGCGGAAAAAGACATAGGGATCGAGTGCGCTATCATACAGTGAAACATAAGTATCAATGTCGAAGGAAAAATCATTGATGGTATCGAGTGCCTGAAAGGCGATCCAGTCATCCAGCTCCGGATCCCAGATATGATTAATCGGGTTTAGTGCAGAATTACCTAAACGACCTGTCGCATCACGCAAGCTGGAAAAGCTAATAAGTGGCAAGACAAGATAAAAACCATGGCCAACACCATAATGCGCCAGAGTTTGACCAAAATCTTCACGGTCCTGCTCAAAGCCCCAGCGGGTGGCAGGGTCGAAAAGTCCCAGAATGCCAATGGTGGAATTCAGGGCAAAACGCGAGATTTCAGAGCCGGCATTTGGAAAATCTAGTTGCAGGAGTGCATTGATCGCGGAGATAGGCGTAGTCAGATTGTCATAAAAGTTGGAAATTGAAACTCGCGCACCTTCAGGGATTATTCGGTAGGTTTTTACAACAGGGCTTAAAACTGCTCGATAAAGCTTGTCGTTTATATTAAAAATAACCCGGTTAACAGGCTCGAAAGGATCCGCGATATCTTCTTCGAAGTTATCTTCTTCAAAGAAAAAAAAGTCATCATCTTCTTCTTGTGACAAAGCTATGGAAGATGAAAGCAATAAGCCGGATAAAAAAAACAGCCTGAAACAATGCTTGAGATTAAGGTCCATTTTGAAAAAATACTCCGGTCTTTATATTCTTTAAATTATTGAATTATATGAAAGTGCAGATGTAAGCCAGCGCTCATTATAAAAGCCATGGGCCAGCATTTCTATGAAATAGTCGACATAAAGGCTATCTGAATAATCTATCCAGAGCATTATTAAATAGTTGCTCGACAGGATCAGCTTGCTCTTCCGTGTTTTCTGTGCTGTTTTCCGGGCTATCTCCTGAACTGGCGTCTGAGCCCTCACCTGTATTATTTCCTGTTGTTGTTTCGTTACTGCCAGAACCCAGAACCCGGTTCAGCAGGCTGCCTATTCCTTCCTGGACAACATTGCCAATGGCGGCACTGACGATACTGTCTATATCAGGTAAACAGGAAGGTGAATTCATGGCGCCGCTGCAGCTGATGGGTAACGAGTATCCGCCGATATCATATTCCTCACTGGCCACGGTAGCACTGGCGGCATTGACGGAGGCCAGGAGATCAAAGTCCAGACTTTGGGTTTGCAGGTTTGCCAGGGTGCCTGTCCCCGTGACATTAAAGCCAGGCGCCTGAATAAGTAAATCATTACTGCTGGCAATACCATTATTGATCTGAATGCTGGCGCTGAGATTGTCAAAAACGGTCTGTTCACCGCGATTAACATTTACCAGGCGCCTACTGCGGATCATGGTCTCAAGTTGTGCCAGCACTGCACCGACATCTACGCCATTCAAAACACCATCGGAGAGGGACAGATCAGCGTCTCCGTTGAGATTACTTATGATGGTTTGTGCATCATTTCCGCTGCCTGCAAGAGACAGATTAATGGTGCCGTTACCACTGGCATAGGAAGCACCGATAAAGTCATTGGAGAGCGGTTCAATACTGATATTCTGCAGTGCCGACTGCATGTTGAATTGCGGCGGTGTACTGTTGACATTCAGGCTGACTGAACCGGTATAGCTGCCCTGATACAAACTGGCCTGCACAGGAGCCAGCTCAATCAGGCCCTGACTGGCATTCAGCCCCAGGACCACATCACTCAGGTTCAACCCGGAAACCATTAATTCATCAATGCTGACTTCACCATCCAGATTCAGATTTTGCAGGCTGCTGAGATCTGAGTCTGTTGTTGAGTCGTTGCCTGGAGCAGCTTGGCTTTGCTCAGGGGCGAGATAGCGGTCAATATCCAGCGTGTTGAGCGCAATATCAAAACCGAATTCAGGCTGATCAAAATTATTGGCGTTTAACGAGCCGCTTACGAGCGTGTCGTCTACTTCCAGAATGAAGCGATTTAATTCAAACGAGTCACTATTAATATCCAGACTGGTAGAAAAGGCGAGCTGCTCCAAAACACCAGGATCACGGGTTTGTGGCAATTCAAATTCCAGGGCAGCTGCCAGCGTTTTCGGATTAAAACTGTTGATATCAAACTCACCATTTATTTCAGGCTCACTGAGGAAATTACTGATGTTGAATTTGCCTTCCATGAGCAGTTCCAGCCCTGACAGACTAAAGTCATTTAACATCAGATTTTCATCATCGACATCAATTTCGGCATTGGTATAAAAATGTATGTTGGCTGGTTCGCTAAGAGGGGAGCCTGAAACGCCCACATTTAAATCAAAAGGAAAAAGCTGAATGATATCGGTATTACCATCCAGAAAAACCAACACCTGGATGTTATCAATATGTTCGGCTAACTCATTTTGATCGAACAAGCCAAGCAGTTCGCGACTATGCTCAGTACTGAAATTTATCGAGCCGTTGAGATCGCCATCGATGTTGCGCAGATCAGCCTCCAGATTGCTTTCAAGAAAGCTGAGCTCAAAGTCCTCAAGCGTAAAGTTACTATTATCTGTATTGAAGGCGACATTAGTGCTCAGGCTGAGTGTTTTATTCAAATCATTCATGGCATTAATCTTTTGTGCCAGATCAGCCTGGCCGAATAAAGCTAAAAGTTCAGCAGTTGCATCGCTGTTAAAGTTTATTGAACCGTTAATAGTAGTATCGGCATTGACGAGGTCAGCCTGCAGGTTGCTGTTCAGAAAATCCAGATTCAGACCTTCAAGCGCATAAATACTGTTTTCAAGATCATAGGTTAAGGTGCTGCTTAGATTGATATCACTGCTTAGATCCGGATTGGTGGCATCAAGCTGAAAGTTCATGGCAAGCTCAAGCGCTTCACCAAAAACCAGTTCAGGAATATTCATACCTAAATCAGTCACGGAGACAGTTCGTGCATTGGGCTGATCAATATAATTTATTTCAACATCGCTAATGGCGACACCACCGATAATCAGTTGATTGAAGGTAAAGTCTGAGGAGGATTCGGTGTCATCCAGGTCAGCGTCCTCACTGGTATCCCCGGATAAATCTGACCAGTTATTTCTGCCATCAGCATTTACTTCCAGGTTCAGGAGGGCACTGCTTAGCTCGACGGTATCTATCTCATAGGCCTGGTTTAGTAGGGGCATCAGCTTGATTCTGAATGCCGCTTTGTCTGCGCTAAAAAAAGTTTCTGTAGAAAAGCCATCGGGGTTGGCAATGTTAATGCCCTCGATCTCTATCCCGAGCCAGGGGTAGATACTGCTTTCGATATTACCTGTTATGCTCAGTTCACGGCCTGTTTGTTCAAGGAACTTCCCGCTGATCCAGTCCTTGTAATTATTGAGATCCAGATTAGCCAGAAACAGAATGCCTATAACGATGGCTGCAAAAGAGAGTGAAATCAGACCTGTAATGATGAGGATGAGTTTTTTCATTAGTATATAAGGTTAATAAACAGTAAATGGCTTACGTTGCGATTATAAAAACATATTTTCTATAATGCTCGAACATTGTACAGAGAAATATTATGCCGGCTATTCAGACACTATTAAGACAGCCCCTACTACATTTTGTTGCACTGGGCGCGCTGCTCTTTGTTTTTTACAGCTTCAGTGATGCAGGAGATGAAGCTATTGATGAGAATGTCATCACAGTTGATCGTGCTGCTTTGCTGACCTTTCTGCAGTTTCGCGCGGAAACTTTTAATGAAGCCTATTTTTCAGAGCAGTTGGATAATATAGATGCAGCACAGCTGCAAAGTCTGATTGATGAATATTACCGTGAAGAAGCCCTGTACCGGGAAGCTCAGACCATGGGTATGGATGAGGGCGATTACAATATCAAGCAGCGTATGGTGGAAAAGCTGGTTTTTCTTTTGCAGGGTAATTTGGCGGCTGTTCCTGCACCTACTGAAGAACAACTGGAAAATTATTATGCCGATAATGTTGATATATATCGGCGTCCGGCCTCTTACAGTTTTACCCATGTTTATGTGGAAGATCAGGAGCACAGTGCTGCAGGGCGTGAAAGGGCAGAGGCGCTACTGGCTGAATTAATTGACAACAATGTCGACTTTTTTGGCGCTTCAGAATATGGCGATATGTTTCCTTACTTGAAAAACTATGTAAGGCGTTCGCGTGATTTCATACGCTTTAACTTCGATGAAGCCTTTGTCGAATGGCTGGATACAACTCGGGTAGAGGAAGGCTTATGGCAAGGCCCAGTGGAATCACCACTGGGGTTTCATCTTGTCATGCTGAGTAATCGTTTTCCTGCCGAAGTGCCTCCACTTGAAGATGTGCGGGAACGTATTGTGGAAGATTATTATATTGATCAACAATACCTGTTACGCCGTGCAGCTGAAGATCAGTTGGTACAAAAATATCAGCTGGTCGTGGAAGAGATTTAAATGCGTCTAACTATCAGGATATTGCTGTTTGCTATGGTCTGTTGTTACAGCCAATTCAGTATGGCGCATGATGCCCGTCCGGTGGTTATTAATCTTAGTGAACAGGCGCCAGATGTGTTTTTTGCCAGCCTGCGATCACCACCGGTATTGCAGGCCAATAATTTTCCGGAACTGATTTGGCCGGAATCCTGTATTAACCAGAATGAACAGGGTAACGGGAATATCCGTTTATGCCTGGGCGGCTTGGATGGTTTAAGTTTTGCGCTGAACTATCCGCAAAGTAATCCGGCACTATCTACTTATTTCACCGTGACTTTTCTGGATGGCAGCAACCGTAACATGATGCTGACACCTTCGGAAATCAGCTGGGAAGTGGAGGGGCCGCCAACAACTTTGGGGATTATCATCGATTACACCATACTGGGTTTTGAGCATATTCTGGAGGGTCTGGATCATTTGTTGTTTGTACTCGGCTTACTGGTTATTTCCGGTACGGCAAAAAGAATTTTACTGACGGTAACCGGTTTTACCCTGGCGCATTCAATCACTTTATTTTTATCAACCATGGGGCTGGTCAATATCCCGATTCCGCCAGTAGAGACTATCATTGCCCTGTCTATTTTATTTCTGGCTCATGAAATTTCTCGCAATCATACTGATTCCTGGACCTATCGTGCGCCGGTTATTGTGTCATTCAGTTTTGGTTTGCTACATGGTTTAGGCTTCGCCAGTGCGCTGGGCGATATCGGTGTTGTAGCCAACCAGATAATGCTGTCATTGCTTTTTTTTAATGTTGGTGTCGAACTCGGTCAGCTTACTTTTATTGCTGTAGTGGTTATCGTGTATTTAATTTTTAAGGAAGTTTATCTACGTATTAAATCAAAAGAGTTTATTCCAGGAGTTTCATCCCTGAATCTGGAATTACTCATTGCCTATGTGATTGGTATTCCTTCAGCCTATTGGGTGATAGAACGTAGCGCCGGGTTTTTAATATAAAAACTTAGCGTGATGCTTTATATGCTCACCAATAAAGCTGGCAATAAAGAAGTAGGAATGATCGTAGCCTGCCTGCATGCGCAAGGTTAGGGGATGTTTGGCTTTATCGCAGGCAGCTTGTAAGAGTTCGGGTTTGAGCTGCTCAATGAGGAAATCATCGGCTTCACCCTGATCGACCAGAATAGGCAGACGTTCTTCGGCCTTACTGATCAGTGCACAGGCATCGTATTGCCCCCAAGAGGCTTGGTCATCACCAATATAATTACTCAAGGCTTTATGTCCCCAGGGACAATTAAGCGGAGAGCAGATGGGCGCAAAAGCTGAAACAGCTTTGTATTTACCGGGGTTCTTCAACGCAATGGTTAATGCACCATGCCCGCCCATGGAATGTCCCATGATGGATGCATTATCAGTCTGCAATGATAATTCACTTGCTGCCAGCACGGAGGGCAGTTCTTCAGTGACATAACTGTACATTTGGTAATGTTTTGCCCAGGGTTCCTGAGTGGCATTGACATAAAAACCTGCCCCCAAACCAAAATCATAAGCAGCTTCCGGATCATCCGGCACAGCATCACCACGGGGACTGGTATCCGGGCAGATAATAGCAACACCGGCCTCGGCAGCATAGCGTTGGGCACCAGCTTTCTGAACAAAATTATCATCGGTGCAGGTTAAACCGGAGAGCCAGTAAATTAATGGCACCTTGTTTTCTTCAGCTTGTGGCGGCAAAAAAACCGAGAAGGTCATTTTGCATTTTAAAACTGCAGACTGATGTGAAAATTTTAGCTGCTGCCCACCGAAACTTTTGTTTTTGCTTATCGTGTTAATGTCCATTAACTTCAGTGATTAGAGTAGTCTGTAAAAACCAATGATGACATAAGGTTCTTCACCTTCTTCCAGACTTTCAGGAACATTCAGCGTACCAAGATAAATGGATTTATTAAGATAGTTATAAGGGCTGTCAAGCGGGGCTTCCAAATCGATAACAGAGCGACGATACGATTCCCCATCACTGTTATGTGCGAGAACCCGGTTGATGACCTGAATAAGATAACCATCATCTGTGCGTAAAAGATAACGGGCATAAAGCTCGGTCACACCATCTGGCCGGACAAGCTGCCAATCCTCACCAAGGGGCATAACTTCACCGCGGATATTGGGTCCCTGAAATGTGCCACCCGTTATAGGAATGATATTCCGGTGACCATTTTTACTTTCACCTACTGTCTGTGAAGGTGCAATGGTTACTTTTGCCTCCCAGGCAAACTCAGCTTCAAAATCAAAATGAGGGGCCAGACGATAATCCTGAGCCATAGCAGGAATTGAACCCAGTAAAGTTGTAAACATAAGTGCCATAACATGGCTGATGATTTTTCCTGACCGCATGAGAGTTGCTCCGGATTTATAAATGCATATTTAAAAAAAAGACTACACCAATTGCATTGACCACTCAATATATGTAAGTGTTTGTCACTGAACAGGAATACAGCTCTTAAAATTTTTTCAGTGTGTTTAATTTCTTAACAATGAAAAATCTTAAATGTTGAATTTATTCAAGCATGTTAGTGATAATATATTCTTATCATTGCAATAATCCAACTTTAAGTTCGGAACAGCTTCAGTCATAATTTCCTTTGCTTGACCCAAAGTTGCATAAGGCATATTTTCGGGTAAATATATTTAAAAGTATTTTCATATGAACTTAAAAAAACTGCTTATTCTTTTATTCTTCCTGCCGGCATTGGTTTTTGCTGCTGATGAGTCTGACCAGGAATATCTGGATACTCTGGCTCTAGCAGAGCAGGGTGATGCGGAAGCTCAATTTGCTTTGGGAGAAATAAACTGGGAGCTTTATCTTGAAAGCAGGCAACCACAGTATCTGCAAGACTATACAAGATGGGCCACTTTAGCTGCAGAACAAAACCATCCTGACGCTCTGTACGGGCTGGGTGTTAGATATATAAACAGTACAGCAGATCACCCTTACGACTTAATCGAAGGTCTTCGGTTGCTTCATCTTGCAGGTGAGCTGAATAGCTGGGAAGCACAGCGTTATCTTTCTGAGCTCTATTTCAGAGGTCCATATTTTGAAAAAAACTACAACGAAGGCTTAAGGTGGTTACGCTTGGGGGCAGGCCAGGGAATTATTCAGGCTCAAACCCGATTGGCACAGGAATATTTGATCGGCTCTAGAGTGCTGCAGGATAAAATAAAAGCCTATGTCTGGTTTTCCATGGCCGTCATGCAGGGAGACACTGAATCTGTTGCGACAAGAGATGATGTTGAAGCCCAATTAAGTATCGGGCAACTATCTATCGCACGAGACATGGCAACCCGCTGCTTCGATACAGACTTTCAGGATTGCGAGTAAGACCATCGTTCAAACATTGCTGCACACTTTTTTCTGGTTAATCGGCGAAAGCATGTCGATTAGCTCCTTATGCAAGAAGTGCAAGTGCAGTATCTAATGTGTCCTTAAGGTCCGCTAAGGATAGAAAGCAGGCGGTAGAGTTACATCTGGGAATTAACATGTTAATGGATTTTAGTAGGCCAGTTTTCGGCCTTACCCGTGACGAGCCACGGCCTATATTTGACCATGATTGTCTTAAATAGCGGACTTTGTATGTGATCGGCCAACCATTTATGGAGCGCCGGTAGCGGTAGCTTATTCGACCAGCCACGATCAACACTCATGAATTGACGAATGAAGGGGAATATCGCAATGTCTGTGATTGTAATGCTGGAGCCGACAAGTTGGGGAGAAGTCTCAAGCTGTGCGTTTAGCGTTTGCAAAAATACCAAACCGTTTTCGCGGGCACCGTGGCAATCATCAGGAAACTGATCAGGGTATTTGTAGCGGTCCAGTGCTTCCTTAAACGCACCATCATTCTGGGCGATTAGTTCACGGCTCTGATCTGTTTCAACCAGCCAATTATCAGGATCGTTTTGGCTCAATGACCAACGCATGATGTCCAAGCTTTCATCTAGCACTTTGTCATCTGAGATTTGAAGAACGGGCACTGTACCTTTTGGAGAAATCTCCAGCATGTGCTCCGGCTTGTCGCGTAATTCAATTTCACGTAACTCTAGCTTTGTGCCGGATTTTTGAAGCGCCATACGAGCTCGCATCGCATAGGGGCAGCGGCGAAAATTATAGAGGATAGGAAGCATGATTTCCCTTTAACCTATAGGTTCATAGTAAGGTGAAGGTACATCTATTAAGATACTAATTCCTTATGTCGCAACAAAATAGATCAGAAGCTCTATTTTAATATTCGGTATTCACCCACCTATAAAATCAATAAATCACTACCGACCGAATACTTTCTCCGGCATGCATCAGGTCAAAGGCTTTATTGATATCTTCCAGCGGCATGGTGTGAGTAATCAAATCATCAATGTTTATTTTATTGTCCATGTACCAATCAACAATCTTTGGTACATCGGTGCGGCCTCTGGCGCCACCGAAAGCCGTGCCGTGCCATGAACGTCCGGTGACTAACTGGAAGGGGCGCGTGGAAATTTCCTGTCCGGCACCGGCCACTCCGATGATGTAGGATTCTCCCCAGCCTTTATGGGTACATTCCAGTGCCTGGCGCATCACTTCAACATTGCCGATACATTCAAAACTGTAATCCACACCGCCGGTCATCTGCACAATATGATCAACGACATTTTCGACGTTTTTAGGATTAATAAAATCAGTCATGCCGAATTTTTTACCCAATGCTTCACGGTCAGAGTTGAGATCAACGCCGATAATTTTGCTGGTACCGGCGAGTTTTAAACCCTGTATAACATTCAGACCGATACCGCCTAAACCAAATACTGCCGCAGTAGAACCGAACTCAACTTTGGCCTGAAAAATAACAGCACCAACGCCTGTTGTTACACCGCAGCCGATGTAACAGGCTTTATCGTAGGGCGCATCATCACGAATTTTGGCGACTGAGATTTCCGGCAATACGGTGTAATTGGAAAAAGTGGAACAGCCCATGTAATGCAGAATCGGTTTGCCATCCAGAGAAAAGCGGCTGGTGCCATCCGGCATTAAACCCTGGCCCTGAGTCGCGCGTACAGCCTGACATAAATTGGTTTTGGGATGCAGGCAGAAATCACACTCGCGGCACTCTGCCGTATATAGCGGAATCACCGTATCGCCGGGTTTAACTGAGGTAACTCCCGCGCCAACCTCAACAACGACGCCGCAACCCTCATGTCCCAGAATGGCAGGGAAAGCACCCTCAGGATCAGCGCCACTTAACGTGAATTCATCGGTATGGCAAATGCCGGTGGCTTTCAGTTCAACCAGAACTTCTCCAGCCTTTGGGCCTTCGAGATCGACTTCACAAATTTCCAGGGGTTTACCGGCTTCAAAAGCGACTGCAGCGCGTGTTTTCATGGAGTTGGTCCTTTTAATAGTAACTGTGAATTTTGCCTATTCTGACAGCGATTTTGAGTGCAGACAAATTTCCGAAATAGTTCTTGCTAATGCCATAAAACAGGCATATATAGCGCTTAAATTTTATACAAATTCAGGGTCCTACCCAGATGCAAGAACAATTTCGGGATACAGGCTGTTGCTCGCCGCGAAAAGCGATCGTTCAGTTAATGGTTCAGCGTAATAGCTGATGTATAAAACACTCATCATTACAGACAGCGAAGATATTGTTCTGGACGAAGGAAATCTGGAAGTCCTTAGTTTTGAAAAGTATTTAAAGGATTACCCTAAACTGCATGAACCTAAAACCCGGATTATTAACCTTTGTGATACTGAATATTATTTAAGCAAAGGTTATTACTGTTCACTGTTGGCGGAAGCCCGCAAGCATACGGTTCTGCCCAGCGTTAAAGTTATTAATGAGCTGCGCGTATTCAATCATGAAGAAGGCCCCCTGATTAATTTGCAACGGGATCTCGGTAAGGTTCTTTATGATAAGGGGGTACTTGAAGTCTTCTGCTATTTTGGCTGGGTTGAAGATCCTCAATTACAGAAGTTGGGCAAAAAAATATTCAGTCAGTACCCTGCGCCAATTCTGCATTTCAATTTGTCCAAAAATGACAGCGGTTTTAATTTGCAAATCAAACGTTTTGCCTATTCATCGCTAGATGCCGAACAGTCTGAGCTGTTTCAGCAAAGGCTGAAAGAATTTGTACAAACCGTGTGGCGAGGCAGCGCCAAGCGAAAACATGGTCGCTGGGATATGGCCATCCTGGTAAATGCCTATGAAAAGGTACCACCGAGCAATAAGGATGCCATTTCACGGTTCATCAAAGCAGCGGGAAAACATGGCATTACTGCAGAGACAATTACTGCTGAGCAGTTTCAGAATATCGGCCACTATGATGCTTTGTTTATTCGGGAAACCACAGCGATCGACCATCACACTTATCGTCTGGCCAGTCGGGCAGAAAACATGGGACTGGTTGTTATAGATGATCCGGCATCCATTTTACGTTGCTGCAATAAAGTTTACCTGCACGACGCCTTTTCATATCAGAAAGTGCCGAGTTTATTGACGCAGGTTGTTAACAACAAAAATAAAAAAATGTTGGATGAGATCGAACAGAATTTTTCCTATCCTTTGGTATTAAAAATGCCGGAAGGTTCTTTTTCCCGGGGAGTATTTAAAATAAATAATCGCCAGGAATTAAAGCAGCAAATGACAGAACTGTTTAAAGAGAGTGCTTTAGTGTTGGTACAGGAATATCTCTATACCGAATTTGACTGGCGCATAGGCGTGTTAAATGGCCGGGCTATTTACGCCTGTAAATATTTGATGGCACGTAATCACTGGCAAATTTACAACCATAATGTCAAAAAACATTTTAGTGGGGGCTTTGAAACACTGCCAACTTTTGAAGTGCCGAAGGTGGTACTGGATGCTGCCATTAAAGCCTCCAATATAATCGGGCAAGGTCTATACGGTGTAGATATCAAAGAGGTTGGAAATCATGCCTATGTGATTGAAGTCAATGATAACCCCAGCATAGATCATGGCGTTGAGGATAATTATCTGGGAGATGAACTCTATATGTTAATTATGTCTGAGTTCCAGCGCCGACTTGAGCAGAGGGGGCGGTAAATGGCTTACGTTTCCATTCATCAAGCATCGTTGGCCAACCTGGCAGATTTACTAGAAATTGAACAAAACAGTTTTTCCAGCGACAGAGTCAGTCACAGACAAATGCGATATATTCTGAGTCAGGCTAAAGCTTTTAGTCTGATGGCAAAAATGGAATCAAAGATTGTTGCGTACTGCACCTGCTTTACGCCACGTTTACCCAGAGCGGCACGCCTTTATTCCCTGGCAGTTTTACCGGCTTACAGGAACAAGGGGTTAGCGTCTAAGCTGCTCAAAAAAGTCAGGCAAAAACTTAGATCACTGAATTATACGAGTTGTAATCTGGAGGTCAGAAAAGAAGATGGACATACACAGGCCTTGTATGGGAAATATGGATTTAAGGAAATTCAGTTTTTACCGGGCTATTACGAAGACGGGGCAGATGGTATCAGAATGAAATGCGAATTTAAGACACAAAAAGTAAGGGCAGATAGATGAGTATGGTGGAATTTTTTGATATTACTCCCTATCGCTGGCATTCGATTTTGACTGCCATTATTTGCGGCGGCATGATCGGGTTCGAGCGACAGGTTCGAGGCAAGCCGGTAGGGATCAGAACAGCCTCATTAATTACGCTGGGGACTTATGTCTTTATGGCAACAGCCTCATCCTTTAATCCTGAATCTTATGATCCAACGCGAGTGTTGGGGCAAATTATTACCGGCATCGGTTTCTTGGGAGCCGGTGTCATGCTGGCACGGGACGGAGCAGTGGTTGGTGTAACTTCCGCGGCAACTATCTGGGTATTGGCGGCAATAGGTGTCATGATTGGAACCGATAACCTGATTGCCGGAGTAAAAATTTCCCTGCTGGTCGTTGGTATTTTATATGGTGTGGATATTCTTGAAAGGCATGTAAAAATACTCACCAGAGGCGTACATGCGAGCATCAAGAATTTGCATCGCAAAGAAAACAAGGATAATCCGGCCGAAGAAGTAAAAAACCATGACTAAAGTTGTTTCATTAAAAGACAAGTTAAGTGATGGTGAAAACAGTCTGCTTTTTGAAAAAATTTCAGTTGAGCTTCTTGAGAAAGGTTACAGTGTTAATTTCAATGCCTTGCCACCGCAGTTAAGCGAATCCTTATGGTTGCATTTGCAACAAATGGATAAAGAACAGTTTATGGCTGCCGGCATAGGCAGAAAGATAAACCATAAACTGAATCGCTTTATTCGGAACGATAAAATTAGCTGGATTAATGGTGAAACCGAAGCAGGCAGGGCCTGGTTGAGTTGGGCTGATGCCTTACAGGTATTTTTAAATCGACGACTGTTCTTGGGCCTGTTCTCATTTGAAAGTCATTTTTCCTATTATGCTTCCGGTTCATTTTATAAAAAGCATGTCGATGCTTTTAAAGGGGAGTCAAACCGTAAGCTGTCGCTGGTGTTTTATCTTAATCCAGGCTGGTTGCCGGAAGATGGTGGTGAACTGCTGCTTTATACCGATGAAGGGAATGGTATGCAGGTTACGCCAAGCTACGGTACTTTAGTGACTTTCCTGAGTGAAGAGATGCCACACGAAGTGTTGGTTTCAAAGCGTGATCGTTATGCGATTGCCGGGTGGTTCAGGGTAAATGCCTCTACGCCGGATAAAATTGACCCGCCACGGTGATCAGATATTTTTAAATTCCTTGTCGAGTTTAAATTTGCTGGAAGTCACATAGGCTTCCAGGCGAGTTAAGCGTTCATGAATGGCGGAGAATTTTCGCGAGCAGGATCTAAAAGTGGCGATGATTCAGGACGCACTGCAACAGTGTCAGTTCAATCAACGTAAAACAGCTGATTTACTCGGTTTAAGTTATGACCAGCTAAGAGGTTATCTGCGCAAGTATGATAAAATGCTCGGCGCATCAGACAGTTAATACATTCTTCCTCTAACTCAATATGACTCTAAAACACAGCCTTAGTGGTGATATATATGGTGGCGATGCTTATTAAATTTCCTTGCATATTTCGCTACAGGATTGTGTTTGGTCTTTTTCATATTAAGTGGTTGTAGGAGTCAAATTTCACTATTACTCTGGCAACTTCTTTACTGATAACCCTTTGCCTGCAGGTGAAACAGGGTAGCATAGTGTCCCTGTAAATTTATCAATTCCTGATGGCTTCCCTGTTCAGAAATCCGACCTTTTTCCAATACTATAATATGGTCAGCCATACGTACGGTTGAGAAGCGGTGGGAAATAATAATAGAAATTCTGTTTGCTGTGAGATCGCGGAAATGACTGAAAATTTCAGCTTCTGCGCGTGCATCAATAGCAGCAGTTGGCTCATCCAGAATCAGAATATCAGCCTGGTTACGCATAAACGCCCGTGAAAGTGCAATTTTTTGCCATTGTCCACCGGAGAGTTCCTTGCCCTGATTAAACCAGGTGCCGAGTTGCGTGTTGTAGGCATCAGGTAAATCTTTAATAAAAGTATCGGCCATACCCTTACTGGCGGCTTCGCTGACCTGCTGTTCCGAGTGAAGGTTGTTAACATCACCTATGCCGATATTTTCTCCAACCAGTAACTGGTAACGAGCAAAATCCTGAAAAATAACCCCAACTTTTGCCCGTAAACTTTCGATATCCCAGTCTTTGATATTTAAACCTTCCAGATAAATGTTTCCCTCAGTTGGCGTGTACAGACGAGTGAGCAGTTTAATTAAGGTAGTCTTGCCACTGCCATTTTCACCGACTAAAGCCAGACTTTCGCCGAGTTTGATGTGCAGATTAATGTTGTCCAAAGCAGGGGTATTAGCACCGGGGTAATAAAAACTGACATTTTCAAAAAGAATCCCTGCAGCTGGTTTCGGTCCGTTTTTATTGCTGCCGCTGGATTCAGGAATTTTATGTTCCAGGTATTCCGTTAATGTTGAAAGATACAGATTGTCTTCATACATGCCATTAATGGCATTAAGGCTATCACTGACTGCATTCTGGCCCAGCCGGAACTGGGTAATATACATGGTCATCTGCCCGATACTGATGGTTGCGGCGATGGCAGCGAAAGCAACCCAGCCATAGGCAAAGTAAAAAGCAGCACTGGCCACTAGGCCAAGAATGAACCCCCAGAATCCTCTGCGTAGGACCAGGTTACGGTCTTCCTTGTAGATTTTTTTGAAGATGCCAATATAGCGGTCAAGGAAGAGCTTGCCGAGATCAAGCAGTTTAACTTCTTTGACCCCATCCTCACGGGTTAAAACCATTTCCAGATAAAGTTGCATGCGTCTTTCAGCTGAACGGCGCCGGTATATACGGAATGCTTCGCCGGAAAATTTTGCTTCAGCAATAAAAGCCGGGATGCCGGCGGCAATTAATAACAATACAGCATAGGCTGAAAACTGCAGCAGGAAGGTGGCAATCGTTAATAGTGAAATCATGTTACGAACCAGATCAAAAGTCTTCATTACCAGACTTAAGGGACGACTCGAAGCTTCCCGCCGGGCACGGGTCAGTTTGTCGTAAAATTCGGCATCCTCAAAATGCGCCAGTTCAAGGGTTAGTGCCTTTTCTAGAATCATGACATTGATTTTGTTACCCAGCAGTACTCTGAGAATTGACTGGCTGATGGTATTAACACGCTGTGCTGCGGAGACAATAACAACCAGGCCCGCTTCGAGCAGTACCAGATAGAGCAACTGCCTTTGTGCCTCGTCCTGTTCTGCCCCTGTTACGTTTAAAGCCGTGACGACTGCATCCACGATATAGCCACCAATCAGCGCAATGGCTGCCGGTAATATGCCAGAAACCAAGGTGGCTATGCCCATGACAACTGATAATGCAGCACTGGTGCTCCAGACCATTTTTAGCGCAACGTGGCTGTATTTAAAAACCGAAAGGAATTTACCCAAACGATCTGCAGGTGAATTTGCTGACAAAGAGTGACCTGATTAAAACTTTAATTAGCTAATGATTGTTAAGCATAGCATTTTGCTGGTAAGTTGTTCTGCATGAAATCGACACTGATTATACTATTAATACTGGCCCTGGCTGTTGTGTTCAGCCAGTACGAACTGTCATTGAAAGACAACAGTCTGATTATACGTTACATACAGCCCTTGTTTTATGAAACGCTGGAAACCGGCATGGAGTTGGCCACATCCTCTGGAGAATCTGACGCAGCGCCAGGTATGGACAATCAGGCTATTGAAGTTGCCCAACTCAGACAGGTGATTGATGGTGACACGATAGATGTTTTTATTAATGGTGAAGTTGAACGTATCCGTTATATTGGTGCCAATACGCCTGAGTTCGGTGAAGCCTGCTATCAGCAGGCTAGTCTTGCAAACCGCCGTCTGTTGGCAGGGCATGACCTGGTGCTGGAAAGAGATGAAACTGATCGCGATCCCTACGGCAGATTATTACGATATGTTTATGCCGGCGGTGTATTGGTAGAGAGACAACTTATTGCAGAAGGCTTTGCAGAAGCTGTCCGTTACCGCTCTGATGATAATTTTTATGACGAGTTTGTTGCGCTGGAACAGGCCGCTGCCGAGCAGGGGCTGGGTTGTCATATCACTGGCATTTTTGATGATGGGTCTTTAGTACGCTGAGAGCCATTCTGTGCAAAATTAATCAGCTGCTCATCAGTTTTAGTCAGTGTAAGTATTTAGAAAAGCCTTTTTTTCTTTCTTATGCCTACATAGTCGACAAGATTAAAAAAAGTTTGGCTATGGTAGAAATTAATTCTTAAGCGAATAAAGCAGTAATATCCTGATGGCGTTTTAACTGCAGGAGCCAGGAATAAGGAATGCCGGCATCAGATCCAATACCATAAAAAGCACCGGCCAGCGCACCGAGCATCATGGCGCGGCCACAGGAATCACCGCCGGCAAGGGTATTCATTTCGATGGCCTGTTGGTAACTGGCGCTGTTAGTGAGGATGTAGGCTGTTAACGGGATGGTTTTCTCAAGATAACAGGCCTGTCCCAGAAAAGTAGCAGCTGCATCAAGATCAGTTGCAGGCATGTCCAGAGCTTCCGTTACTGTTTCTTTTATTTCAGCGGGAGCCAGGTGGGCAGCGCTGGTGAAACTGTCTGCCAGGGATTGACCGTTCAATATGGCTTGGAAAACCTTTGCATAATACAAACCGCAGGCCACAGCAAAATCATTGTTGTTAGTGACGCAGATTGCATTTTCTATTTCTATATCAGTTAATTTGCTGGGAGGATAGGCAGCACATAAGGCGGAAACCGGTGTCAGGGCAGGGACCTGTTTATCATCAGCACCGGAGGGTTTATCGTCAGCCACTGCTTCATCCAGTTTAAATTGCTGCAGATTTTTCAGTGTTTGCCTTGTCGGCGCATCAATATATCCGCTAAAACTGCCGCCGGGTCCGAAAGTTGCCATGAATTCCTGCTGAAACATTCGGGTGTCGAATTTACCGTGTACCACCAGGTGTTTCAGGTTTAGCAGATAGCTTTCACCATAATGAGACTGTTCACCGGCCTGTTTCCCGCCATGCGCAAAATAGCCGACTTCACCGGCGTAATGTTCAGAGCTGGGAGTCAGGAAACAGGGGGCCTGATCAGCAACAACCTGATGCATGCGGTCCAGATCATAAAGCCAATGTAAGCCCAGCGCTGCTGCGTCAGCAACCAGAACACCGAGGACGCTGTTTTTTTGTTGTAAATTCAATTTTTGGGTAAATAAAATTATTGGTCCTGAAGATTATACACATTGATGAGAAAAAGGTGCCAGGATAGAAAGTAAAGACAGTTACTTTGGGATTTGTGCTTGTATTAGCAGCCCTTAGCGTTTGTCTGAGGTGGTTACAATCTAAAATATTAGGTGTAGACTTTCCGTCTATTTCGATTAACAGGTTCAAAAATGAGAAATAAATTATTAGTAGGCATTGTGCTGGTCCTGATTTTTATTGGAGTGCTGTATCAAAACACCGATCAGCAGGTGGCAACGGAAGAAAGTACTGAGCTTGTACAAGAAGCCCGTTCTGTCGCTCTGGCGTCAGATTTAGAACAAGACATAAATGCGCTGCTGACAGCAATGTACCCTGACAATGCACCAGGTGTTTCAGTTATTTTAGCCAAGGGTGATGACATTCTTTACCGGCAGGGTCACGGCATTGCCAATATGGAACATGATATTGCGATAAGTCCTGAAATGGTTTTCAGATTGGGATCCCTGACCAAGCAAATCACAGCAGCTGGCATCATGTTGCTGAAAGAAGAAGGCAAGCTGGAAGTTGATGATTCTATTAACCGTTTTTTCCCGGACTATCCGACACATGGTTATACAATCACTTTACGGCACTTGATGACACACACATCAGGAATAATAGATTTTCTGGCGGTTCCCGAATTTTCTGAAATTGAAAAAGAGGATATGACCGTGCTGGAGCTGATTGATTTCTTTAAGAACCAGCCAATGAATTTTGCCCCGGGCAGTGCGTATAGCTACAGCAATTCAGGTTACGTGATGCTCGGTGCGGTTATTGAGCAAATCACAGGACAATCCTATGAAGCCTTTATTCAGGAAAGAATTCTTACGCCTCTGGGTATGCATAACACTTATCATGGAAGTTTTAAAAGAATCATTCCTAACAGAGTGACCGGTTATGAACTTGGAGAAGCGGGCTATGAAAACTCGCCTTATCTGAGTATGACGATTCCCGGTGCAGCAGGCGCTTTAATTTCAACAGTGGATGATCTTTTAACTTGGAATAAGGCTTTATTTGCCGGGGAAGTTGTGGCTCTGGAATCACTGAAAGAAATGACAACACCATATGTCTTAAATAATGGTGAGTTATCAAATTATGGTTTTGGTTTGGCAATACAGACTTTGAGAGGCCAAGCGATGATTTCTCATACTGGTGGCATTAATGGCTTTATCACCTATGCGGCCTATTTGCCGGAAAGTGATATTTATGTCGCTGTTCTGGGAAATACCGGTTTTCAATCCCGGGTTTATGAAGCAAATTCAATCTTGGCGATGGCTATTGGTGACCCTTATCCAGTAAAACAGTTTCGCTCTGTTGATCCTGCTATTTTGAATGATTACACGGGAACATACCAAACAGTCAGGGGAATTCGATTTGACGTATCAGTAGTAGATGAAACACTTAGCGTAAACGTTAATGGCGGCGCGGCGCTTGATCTTGCAGCGGTTTCTGATAATGTTTTTTACTTAAAAAACAGTTTTACACATATCGAATTTGTGGAAGCTGATGCTGCTGATAGCTATGATCTGATTTTTTATACAACAGACGAAAATTCGAATGGTCAGCTTGCCAGCTTGACTAATTAACTGATGATTTCAGGCAGGGGGAAAACAATGATAAAGACCAGATTTTTTATTTTAGCAGCCGGGATTTTGGGCGCTGTCAGCTTGGGCAGCATTGCTGCTGATAGTGACTTTGATGAACTCGTCAATTCTTTCAGTTTTATGAGTGGCTCCATGCATGAAGGTTTTGAAATTCTTCAGGCAGATGAAATTGAATGGGATGAAAGCAGTAATGTCTTACAGCAGGTAGTGATTCATGGTAATCCGAATGAGGAAGGGCTTTATATATTGCGCGCACGCTTTCCGGCTGGTGTCACCAGTCTGCCACATTTTCATTCCCAGGATCGTTTTGTCACGGTGATTGAAGGTACCTGGTATGCAGGAACGGATGCCAGTCATGATATCAATCGCACTATGGCAATTCCTGCCGGCGGTTATATGGTCCATCCTGCCGGGTCAGTACATTTTGATGGCGCCAACAGTGAGGCCCCGGTGATTGTTGAAATCAGAGGCATGGGGCCGGTTGTCACTGAAGCAGTGCCTATAATGCGGTAAACAGGCCCTAAGCTTTATTCCGCTTTTACGGCTTCGGGTATGCCGTAAACCGGAGTAGAGATACCTTCCATACGCGCCTTGATTTGTAGCGCTGTGTATTTGGAGTACAAGCGTGCCTGGAACAGATTGCCGGCCTGAATCCATAAGCCTTGCTGCTGTGTAGGTTTCCACAAATAATGAAATATGTAAATCACCCATGAATCAAACGGATTTTGATTACAGCCCGATAGTGACGGAATTAAGTATTGAAGATAAAGTCGCTACGGTGACTTTGGTTGAGACTTATCCTGATGGCAT